>Ga0207664_10000459_pt1 | contig 28927 bp, 31 predicted proteins | sample LARL83metaG_FD_184349 | JGI IMG/M metagenome (GOLD analysis project Ga0207664, IMG submission 184349) | Corn, switchgrass and miscanthus rhizosphere microbial communities from Kellogg Biological Station, Michigan, USA - LAR L8-3 metaG... | ecosystem: Host-associated > Plants > Roots >... | reverse complement strand
GTCCTGGCTTCCCGCGTCCTGGCTTCCCGGGCCCTGGCTTCCCGGGCCCTGGCTTCCCGGGCCCTGGCCAAACCCGGCACATTACCCTACAATCCGGGCAGCCTGGCTGCGGCCGCGAAATTATTTGGGCCGAACAGCGTGTCGGATTACCGCTTTGCGGTGGACTGACCCCCGCGGACGGAGGTTTCCCTTCCACGAAGGGGTGATCTACCACGTTGCTGCCACGGCCGTTGATGCGCACGCGTATCACCAGGCACATACCCCACTCCCATGCGGGGAGCCTGTCTGACCACGGTACGAGGCGGGGGTCTAGCCGGCGGCCGATGTGCGGGAGTTGCGTGGCGGCGACGATCGCGTTATGAGTGAGGGACCGGCGGTCACCTCGCCTACCCGTGGCCGGTGTGGGTGGCGGGCCCCTACGGTGCCGTGCTGCTCGCGATCTCCGCGGCGGCTACCGGGCTCCGCCGGGAGGCTAGCTGCCGATAGGCAGGCTGGCGACCAGCAGGTCGGCCACGAGGGTCGCGTCGTCGTCCTGGGTGCGGCCGATCTTGCGCCAGCCCCAGCTACGGAACGCGGCCTGCGCCGCGCCGGCCGCGGGGAGCACGGTGAGCGTCGCGCGTTCCTCCGGCCGGCGTGCCAGCACCATGTCGTGCAGTTCGCGGCCGATGCCCTGGCGCCGCCAGGACGCCCGGACCAGGAGATCTACCAGCGCAAACGTGCGGCCGGGGGCTTCGGTGGTGACGTCCTGCGGCAGCGGCGTGGTGAGGTTCCGCCACCATGAGGTGGACGGCCGCAGCGGCATTCCCGCCGCGTAGCCGACCAGGTAGTCGCCGTGGCGCGCCTCCGCGAGGACGAAGCCGGGCTGCCGGGATCGCACCCGGAACCGGTCGGCGAACACGCCAGGATCCACGTCGAGCCGGTATGGCGGGTCGGCGTAGACCTCGGCGTGCAGCGCCCGCAGTTCGTCGGCGTGCTCGCGGGCCTGGCCGCCGTCCAGCAGGTGAAAGGTGATCTCGGTCGCGGGCACGTCTCATTCTGCCGCGGCATGCCCGCGATCGCGCGCGCTGGCCTTGGGTCACGGCGCCTCGACCCGGTACCCGAGTATGCGAGCAGCGCCCCGCCGTGGTGGCGAGGCGCTGCTCGGTTCGTGCGTCAGGCGTCGGCGATCGCCTCGGCCTGGAAGCCGCGGGCACGGACACCGAGGGAGACGGTGCGCGCCAGCAGCATCGCGATAGCGAAGAAGATAAGGCTGTCGGTCAGCGCCGCGACCGTGATGTGGTTGGTGGTGCCCCACTGCACCAGCTGGGTGGTGAACAGGTGATTCGAGCCGTAGTCGAAGAACATCCGGGCGGCAACCACGACGATCCATATCGCCGCGTATACCACTCCGGCCTGGGAGATCACACGACCCGCGGGGTCGCGGGAGACCCGCATGAACGCGGCGGCGAGCACGCCCGCCGCCAGGCCAGCGGCGATGCCCGCGATCTCGAGCAGCAGGCCGTTACCGGAGGTGGCCATGCCCTTGAAGTACAGCGGGACAACCACCGCGGCGGCGATGAACGGCCGGATCAGCCGTAGCGCGCCAACCTTGCGGATCCCCAGATCGGATATCAGCACGAGGGCCAGGATGACGATGTTGAGGATGATGACGCTTGCGTCCACTTCAAGCTCCTGTTTAGGTGAGGTGCGATTACGCATCTCACGCTAGAAATCGGAGCCTGCCCGGCGCGTCGGCGCTGAGTTTGACCGCGGGTGGAACCGTCTTCTCCACCCGGAGTCAACCCCGCGGGCAGCTAGCCATCCGCGCCGCGGCGCCGCATGGTAAATAGGGAAGGGGACGCGATGGGCGACATAACCGACCAGTTCATGAAGGACCAGCTCGCCGGGGCGCGGATGTACTCTGCGGTCCTGCTGAGACGGGCGGCTCGGTATTCGGAGCCGGACGCTCCGGCGTTCATCTGGGAGCACGGCCGGCGGAACTTCGAGCTTCGGGCGGACGGCGTGCTTGTGCTCGTGTGCCCGGTCGCGGACGACTCCGACCTGGCCGGGATCGGCATCTTCGACGCCAGCCCGGAGGAGACCGCCCGCATCATGGCGGACGATCCCGCGATCCGGGCGGGCGTGCTCAGTGCCGAAGTGCACCCCGTCCGCGGCTTCCCCGGCGATGCTCTCCCGCCCGCACGGTAACGGATTAGCTGCCTGCCGCGGTGCGGCGCCGTCAAGCCGGCGGGGGCCTCAGCCGGCGGCCAGCGTCGGCTCGCGGCGGGCCATGGCGTAGCACGGGATCATGACCGCACCGGCGGTGAGCGCGGCGACGCCGAGGACCAGGCCGGCGGCGGGCGCGAACGGGATGAACGGGACCCAGCTGCCGGTCGCCGCCCGGGTGACGGCGAGCAAGGTCACCGCGCCCGCGGCCACGCCGGCGATCAGTCCGGTGATGGTGACGAATACCGCTTGCCAGCCGAATACGGCGGCCACCTGACCGCGGGTCGCGCCGACCCGGCTGAGTAGCCGCAGCACGCGCCGCCGCTCGACCGTGGCCATGACGAGGGTGTTCACCAGGGCCACCGCGGCCAGCGAGGCGATGAGGCCGAGGATCATGTTGTTGGCGAAGCCGTTTTGCGCCGCGGCCTGCTCGGACTGGGCGTTGGCGACGCTGCGGCTGACGACGCGCAGCCCGTCGTGACCGGCGGCCAGCCCGGTTAGCGCTCGCGGGGTGCCGCCGTTGACCAGAATCTGGGCGAAGCCGGGTGACGTGCCGGTGTGCCCCGCGGTGACAGCCGCGGGAATCAGCAGATCCCCGGAGGCCAGCGACTTGGCGTACACCGCGCTGACCGTCGCCCGGTATGGCGTGCCGTCCGGCAGGTACACGGTGAGCCGTGAGCCCACGTGCACGCCGAGCACGCCCCGGCCGGCTTCCAGCGCGCTGACCGCGATCTGCCCGGGACTCAGCGTGTTCAGGCGGCCGGCGGTCACGCCGAGGTCCAGCACCTGGTCGAGCGGTCCGCCCGCGACCGACTCACCGTAGACCGGCTCCAGGTCCGGGGCGGCGGCCGCCAGGGTGAGCGGCGCGAGGCCGGCCGCCGCGGTGACCGCGGGCAGGGCTCGTACTTGCCGCATGGTGGCGTCGGTGAGGTCGTTACCGGAAATCACGTGACCCGCCAGCACGGTGCTCCCCGCCTGGTTGGCGGTGGCGTGCGCGATCGAGGTGTTCGCGAAGTAAATGGTGCCGACCATAGCGACCGCGAGGGCCACCGGGATGACCGCGGACGCGGTACGGCGCGGCTGGGCGGAGATCGCGGCGAGCGCGAGCCTGGCCGACGGCCCGCCGGCCGCCTGACCCGGCCGGAACAGCCATGCGGCGAATGCCACCAGGAGCGGCCCGAGCAGCGCGACCGTCAGCATGCAGGCCAGCAACAGCGGGAGCGCCAGCGCGAGCTGGCCGGCCTGGCTCTTCTCGCGAAGCGTGAGCACCATGAGCGCTCCCGCGCCGCCCGTCGCGCACACGCCGAGGAAGACCCGGAACGGGTGCGGCCACTTCCGCTCGGCGCCGGTCTCCCGCAGCTCCTGCGCGGGTGAGGTACGGCTCGCGCGCCGCGCCGCGATCTGGCCGCTCACCTCGGTGATGAGCGTGCTGATGCCGCATGCGATGAGCAGCAGCCACGGGCTCAGCCACGCGGCGGATCCGGTGGGCAGCATCTGGTGCCCGGCCAGGGCGTGAACCCCCAGCGCCCCCAGAGCGGTCCCCGGCAGCCAGCCCAGCACGCCCCCCGCCACGCCGCACACGGCCAGCTCGGCCATGATCGCCCGCCGGACCTGGCCGCGGGTGGCTCCGGCGGTACGCAGCCGGGTGTACCTTCGCCTGCGCAGGTTCACCGCCAGCGCCGTCGTGGCGGCGACCACGAACAGCGAGATCGTCACGATCGGCGGGATCAGCGCGATACCCAATGCCGAGCCGTTGGCTCGCTCGACCGCGGCGTTCAGGTTCGCCACGTCGCCGCGGGCCGAGCCGGTCGCGATCGTGTAGCCCGCGCCGCCGTGCAACTCGGCGCGGATCCGCTGCGCGAGCGCATCGGGAGACACGCCCGGCTTCGCGGTCACCGCGACCAGGTCGACGTCACCGGGCCGCACCACGCCGCCGGGGAAACCGGACTCGCCGACCGCGGTCGCCACGCCGGGCACCTTCGCCAGCTCGCCTGCCAGCGTGGCCGGCACGCCGCGGTACGCGGGCAGCGGAAGGCTCTCCCGCGAGTCGCCGCTGGTGACGGCGAGGTTGGTGCTGGCGGCCACGACCACGCTGGAACTGGCGAGCCGTCCGGCGGGAGCGGTGGTCTGCGCGACCGCGATCGAGATCGCGGCGACGGTCAGCGCCGCCGCGGCGGCCGACGCGACGACCGTGCCGATCAGCGGACCGGGACTGCGGCGTATCCCGGCGAGCATCCAGCCGCGCATCATGCCCGCGCCTCGTCCGCTCGCGCACCGCGTGCGCTGTCCGCTCGCGCCCCGAGCTCGTGCAGGACCTGGGCCACCACGGCTGGCTCCGGGTCGCGCAGCACCTGGTCCACGCGGCCGGCCTGCAGGAACACGGCCCGGTCGCAGAACCTGGTCACCTGCGGGTCGTGGGTGACGATGATCACGGTCGTGCCGTCGGCCGCGCCGCGCAGCAGCCGGAGCACGCCGACCGCGGTGTACGGGTCCAGCGCGCCCGTCGGCTCGTCGGCGAAGATCACGTCCGGGCGCGTGACCAGCGCCCGCGCGATGGCCACACGCTGCTGCTGGCCACCGGACAGCTCGGCCGGCCGCCGCCGGAGGTGGCCGCTGCCCAGACCGACCCGAGCCGCCGCGTGCTCGATCTCGGTCCGCCCCGCGGACCGGTGGTCCAGCCGGAGCGGGAGCGCGATGTTCTCCGCCACGGTCAGCTCAGGCAGCAGGTTGAGGTCCTGGAACACGAAGCCCACCCGGCTCCGTCGCAGCACCGACTGCTTGCGCTGGGAAAGGCGGGTCAAATCGGCTCCGCACAGATGGACCGTGCCGGAGGAAAGGCGCTCGATCCCGGCCGCGCACTGCAGCAGCGTCGACTTGCCGGATCCGGAGACGCCGAGCACCGCGGTGAACGACCCGGCGGCAAACGAGAGCGATACCCGGTCGAGCGCGGCAACGGCGTTCCGCCGCCTGCCGTAACGCTTCGTCACCTCATTCAGCACAACAGGGGCGACCGCGGCCATCGTCGGGTCAGTTACTTCAGCGGTGTGCGTAATCATGCATCCAGCCTGCCGGCCGCACGCGGCCGGGCCAATGGTGCCGCCCGCCGGGTTCGGGGTGGGGATTACCCCCGCTGCGAGCGCCAAGATTCGCGTGCGGATTAAGAGATCGCTTAATCCCGGCTCGATCGCGTTCCGGGCCCGGGTTACAGTCACCGGTATGGGCACGGAGCAGGAAGCGGCTCTCGAAGTGCTGCGTGAAGTGTGGCGCGGCCGGGGGCAGAGCGCCGCCGACCTCGACGACGTCGGCCGCGAGCGGTCCTGCAAACGGATGACCGACGCCGGGGTGGGGTTCGCGGACTTCGCCGCCGAGGCCGCGGCGGCGGGGGAACATGGTGACCTGGCCGCCGCGTGGCGGGCCAGGCTGACGCGCGAAGGCAAACTCAAGGGGTCCGGCGTCAGCGTGCGCGACCTCGTCCTGGGACAGGCTGAGCCCCGCTGACCCCCGTCGCATACCCGGGAACCGTCGCCGAGCTGGCCGCTGACCTGCGAGGCGGCGGCTATCTCGCGGACCGCGGGCTTGCCACCGCGCTGCTGGTGTCGCTCTCGCTGCGCCGCCCGGTGCTGCTCGAGGGCGAGGTCGGGGTCGGAAAAACCGAGGTGGCGAAGGCGCTCGCCGCCTGTTACGGCCGCAGGCTGATCCGGCTCCAGTGCTACGAGGGGATTGACACCAGCCAGGCGCTCTACGAGTGGGACTACGCCAGGCAGATGCTGGCGATCCGGGCCATGTCTGAGCAGCAGGCGGCCGTTGACCAGGCAGTCGACCGGCTGTTCGGCCCCAAATACCTGGTCGAGCGCCCGCTGCTGGAAGCGGTCCGGGCGGGCGATCGGGCGGTGTTGCTGATCGACGAGGTCGACCGTGCTGACGACGAATTCGAGGCGTTCCTGCTGGAGGTGCTGTCCGACTACCAGATCAGCATCCCGGAGATCGGTACGATCGCGGCCGAATCCGCGCCGGCCGTGATCCTCACCTCCAACCGGACCAGGGAACTGCACGACGCGCTGCGGCGGCGCTGCCTGTACCACTGGATCGGTTACCCCACCGTGGAGCGGGAGGTGGAGATCGTCCTGGTCCGCCAGCCCGGTGCCGCCGAAGAGCTCGCCAGGAAGGTCGTGCGGGCGGTGCACCGGCTCAGGGAACTGGACCTGGTCAAGCCGCCCGGCGTGGCCGAGACCATCGACTGGGTCAGCACGCTCGGTTTTCTCGGCGAGACCGATCTGACGCCGCGGGCGGCGGACGACACCCTCGGCGCCGTCATCAAGGATCGCGACGACCTCGACCTGGTGCGGGACAACCTGGCGGAGATCACTTCCAGTGGGTAAGGAGGCGGCGTTCACCGGCGTGCTGGCGGGTTTCGCCCGGGAGCTCAGGACCGCGGGCCTGGTGGTGGGCACCGGCGACGTGCTGGCGTACTGCGCGGCGATGACGCCGCTGGACCCGTCGGACCTGGCGGATCTCTACTGGGCGGGGCGGGTGACGCTGGTCAGCCGCGGCGCGGACATCCCGGCCTACGACACGGTGTTCCGCCGGTACTTCCTGGCCGCCGGGGCCGCCGGGGCGGAGCCGCCGCTGCGCAAGGCCAGCGCCGCCGCGGCGGCCGAGGCGTCCGCGCTGGTCATGCCGGGTACCGAACCCGGCGAGATCCAGGACACCGAGCGGCCGTCCCTCGGCTGGATGGCCTCGGACGTGGACGCGCTCAAGCACCGCTCGTTCGCCGCGTGCACGCCGGACGAGTTCGCCGCGCTGCGCCGGATCATGGCCAGGATCAGGCTGACCCCGCCGCGCCGCCGGTCCCGGCGCACCCGGCCCGCGGGGGACGGCCGCGCGCCCGACATGCGCACGATGATCCGCCGCTCGATGCGGATGCACGGCGAGCCCGGCGAGTTGTACTTCCGGCAGCGCCGGCTGCGGCTGCGGCCGCTGATCCTCGTCCTCGACGTGTCCGGATCGATGACCGACTACTCCCGGCACTTGCTCCAGTTCGCGCACACCGCCCGGCACGCGGCCGCGAGGGTGGAGGTGTTCTGCTTCGGTACCAGGCTCACTCGCATCACCAGGGACCTGGCGCACCGGCATCCCGACGACGCACTGGAGCAGGCCGCGCGGACCGTGCTCGACTGGGACGGCGGGACCAGGATCGGGGAGTCGCTGGACGTCTTGGTCCGCAACTGGGCCCGCACCGGGCTCTGCCGCGGCGGGGTGGTGATCATCTGCTCGGACGGCCTGGACCGGGGCGACCCAGGCCTGCTCGCGGCGGCGATGGAGCGGCTGTCGCGGCTGTGCTACCGGATCGTCTGGCTGAACCCGCACAAGGACGCGGACCGGGAATTCCGGCCCAGCACGCTGGGCATGATGGTGGCGGCGCCGCACATCGACCTGCTGCTGTCCGGCCACGACCTGGCAAGCCTGGAACAGCTCGCCGAGATGCTGCCGGTGCTGCGATGATCCGGCTCGGCTCGCTGGCCGGCTACCCGTTCGAGGGGCCGCGGCTGCTGGCCGGCTGGACACCCCCGGCGACCGCGGCGGTGTACGCGATCTTGTACAAACCCGACCCGGACGCCAAGCCCGAGCGGTACGCGGTCGGCTACGTCGGGCACGCCGACGACCTGGCCGCGGAACGCCTCCCGTTCCAGCATCCCCGGTCCTCGTGCTGGGTCCGGCGCGCCGGATCGAAGTGGAAGGTCTACATCTGCACCTACGAGGTACCCGGCGGCACCCGAAGGCATCGCGAGCAGATAGCCCAAGAGCTCATCGCCATCTACCGGCCGAGCTGCAACGACCAGCAGTACGGCCCGGCCTGGAAAGACGAGTGGATCGGCGAGTATTCGGCGCCGACCACCGCCCCCGTCACCCGTCGCGGTCCCGCCCATCGGCCGCCCGCGCCCCCAAATCAGAACATTTAGCCCATTCCGTGGGTACTGACAGGCCCGGCAGAACCCCTATCGGAGCTTAGGCCCGCGGGGTGTAGCCGACCGCGTCTAGCAGGCGCGAACGGCGGGTACCGGAGGCCGGGGCCGGCCGCGGCGGAGCGGGAACAGCCGGCGTCACGTCGGCGACGATCTCCTCGGCCATCCCGTACAGCAGCGGCAGCGCGCCGGCGACCACGCCGCCGGTCTCGTTGATGTGGCCGACACCCGGCCCGATCAGCTTGGCGTTCGTCACGATCGTGCCGACGATTTCCGAGCACTCCTCGAGGTTCCCGGCAACCCGCGTCAACAGCGTGCCGGCCCAGAACAGGTAGACCGCCAGCCCTGCTACCAGCAGCACGACGTCGATCACGGTCAACACGACCAGGAGCGTCATGACTTCACCTTCCCGAGGACGCGGCCGAGGAACAGGTGGTGCCGCAGCCCTTCGGCAAGAACCGCCTCGACGCCGGCCGCGACCTGCGGGATAAGTTCGGTGTCGGCGGTGTTGGCCGCCGCGGCCTTGAGCGTGTCCTTAACCGTGACCACCCGCCGGTCGATGATCTTCACGTAGTAGATGAGCATGCTGAGCAGCGCGGCTACCGCCAGCACCACGACGAAGCCGACGATGATCCCGGTCAGCCACAACGCGTGTTCGGTCGAGTTCACGGCTACCCTCCCAGCCTGGACCGGCCGCGCTGGAGGCCGCCGATGATGATCGTGGCGTGCTCGATCGTGGTTCGTAGCGCCGCGAGCGGCGCGGTGTTCCGCACGGACTTCTCCAGCGATGTGTTGATCTCCGCGGCCTGCCCGCCAATCGAACGGGCGAGCAGCAGGATCGGCACGACGAGCGCGACAACGACCAGCACGATCACGATGCCGATCGTGTAGCCGATCCACCAGCCGGTGGTGTTCACGGAATCACCTCAAACCGTCTCGCAGAAGTCCCTGACGGGCTTCAGGCTCGCATTGACCGAAGTCAGCGCCTCGGGAACCGTGCTGGTCCGCTGCGCGACCACCTCGACCCCGCCGCTGAGCGCACCGAGCGTGCCGCGGATGGCCCGGAGGTGGAGGACCACCCGGACCAGTGCCACCGCGACGAACGCGACGATGACCGCGGAAACGATGATCGTCATCCAGGCCGGAGCAGGCATGTTCTCTCTCCTTGATGTTCGCTCGCGGGCGGGGCGCTTGGAGGTACTGGCTTCGCTCACCCGAGGAGCTTGGCCACGGAGCCCGCGTAGCGGACGGCGCCGGTAGCGACCTCTTTGATCGTCGTGTCGGTGACGGCGAGGGCCTCGGGCACGTCGTCAAGTTCGCCGATGAGCGCGACGCCGCCGCTCAGGATCTCGCCGCTCGCCGCGCGGATCCGCTCCAGCGCGGCCAGCACGCGGTTGAGCAGGAAGATCACGACCGGCAGGATCACCACCAGCAGGATCGCGTTGCCGATCCACCACAGAACCATGACTGCTCCCTCAGCTCGCGTGGTACGGGACGAAGAAACGGCGGAATACCCTGGCCAGCGCCATCCGGGCGGCTCGCAGGGCGATCGCGAGGCCGCTCGCCGAGCCAGTGGCCACCGGGCCGGCCGCCTCGCCGAGCCCGATGCGGCCGGCCAGGTTCGCCGAGAAGTCGTGCATGAGCACGGCCGTGACGTCGGAGATCATGCCCCGGCCGTACTGCGCGGCGGCCCCCGCCAGCTGGAGATCCTGGGTGACGCCGACCCGGGTGCCGCGGCCCGAGCGCGTCAGCGTCGCGGTCACCACCATGCTGGCCTGGCCGCGGCCCTTCTCCTCCGCGCCTGCCGCGTGCACGACGATCCGCCTGGCCGCCGCGTCCCGCTCGGTGATGTCCGCCGTGCCGGCGAACCGCAGCCGGACCGGCCCCATCCGGACCGCGACCCGCCCCTGGTACTGGTTCCCGCCCAGGTCCTCGGTGAGCTCAGTGCCGGGCAGGCACGCCGCCACGCGCGGGATGTCCTGGAAGAATTCCCAGACCCGGTCGACCGGCTCGGCTACCTCGAACTCATTTTTAATTATCATAACGTACGAGCCTTCGCGTAGCCAGTTGGATCTTTCTCGAACGCACGGCGGCAGGCAGCGCTGCAGAAGTAGTAGGTGTCTCCGTCACCGGTCATGGACGGCGTGCCCGCACCGGTGCTGACCGTCATGCCGCACACCGGGTCCACCGCGTCCTTGGCGGTGGCCGTCGGCAGCGCGGCGATCGCGCCGCCGGCCCGAAGCTGAACCAGCTCGGCGAGGATGGCCACCGCGATCTCCGTGTGGCTGATGCGGCCGAGGTTCAGGCCCGCGGGGACCCTGACCCGGTCGAGCTGCTCGGCGGGAACCCCGCGGTCGGCGAGGTAGCCGAGCACGGCGGTGCCCCGTTTGCGCGAGCCGACCAGGCCGAGGTAGGCCGGCCGGGCGGCGAGCGCCCGCTCCAGCACGCGCTCGTCGTCGTGGCCCTGGGTGGCGACCACCACCATGGACCGCTCGTCGGCCTCGAAGTCCGTGCCCGCCGCTACTTCCGCGCGCCAGCCGAGTACCCGCGCGAGGCTGGCCAGGGTGTGTGCCATCGGGGAGTCGCCCACGATGACCAGCTGCGGCACGGGCAGCACGGGCTCGATGAACACCTCGACCGCCCCCTCGCTCTGGCAGGAAATGGGCACGATGACCATGCCGTCGGGCACCGTGCCGAACTGCTCGGGGCTGCCGAGCAGCAGCAGGCGGCCGGTGCCGGTCGCGATGACCTGACGGGCTTCGCGGATGACCGCGGGCTCCGCGCAGGCGCCGCCGATCCAGCCGTGCACCTCGCCGTCCGCGGTGATGATCGCGTGCGAACCCTGCTGGCTGGATGACGGCCCTTGCCGCCAGACGACCGTGGCGAGCGCGAACGGCTGACCGGTCCTGGTCAGCTCCGCGGCCTCCTCGAGCACCGTTCGCATCACTCGTCCGTCCGTACCGGCGGGGCGCCGGACACGTCTCGCCGGCTGGTGATGGCGTCCCAGACCCGGTCGGGCAGCAGCGGCATGTCGATGTTGCGTACCCCGGTGCCGGAGATCGCGTCCATGACCGCGTTCACGAACGCGGCCGGCCCGCCGACCGCGGCGCACTCGCCGATGCCTTTGGCGCCGAGCGGGTGGTGCGGGCAGGGCGTGACAACCTCGCTGTGCAGTTCGAAGCCAGGCGTCTCCCAGGCCGACGGCAGCAGGTAGTCCATGTAGTTCGCGCCGACGCAGTTGCCGTCCGCGTCGAACGTGATGAACTGCATGTTCGCCATCGCGTACGCCTCGGTCAGGCCGCCCATGATCTGGCCTTCCACGATCATCGGGTTGATCCGGACCCCGCAGTCGTCGACCGCGACCATGTTCAGCACGTCCCAGACGCCGGTCACCGGGTCGACCTCGACGGTCACGATGTAGACCGCGAACGGCCAGGTGAGGTTCGGCGGATCGTAGTACGCGGTGTTCTCCAGGCCCGGCTCCATGCCGTCGGGCATGTTGCTGTACGCGGCCATCGCGCATTCCTGGATCGTTACGCCGCGGTCAGGGGCGCTGCGCACGTAGAACCGGCCGAGCTCCCAGTCGATGTCCTCCTCGGACACCTCCAGCAGGTGGGCGGCCAGCTTGCGGGCCTTGGCCTTTATCTTGCGGGACACCATCGCGACCGCCGCGCCGGCCACCGGTGTGCTGCGCGAGGCGTACGTGCCCATGCCGAACGGCGCGGTGTCGGTGTCGCCCTCCTCGACGACCACATCCTGCGCCGGGATGCCGAGTTCGTGCGCGACGATCTGAGCCCAGGTGGTCTCGTGGCCCTGGCCCTGGCTCTTCGCGCCGGTCCGCAGGATGGCCTTGCCGGTCATGTGCACCTTGAGTTCGGCCGAGTCGAACATCTTGATGCCGAGGATGTCGAACTCCCGGCTGTTCCCCGCGCCGAGCGGCTCGGTCATCGTCGAGATACCCAGGCCGAGCAGGCGGCCGTTCGCGCGCGCCTCCGCCTGCTGCGTGCGGAAGTTCTCGTACCCGATGGCCTTGAGCCCTACGTCCAGGCACTTGGCATACTGGCCGGAGTCGGTGAGGAACCCGAACGGGGTGCGGTGCGGGAAGTCGTCGTCGGAGACGAAGTTCATCCGGCGGAATTCCGCCTGGTCCATGCCCAGGTCGCTGGCGGCGGCCTGGATCATCCGCTCCTGGAAGAACATCGCCTCGGTGACCCGGAACGAGCACCGGTAGGCGACCCCGCCCGGTGCCTTGTTGGTGTAGGCACCGCGCGCGGTCAGGTGGGCGACCGGGATGTCGTAGGCGGCGAAGGCCGAGTGCATCAGGCCGATCTTGAACTTGCTCGGCTGCGCGTCGGAGAAGAACGCCCCGTGGTCGGCGTCGGTGTGCATCCGGACGGCGAGGATCTTGCCGTCCTTGCGCAGCGCCATCTCGCCCTGGAGGTACACGTCGCGGGCGAACCCGGTCGAGATCAGGTTGCCGGACTTGTCCTCGATCCACTTGACCGGCCGCTCCAGCAGGATCGAGGCCAGGATCGAGCAGACGTAGCCTGGGTAGACCGGCACCTTGTTGCCGAAGCCGCCGCCGATGTCCGGCGAGACGATCCGGATCATGTGCTCGGGCAGTTCGGCCACCATCGCCACCGCGGCCCGGATGATGTGCGGCGCCTGCGTGGTCATGTACACGGTGAGCTTGGAGGTGGCCCGGTTGAAGTCGGCGATCGAGCCGCAGCATTCGATCGGCGACGGGTGCGAGCGCGGGTAGTGCAGTTCCAGCTTGGAGATGAGGTCGGCCTGTTCGAACGCGCGGTCCGTGCCGTCCTTGTCGCCGACCGCCCAGTGGTAGATGACGTTGTCCGGCTGATTTTCCTTGTCGTCGCGGATGAGCGGGGCGCCCTCGGCCAGGGCCTGGGCCGGGCTGACGATCACCGGAAGCGGCTCGTAGTCGACGTCGATGGCCTCGCACGCGTCCTTGGCGATGTACGGATCGTCGGCGATCACGCAGGCCACTTCCTGACCCTGGAAGCGCACCTTGTCGGTGGCCAGCACCGCCTGGGTGTCGTAGGACAGCGTGGGCATCCAGGCCAGGTTCCGGCTGGCCATCATCTCGCCGGTCAGCACCAGGTGGACGCCAGGGATGTCCCAGGCCTTGCTGGTGTCGATGGACCTGATCCGGGCGTGCGCCAGCGGGCTGCGCAGGATCTCCATGTGCAGCATGCCGGGCAGCACGATGTCGTCGGTGTAGTTGCCCTTGCCGCGGATGAACCGGTCGTCCTCGACGCGCTTACGGCTGGCGCCGATCCCGCCGATCTTGATCTCGTCGACCGCCTGCCGGGTCACTGGCTCTCCCCTCGCAGCTTCGCGGCCGCCCACAGGACGGACTTGACGATGTTCTGGTAACCGGTGCACCGGCACAGGTTGCCGGACAGCGCCCAGCGCACCTCATCCTCGGTCGGGTCCGGGTTCCGCGCCAGCAGGGCCTTGGCGGACATCATCATGCCGGGCGTGCAGAACCCGCACTGGAGGCCATGCTCCTGCTTGAAGCCCTCCTGGAGCGGGTGCAGTTCGCTGGCCGCGGCCAGGCCCTCCACGGTCTCGATCGCGTGGCCGTCCGCCTGGACCGCCAGCATCGTGCAGGACTTGACCGCCGCTCCGTCCACCAGGACGGTGCACGCGCCGCAGTTGGTCGTGTCGCAGCCCATGTGCGTGCCGGTCAGGCCGACGCCGCGCCTGATCAGGTGGGACAGCAGCAGCCGTGGTTCCACTTCGGCGATCTTCTTCGCTCCGTTGATCGTGAACCTGATCCTGCGGACCGGTATGTCCTGGCCGGCCGCGGCCTCGTCGCCGTGATCCTCGTAGACCATCGTCATCGTGTTACGCCGCCTTCTGCTCGGTCCGGCCCAGGATGCGTTCGACGAACGTCGCCACCATGTGCCGCTTGTACGCGGCGCTGCCGCGGTGGTCGGTCCGCGGTCTGGCCGCCTCGGCGGCGAGCCGCGCCGCCTCGCCGACCGATTGCGCGGTCAGCGGGTTGCCGGTCAGCGCCTGTGCGGCCTCGGTCGCGGCGATCGTCGCGCCACCCACCCCGGTGAGCGCGATCCCGGCGCTGGTCACCGTGCCGTTGCTGGTCTCGATGGCGACGGCCACGCCGACCGTGGCGAAGTCGCCGACCCGGCGTTCCAGCTTCAGGTAGCCGCCCGCGCGGGTGCCCTTGGCTGGCGGGATGATCGCCTCGACCGCGATCTCGTCCGGCGCGAGCGCGTTCTCGAACGGCCCGAGGACGAAGTCCTTGAGCGGGATGACGCGGCGGCCTTCGGGCCCCTGGGCGACCACGGACCCGCCCAGCGAGAGCACCACCGAGGCCCAGTCGCCCTGCGGGTCCGCGTGGCACAGCGAGCCGACCAGCGTGCCGCGGTTGCGCACGATCGGGTCGGCGATGACCGGCGCCGCGGCGGCCATCGTCGGCTGGGTCGCCTTGAGCAGCTCAGAGGCTTCCAGATCGGCGTGGCGGCACAGCGCGCCGATGCGCAGCGTGCCGTCCGGGTCCGCTCGGTGGTAGCCGAGGCCGGGCAGGTCGTTGATGTCGACCAGCAGGTCCGGCGACGCGAACCGCAGCTTCATCAGCGGTATCAGGCTCTGGCCCCCGGCCAGCACCTTGGCGTAGTCTCCCCCGGCGTGCAGCAGGCCGATCGCCTCGTCCACCGAACGCGGCGCCTCGTAGCGGAACCGGCTGGGGTACATTCACTCGCCCCTGTCACTCGCCGGGTCAGGCACGGCCACCGGCCCGGACTCGTAGTCTGGGTCGGGCCGCGGCTCCTGGTGCGGCGGCCATGGCCCGGAGACGGGCTGCCCCGCGACCTTGAGGTAGTCGACCAGCTCCGGCCACGCCCACACGGTCGGACTCTTCCCCGACTTGGGCGCATGCTCGATCAGCTCGAACAAGCGCGGGTTGGCCTTGCTGTGGCCGTCGGACTCGATGCGCATGCTCGCATCGTCCGCCCCGCTTACCAGCACGGCAACGCCTGAATAAGCTATCGCTTAACTCTACTTATTGGCTCGCTCGCAGGAGGGACGCAATGAGCCGGTGTCTTCCCTCGTCACGTCTGTCCGCGGGGCTAGCTCCAGATGGTGACGTACACGGGGGGTTTGAAGCGGGACGGGGGGACGCCTGCGGTGGGGGAGCGCATCAGCTGCATGGCTTCGGGGGTGCTGACGAAGCGGCGGAGTGCGGACACCGTGGTGCTGCGGTAGTCCCGGACCAGCATGGTCACGTACCAGCACTCCTCGGCTGGCACGCCGGGCAGTTCCACCATGGACAGCTCGCCGCGCCGGAGCTGCTGGGATACCAGATGCTCGATCGCGGGCGCGACGCCGGCGCCGTCCGCCGCCGCGGCCCACGCCGCGGTCTGGCTGGGGAAGACACCGATGCCGCTCTCCGGGATGCCGAGCCGGCGCAGCAGCCGCGCCGTGCCGCTGCCGGGATCGGTCCCGGACGGTCCGACCAGCCAGCGCCAGCTCTTGGCGGGGCCGCGCAGCTTGGCGTGCCCGGCGGCCACCACGCCGAGCCGGTACTTGAAGACCGGTTCGCTGACGATGTGCATCGCGTGCTCGACGGTCACGCCGGGGCCGAACGCGACGTCGGCCAGCCGGTTCGCCACCAGCACGCCCTGTTCACCAGAGATCGCGACACCGGCCGAGACCTCCACCGAACCGGCGAACCGCCGGGTGAACGCGTCGACCAGCGGGCCGGCCACGAACTCCGCGAACGTGGCGGTCGCCACGACCCGCAGCTGTTCCGGCGCGCCCTGCGCGGCCCTGACCGCGGCGTGCGCCTCTGCGCCAAGCACCACGATCTGGGAAGCGGTGGCCAGCAGCCGGGAACCGCCGGGCGTCAGCGTCATGCCTGCCGGGCCGCGGGTGATCAGCTGGTCGCCAAGGTAGTTGCGCAGTGCGGTGAGCGCCTGGGACACCGCGGGTTCGCTGACGCCGAGCGCGCTCGCGGCCGCCCGCACCGATCCCAGCCGGGCTACCAGGACGAACGCGTTCAGCTGCGTGAGTGTCATCGCAGTATCCAGTCTGTCCTATCGGCGCCCCACGGAAAACCTGAGGGAGGGCGGATTGCAGGTTCCCGCGCAGGTTGAGTACGCCAAGGCCACCGGCGTGGCGCACGCGCTATCGCTGCTGGCCAGGTACGGCCCGGAGGCCAGGATCCTGGCCGGCGGGCACAGCCTGATCCCGATGATGAAGCTGCGGCTGGCGCAGCCCGAGGTGCTGGTGGACATCAACGGGATCACCGACCTGTGTTACATCAGGCTGGTCAGGGACGAGCTGCGGATCGGCGCGCTCGCCCGGCATGCACAGCTGCTGGAATCGTCCCTGGCGGGCGACCATTTCGCGATCCTGCACGACGCCGAGCGGGTGATCGCCGACCCTGTCGTCAGGAACTGGGGCACGGTGGGCGGCTCGCTCTGCCAGGCCGATCCGTCGGAGGACCTGTCCGCCGCGTTCGCGGCGCTGAAGGGCACGATGGTCATCAGTTCACGCGACGGTCAGCGGGAGGTCTCGGCCCGGGCGTTCCATACCGGCCCGTACGAGACCGTCGTCGGCCCGGCCGAGATGCTGACCGAGATCCGGCTGCCGATCCGGCCCGGGGGCGGCAGCGGATACCAGAAGGTGGCCCGGCGAGCGGGCGACTGGCCGGTCGGTGCCGCCGGCGCGGCGGTCTGGCTGGCCGGCAACCTGATAGCCGACGTCGGCATCGGCCTGACCGCGGTCGGGGCCAGGCACTTCGCGGCGGCCGAGGCCGAGGAGTTCCTGCGCGGCCGGCCCGCCGACGAGCAGACCCTGGCTCGAGCGGGCGAGATCGCGGCCGAGCACTGCCGCCCGGTCACCGACCAGCGTGGCCCGGCGGACTACAAGCGGCACTTGGCGCGGGAGCTCACGATCCGGGTGCTGCGCCTGGCAGTCTCCCGGGCTCGGGGGAAGCCCGCGGGGGGCCCGCCACCTAGGGGCACGGCGTGAAGGTCACCGTCGTGGTGAACAGCGTCGAGCACGTCCGCGAGGTCGAGCCGCGCCTGCTGCTCATCCACTTCCTGCGCGACGAGCTGGGCTTGACCGGCTCGCACTGGGGCTGTGACACCTCCAACTGCGGCGCCTGCGTGGTGTGGCTGGACGAGACGCCGGTTAAGTCGTGCACGGTGCTGACGGTGATGGCCGACGGTCGGCGCGTCATGACCGTCGAGGGCCTGGGCCGCGGCGCTTCCCTCGACCCGGTGCAGGAAGGGTTCGCCGCGTGTCACGGGCTGCAATGCGGGTTCTGCACGCCTGGCATGATGCTGACCGCGCGCTGGCTGCTCGACCGGAATCCCGGCCCGTCCGCGGCCGAGGTGCGGGAGGCCATCTCCGGCCAGGTCTGCCGGTGCACCGGTTACGAGAACATCGTCAGGTCGGTCCTGTGGGCGGCTGATCGGGAAGCGGAGCATGAGTTACGGATCGCATCCCCGGAAGGAGGACGCGCGGTTCATCCGGGGACAGGGCACGTTCACCGACGACATCTCGTTGCCGGGCATGCTGCACGGTGCGATATTGCGCAGCCCGCTGGCGCACGCCAGGATCGTCTCGGTCGACGCGACGGCGGCCCGGGCTCACCCCAAGGTGGCGGCCGTGCTCACCGGGGCGGACCTGGCCGAACGCGGCCTGGCCTGGATGCCCACGCTGTCCGGCGACGTCCAGGCGGTGCTGGCCACCGACAAGGTGCGGTTCCAGGGCCAGGAGGTCGCGTTCGTGGTGGCCACGGACAGGTACGCGGCGCGGGACGCGCTCGAGCTGATCATGGTCGACTACGAGCCGCTGTCACCGCTGGTCGACGCCAGGACCGCGCTCGCGGACGGCGCGCCCCTGGTCCGGGACGACCTGGGTGGCGACGCGGGCAACCGGGTGTTCGACTGGTCGGCGGGCGACGAGGCGGCGACCGATGCCGCCTTCGCCGCCGCGGACGTGGTGGTCCGCTGCGACATGGTCTATCCGCGGTCCCATCCCGCTCCGCTGGAGACCTGCGGGGCGATCGCCGACTACGACCGGGTCACCGGGAAGCTGACGCTGTGGTCCACCAGTCAGGCGCCGCACGCGCACCGGACGCTGTACGCCATGATCACCGGGCTGCCCGAGCACAAGATCAGGATCGTGTCCCCCGACCTGGGCGGCGGATTCGGCGCCAAGGTGCCGGTGTATCCCGGCTACCTGTGCGCGATCGCCGGCTCCATGGTGACGGGCAGGCCGGTGAAGTGGATGGAAGACCGGTCGGAGAACCTGATGTCCACCACGTTCGCGCGCGATTACCACATGCACGGCGAGATGGCGGCGACCGCCGACGGCCGGATGCTCGCGCTGCGGGCCGAGGTGCTGGCCGATCACGGCGCCTTCAACGCGACCGCCCAGCCGTCCAAGTTCCCGGCTGGGTTCTTTCACGTGTTCACCGGCTCCTACGACATCGCTGCCGCGCACTGCTCGGTGACCGGTGTGTACACGAACAAGGCGCCGGGGGGCGTCGCCTACTCCTGCTCGTTCCGCGTCACCGAGGCCGTGTACCTGGTCGAGCGGCTCACCGACCTGATGGCGCGAGAGCTGGGCATGGACCCGGCCCGGCTCCGGATGCGCAACCTGCTCCGGCCCGAGCAGTTCCCGTACACCTGCCCGACCGGCTGGGAGTACGACTCTGGCGACTACCCCCGCGCGCTCCAGCTCGCGCTGGACCTGGCAGGTTACGACGACCTGCGCCGCGAGCAGGCGGACCGGCGCGGCCGCGGCGAGTACATGGGCATCGGGCTGAGCTTCTTCACCGAGGCCGTGGGCGCTGGGCCGCGGGGCCACATGGACATCCTCGGCCTCGCCATGACCGACGGTGCGGACCTGCGGGTCCACCCGACCGGCAAGGCGGTGCTCGCCGTCTCGGTGCAAACCCAGGGCCAGGGGCACGAGACCACGTTCGCGCAGATCGTGGCCCAGGAGCTGGGGCTGTCCCCGGACGACGTCGAGGTCGTGCACGGCGACACCGACCGGACTCCGTTCGGCCTGGGCACCTACGGGTCGCGGTCCACACCGGTCTCCGGGGCCGCGGCGGTGGTCGCGGCACGGCGGGTGAGGGCGCGGGCGCGGCTGGTCGCCGCGGCCATGCTGGAGGTGTCCGCGGACGACCTGGAGTGGCTGGACGGCAAGTGGCGGGTGCGCGGAGACCCGGACCAGGCTCGCGGCATCGCCGAGATCGCCATGGCGGCGCATTCGTCGCTGGAGCTGCCGGACGGAGTCGAGGGGCACCTGGACGCGTCGGCCGTGTACAACCCGCCGAACCTGACGTTCCCGTTCGGCGCCTACGTCTGCGTGACGGACGTCGATCCGGGCACCGGCGAAGTCAGCGTCCGGCGGTTCGTCGCGGTAGACGACTGCGGGGTCCGGATCAATCCGATGATCGTCGAGGGACAGGTGCACCGCGGGCTGGCCGACGGTATCGGCATCGCGCTGATGCAGGCCATCGTGTTCGACGAGTCCGGCAACTGCCTGGGCGGCTCGTTCATGGACTACCTCCTCCCGACGTCGATGGAGTGCCCGTCACCCGAGCTGGGTGAAACGGTCACGCCCTCGCCGCACCACCCGATCGGGGCCAAAGGCATCGGTGAGTCCGCTACCGTGGGTTCCGCGCCCGCGGTGGTGAACTCGGTGGTCGACGCGCTCGCGCCGTTCGGCGTCACGCACGCGGACATGCCGCTGACTCCGGCCGCGGTGTGGCGGGCCATCCAAGGCCGTCCGATCCGCCCCGATCTGGCCCTCAGGTGAGGGTCACCGGGCTGCCGGAATCCGGCTGCCGTCACGGAATGCCACTGTCGTTCAGGCCGTAATTATTTCGTGATATTTCCTTGAATCGGTTGAGCTGGGCATTCCTGATCGTTACCGTGTTCATCAGCTTGTGACAATGTCGTTCTGTAGTCGCCGTGGATGGCGGGAAAGGTGCGTTGCGCGCGTGGGATGGCGGTTGCTGGCCGGCAAGGTGAAGGGCCTCGGTATCGGACTGGGCGTGGGCCTGGGCCTGGCCGGCGGGCTGGCGGTCTACGCCGGCGCCGCCGGGGCGGCGCCGCAGCCCAGCATCGGCCAGGTCCGGGCCGAGGTGAACAGCTTGCAGTCAAAGGCGGACGCGACCGGGCAGCAGTACGACCAGGCGGTCGAGCAGCTGACGGCGGCGCGCGGCCAGCTGGCCCGGGTGCAGCGAGAAGTCGCCGTCGCGCAGGGCCAGTTCACGACGGCACGAGGCATGGTCGCGCAGCTCGCCGCGGCCGCCTTCGAGAACTCCGGGCAGGACTCGATCGGCAGCCTGCTCACCTCGAATGATCCCGCGACCGTGCTGGCGCAGGGATCGCTGCTGGTCCAGCAGGCCGGCGCACGCGGCGCCCAGGTCACGCAGTTCCTCGACGCGGCCAGGCAGCTCACCCGGGCACAGCAGCATGCGCAGCGCACCGAGTCCGGCATCGTCGCGCTGCAAACGCAACTCGCGGCCCGCAAGGCATCGCTGAACAAGCTGATCGCCAGCAAGCAGGCCACGCTGGACAGCCTCACCGCGCAGCAGCAGAGCACGGTGGCCGCGACCACCGTCGGCTCCAACGGATCCACCGGGACCACTACGACCGCCACCTATACGGGGCCGACCAGCACCCAGGCGGAGAAGGCCGTCGCCTTCGCGTTCGCCCAGCTCGGAAAGCCCTATCAGTGGGGTGCCACCGGTCCGGGTTCGTACGACTGCTCCGGGCTGGCGCAGGCGGCGTGGGCCGCCGCCGGGGTGGCGATACCCCGCACCACATATGACCAGTGGGCCGCGTTGCCGCATATCCCCCTGTCCGCCATCGAGCCGGGTGACCTGCTGTACTTCGAGGGCATCGGGCACGTCGCCGTCTACGTGGGGAACGGCAACGCCATCGACGCGCCAGAGACCGGCCTGGACGTCCGCGAGCTGCCGATAAACACCGGCTGGTACCAGCAGAACCTGGTCGGGGCGGCCCGGCCGTAGGTGGACGTGTGTCACAGCGGGATCGGGTAATCGCGGCGTGCGCCGCCAAGCCGGGATCGGCGGAGGAGTATCCGTTCGGCGACGAGGCGGCGGTGTACAAGGTCGCTGGCAAGATGTTCGCGCTGGTCTCCGTGGGCCAAGCGCCGGGTGACGTCAGCCTCAAATGCGACCCCCACACGGCGCTCGCGCTGCGTGCCAGCCACGCCGCGATCACGCCGGGCTACCACCTGAACAAGCGGCACTGGAACACGATCAAGCTCGACGACTCGGTGCCCGACGAGGAAGTGCTTGAGCTGGTCGATCACTCCTACGAGCTCGTGGTGGCCGGGCTGACCAGGGCTCAGCGGGACGGGCTGACAAGCTGACGGCGAGCGCTCCGAGCAACGCGAGCGTCGCGGCGAGGTACATCGCTCGGTCATACCCGGCGGCGACGCTGACCGGCGTGCGGTACCCGCCGGCCGACGTGAACGCGCTCGCGGCGATCGCCACCCCGAAGGCGCCGCCGAGCTGGCGCAACGTGGTGAACAGGCCGGACGCGATGCCGATGTCGGCGGGCGCGACCGACCCGACGACCGATTTGGTCAGCGCGGGGAGGGCGAGGGTGAGGCCGAGCGCGACGAGCAGCAGCGGGCCTGCCAGCACGACGTAGGCCCGCTGCCGCGTGCCCAGCCACGCCAGCGCCGCCACGCCGCCGCCTTGCACGATCAGCCCGGTCGTGATCAGCTGCCGGGCCCGTGCGCGGTCGGCCAGGGCGCCCGAGCTGGACCCGGCCAGCAGGGGGACGACGCCCAGCGGCAGCATCCGACTGCCGGCCGCCAGCGGACCGTTTCCCTGCGCGTCCTGGAAGAACTGCGCGGTGAAGAACACCATGGCGGTGAGCGAGGCGCTCTGCGCGAAGATCGCCGCGTTGCCGGCGCTGAACGCGCGGTCACCGAACAGCCGCAACGGGATCATCGGGTGGCGGGCCGCGCGCTGCCAGGCGACCAGTCCGGCTAGCGTCGCGAGGCCGACGGCCAGTGTGCCGATCACCGCGCGGTCACCCCAGCCCGTGGTCGCCGCCCGGATGACCGCCCACACGATGGCCGTCATCGAGGTGACCGCGAGCGTCAGCCCGAGCGGGTCGGCAGGGCGCCGCGTGCCGCGGCTGTCCGCCACGACGCGCAGCACCGCGCCGGCCGCGAGCAGGCCGGCCGGCACGTTGATCCAGAAGATCCACCGCCACGACAGCGTCTGGGTCAGCACGCCGCCGAGGACCGGGCCGAGCACGGTGCCCAGGCCGGTGACTGAGCCGTAGACGCCCATGGCCCAGCCCCGCCGGTCCGGCGGGAACGCGGTATTGAGCAGCGCCAGGGCCAGCGGCATGATCACCGCCGCGCCGGCCCCCTGGACCACGCGGGTGGCGAGCAGCGTCGCGGCGTCCGGTGCCAGGGCACAGGCAGCCGATGAGATGGCGAACAGCGCCAGCCCGGCCGCGTAGACGGGGCGCCGCCCCCACCGGTCGCCGAGCGTCGCGGCGGTGACCAGCAGGACGGCGAAGCTCAGCGTGTAGCCGCTGACCGTCCACGCCAGCGTGCCGATGGAGGCGTGCAAGCTGGCGTGGATCCGCGGCAGCGCGGTGGTGATCGCGAACAGGTCGAGCACGACCATGAACGACCCAAGTCCGGCCAGCGCGAGCGTCCAGGCCTGCGTCCGGGTCAGCGTCCGGGTCTGCGGTGACGACATCGAGGTTTCCTCCGTTGGGTTTGAGCCTTCGCTTGTACTGACCCTGGGGTGAGCCGTTTCCGGGCCTTCCCGAGTGCCCGATCTGGCCGCGCGGCGGTGTCAGTTCCGGTAGGGAGCCGGCCGAGCTGCGAGGATGCGATGGTGACGGAGGAACTGCTGGCACGCGCCCAGGCGGGAGATCAGATAGCGTTCGGGGAACTCACCGAGCCGTACCGCCGGGAGCTCCAGCTGCACTGCTACCGGATGCTGGGCGCGGCCAGCGACACCGAGGACCTGGTCCAGGACACCATGCTGTCCGCCTGGCGTGGCATGGCCGGCTTCCGGAGACAAGCCTCGGTCCGCACCTGGCTGTACCGGATCGCCACCAACCGGTGCCTGAACGCGCTACGCGACCGGGAGCGGCGCCCGGTGTGCGTGCCACCTCCGCTGCCGGGCCCCGAGCCGCCGGAGCCGAGCCGGCTTGGCGAGGTGACGTGGCTCGAGCCCTACCCAGACCTGCTGATCGAGCAGGCAGGCGGACAGGTGCCAGGACCAGAGGCCCGGATCGAGCGCCGGGAAAGCATCTCGCTGGCGTTCATTACCGCGGCGCAGACGCTGCCGCCGCGGCAGCGAGCCATCCTCGTGCTACGCGACGTGCTCGGGTTCCGCGGTGCCGAGGCGGCCGGCCTGCTCGGCACCACCGAGGACGCCGTGGCCAGCGGGCTGAAGCGCGCCAGGGCCAGGCTCGCGGCGCGTACGCACGCCGAACGTGCCCACCGCCCGCCGCTGCCCGGCTCCAGCGCGGAGCAGCGGGTGGTCACCGCGTTCGTGGACGCCTTCGAGAACGGTGATGTGCCGGCCATGGTCCGCTTGCTCACCGCCGACGCGTGGCTGACCATGCCGCCGCTGCCCCTGGAATACCAAGGGCCCGCCGCCATCGGCGCGTTCTTCGCCGGTGTCGGATTCCGGAACGGCGAGCGCTCATTCCGGCTAGTCACCACCCGCGCCAATGGCCAGCCCGCCTTCGGCCGGTACGAGCTCGACGTCGGGACGGGCGTCGCACGCGCGCACGGGCTGACCGTGCTCTCGCTCGACGGTGAGAAGATCACACAGGTCGCCAGCTTCGTCGGGGCCGGCCTGCTCTCGATGTTCGCCCTGCCGCCGCTAATCCAATAGGCGCAGCGTGCAGGCTCGCTCGAAGCGGGCAGCTATCCGCCGCCAGCGCTCGGCCGCTTCGGTGAGCGCACCGGGGTCGCGGTGCAGGCGGCCGCTGGCCCGCATGACGCAGGCCGCGGCCCAGTCGCTCTCCGCGGCGGGTGCCGTGACCTCCGCTAGGCGCGACGCGGCGTCGGGCAGGCCGGCGGTGACCGCGAGTTCGGCGGCGGCTGCCTGGTCGTATCCCTGATGCCAGGTACGGGCACGGACCCCGAAGGCGTCCGCGACCAGCGCGGCCGGGTCGCCCGCGCCGGTGTGGACGGCCAGGCGGATGCTGGCGAAGGCGGCGAACGGCGGGTCGCTCACGGTGGGTCCAGCCGCGCGCCGGGCCCGGGCGAGCCAGCGGTGGAACCCGGCGTCGTCGCCGCGCAGGCCGAGGGCCAGGCCGGCCGCCGCGGCGGCGGGCGCGACCCACACCGCGATCGACGCGCCCGACCGCCGCCAGGCGTCCCACATCGCCTCCGCGTGACCGAGCGCCTCGTCGAAGCGCCCCATCAGCACCAGCGGCGGGATCAGCTTGCTCGCCGGGCGGTACGGGTGCGCGCCCAGCAGGTCATCGGCACCGTAGGCCCGCGCGATCGCCAGCGCGCCGGGCAGGTCGCCGACCGCCAGCGCGCCGAGCCAGGCGTCATGCAGAGCGGACAGGATCTCGGCGGCCGGATACGGGTGATCGCGATCCATCAGGTCGAGCAGGGCCAGCCGCTCGCCGGTAACCTGGCGGGCGGCACGGAGCCGGCCCGCCCGCGTGTGCACCGCGCTGAGCATGTCGAGGCTGCCGCTGAGCAGTACCGGGTCGCCGCTGGCCCGAGCCGCGGCGACGGCCTCCTCCGCGGTCGCCGGCTGGTCCTCGCCCGCAGCGGTTATCGCGGCTCGCGCGGCCGCGAGCCGCGCGTGTACCGCGGGGGTGCCGGCACCGGCGGCTGGCCTGCCCGCACCGGGTGATGTGTGCGCGCCGGCGGCCGAGAGCGCCTCCGCGAGCAGAACCCGCAGCCGCTCCACCGGGACCTGGACCGGGAAGCCCGACGGGAACCGGACGGCCGTGACGATCGCGTCGGCGATGGCCGCCGCCTTCCCGTCGCCGTCGCCCGCCGCGCCCGCCTGCTCGGCCGACTCGAGCAGCAGGTCGAACGCCCGGCTGGCCAGCCCGGTGGCGAACACGGCCCGGGCCGCGGCCCGCAGGTCCGCTGCCGCGTCTCGCGGTGCGGGCGCGCGCCGGGCGGCCTCCTGGAAATGGCCGGGAGCTTCGGTGAGAAAGCGCCGGGCGAAGGTCAAGTAGCCCATGGCCCGTGCCAGCTGATGGGGGGTGCCGGCGGGGCCGGGCGGGCAGTGCTCCAGCGCGTGGCGCAGTTCGGTGGCCACGGCGTCGAAGTCGTGGCGCCAGCTCGTGTCCGGCTGGTCGTCCAGTCGCTGGCGGAGCGCGGTGGCGGTGGCGGCGGCCCAGGAGAGATGGCGATCCCGGATCGCGGCCAGCTCACCGCTAGCGGCCAGCTGGTCCGCGGCATAGGCGCGGACGGCGTCCATCAGCCGCCAGCTGCCTTCGGCTTCCTGGCGGGTCACCAGGCTCTTGTCGGCGAGCCGCCCGATCAGGTCCGCGGTCAGGCCCGGGCGGCCGTCAGGGGTGATCGCGGTCGCCGCGGCTATGCCGAAGCCGCTGGCGAAGACGGCCAGGCGGCGGAACAGGGCGCGCTCGTCGTCGTCCAGCAGGTCATGGCTCCACCCGATGACTGCCCGCAGCGAGCGGTGGCGCTCGTCCCGGCTCCGGCCGCCGGCCAGCAGCCGCTGGGCGTCGTCGAGCGCCGTGAGCAGTCCGGCGGGACCCAGCGAGGCACACCGCGCCGCGGCGAGTTCGATGGCAAGCGGCATGCCGTCCAGCCGTGCGCAGATCTCGGCGATGATCGACGGGTCGGCGGCGAAGGCGGGGTCGGCGGCCAGCGCGCGATCCGCGAACAGCTCCTCGGCGTCCGAGGCGAGCGGCAGCGGAGCGACCGGCACTACGCGCTCGCCGGGTACCCCGAGCCGCTCCCGGCTGGTCGCCAGGATCGTGGTGCCCGGGCAGGCGGTCAGCACCCGGTCGGCGAACCCGGCAACGGCGTCGAGCACATGCTCGCAGCTGTCCAGGATCAGCAGCGTCCGGCCGCCGCCGAGCCGGGCGAGGATGGCGCTGTCCAGCGGTTCGCCCGGTTGTTCGGTGACGGCGAGGGCGGTGGCGATGGCCTGGATCACCAGCTCCGGCCGGACCGGGACCAGGTCGGCGAACGCCGCGCCTCGGTCGAACCAGGGTGCCGCCGCGGCCGCGACGACCGAGGCAAACCGGGTCTTGCCCACGCCACCGGGGCCCGTCAGGGTAATCAGCCGCGCGGCGTCCAGCAGGGCAAGGACATTGTCCCGCTCGTGCGATCGCCCGACGAACGAGGTGTGCCACGCGGGCGATCCCAGGCCGGGCGGCTCTCGGTCTTTTTCCTGCGCTGGCTTGGCGTCCGCGGCGAGCGTGGCCAGCGCGCGGCGGCCGGCGACGCCGTACTTGCGCAGCAGCGAGGACACGTGGTTCTCCACCGTCCGCACGGAGATGTGCAGCTGGCCCGCGATCTCGGCGTTCGACAAGTGCGCGCCGAGGAGGGTCAGGACCTCCGCCTCCCGTGGCGATGCCGGACTGGACGGCCGCGCACCCATCGCCCCATCATGGCCGAGAATCCGCTGCTCAGCCAGCCGGACCCCGGATTGGTCCCGGTCTCGCTAGGTGGCGGTGCGTGGCGGAAATGAGTGGTTACCACGGATGCCAGCGGCGCGGGTCGTTCCCGAGACTGGGCGCATGATCCCAGGTGGCGGCGTCCTGATCGACGCGTATCAGCGGTTCCACAGCACCGGGCCGGAGTGGGGACCTGATCAGCTGACCAACCACGGCCCGATGGCCGTTGAGGTACTGATCCGGCGCGGTCGCCCGGAGGTGGTGCCCGGGTGGGTCGACGGGTACATCCGCCGCCTGGACGAGCTGCCGCGACAGACTGGCGCCATCACGGACGCGTCGTGGCGCGACGCAGTTGGCGACGGCCGCCGCGTCGGCGACTTGACCACCTACTTCTCCCGTCAGCTCACCGAGCAGCCATGGCGGGACGTGCTGGCGACCTGGTGGCGACGGCTGCTGCCCGGCATAGCCGCGGGCGCGACCCATGGCGTGATCCGCACCGGACATGTGGTCCGCACGCTGCTGGCCGGCGCGGAGAACCAGCCCACGCTCGACGAACTCGCGCATGCGCTCGCGTTCTGGGCGGCGAGGTCCCGGCCGGTCCCGCCGTCTGCCGCCCCCGCCGGTCAGCTGGATCCGCTCGCGGCGCTGGACGGCATCCCGCGGATCGCCAGCCAGCAAGGCAACCTCGCGACCCGGTTCGGCCAGCTGACCCCGGCCTCAGGCTGGCCGCAGTCGGTGGGCAAGCTCCGCCCGGCCCGGACCGCGGCGGAAATCCGGACCAGGCTCGGCGACCTCGTCGCGGCCGCGACGCTGCGCTATCTCAGTCACGGGCACGGCCAGCCGGTGCTGCTGGTGCACACCGCCACGGCCCCGAACGCCGTGCTGCACAGCCTGCCCGCATTGCCTGACGACTTGTGGGAACCCAGCCTGACCGCGGTCTGGGCCGCGAGCGCGGCGATCTTCGCCGCCTATGCGCCCGCGGAGGGAGTCTCGCCCGCGCCGCCTGGGCCGGCGCCAGGCGCCGGTGCGGTAGCGGCTCTGCTCGACCGCGCCGTGGATCACGGCGATGAGCACGTCATCAAGTTCAGCGACACAGCAGCCGAGGTCTATACGCGCACGGGTCAGGCCGGTGCGCTGGCCGCCGCGTTGCGCGCCGGCGAGCTCATTCCGGGCCGCCGGTCCGTACGGTAATACCGATAGAGGGGATTAAGCACATGCGTAAGGTAGCCGCTGGGCTGTTCAGCTCCATCGACGGTGTCGTGGAGGCACCCAGTGAGTGGCAGCCCGGCTTCGACGACGAGATGGGCGCGGCGCTGTCGCGGATGGTCGAGGAGCAGGACGCCGTGCTGATGGGCCGGGTGACGTTCACCGAATTCGCCGGCTACTGGCCGACGTCGACCGACGAGCCGTTCGCTAGCTGGATCAACGGCATCCAGAAGTACGTCGCCTCAACCGCGCTCGACTCGGTCGACAACTGGGAGAACAGCACGCTGATCAAGGGCTCTGTGGCCGACTACATTTCGGAGTTGCGTTCGCGGGACGGCGGGACGATCGGAATCGCCGGCAGCCCGTCGCTTGTCCGGTCGCTGATCGGTTACGGACTGCTCGATGAGCTGACCCTGATGATCAGCCCGGTCGTGGCCGGCGGCGGGCGAGCACGGCTGTTCCTAGCCGACGCGGCACTGACCAAGTTCGGACTGATCCGAGCCGAGCCGACCAGTAGCGGCGCGGTGATCGCGACCTATCGCCCGGAGCGTTAGCCGCCGCCATCGGCGCCCGGTCCCGGCAAGGGACCGGGCGCCCTTTCGTTCGCCGTTTTGGCGCATCTCCCTGTACCGGTGGTGCCTGTCACCTGTGGTGCACGCTTAGCCGTGTTGTTCTGGCTACGCTGGACGGGCCGGCTTCCGCGTAGCGCGCCGTGCGTGCTTACCGCTTTCGAATATACGGGTCGTTTAACCTTCTTCACGCGTGTATATCCTGATATATACGGGCAGGTGAGCGATAAGAATAGGTATTTATTGCGTAGACTCGAAAGAGCTATCGTGTTAGAGTCGAACTAACGGGCCGGAGCCTTCAGTGCAGGGGCCGCCGGCGCAGAGCAGCACCGGA
>Ga0207664_10000458_pt1 | contig 28967 bp, 28 predicted proteins | sample LARL83metaG_FD_184349 | JGI IMG/M metagenome (GOLD analysis project Ga0207664, IMG submission 184349) | Corn, switchgrass and miscanthus rhizosphere microbial communities from Kellogg Biological Station, Michigan, USA - LAR L8-3 metaG... | ecosystem: Host-associated > Plants > Roots >... | reverse complement strand
CCAGCGGATTTCGCCGTCCGCTTGCCAGGCCGCCGCGCCGAGGTCGACCAGCCGGACCAGAGCGGCGGTCTGCTGCCGCGCGCTGGGCTCGACCCGCTGGCCGGCCGCGAGCGCGGCCGCGGCCTGCGCCACGGCGGCGGCGGAGACGCCGCGGCCGGTTAGGTAACGCGCCGTGTCGAAGTCCTCGTAGCGGTACACCAGCCGTGCCTGCGCTGGCTCGCCGTCCCGGCCCGCGCGTCCCATCTCCTGGTAGTAGGCATCCAGCGAGGGCGGCGGGTCCGCGTGGAGTACCCAGCGCACGTTCGGTTTATCGATCCCCATGCCGAACGCCACGGTGGCCGCGATGATGCGGGCCGACCCGTCTAGGAACGCCGTCATCGCCTGCTGCCGGGCCCGCGCCGAGAGCCCGGCGTGGTACAGCGTCACCCGCTCACCCGCCGATGCGAGCGCGTCGTGCGCCGCCTGCGCGCTGGCGTGCGTGGCGGCGTACACGATCCCTGAGCCGCCGAATTCGCGCGCCGAGCGCACCAGTTCACGCTGCTTGTCGGGCAGCGTGCGCACGTGGACCGCCGACAGCTCGATGTTCGGCCGGTCGAAGTCGCCGATCACTACGTCCGGATCGCGCAGCTCGAGCCGCCGGACTATCTCCTGCCGCACCGGCGGCGCCGCGGTCGCGGTCAGCGCCAGCCGGACAGGCGCCCCGACCGCCTCGGCCTGCGCGCCGAGCCGCATGTAGTCCGGGCGAAAGTCGCGGCCCCACTGGCTGATCAGGTGTGCCTCGTCCACCACGAACAGGCCCGGCTGAGCGCGCTGCATCGCTTCGCGCGCCTGCGGGTTCGCTAGCTGCTCCGGCGAGAGGAAGACGAACGTGCCGGAGTCGCAGGAGGCAAGCAGCGCCGCCGCGTGCGCGCCTGCTGACTGCTGCGAGTTGACCACCACGGCCCGCAGGCCGGCCGCCTGCAAGTGGGTGAGCTGGTCGTCCTGCAGTGCGATCAACGGCGACACGACGATGGTCGGCCCGGCCCGCACCATCCCGGCCAGTTCGTAGATCGCCGACTTTCCGCCGCCGGTCGGCAGCACGGCCAGCACGTCCCGCCCAGCGGCCAGCGCCTCGGCTGCCCGCAGCTGTCCGGGACGAAGCCGCTCGAAGCCGAGACGCTCGCGCGCAAGCTCCTCGATCACACCGACCACCGTACGGTGCGCGGTGGATCGGTTGTGGCCGAGCGCGCCGCGCGGCGACCCCGCGGCGGCCGTGGCCGAGGCGCGCGCATCATGCGATCATGAGCCGTGTGACGGCGTGGCGGGATGTCGAACAGGCGGAGCCGGAGTTCGCGCGGCGCGTGCGGGCGCTGTTCGACGCGCACAGACACAAGACGGTTGCCACCTTGCGAGCCGACGGGTCGCCGCGAATCTCCGGGATCGAGACGGTCTTCGAGGCCGGCGAACTGGTCTTCGGCTCGATGCCGAACGCGCGCAAGGGCGGGGATCTCCGCCGGGATCCGCGGTTCGCCCTGCACAGCGCCACGGTCGACCCGGTCGAGGGCTCCGAGGCCCAGTGGCCGGGGGAGGCGAAGATTTCCGGCCGGGCGATCGCGGCCGGACCGATCACCGAAGGACCGGACGGCGACCGCTTCCTTGCCGACATCGCCGAGGTTGTGCACACTCACCTCAACGAGGCGGCCACGATGCTCGTCGTCGAGTGGTGGACGCCCGCGCAAGGGCTTCGCAGGATCGAGCGCGAGTGACTCCACTACCGCGCCAGTCCGTACCATCAAGCCGGCCGGTCGCGGTAACGGTCAGGAAACCGCGGCCTTCACCAGCTCGGCGACCTTCTTCTCGACCGCGGCGCTCCACTTCTGCAGCGCGTATGCCACCGGCCACACGTCGCCCTCGTCGAGGTGAGCGTCCTCCTGGAAGCCCAGGGTCGAGTACCGGTAGTTGAACTTGCCCGAGTTCTGGAAGAACACGACGACCTTGCCGTCCGCGTTCGAGTAGGCGGGCATCCCGTACCAGGTCTTCGGTGACAGATCCGGGGCGGTAGCGGTCACCGTCATATGCACGCGCTCGGCCAGTGCACGATCCTCCGGCGTCATCGCCGCGATCGCGTCGAGGACCGCCTGCAGCCCGTCGGCCTTCTTGGCGCCTTTCTTGCCTTCGGCGCGCAGCTCGGCGGCGCGCGCCTTCATCGCGGCGCGTTCGTCAGCGGTGAAGCCGGACTCGGTATCGGTATTCTTCGCGGACATTCTCGGGCTCCGTTTCGGCGTTTCAGGCTCCGGCGTGTGGCCGGCTATCTGGGGGTAAGGCTAGGCCCGGCCGCACCCGGGTGCTTCTCGATTCCTGACCGGATGGGGGCAGCAGGTGTACGGGGGACCGAGGCGGGCAGCATGCCAGCTGAACGCGTCCCCCGCAGCTCACACCCACCCGAGCATCACCGGCCACATCGACCAGATGGATGACGATACCGACCTTTCCGACATCGACCGCCTGGCCCGGTACTACACGGGCGAGCCGTACCCGCGGCGCGACCGCCGCCGGATCAGCGCCTGGATCGCCGTGGACGGATGGCACGGCTGGGGTGCGCTGAAGGACAGCAGCCGGTCAGGCTGAGGGAGTGGCCTGGCCGTTCACTCTGATCGGCTTTTCGTGGCCGGGAGCGTGGCTGTCCTGGAGTTCACCAGGCCAGCGGCCACATATACCGTGTACCCGAGCACGGTGCCCGCGGGCTGGTAGTTGTTCCCGGCCTGTTTGGGGCCCACCGCCACGATTTCCGCCTCCAGCGCTCTGGATGTGACGGGATTGAAAATCAGTTCCTGGCGTGTCCCGCCGTAGACCAGGCCGACGCCGATCCCGTGACGCCCCAGCAGGTCGGTCATCGGGCCGAGATTCCTGACGCCGGGCAGCAGTTCTATCGCCCGGTAGAGGGCGGCGCGGATCGCTGGCGGTGCATTCTCTTGCAGGAACGCTGCGGCGTACGCGAATGTCGCGGTATCGCGAGCGTGACCGTGCTCGAAACGCCGGACGATTGCCCGGTCGATGGCCGCGGGGCTGCCAGGCAGGCTTTCCCAGCCGAGAAGGTTTTTCGGCCAGTCCAGGGGGTTGTCGCTGGTCGTGACTGCTCCCTTTGGCCAGGTCTGCCTGAACCCGCGGCATCCGCGGTGGGAAGAGGTGTAGCGCCCCAGCTGGCGGCCCGAGCCGTCACCGGCCATCCATTCCTGCCCGACGACCGTGCTGCATTCCCGTGCCCAGCCGGTCGCACCCGCGCCGGCCGCGGACTTGAACTCGATGTCCTTGAGGTAAAGGTACTGTCCGGGTCTGGGTATGGGAGTAGCCGTCTGCCGCGCGGCGGTGTTCGCTGTCTTCTTCAGAACGGCCATGGCCGACGCCTGCGCCGGATTCGCGGGCCCCGGTGCCGGACCCCCGGAAAGCAGCGGCACGGCGACTGCGGCGCTCGCTACAGCGGCGACAGCGGCGATGAGCGCCCCAGCGAGCAGCGGACCGCGGGTCCGCTTGCCCCATGGCGGCGCTTTCTCAGACCGACCAGACCGGATGCGGCTTTGATCTATCTCGGCCGCTTCGAGCAGCAGCATCCGGACGTGGTCGCGGTCATCGCGCGGATAGTCGCGGACCGCTGGCCTCGCCGCGCGGAAGACCTGTATCTCATACTGCGCTGGATCGCTCATTACATTCCTTCCCTGAGGTCCAGGTGCCTGCGCAACTTCATCCGGAGACGATGCAGCCGGGATCGGGCGGTACCGGCCGGGATACTCAGTGCCTGGGCCGCCTCGTCATACGACAGATCGGCCCAGGCCACCAGCAGCAACAGGTCACGCTCGGCCGCCGACAGCTTGGTGAGCGCCCGCGCCAGGCCGGGCCGCAGCGTTCGCGCGTCCATCCGTTCCGCCGCCCGCTCCTCGAACGACTCCGCCGCTGGCGGTTCCGGCATCCGCGCGAGCGCCCGGTTCCGGCGCATCTCTGTGCGCCGATGTCTGCTGATCACGTGGACCGCGATGCCGTACAGCCACGGCCGGACCAGGCCACGAGCCGGATCGAAACCCATCCGACCGCGGAATGCGACGAGGAATACCTCGGCCACCAGGTCCGGCGCTGCCTCCTCGCCAAGCCGCCGGGCGATATAGCGATAGATCTCATCCGCGTATCGCTCGAACAGCCCCCCGAAACGGGCGGGCGCCGTCTTCGACACGGCGATCAGCGCCTCGTCGCTCAGTGAGGTACCAGTGTCCGCCTCACCATTCAACGGAGCACCCACACCCACCCGAGCCGACCGTTGATCACCCGATGATGATTTCGCCTGCCTGCCGCCCACACCTAACTAATTGCCCGCACCCGGCCCGCCAGGTCCAGTCCTGGCCCGAACTCGCCGTAGCCCGCGACGCGCGAGCGTAGTCGTACGCGTCAATTCGAACCCAGGGCTCGTGGCCGTGGGGATCTACGTCTGACCGTCACTGCGACGGTTGACCAGCCTGATCCAGCGAGTGGTGCGCACCGGCGGTTCTTTCAGCGCGACCGCGGCTGCCGGGAGGCTGGGCTTCGGGCGGCGAGGCTCACGAACGCCCGCGGGCGGTGGCGACGGTCTGCGCCAGTTCCGAATGCGATCGAGAACCCGACGCAGTGCAGCGGCCACGTTACGGCGGGCTGGATGTCGGTGTTCTCGCGTCATGTCTCGATTATGCGCCCATACGCCGAATCGTCATGTCCCCAAGCTTGGGGTCGAATGTTTGGCCGGGCCCAGCCAGGCGACGGTGCGTGTTGTGCCGGAGATTATGTCGCCGCCAGCGACCAGAACACGTCTACATCGAAATCGCCGGTCAATGGGTCGGGATCGCCGTAGATCTCCCAGCGAGGGCCGGCCAGCCGGTACCCTTTCGCCTTGCTCCACTCGCACACCGCCTGGTGAGTGTCGCCGATCTTGGCGATCGGCCCGCTGTGGGTCGCGGTGGCGGCCAGCCCGCCCGGAAGCGTTGACGCGACAACGTCACCGGCGGGCGCGAACGAGCCGCTTACCTGAACGCCGACTTCCACGTGGGGAACATCGTCCTTGTAGAGCATGACGTTGTGCCCGTGCTTGTAGAGCCCATCCGGAGCACCGCCCCGAAGAAAGCTCCACACCTGGTCCAGCATCGGCCCCCACATCTTCGGGAACTCCACCCACGTCGTGGCCGCCGCTACCACCGCTGTCGGTGTCGGCTCGACGGTCGTCACGGTCACCTCAACAGTCATGGCGCGGAGCATACGCCGCGGTCGTGACCAGCACGTGCCCTCCACTGTGCCGGGGTCAGCGGACTCAGCCGGTGAGCTGGTCCGCGATGCCGATGCCGGCGGAGCGCAGGCGTGCCTCGATGAGCGCGGTCAGCCGGGCCGAGGCAGGCGACTGCTCTTCTCCGTGGTGGCTGAGCAGCTCGTACCGGGTCGCGCCGTCGGCGCGGGCCTGGAGTCCGGTCGGGATGGCCAGCAGCGAGGGATCGGCGACCAGGTAGTCGGCCATGGCTGCGGCGAGTTCGTCGATCCGGGGATCGTTCGGCTCCCACTCGCGGGCACGCCAGCAGCGCTTGATCAGCGACACGTACCGAGGGTCGTCGAGGGCGTGCTCGATTTGGCAGAGATAGTCATCGAAGCCCTCCGGCACCAGGGCCCTGACCAGCACCATGCCCTCGCGGGCCAGCGCCACGTCGTCCTCGGTGAATCCGAGATCGGGAATCCGGTCCAAAAGCGCGCAGGCGCGGTCGGGCAGCAGGACCCGGTCGCCGTGCGCGAGCCGGTGCAGCATGTCGCGCCGTGCGATCAGCTCCTCGATCCGGTCGGTGAGGCGCCGCTCGACGTCGACGAGCGCGGCGGCGAACCGGTCAGGGTCGGCGTCCAGCAGGTCCCCGATCTCGGCCAGTGGCACGCCCGCCCCGGCCAGGGTCCGGACCTGAATCAGCCGTAGCAGATCGGCTGATCCATACCGCCGGTAGCCGGAGCTGTCGCGTCGTGGTTCGTCGATCAGCCCGTGCTGGTGATAAACCCGCACCGTCTTCACCGTGACGTCGGCGAACGCCGCCGCCTGCCCGATCGTCAGCCCGTTCATCATCGGCTCGACGAATCCTCATGGTCATGGACCGCTGCCGTCTCACGCACGGCCTCGGCGACGGCCCGGAATTCGTTGCGCAGAATTTTGGAGTGGTTGCTCGCGACCTTCGCGCTGACCCTGATGTTCGGGTTCCGGGGGAGCACTGGATCGAGTGCGGCCCGCATCTGTTCCATCTCCTCCTCGCCGGCGCCGAGGCTGGCACCCGTGGCCAGGACGTACCGCACCGGGCAGGTCACGCGGTCGAGGACCGGCGCGATGGCGGCCGAGATCTCGTTGGCCTCGATGTTGACCTCGGCGTGCTGGTCAGCGGTCATCCGCGCAGCCAGGCCGAGCGGGCGCACGAGCGGCAGCAACAAGCGCATCCGGCGGAACAGGCGGCGGATCCGGTCACGAGCATCCTCGCCGGTAATGCCGAATGGAACAGCGCCGTCCACGCACACCACTCCCAGGGCGCGATCCGGATGCCGGTCGGCCCAGTGCACCCCGACCGCCGCACCGTAGGACCAGCCGACGAGCAGCAGCCGGTCCACCTTCCTGGCCGCGAGGACGGCATCGACGTCACGGACACACGCCTCGAACGAATAGTCCGCCGAGCGCTTCGATTTGCCGCGGGCCCGCTCGTCGTAGGTGATGTGCCGGTAGTCGCTGCCGAGTTCGGCGATGACGCGCCGCCAGTGCGACTGGTCCGCGTACGAGCCGTTGAGGTAGACGACAGGACGGCCCGGCCCGCCGGTGTCGGTCACAGCCAGCGCTGTGTCGTCGACCGGCACCATGCCGGTCCAGGCCTCGTTGGGCGAGTTGGTCGGATTCGTGGTTGTCATGCGACGAGCATGAACCCTGACCTAAGGTCAAGGTCAACCCCGCACAGATGTGGCGACACGACACTGGCCCTCGCCGTGCCCGCTCGATGTAGCCGAGTCGGGTAGGTTCTGTCAGTGCCGTTCCCGCCACCCGCGGTGCTCGCCGCTTTCGGTGCTGCCGGATCCCGCCCAGTTCCGCTGGCAGGTGGGCAGAGCGTGTCTTGGTTCGCCGGTGATGTGGTCATCAAGCCAGCAGATATGGCTCCTGAAGAACTGGCCTGGCAGGCCCAGGTCTTCTCCGAGATTTCTCCGGCTGGCTTCCGGCTGGCCCGGGCCCGGCGGGCCGGCGACGGTTCACTGTGCGTCGATGGATGGTGCGCCACGGAGTACGTCACCGGCACATACGAGGCAGGCCGCTGGCCCGAGATCATCGCCGTCGGCGAGCGCTTCCACGCGGCTCTGCGCGGGATTCCGCGGCCATCTTTCCTGGACCGGCGAACCAACCGGTGGGCGATCAGCGACCGGGTGGCCTGGGGCGAGATACCCGCCAGTGACTTCCCGCACGTGAGGTACCTGGCCGAGCTGGTCTCCGCGCTGCGCCCGGTCACCGCTCCCAGCCAGCTTGTGCACGGAGACCTCACTGGCAACGTTCTCTTCGACACCCCGCGGCCGCCAGCGATCATCGACTTCTCGCCCTATTGGCGGCCAACCGGCTACGCATCGGCCATCGTGATCGCGGATGCTCTGGTCTGGGAAGGTGCCGGCCGCCAGGTCCTGGACGCCGTCAGCCACATCGGCGATTTCGGCCAGTACCTGGTCCGCGCTCTGATATTCAGGGCAGTAACCGACTGGATAGCCAGCCAGGAAGAACCGGCGACCTCAGCTGCCGAAGATGACGACTCTTGGGGACGCGCCGTAAAGATCGCCTGCCAGCTCGCGGACCGTTCTAATCCCAAGCCAGCAACGGCGCCGTCCTGCTCATCGGCACCGCCGCCGTCCTGGCCGTGCTGACGCGGCTCGTACGGTACGGCCATGCCTGCGCTGTCATGATGTCATTCGAACGACTCCGGGGCGTTCTCACCTACCAGGCGCCGCGTTCGTTCAACTTGACTACGAAATGGCGCGTATGCGACGCAGCGTCGGAAACACCAGCCTTAGTGATGCGGCTCGACAGGCCGGCTGGGATCACCCAGAGGAGTGAGTTGATCATGATTTCGAGGCAGCGGTCAGGGGAGTGGCTGCGCAGGCTGGCCGACCGGATCGACCACCGCGGCGCGCCGAAGGTGACGAACTGGACGTTCACCTTCGAGCTTGGCAACGGCCTGGTGTTCCGCCAGGACGGACGTGGCTGCCCGGTGGCGTACCTGGGCGATGAAGAGTTCGAGAAGGCGCACTCGGAGGCCGTGTATCCGGCTCCGCGATCGTGGGACTGGGCCTGGCTCACCTCTGAGGATGCTCAGGCGGCCCGGCCGGCTGATGGTGGTCGAGCCGCTCTGGCCCCCGCTGTCAGGCAGGGTCGTGTTCGCCGACGACATGACCGACGCACCCATTAAGGCTGGCGAATCGGCAACCGCTGATCCGAAGTGCTGCTGAGCCCCAGCGAGCGGTCCATTCCGTTCTACCGGCGCGCTGGGTTCGGCCCGGCTGGCAAACCCGCGGCATGGACCGGTTCTATGATGGATCGCTGTGGGGCCGTTCGGTCCCTTGCTGGGGCCCGGAGGAGGACCGGGGTGGGCGAAGACCTGTCCGAAGCGCCCGGGCTGACCGCGGTTTCCCCCGAACTGATCATGCAGCTGGGTACCTCATTCATGGCCACACGGCATCTCATCGCCGCCTCCGAGGTGGGGGTGTTCGAGGCTCTGGCCGATGGTGCGCTCGACCTGGATGCTCTGGCGGCGCGGATCGCCGTACCCAGGCGGACCGCCCGGATCTGCAGCGATGCCATGGTGGCACTGGGCCTGCTGGAGCGAGACGGGTCCTTGTACCGGAACAGTCCCGTGGCCGCCGCGTTCTTGAGCGGGCGGGGGCGCGGCGACCTGCGCCCGTTCTTGCGTTACCTGGATGTGGGCTATGGTGCCTGGGCCGAGTTCACCAGTGCCATCCGGACGGGCCAGGGCAGCGGCTTTATCACCCGGCTGGACCCCGATGCCCAGCGGGTTTTCTCCGCCGGGGTCGAGTCCGCCACCGCGAGCTCCGCCGCCGCGCTGGCCGACAGTTACGAGTTCGGCCAGCACCGTCGGCTGCTTGACCTGGGCGGGGGAACCGGGTCGTTCCTGGTTCGCATCCTCGGCCGCTACCCCGCTATCGAGTGCGGGCTGTTCGAGCTTCCGCACGTGGTCGCCATGGCCAGGGAAAACCTCGCGGCACAAGTTCCCGGCCGCCGGGTCCGGTACTACGAGGGGGATCTGCTGCGGGATCAGCTGCCCACGGGCTACGACGCGTTCCTGCTCGCCAATGTGATCCACGTCTTCACCCCGGCACACAACCGCGGCCTCCTGGAGCGCGTGCACGCCAGCGCGCTGCCCGGGGCGCGCTTGCTGCTGGTGGACTTCTGGACCAATCCCACCCACACCCAGCCGGTCTTCGCTGCCCTGATGGCCGGGGAGTGGCTCATGGGCCGCGGCGAAGGGGACGTCTATAGCGGGGACGAGATATGCGACCTGCTAACCGCCACCGGCTGGACGATGACCGCGCGCAGACCACTGGCCGGCCCGGAAAGCCTGGTCGTGGCCGAGCGCAACTGAATTGCAGCCCATACTGCGACCGTGTCAGTGACCGCTGTGGCCTCCACCGTGGAAGCCTCCGCCATGGTCCCCGTATCCGCCGCGCGCAATTCACGGCGGAACACCTGGATTTGTTTCAGTAGCTACTCGCCGCGCGGCGAACGCTGATCCCGGCGCCAGCGGCGCAGTCGGCCATGCCGGACGGCATCACGGCGGAGCTGCGTTCGGAACCGGTTGAGGACTGGAATCAGGGTCTGGCCGAGTTCTGACAGTCGCACCGCGGATTGGCGGGCGAACAAGCCATCCAGCAGCGTCACCTCAAAGCGCAACAGGCGGCTTCCGAGGGTTGCATGGTCGCGTAGATCAGTCAGCAGCCAGTCTGGACCCGTGTTGCCTTGAACTTCATCAAGTCCAAGAAAACCACGCTGGGCGAGATCGACGAGCGTGGCGGTGACGTGGCCGAGGATCACTCGGCCGCGCAGGACGATCCCCAGCTGTGCTGGCCGCAGATCTTCAGGTGGAGTCACGCCCTTCGGCTGCCCGGCTTGCATGCATGAAGCGTAATTCCTAGCGGATGATGATCACGTTCCCGAACCGCACGATCTCCACAGTGGCTCAGGCGACCGAAAGAGACCGCTCTTCACCGCCGTTAATCACGCGGACCCGCGACAACGCCCGAGTACACTTCCCGGCTGACCGAAACACGATTCTGCGCAAATTGACTAGGAGTAACTGATGACAGCCCCGATCGCGGTATGTGATGTCGCGGCGGCCGCCGGATTGCTGCTCGTACTCGGCACGGTAATAAGCGTGGTCACAACCGTCATAGTGCCGCGCAAATCCGGGAGCAGGCTGACGCGGCTGGTGGCTAGTGCCGTGAACGGAGTTTTCGGGCTGATCGTCCGGCCCGTAGCCAGTTACCGGTGGCGCGACCGGATCATGGCGGGCCAGGCAGCGGTCATCCTGCTCGGCCAGCTGGCGGTCTGGCTGGGGGCCTTCTACGTCGGCTACGCGCTGCTGATCTGGCCAACGACCCACAGCATCGGTACCGCGTTCAGGTCGGTCGGGCCGGCTCTGTGGACGTTCGGCTCTCCCGATACGCATGGATTTTTTGAGACTGCGGTCCTCGACACGGCCGCGATGGCTGGCCTGGTCACGATCACGCTGCAGATCGCCTACCTACCGGCGCTGTACGCAGCCTTCAACCGGCGTGAAAACGAGATCGCGCTGTTGAACTCCAGGGCCGGCACACCGTCGTGGGGGCCAGAATTGCTGGCCAGAACCCACTATGCGCTCGGCTCCGGCACCTCGACGCTGGACACCATGCCCGAGTTCTACAGCCACTGGGAACGCTGGGCTGCGGACATCACCGAGAGCCATGTCACGTACCTGCCGCTGGTTTGGTTCCGCTCACCCAGCAACGAAGCCTCCTGGGCGACGTCGCTGCTGGCCGTGCTCGACTCTGCCGCGCTGTATCTCTCGCTGTGTCCCGAGACGGCTCCCGCCGTTCCGGCCCGGCTGTGCCTGCGCAGTGGGCTGTTGTGCTTCTCCGAAGTGGCCCGCTCCATGGGCATCAAGGTGCCATCGGAACCCGCCACGCCCGCCAGCATCAGCCTCACGTACGCCGAATTTCTCGGCGCTGTCGACAGGCTTCGGGAGGTGAATTTCCCGGTTGAGCGTGAACCGGAGGCCGCCTGTCCCCACTTCGTAGGATGGCGGGTCAACTATGAACAGGCTGCGTACGCGATCGCCGCAGCGATTGACGCCGTTCCGGCTCTCTGGTCCGGGCCGCGCCGGTGGCCAGCGGAGCCGATGCCCCCGCTACGTCCCATGCCCGGCGTACCGTTTCCCTAGCGCCGACGAGCGTGCGCCAGACGGTGCCCTTCGACCGAGGCGCCTAGTCAGACAGACGCGGTGGCCGGGCGTGACCTACTCCGCGTGGCTCGCCGCCTCGACGGCCCGGAGGATGAGCTGGGTTGCGGCCTCAGGCTGCGACACGAACGAGACGTGAGAGGCCGGCACCTCCACGATCGTCGCGTTGGCGCGCTCGGCCATGAAGTGCTGGAGCGCCGGCGGGATCGCCTTGTCCTGGGTGCCGAGAAGGTACCAGCACGGCAACGTCTTCCACGCCGGCGGGCTCGACGGCGTGCCCGCGAGCGCGGCAGCGGCGTACGGCCGCTGCGCTGCGGCCATTACCGCGGCTGTCTCAGGGTCGACATCGGCGGCGAAGGCTTCGCGGAACGCACCGAGATCGAGGTAGAGATCGGCGCCCTCGCTCCCGTCCGGCCCGGTGTACGGCACGGGCCTGATCGAGGGCCCCACGAGGCTGCCTTCGAACCTCTCCAGAAGCTGCTGCTGGCTCTCGCCTTCGTCGCACATCCAGCCGTTGAGGTAGACGAGCGCTTTGACCTGGTCGTTGCCCGGCGCGGCCATCGAGATGACGTTGCCGCCGTAGGAGTGGCCGACGAGCACGATCGGACCGATCAGGGTCCGCAGGAATTCGGCGAGGTACGTCGCGTCGGCACCGAGATCGCGAAGCGGGTTGGCGAACCCGATGGCGGTAAACCCGCGCTCGCGCAGGGCGCGAATTTCGGGGTCGAAGCCGGTCGCGTCGGCCCACGCACCGTGGACGAGGACGATGGTCGGGGTCTGAGTGGCCATGGTCACCACCGCTTTCTCTCGGGACGGTTCCACCGATTCCGCCAGAGTACGCGGGTGCCAGGCATACGCAGGCGACCCGGAAGTAGTGGAAGTAGTGAACTCGAACCCCAACCGTCTGATCCCGTACGGTCCTGCATTTATTTATGTTGTCCCGAGTGCTCTGGGCTACCTTAGGGCCGCCCCGAGGGCCAAGCGTGCCCGGCACATTTGCGTTTTGAGTCAACAGCCCGAGCCCACCCGCTGCCGGGCCGCGTAGTTGTGTCACACTCCAATTCATGCCGTTGCGTCACGTCAGTTCCGGGAGAGGCTGAGGGCGTTGGCTGCCCTGAGTGGCCCCCGGAGATCAGTGGTCCTGCTGTCGGTGCTGATCGTCGCGGTGGGAATTACCGGCTGCACATCGAGCGAGCCGATCTCGGTCCACGCCTCCCAGCCGAGTCACCATCGGGTGAATCAGCAGGTGGGGACTCGGGCTGAAGAGCACGTGCGGCGCGTGTTGGTGCTCGGCTATTCCGCCCGGCACCGGCCGATCCTCGCGATACAGATGGGAGACCCGGACAGCCCCGCTCACACCGTCATCGTCGGGTGCATTCATGGCAACGAGCCAGCGGGCATCGCCATCGCGAAGGCGCTGGGCGCCCGCCCGGTTCCGGCAGAGGCAGACATGTGGGTCATCATCGACCTCAATCCCGATGGCGTCGCCGCGGGCACGCGAGGCAATGCGCACGGAGTGGACCTCAACCGGAACTTTCCCTTCAGGTGGAGGCCCTTGGGACCGCCCGGCAGTCTTCACTACGCTGGCCCGCATCCGCTGTCGGAGCCTGAGAGCAGGCTCGCCGCTGCGCTTGTCCGCCAGCTGCGCCCGCGGCTGACCATTTACTATCACCAGCATCTTGCCGTGGTCGATGACTCGCAGGGGCCGCGCCGGATCGAGCGCCGCTATGCCCATGCGGTCGGTCTCCCGCTCCGCCCGCTGACCGACTACCCGGGCAGCGCCACGGGGTGGCAGGATCACCTTCTCGGGCCGACCGCGTTCGTGGTCGAGCTGCCGCCCGGCGCGCTCAGCGCACGGCAGACGCGGGTGCATGTCGCGGCCGTGCTGTCGGTGTTGCCCAGGGCGTGATGGTCCGGTTCCGCCGACCGGGCCGACACAGTGATCGACCATAGAGGTAGTCGCTGCCCTGCGTCGGCCCGGTCGGCCCGGCCGTTCTTATTCCACGCCGTTGAATTCGTGCTGCACGTTACCGGGGGGGTCGGCGTGACCGCCCGGCCCGTCCGAGGGGCCGTTTTCTGACTCGGTTTCCTCTCCGGGGTTTTCCGCCTTGCTGGAATGGGCGTGAACGGCACGCGCCGATGCTGCCGCCGCGTTGTCTGGGCTGGTCTGATCGCCTTGCTGGATGGCGTCGTTGTCTGGGCTGGTGGGCTCGGATTGTGTGGCCCGCTGGCCCGCTGCTGCGTGGGTACTGGCGCTGGAGGCTACCGCGGTGCCGATTCCGGCCCCGCCGAGGGCGAGGACGCTGACCGCGATGCCGGCGATCTTCGGTGTGAGTTTCATGCTGGTTCCCTTCGCTGGAGGCATCGTGCTGACACTGGTGAGCCTGCATCCAGGGCCGTGTGACGGCGGTGAAACCAATCTGTGAGGTCTCACATCCGGTACTGCTCTGGCCGGGATCGGGGCGAAGTTTGCCGTGGCAGTTCGATCCGTATCCGGGCGCCTCCTGCGGGGAGGTTGTCGGCGATTACCCGCCCGCCGTGACCATGGACGATCGCGGCCACGATGGCCAGGCCCAGCCCGGCTCCGCCTTGTGCGCGGCTGCGGGCGGCGTCGGCGCGGCGGAATCGTTCGAAGGCGTGGGGCAAGAAGTCGGCGGGAAAGCCCGGCCCGTGGTCCCGGACCTCGATCACGATGCCCGGCGGGCTCCCATCCCGGCGGTCCTGGCCGGTCACTTCGACGGTGCTGCCCGGCGGGGCATGCCGGATCGCGTTTCCGATCAGGTTGTCCACGGCCTGGCGGAGCCGGACGGCGTCAGCCATGGCGGGCAGGCGCTCATCTGCCTCCAGTTCGATCGTTACCTCGCCGGTCTGTGCCTGGGCGGCGAAACTGCGGACCGCGGCCGACAGCACGTCTACCAGGTCAATGCGCGCGGGCCGCACGAACGCGGCCCCGTCTTCGGCGCGGGCCAGCAGCAGCAGATCCTCCGTCAGCCGGACCAGCCGCTCGGTGTCACCGGCCGCGGTCGCGACCGCGGCGGCAAGGGCCCGCCGGGACCGTCCCGGCCAGGCGGCCAGTTCCAACTCGGCCTTGAGCGCCGTCAACGGCGTCCGCAATTCATGTCCGGCATCGGCCACGAACACGCGCTGCCTGACCAGGGCGCGCTGCAGCCGGTCCAGCACGGCGTTCATGGTCACCGCGAGCGAAGCGATCTCATCGCCGGTGGCCGGAACGGCCAGCCGGGTCCCGGCGTCGTGCTCGGTGATCTCGGCCAGCCGCCTGCGCATCCGTTCTACCGGCCCCAGCGCCGCGCCGGTGAGCAGCCACGCGGCCAGCCCCGCCGCAACCGCGGCCAGTGGCGCGGAAATCCACACCGCGGCCGACGCGCGATCCTCCGCGGCCTGGGCAACGTTGGTACTGATCCCCACCAGCGCGATCACGCGGCGGCCGCCGTTGCGCGCCGGGATGGCCAGCAGCCGCGACTGCTCGCCCTCGACCGCGGTCGTCAGCGCCATCGCCCCGGCGGCGGCCCGCCGCAGCTGAGTACCCGCCAGCAGCGGGTCTTGGCCTGCGGCCTGGGAATAGGCCAGCACCCCGCCAGCAGGCGTGAGGATCTGCGTAAGCTCATCGGCCCCCGAGAACTGCACCTGGCCGCCGTTGCCCTGGCTGTCGCCGCCGTTCCGGCCGCCGCTGTCCTGGCTGCCGCTGGTTTGCCGGTGCCCGGCCAGCGGCCTGGCCGTGGCTACCTGCGCGGCCAGGGCATGCGCCCGCGCCTGCAAGGTGTCATCCAGGGCAGCATTCAACGAGGTGCGCAGCTGCCACACGAAAGCCAGCCCCGCGACCGCCACCACGGCTGCCGTACCCGCAGCGAACAGCAGCGCCAGCCGCCAGCGCAACGACATGGCCCGGTCAGCCAGAACCCGCCGGGCGCTGGGCCGCCCGCAGCCGGTAGCCGGCCCCGCGGACAGTCTCCAGGCAGACCACCCCGAACGGGCGGTCGATCTTACGACGCAGATAGCGGACATACTGATCGACCACGTTGGACCCGCCGTCGTAGGCGAAGTCCCAGACGTGCTCCAGGATCCGCGTGCGGCTCAGCACCTGCCCGGGATGGCGCAAAAACAGCTCCAGCAAGGCAAATTCCTTCGCCGACAGCGCCACCTCGGCCTGCCCCATCCATACCTGTCGCCGGGCGGGATCCAGCCGCAGATCCCCCGCCTGCAACACCACCGGCCGTTCCGCCGAACCCCGCCGAGTCAGCGCCCGGATCCGCGCGGTCAGCTCACTGAAGCTGAACGGCTTGGTCAGGTAGTCATCGGCGCCCGCGTCCAGGCCCTGCACCCGGTCTTCCACGTCGTCCCTCGCAGTCAGCAGCAGCACCGGGGTCCAGCAGCTGCTGGCCCGAAGCCTGCGGCACACCTCGAACCCGTCCATTCCCGGGAGCAGCACATCCAGCACTACCACGGCGTAACGGAACTCGATCGCCCGCCATATCGCGTCCTCGGCCTCATGGGCCACATCAACCGCGTACCCCTGCTCGCAAAGCCCCCGCCTCAGCAGGGCCGCGGTACGCAACTCGTCGTCAACCACAAGCACACGCATACCCGCACGTTAGGCCGCCCAGATGTGAACAAGATGTGAGCCGAGGATTGCGGCAGATCAGGGAGTTCGGGCCTGATGCGTCTTGCCGCCAGACGGTTACGGCTGCTTGGCTGTCGGCGGGTGGGAACGGCGCGGCGGGTGGGGGGAGGGGGCTAGCGGGGTCCCGGTCACGGCGCAGTGTCGCTGAAGAGAGGGCGGGAGTTCCTTCGCTGCTGGTGTGGTGTCGGCTGCGGGCCGGCTCAGCGCGTTGTCACGGATCGTGGTCCAGGCGAGCAGCGCGGCCGCGAACGACGCCCCGGCGGCGATGGTCATGGCGACCGGGAAGCCCGCTGCCAGCTTGACGGGGTCCTCGAAGTCGGTGCCGGAGAGCCCGGCGGCCAGGGGGAGGGCCGCGACCGCGATCATCTGGCCGAGGCGGGACAGGGCGTTGTTGACGGCGGAAGCGATCCCGGAGTGGCGGGCATCGACGCTTGCCAGCACCGTCGCGGTGATGGGGGTGATCAGCGCGGCGAGACCGGCCCCGAATACGGTCAGCGAAGGCAGCACTGTGGCAAGGTAGCTGTCGCCGGGGTGGATCCGTGCCATCAGCAGCAGTCCCGCGCCGGTCAGGACGGCCCCGGCGGTCAGCGGGATCCGCGGCCCGATGCGCTGGGCGATCGCCCCCGACGGGCTGGAGCCGATCAGCAGCAGCGCCGTGACCGGCAGCGTCGCGGCGCCGGCCTGAAGGGCGGTGTAGCCGAGGCTGATCTGCAGGAACGCGACGAACAGGAAGATCACGCCGCCGAGCGCCGCATAGGTCACCAGCGCGAGGACGGTGGCGCTGGCGAACTGCCGGGAGCGAAACAGTTCCAGCGGAAGCATCGGGTGGCTGCTGCGCCGTTCCACCGCGACAAAGGCGCCAGCGGCGGTCAGGCTCAGCACCGCAGCGGTAATCACCGCGGGGGTCAGGCCCCCGGAGGCCTGGATCAGCGCGAAGCACAAGCCGGCGATGGCCAGCGTGGCAAGCGCAGCACCGGGCAGGTCAAGGCCCCCAGCACGCGTGGGGTCCCGGGACTCCGGCACCTTGGCGATCGCGGCGACGATGACGAACGCCCCCGCCGGCAGGTTGATCAGGAAGACCGCGCGCCATGACAGTGCGTCGGTCAGGAAGCCGCCGACGGGCGGGCCGACTGCGGCCGCGACCGCGGTCAGGCCTGCCCACGCGCCGATCGCCCGGGTCCGGTCATCGGGATGAAAGACCGCGTCGATGATGGCGAGGCTGCCCGGGGTGAGCAGAGCCCCGCCAACGCCTTGAACAAACCGGGCCGCGACGAGCAGCTGAATTGTCGGGGCGGCCGCGCACAACGCGGAGGCCGCCACGAAAGCCCCCACCCCCAGGGTGAACACGCGACGGCGGCCGTAAAGGTCGCTGAGCGAACCGGCGGCCAGGACAAGCGCCGCGAGGGTGAGCACATAACCGTTCAGCGTCCACTGCAGCCCCGCGACGCCCGCGCCGAGATCGCGGCCGATGGCCGGCAAGGCCACGTTGACAACGGTCGCTTCCAGCAGCACCATCGCCTCGCCCAGCACCGCCACCGCGAGCACCCAGCGACCGGCGGCCGAAGCGAGCCGCACCGAGCCAGGCTCTTCCCCCTCATTCCCTGCCAACTGCACCCTTCCTGGCGGTCCTCGCTAGCGCGGAAAGCACGGCCACGCCATCGGCCTGGCTTGGCGCCAGATCGCCGATTACGCGCCTGATGCAGCTGAGGAAGTCTGGGTGGATGGGCACACAGATCATCCAACTGCGCGATGCCAGGAGGCAGGGCTCTCGAAGGCATCGTGTGACAAAACGTGCCGACGCCACGATCAGCCTTCCCTGACCGGCATCGGTAAGACGCCGCCTACTCGCCGGTAAACCGGAATTCTGCCTGCCATGGACCGTCCGCGTGGACGACCTCCCAGTAGCGTTCGGCGATGCGCTCCGGGTCAAAGGAAGTACCCGCGACTATCTGCCCTGCGATCGTCAGCGTGGCCACACGGATACCGTCTGGTTCCAGGTCAGCGCCGAGCATTGTCGCGGCTGACCGGAGAGCCGCCTTGCCGAGGGAAACTGTCGCGAGGACCGGGATCGGGTGGTCGGCGAAACCGCCCCCGGTGACGAGGATGGTCCCGAAGCCGGCGGCCCGCATGGCCGGGGCAGCCTCCTGCGCGACGACGATGGCGCCGATGACATCTACTGAATACGCCGTCTGGAGGTGGGCGACAGTCGAGCTCAGCAGCCGGTCTGGCGCTCCCATGACGGCGTTATAGACGATGACGCCCGGTGCGCCATTTCCGAGATAGAGCTCCCTCATCCGGGCGCCCAGGCCATCGGGATCGCTGGCATCGGCCACAATGGTGTTGATCTCGGCACCGGTACCGGCCAAGGTACCCGCGAGGTCGCGGAGGCCGTCCGTGCTACGCGCCACCAGGGTTACCCGGTAACCGCCCGCGGCGAAGCGACGTGCCAGGGCTATTCCAAGGCCAGGCCCCGCGCCGACCAGTAGAAGGTGGCGGCCGTCGACTGAGCCGGGACCCGCGGCCCCGGCGAGGCCAGCGATCGTGCTTCCGCGGTCGCCAGGGTCGCCTGCTCGCTCGTTAGGCATGGATGCCGTTCCTTTCGCGTCGGCCGCCTCGCAGAGCGGCTCGGGCTGGTGGCCCTGTCGAGCCCCTGACCTCGCGGAATCATCCAGGCTGGCAGACAAGGCGCGGCCGGGCAAGGCACACGCGTGATCTTAGGCCACGGCCACGCCGGTCAACTACCGGCTGCCAGTGGGAGCCGGCCCTACACAGCCCGCTAGCGGGCCCGGGGTGGCTTGGGCATCCCGGGCCGGGTTCAGCGGTGGACGCCGTCGTTGGCCGGCGGGTTGGGCTGGGACGGTTTCCCGCCGACGAAGTCTTCCCAGTCTGTCTGGAGAGGGGCCCAACGCCGATCGATGTCGGCGGCGCGTCGCGCGTTCCAGACGCTTGCCCCGGTAGCGATGTCGTGCCCAGATCGATGACGGGCGCGCGAGGCGCAGAGCGCCGATCACCCCTACGGGTGGCAGGAAGAGCCCGAACAATGCCGTCCGGTACTTGCCCTTCAGCACGCAGATCAAGGCGAGCACGCCGTCGGCGATGAGGATCCCGGTCGCGGTCAGCCGCAGTGTCAGCTCGATACCGTCGATATCTTGCACGCCGAAGGGGCTGAACCCGACGAGGGCCAGCCCGAGGCAGGCGGCCGTCAGGCTCACCGCCTCGACCGAAAGCTGGCCCTCGCCGCTCCAGTAGACGTCCTGCAGATGCAGGATCAGCGCGAACTCATCCAAAACGAGCGACGTGCCGATACCGACCGCTCCGCCCGATAATTGCTTGGCGGCTGTCTGGCTGGCTGCTTGACTCGCTGTGTGCTGACCGAGCGGGTATTGAGGTCGGGCCTGCGGCGGCATTGGCGGCTTGACGATCTCAGCATCGCTGTTCACAACGGCGGTATGGGCTCGGCCACCTGGTTCCTCCACCACGACAGCGGTCAGTGGGTAGCCAAGGCAGTGGCCGCCGAGGCGGGTAGTCAGTTCGCAGGCGGGCTGCGACTCGCGCAGCAGCTGGAGCAGGCGGGTATACCTGCCGGCGCGCCGCTGCCCACCACTACCGGGCAGCTCGCGGTCGAACTCGCCGATTGCTGGCTGGCCGTGCTGGCCTGGGTCCCTGGCCGTCCGCTCACCGGCCACAACCCAGCCGAGCGCCGGCTGATCGGGGCGACCCTGGCCCAGGTGCACCGAACCCTGGCGGGTGGTGACACCGCAGCGGCGCAGCGGTTCCACTGGGTCGATCCGGATGTGGGCTACCTGTCGCTGCGGCCGTGGCTGCGGCCGGCCATCACCGCCGCCCTCGCCGCGCTGGATGCCGCGGACCCGGGCGCCATGTCGTGGGGCCTGCTGCACGCCGATCCCGCGCCCGAGGCATTCCGGCTGGACCCGGCCACCGGCCGGTGCGGGGTCATCGACTGGAGCTACTTCTTGTACGGGCCGCTGCTGTATGACCTGTCCTCGGCCATCATGTACGTCGGCGGCCCGGCTCATGCCGGGGACTTGATCGAGACCTACCTGAAGCAGGACCTGCTGGACCGCAGCGAGGTAGACCAGGGCCTGGCCGCGATGCTGCGGTTCCGGTGGGCCGTCCAGGCCAGCTACTTCGCCTGGCGGATCGCCAACAACGACCTGACCGGCATCAGCGGCCCGGAGGAAAACGAGAAAGGACTGGAAGACGCCAGGCAATCTCTAACCACATATCCGTAGTTACCCAGCCCACGGTGATCAGGGCCGGTATGAGCGTGCGGTCGGCGCGCGCTCTGCTGACTGTTTCGCCGCGGTTGCATCCCCGCCTTCATGCAGCGCTGGCGTATCGCGGCGAGGCTTGAGCTCAGAACGACATGCCTGGCCGCTGATGCCGGGGCTGATGATGCCGTTGATCCGGAGCGTCATGATCTTCACCGGATCTCCACAGCTCCTCCATATGATCTGCACACCGTCGCGCCTTCCTCTCGTCAACGAACCGGGTTGACTTTCACCCGACCCGAGGGGACTTCGGCATGGCGTCAATTTCCGAGCGGGAGAAGCAGGAGATCGAGGCGGCCAACTCCTCTGGTGACACCCCGGTCGTCTTCATCCACGGCCTGTGGCTGCTGCCGAGCAGCTGGGCCAGCTGGGCGGACTTCTTCAAGCAGGCCGGCTATGCGCCGCTGGCGCCGGACTGGCCAGACGATCCGGAAACGGTTGAGCAGGCCCGGGCGAACCCGGGCGTCCTCGCCAAGAAGACCCTGGAGCAGGTCGCCGATCACACCACCGAGATCATCAATGCCCTGGATAAGAAACCAGTGGTCATGGGGCACTCGACCGGGGGCTTGCTAGCGCAGATGCTCGCGGGCCGGGGACTGTCGGCGGCCACGGTGGCGATCGACCCTGGGGTCTTCCGCGGCGTCCTGCCTCTGCCGGCCTCGGTGCTCGGGGGAGTGGGCCCGTTCCTGGTCAACCCGCTCACCCGCGGCCGCGCGATCACGCTCACGTTCGGCCAGTTCACGTACGGCTGGACGAACGCGCTGGACGAGAAGGAAGCGAAGGAGCTCTACAAGACGTTCCATGTCGCCGGCTCCGGGATCTCTCTCATGCAGATGGGCAACGCGAACCTCAACCCGTGGACGGAGGCGAAGGTAAACACGAAGAACCCCGGCCGCGGCCCCCTGCTGATCATCGACGGAGAGAAGGATCACACCGTGCCGTGGGCGATCGCGAACGCCGCCTGCAAGCGGCAAAGGCGCAACCCTGGTGTGACGGAGATCGTGAAGATGCCGAACCGGGGCCACTCCCTCACGATCGACCACGGCTGGCCCGAGGTCGCCCAGACGGCGCTCGATTTCGTCAAGCGGTTCGCCTAATGAAGCCTCGGATCTTCCTCGGGTCGTCCGCGCAGCAGGAGAAGCTGCTGCAGGCGCTCACCCGGGGGGTTCAAGACATCGCCGATGTGGACGCGTGGACGACGGTCTTCAACCCGGGTGTCTCGACCCTCGAACGGCTCGTCGAGCTCACCCGCGAAGTGGATTTCGCCGCGTTCGTCTTCGCCCAGGACGACTGGACGGCGAAGGGAGCATCGCCCGACCTAGCCTCCGGAGAGGCCTCGCCGCGTGACAACGTCGTCTTCGAAGCGGGCCTGTTCGGGGGTGCGCTCGGCATCCGCCGGACGTTCATCCTGCACGCGAACGGTGCCAAGCTCCCCACCGACCTGGTCGGTCTGACCTCGATCCGGTACGACCCCGACACCACGCCGGCGATCGTGCGCCAGATCAACCAGAAGCTGCGGAAAGCGATCGCGGCAGAAGGCCGGATCAGCCGCTTGGAGGGTGATTGGTGGCAGCTGTCCCTCACCGCCAGAACGGAGTTCGAGCCGTCTGCGATCTCGCTGCTGACGATCAGCCGTGATCGCGCCGGCGCGCTGCAGGTCTCGGGGCGGTCATGGCAGGCCGACGGCACGCTGTCCGCGCGCTACTGGAGCGAGGCGTCGAAGGAACTCGTCGATCCGGCCGGCATCTTCTACTTCGGGAAGGGCGAACGTCCCCGTCATCCGAACGCTCCCCGGTTCGAGGCGACCGGTGAGATCAAGCTGGAGAGCGTCGACCGCGCCGGCGGTTACTGGACGACGCGCTCCGAAGGCGCCGACGCCGGCTACGCGCGGACCTCCGGGATCTATCTCCGTGCCGACCCCGGTGACGTCGCCGTGCTGGACGGCAACGACGCCGCCGAGCGGGCGGCACTCATCGAACGGCGGCTCGAGGATTGGAAGTCGCTCGCGAACTCCTGACCTCGCCATCGCCCCGTGACGCCGCCGAGAATCACCTGTGTCACGTCAACGAGGGAGGCTGCAACGGGATGAACGTCCGTGATGTGATGACCGCGCGTCCGCGCTGCGCGGCGCCCGATACGCCGCTCAGCCAGGTCGCAGGGCTGATGGAGACCGAAGACATAGGGTCGGTTCCCGTCCTCGACGGGGATCGGCTCGTGGGAATGATCACCGATCGCGACATCGTCGTCCGGGCGATCGCCAAAGAGAAGGATCCGCGCGGGATGCCCAGTCGGGAAATTTCGTCGGGCGAGCTCGTCACGGTGCGGCCCGATCAAGATCTTTCAGACGCGCTTGGACTGATGGCACAGCATCAGGTACGTCGGCTGCCGGTCGTGGACGAGGAGAATCGGCTCGTAGGCGTGGTGTCTCAGGCCGATATAGCACTCGAAGCGCAGGACACGTCCGTGGGCGAGATGGTCGCTGAGATCTCCAAGCCGGCCCGGGGGCCGCGGCAGCTGTAGCCCGCGCCGCCGCTCGTCATCCTCTTCGAGCCGCCCGACATCCCGGGGCAAGCCTCTGGCGGCTAGGTCCGCGTCAGGGGGTGACCGCCACGCCGAGCGAGCCGTGGGGCGGCGCGGTGACGGTGGCCGGTGACAGGGGGGTGATCTTGCCGGTCACGGGGCTGATCGCGAACTGCGACAGGGCGCCCTTGTGCTCGCTGGTCACGTAGGCGTTCTTGCCGTCGGGGCTCAGCGCGATCGCCTCGGGGACCGGCACGGTGCGGGCGGTGGACACCGGCCTGGCGCTCAGCGCGCCGGTGGCCGGGCTGATGGCGTACTGGGCGATGGTGCCGCCGCTCACGTTGACGACATACAGGTTCTTGCCGTCCGGCGCGACCGCGAGGTCGTGCGGGTTACCCCCGCCGGTCACCGCGGCCGGTGATTTCGGGGTGAGCTTGCCGGTGGCGGGGTTGATGCTGTACTGCCAGATCGTGCTGGCGGCGACGTACGCGCTCGTGCCGTCGGGAGCGATCGTGATCATCTGCGGGTTCTGCCCGGTGGCCACGGTCTGCACGGGCCTTGAGCTCAGCGCGCCGGTGGCCGGGCTGATGCGGAACACCGAGACGGTGTTTGACTTGGCGCTGGCGGTGCACTTGCTGCCCTTGCTGCCCTTGCTGCCCCTCGGCACGAGGCATTGCGTGCCGCTGGTGATGTAGAGGTAACGGCCGTCGGGGGCGACCTTGATGCCGATGGGACTGCCTGCGCCGGCCACCGTCCTGGGCGGCATGGGGGTCAGCTTCCCGGTGGCCAGGCTGATGCGGTACCAGGAGATCGCCTTACCGCTGGGGACATAGGCGTTCTTGCCATCAGGACTGATCGTGATGATCCCGCTGGCGACGCCTGCGCTGGCCACCATCTTGGGCGACTTGGGAGTCAGCTTCCCGGTGGCCGGGTTGAGGGTGTACTGCGAGACCGCGCCGGCGGTGTTAGACAGGTTGTCGACGGCGTAGGCGCTGGTGCCCTGCGGGCTGACCGCGACATCGTAGGGGAACTCCCCGGTGGCCACGTTCGGGGGCGTGAGCGGCCGCAGCGCGCCCGAGCCCAGCGAGGCGAACTGGGAGATCTCGTTCGTTCCTCCCTTGCCAGTGACATACACGAACGGCGCCCCCGTCGGCGACCCGGCCGCCGCCGGGTGCTCGGGCGCTGACGGCGCGCCAGCTACCGTGCACCCGGCAGCCAGCCCGCAGGCCACCACCGCAAGGACCGCGCGAAACATCACCGCGGCCCTCGGCCGCGCAGGCGTCTGCCTCACGTCAGGCTCCCTTCACCGCTTGGCTGATCCAGCAGCCGCTCTCCAGGTCACCCCTACACTCTGCCGGCCAACCGTCCGGGTACCGCGTGAATGCCGTGCGAACTCGATGTCAGCTGTCCCCGAACGACCCTGCACCGGATGTCCATGGTGCAGCGCTACCTGCGGGGGTCTGCCCAGATCGGTCGGCAGTCGGGTTCCCCTGAGTGACCGCTAATGCCCGGGGTTTCCCGGTCGTTCAGGCACGGATGACCGCCCTAGTGACCTCTTCCGTGTCAGGGATGTTTGCTGATCGGCTTCACCTGCATAAATCCAGGCCTGAACGTGTGCCGGGCTGTCCGGGAGTGACCGTGAAAGTCCGTGGCTTAGCACCTGTTCGGGCACGCACCGGGCACGGTTTACGGGAACCTCGGATGGGTCATAACGCAGACGATGAGGAGAGATGCCGCGTCGATCACCGACGACGTCCAGCGCCGGTCGGCGCACATCCACTGGCCCGGCGACGTCAACCCGGACCGCGCCGACCTGTTCGCGCACAACGACATCGTGGTCAACGCGCCCGCGGACGTCATCTGGAGCCATCTGGTCCGCGCATCCGCCTGGCCCTCCTGGTACTCCAACGCCAGCGACGTCGTCGTCAACGCCCCCAACGAGATACTGGGCCCCAGCGTCACCTTCGACTGGGTCACCTTCGGCGCCGGCATCCACAGCACGGTCCACGAGTTCGAGCCCGGCAGCCGGATCGGCTGGTACGGCACCACCAGCCAGTGGCTGGCCTACCACACGTGGCTGCTCATGCCCCGCCCGGACGGCAGCACCTACGTCGTTATGGAGGAAACCGGGGACGGGGCCAGCCCCCGCGCGCTGGCCGCAGCCAACCCGGGCCACATGCACCGCGGGCACGACCTGTGGAACATCAGCCTGAAGTTCCTCTGCGAGTCCCAGTGAGGCTCCGCCTTCTGACGTGCCCTGCGTGGCTCACCTGGTCAAACCCCGTCTAGTCTTCAGGTTCGCGGGGTGCTGGCGGTGGCGATGTTGGCTGTTGACAGTCGTTTTGGGGACGCCTCGGGGACACGCCTTGACCGATCACCGGCCTGGCGGGCCGCCGGGAAACGAACTGGCATTCATGCCTGTTCACGAAGCGGTCAGGTCCCGGATCGGTACGCAATCGGCCCCGGTTTGACATCGTGGTCAGCGAACGTGACTAGGCCGGTTCAAGGCTGAGGAGACGGAGCGATGACTCGAATGCGGCCAGCCGCCTGGCTCATGGCCGTGGTCGCACTGTTTCTGCTGGCCGTGGCAGGTTATGCCCTGCTGGTCCACGCGTCCCCGCAGTACTACTGGACGCAGATCGACACGGGTGTCTACCGGGCTAGCGGCAGCGCTGTGCGGAACCAGCCGGCGATGCTCTACGCGCTGGAGCTCGGGTCTGCGAAGCTGCCGTTCACCTACACGCCGTTCGCAGCGCTCCTGTTCGCTGCGGGGAGCAGTGCGTCGTTCGCGACCTGGCAGGTCGGGCTGGCCGTGCTCACGATCGGGCTGCTGCCGGTGGTGGCGTACCTTTCCCTGGGACTCGCCGGGCGGCCCGCAGGCCTGGCCAGGGCGGCGGCGGCGTTTGCGATCGCCGCGGTGGGCCTCTGGCTCGAACCGGTTGCGATGACACTGTTCTTCGGGCAGATCAACCTCGTACTGCTGGCCCTGGTGGTGGGCGATCTCGCGCTGCCTCATCGCATCAAGGGCAAGGGCATCGGTATCGGACTGGCGGCGGGGATCAAGCTCACGCCGTTGATCTTCATTCCGTACCTGCTGTTCACGCGGCGAGTAAGGGCCGCGGCGGTCAGCGCGCTGACCTTCGTGGTCACGGTAGGCCTTGGGTTCGCGTTGCTGCCGCACGCCTCTGCGGTCTACTGGGGCGGGAAGATCACCCGGCCGGGCAACAAAGCCTTCCACCTGGACAACCAGTCCCTTAACGGCGTCATACTGCGCCTTACCCACGCCGGGCCCGACGCGCACGCGTACTGGCTGGTCGCGGCGGTCGTCGTCGGCATCGCCGGGCTCGCCACCTCGATACTGGCGAGCCGGCGTGGCCACGAGCTACTCGGCCTGGTTGCGTGCGCGGCGACCGGCCTGCTGGTGTCGCCGATTACCTGGTCGCCCCACTACGTTTACGTGGTACCGGCACTTGTCCTCGCCGCGTACGGGCCACGGCGCCTCGGCTACCGGATCCTCGGCGCCGCGCTGGTGGTGGGCTTGTTCGGCTGGTGGCCCGTGCCTATTGGCAGCCAGGGCGGCTACGACCCTAAGGCCCTGCTGCTGCCGCGCGGGTTGCTGCTTCTCGCGCCGAACCGGGGCAACAACGGGGCAGTCGAGTTCACCTGGCGTGGGCTGGAATTGATCGTCGGCAACTACTACGTGCTCACCCTGCTCGTGTTTATCGCGGCCACCGCATGCGCCCTGGTGCTTACCCGTCGCCGCCTCACGCCTGAGCGCGCAGCCCTCGCACTTCTTACTGATCTCCCCCCATCTTCCTCGCAGGTGCCGAATCCTTGCGAGTGGGTGCCGGGTCCAGGCTGGCGAAGCCATTGCGAAGCGACGTCGGATCAGCGCAAGTTATGCACCCGGTAGTGCCTCAACGATCGACTCAACTGCCTCGAAGGGCGCGCGCAGTGCACCCTCGAGGTGGTGCCGCTCGGCCAGAAACCCCGGTGAGTTGTAACTCACTGATACCGCTCCGTTCCTGTCCTCCCAGACCAACACCTTGAGTGGGATATCCAACGCAGCAAGCGGCGCCGCGAGCATCACCGTCGCGCCCACTTCCGGCTTCCCAAACATGACGAGTTTCGAGTCGGGCATCTGCACACCAGCTCGTTCGGCTACGCCGCTGTGATCGATGACGTTGAACACCGTGAAGCCCCGATCCGCCATCAGACGCCTCAGTCCGTCGATGGTCTGTACGACGGACTTGCTGCTGGGTTTGGTGATGACCCCGTCAGAAGATTGCGTGCTGTCTAGCATCAGGCTTCCTTTCGAAGTGAGGCGCAGTTGTGCCCGGCTGCGAGAGCAGGTCGTTGTCTGATTCTCGTTCAAAAATGCGTGCTCGCCCGGGGAGTTGCTGGCCGGGGCGGCTGGTTGCAGACTTGCGTGGTGGACCCTGATCAGGGGCGAGCGGCTAGCACGGGTCCGCCGGATGAGGCGGTCATCCGGACTCCGGACCGGCGGTTGCGGGTGTTCGTGAGTTCCACGCTGGGCGAGCTGGCCGAGGAGCGGCGAGCTGTCGCGCGCGCGATCTCGGCGCTGCGACTGACCCCGGTGATGTTCGAGCTGGGCGCCCGGCCGTACCCGCCGCGGGAGGTGTACCAGCAGTACCTGGCGCAAAGCGACGTATTCATCGGGCTGTACTGGCAGCGGTACGGGCAGCTCGCACCGGGCGCGCGCGTCTCGGGCCTGGAGGAGGAGTTCGAGCTGTCGGGCGGGCTGCCGCGGCTGCTGTACGTCAAGGCGCCGGCGCCGGACCGCGAGTCCGGGCTGGCCGGTCTGCTGGCCCGCATCGAGCAGGAGGCCTCGGCTTCCTACCGTCACTTCCGCACTCCCGCGGAGCTGGGCCGGCTGGTGCGTGATGACCTGGCGGTGCTGCTGAGCGAGCGGTTCACTGCCAGTGCGGCGGCTCCGGCCGCACCCGCACAGCCGCCACCGCCGGGGGGACCGCGCGGCCCTGGCCGGCTGCCGGTGAGCACGACGTCGCTGATCGGCCGGCAGCGGGCCATCGGCGAGGTGGCCAGGCTGCTCGGGCGGCCCGGGGTGCGGCTGGTGACGCTGACCGGGCCGGGCGGGGTCGGTAAGACCCGGCTGGCGGTGGCGGTGGGCGAGCGGCTGCGGGGCCGGTTCGGCGCGGGCACCGTGTTGGTGCCGCTGGAGGCGGTCACGGATCCCCGGGCTGGTCCTGGCCGCCATCGGCCGGGCGGCGGGCGCCGACCTGGCGCGGACGGGCTCGCCGCTGGAGGCGCTGGCCGAGACGTTCGGCGACGGCGCCTGGCTGCTGGTCCTGGACAACCTGGAGCAGGTGGTCCAGGTCGCCCCCGACCTGGGCGAGCTGCTGACCCGCTGCCCGAGGCTGGCGATCTTGGCCACCAGCCGCACGGCGCTAGGATTGCGGGCCGAGCAGGAGTACCCGGTGCCGCCGCTGCCGCTGCCGGCCGGTCCGGGTGGTGCCTCGGTCGCGGAGGTGGCGGCCTCGCCGTCGGTGGCGCTGTTCGTGGACCGGGCCCGCGCGGTGCGGCCCGGTTTTGCCCTGACCGAGGGCAACGCGGCGGCGGTGGCGGAGATCTGCCGTCGCCTGGAGGGCCTGCCGCTGGCCATCGAGCTGGCCGCCGCCCGTAGCAGGCTACTGGACCCGCCCGCGCTGCTGGACCGGCTCGTGTCCTCGCTGGATGCGCTCGGGACCGGCGCCGTGGATCTGCCTGAGCGGCAGCGAACCCTTCGGGCCACGGTGGAATGGAGCGTGGGCCTGCTGGAAGATGCCGAGCGGTCGCTGCTGGAGGTCGCGGCGGTGTTCGTCGACGGTTGGACCATCCAAGCCGTGGCCCAGGTGGCAGGCCTGGATGAGGACCGGGCACTGGAGCTGTCGGAGGCGCTGGCCCGGCACAGCCTGGTTTACCTCGACAGCACCGGGCTCGGGTCCCGGACGCGGATGCTGGAGACCGTCCGCGAGTTCGTGGCCGAGGGGCTCGCGGCCCGGCCCGACGCCG
>Ga0207664_10000457_pt1 | contig 29050 bp, 16 predicted proteins | sample LARL83metaG_FD_184349 | JGI IMG/M metagenome (GOLD analysis project Ga0207664, IMG submission 184349) | Corn, switchgrass and miscanthus rhizosphere microbial communities from Kellogg Biological Station, Michigan, USA - LAR L8-3 metaG... | ecosystem: Host-associated > Plants > Roots >... | reverse complement strand
CATCGCCGCAAGACTCGCCGGCCGGGTCCAGCACGCCCATAGAGCTGGCCGTGTAGGTAGGGATCAGCGGCATCGTGGGCAAATCGAGATACCGCTGGCCGTTCCGCACGATCGTGGTAGGCCCGAAGGCGGACTCGTCGGGTTGGCACGGGTCCTTCTGGTTAGCGGCGATCGACGAGTCGTCCAGCGTGCCGAGTGAGACGTTGGTGATCGTCTCGCCTTGCCCGGGGAGCTGGCCGTAGCGCTGCGCGAGGTCGGCGAAGGCGGGCACCGCGTTCACCGCCGGGGTGTTCAGCAGGCTCTGCGCGCTGGACGTGAGCGTGTAGTTGGCTGGCACTCCCGCGGGTGCCGCCGCCAGCGGCCGGGCCCGGACCGGGGAACTGGCGGCCGTCACCGGAACGGGCGTGGTGTCGGTGGTCGTGACGGTCCAGTCCGGTTCGGCGAACGAAACGGCCGAGCTGGCCCGGAGCCGGGCTACCGCGTCCGGGACCGAGGTGGTGCCTCGCAGGTGCAGCAGGACGGCCGCGGGGAAGTCGAGCAGCGTCCGGCCGGCCTGCTGCTCCGCGGCGGAGCGCAGCTGCTCCAGTCGCTGCCGGGTGGCGCCCGGGAACATCGGCTGCGCCTTGTCCGCCCCGATCCCGTTCAGCACCGCCTGGGGCGGTGCGGCGGCGGAGCTGTAGACGACCGCCACCTCGTTTGCCGCATAAGGCTGCGGCACGCCCTGCGACAGGTCGGCCGTGAGCGCGCCGAGCGACGGCAGCTCCCCGGCGCTGCCCGGCCCGGCTGTTCCGTCCGGGTTGAGCAGCGGCACGTGCCTGAACTCGGTCTGCCCGGCCGGGCTGAACAGTTCGGCGATGCCATCGGAGTACACCTGTGCCCAGACGCCGTGTGGCAGGTCAAGGTGCTTGTAGACGAGCGTCGGCCTGGGCAGGTCCGGTGCCGCGGCAGGTCGTGCCGCCTGTCTGGTTGCCGCCGTCGCTGGTACCGCGATGGTAAGGCCCGCCAGTGCGGCGAGGCCGCCGGCGATGATGCGAAAACGAATCCGCACGAACGTCCGTCCTCTCGGGATCCGCGGCCGCGCCGAACCCGCCATATCCGGAACAGGCCGATTTGTTCCATTGCTTTTACAGCTACGCCGCCACAACGTGAGGGTCAACAGTGCCGTGAGAGATCCATGAGAAATCGTCTTAACCGGTGATCGAGTAGCCGTTCAGCACGGTCTGGCTGACGGTGGTGCCGGCCGAGTCAGTCGCCTGCGTCTTGAGGCTGACCGAGCCGCTGGTCGCCGCGCGGGCGGGCAGACGGTAGCGACCGGTGTAGCCGCCGTCGTGCCGGCTCACGTGCACCTCTTGCCAGGTGGTGCCCCCGTCGGTGCTGATCCACAGGCGCAGGCTGGTGATCGAGGCAGCGGTCCCGCCGGCCTGGTAGTAAGGGATGACGTCGATCTGGTGCGGCCCGCCCGCGGTCACCCCGTTGGCCGGATTCGTGAACGCGTTATAGCGCAGCAGGATCAGCGGCGTCGGCGCGCACGGCGCGGTGCTCTTGACCAGTATGGTTCCGGCGCACCCGAAGATCGACGGTGTCTGGGTCGCCGTCGGGGTCGCCGAGCCGAACGACCAGTCCGTGGTCGTATTCGCTTGTGTCATCGTGAAGCGGTAGTTCGCCGGCCCGGACGGCAGAGTGTAGGCGGGAACGCCGCCCACCGGCACCGGCTTGATCTCCTGGCCGCCGGAGTACAGGTGAGCCTTGCTGGTGTCGAAGATATAGGCGCCATCCTGCACATACGGATCCTGGCTGACCTGGTAGTAGATCGGATAGAACACGTCGCCCTGACGGCAGAACGCGCACAGCGCCTCAGGTTCCCACAGGCCTGGCTGCGCTTGCGAGAGCTCCGGCGAGACCGCCACGGCGCCTGGCGTGGCGGGCCGGCTGAACCAGTCGTCCACGGTCCGGTCGCTCTGGCTGAAGATGCCGGTGGCCGACTGTGCGCCGCCGCGGACTTCGGCACCATGCTGCCAGACTTCCGCCGGGGAGAGCGGTCCGTAGTACTGTGTCTGCGCCGCCTGTGCGTGCAGCTTGGCGCCGCTCCTGATGACGAACCGCTCGTCGGGCCGGTTGGCAGCGTCGCTCCAGTCGACCAGCGACGGCATGTCAGAGTGCAGGGTGGTGTCGACCTGCGCGAGGTCTCGTCCGGTGACCGTGTAACCGGGGTCAGCGGGCATGCCACCCTCGGAGTAGAACTTGAGGTCGTACTGATAGGCGGGTGTGCCGCTGTCGGTCACGGTGATGCTGACCGGACCGCGGGCCAGCAGCTGCCGCAGGTGAGTGGCGTCCGCCTCCGGAACCGACACGAACGGCAACTGCGGCGGGTTACCGAAATCCGAGGATCCCGCCACCATCCAGTCGGCGATGATCGGCATCCAGCAGCTGCCGATATCGGAGACCACGCCCGCCGGCAGCGTCGGGTCGATGATTACGCCGGCCGCTCCGGCGTCGAGCGCGTTGGTGATCTGCGATCCTTCGACGATGCATCCGGCCGCGGCGGGATCAAGGCCGACGAGGGCGAGCTTGCCGCGCACGTCGACGCGGGCGAAGTCGGCCGCGCTGCCGATTCCGGCCGCCACCAGCTGACGGGTCTGGCGGCCGGCGAATCGCTTGAACGCGGGATCCGCCGGGTCGTCGACATAGTAGGGGTAGTACGGGTTCAGCGCGGCGCCGGCGACGCTCATCGAGATGACGGGCGCTTCCCGCAGCCACTGGGTGGAGTAGTTGAACGTGCCGACGGTTACCGGTCCGCCGGTCCGGACGACCCACTCGTTCTGGAACCCGTAGAAGAAGATGGTGCCGCCGAAGGCCGCGGTCCCGTCGGGAGTTACCCGCTCGTCCTGCGTCGCGAACGACACGCTGGAGCTGGGCCGCGGGGTGGTGACGGTGAGCTTTCGTGCCTTGTTGACGTCGATCGTGAAGCTCGTGTCACCAGTGACGGTGAGCTGCGGAATCGTCATGTCAACCCCTTCTGAATCCGGTCCCTGGTCGACGTTCGCGAAACCGTCGACCAGGTACACGCCGACCGGGACGCGGTAGGTCACCTGGTACGCGGTGCACGGGCCGCCGACCGCCTGGCTGGAACAGACGAAGCTGGCGGCCGGGAAGCCGGTGTCCGCCGCAGCGCCGCTGACGCCGAACATGCCCTGCTCGAGCGGCGAGATGCACAGCGTCTCGACGGGTCCGCAGCCCAAGCCGGTCGCGGGTGCGGGACCGAGGATGGTCTCCGTCACTGTGTAGAGCCGCTGATCCGCCGCTAGCCGCGGGCTGGCGGTCGCGGTGCGATGGCCGGCGAGCCAGATCCCGGCGATGCCAGCGGCCAGCGTGGCGGCGGGCTGGCCCGGCCGCGCCGAGCGCGTTCCGGTGATCACCGACCAGAACGCGGCGGCATGGCCGGCGCTGACCGTGAGCTGTACGGTGTCGGCTGCCGGCGACACCCCGGTGACCTTGACGCCGGGCACGGCGGCCGCGGTCTTGGCCACGGCCGTGGCGCCCGCCGCGGTGGCGGACTGAAGTACCACCGGCAGTTCGGCGCCGGATCCGGTGTCGCCATGCGCGGCGAGCCAGGCGAGGTCGAACAGACCAGGATCGACCTTACCGCCCGTCATCAGCGGCAGCGCGAGCGACGGCATCGCCTGGAGCGACGTGGTGCCCTTGGCATTGGTGATCCCGGTGATGCGCACGCCCTGATCGCCGCCCACCGGTGCCGGGGTCGCGTTCATCGTGTACCGGCCCGCACCGGTCGTCTGGAGGTGAACTTGATCCCCGGTAATCAGGGTGATCGTGTAAGACGTGCCGTGCAGGTCAGGTAGCGCGACCGATGGTAGCTGGCCGGCCGGCTCTGGCGCCGTCTTCGTCGCGGCCGTCTTCGCAGTGGTGGCGTGGCTGGTTGGCGCGGACGCGGCCAGGCTGAAATCCTGCCTGGTGAGCTGGTCCGCGATGACGTTCACCGAGGCCGCCGACGAGGAGTAACCGGCGGCGGCCGCGGTGAAGCCCTGGCTGCCGGTGGCCGGGCTGAACACGGAGTACAGTGCTCCGTTGACCGCGGTGTCGCCGGTCTCGGTCGCGAAGCCGCTGACACCTGGCTGCGTCGTCGAGGTAACCGAGGCCCCCGCGACCGCCTGGCCGGTGCCCGCGCCGGTGACCAGGCCGGAGACCAGACCGCCGGGAAGCGCGGTGCAGTCCGGATCGCCGACGTGGACGTTGCCCACCGACCACCACCACGTGTCGTCGCCGGAATACCGGAACCGTACCCGCACGTCGTGCTTGCCCGCCGCCGCGGGGATCGCGATGGTGGTGTACGGGCTGGTGCTCACGACGTCGTCGGTGGTGTGGTGCCAGATGGTAGTCCACGAGCCGCCGCCGTCGGTGCTCAGCTCGATCGTGCCCTGCTGGCCGGGCGCGCCGTAATACTCGGACTGGAAGCTGAGCTCGGGTGACAGCTGACCGGACAGGTCGATGGCGGGCGAGGTCAGCGTGCTGTTCAGGTAGCCGCCGCTGGCGCCGGAATCGGCGATCGCGAAGCTGTCGTTGCCGGTCGTCATCGTGGGCGGCGGCCGGTTACCCGGGTTGTCGAACCGCCACCCGCCGCGACTGCCGGTCACCGTCCAGCCGTCGCGCGGCGTGTCCTGAGTCCAGGCGGTGAAGTGCTCGTTCAGGCCGGGATACCCGTAGCCTGGCGCGATACAGGCGGTCTTGTCGGCGCTGAGCGTGAAGTCGGCCTTCGTTATGCTTGAACTGCCCGCCGTGACCTGAGAACTGAGGGTCTGGTAGCCGTCGCCGGGCGGCGCGTCGACCGCCGGTGCCGCGGCGCTGATCGTGATCGGATAGGTGCTGGGCGCGGCCAGGACCACGCTGTACTTGCCGGTGAACGGGTCGGTGTAGACCGGTGCGCCGGGGTACCCTCCGCCGATGGTGATCTGCGCGTACACCGGCCAGCCGTGGCCTGAGCCGTCTCTGACCGTGCCGGTCAGCGTGGTGTGCGGCAGTTCGGCTAGCGAGAGGTTCGCGGTGGCGGTCTGGTTCGCGGTCGCCTGGACGGAGTCCGTCGCGGTCTGATACGCGTACAGCGAACCCGTGACGGTGTAACTCCCGGCCGTCACGTCAAGCTCGAACTTGCCGCTGGCGTCGGTCTGTGTCTGGTAGCTGCCGGGACTGGCGGTGACGGTCACGCCGGCCAGCGGCTTGCCGGTGGTCGCGTCGGTGGCCTGCCCGGTGATAACCGACTGCGGCCCGCTGGAAAGAGCGCCCAGCCCATCGGGTGTCCCGAGGCCGGTGGGACCGTCCCAGCCGGGTCCGGCGGTGCATAGCACGGTGCCGCACGATCCGTTGCTGCCCTGGGTGACATCGAACAGGTCGGCCGCGGGATCCTTGTCGTGGTAGGCGTAGCTGACGGGATAAGAGCCGGATACGGGCGTGCCCGCCATCGCGTACATGGCGGTGATCAGCGGTGCGGCAAGGCTCGTACCGCCGACCTGGAGCCATCCGTTCTCGCCGAGCGTGTCATACGTCGCCAGCCCGGAGGCGGGGTCGCCGTCAGCGGAGATGTCCGCGACCGCGCGCATCGAGCAGCCGGTGCTGAGGCCGGCCTGGAAGTCTGGTTGCGCTTCGGTCGCGGAGCAGCCCGATCCGCCGCTGTCCCACGCGCTTTCGTCCCAGCCGCGAGAAACCGCGGTGTCCTTCGTCAGCCGGGTGCCGCCGACCGCCGTGACCACCGGGAGGCCCGAAGGCCACTCGACGATGTTCCCGGTATCGCCAGAGGACGCCACGATCGCGACGCCTGAGTGGGTGTACGAGGCGTTGTAGCTGTCCCCGCTGCCGTCGGGCGCGCCGTAGGAGTTCGAGACGAACTTGGCGCCGAGTGCCACCGCCTCGTCAACCGCGGCGGCCAGGTCGGAGACGCTCGGCGAATTGCCTTCCACCAGCAAGATGTTGCATTTCGGGCAGGCCGCGGAGACGGCGTCCAGGTCGAGCGACGTCTCAAGTCCCCAGCCGGGATCATCGGCCGGGTAGTTCGTCCCGCCGGCCTGATCGACCTTGCGGAAGCAGTCGTCCGCCCCGGTACACGGCGGCAGCCCGTACTGCGCACGGAAGGCTGCCAGGTCTGACTCGGCTTTCGAGTCGCCGTTGGCGTCCACGATCGCCACGGTCTGCCCCGCTCCGAGGGCGGGCAGGTGGTACGCGGACTGGAGGTCGGCGGGCCCGAGCGCCGTGGCCGCCGGCTGACTTGAACTTGCCGCCATGATGTTGTGGGCCGCCGTCGTGCGGACGACCGCCAGGCAGCGGGCGAATCCCGGCCGGGGCGTGACGTTGCACGGAGCGTTGGTGTTCGCCGTGAGTCCGGTCGCCGGTGCGGGCGCCGGTGCAGAGGCAGCGGCAACCGATGCGTGCGCGGGCACGACCGCGAGCGTCACGGTGAGCGCGGCGATGCCCGCGGTCGCGAGTGCCAGGCGCCCGCTGCGCCGGTCGTTCAGCCAGAAATGCATAGCGGGGTAGCCTTTCTGCGGGACGTCTTCGGGTCGCGGCTGTCTACAAGGGCTGGTAGCCGTCCTTGCGCGGGGAGGCCGAGTCGGGTTCGGGCGCTGAGCCGGGTTCGGGCTCGGGGTGGCCGCCCGGCGACTCCGGGACCGCCGGTCCGGGCTCCTCTGCCGGATAGGTCGGGCTGGTCACGCCCCTAGTCTTGGCCCGCTGGGTCGCCGCGAACTATTGGGCAGATGCCGCAATTAATCCTGGTCGCCGTCACCGTCGCCGTCGCCGTCGCCGGGGACGATCGCTCGTTCAACCAGTTGCACCGCCAGCGCGGTCCTGCTCGCGACGCCCAGCTTGCGCATGGCGGATTCCACATGCCTGGCGACCGTCTTGGGTGACAGGAAGAGCCGCCCGGCGATTTCCTTGTTGGTGGTGCCGCGCACGAGCAGCCTGGCCACGTCGAGTTCGCGCGGCGACAGTTCGCGGCCGTAGGACGGGCGTCCCGGCCGGTCGCGCTTGATCTCGACGCCATGCATCCGCAGCAGTTCCTTGACCCGCAACGCGTCCTCGGACGCGCCAAGCTCGGCTAGGTCCCCGGCGATCTGGCGTAGCCCGGCGATGCCTTCCGCGCCGCGGTCACCGGCGAGCAGGCAGCGAGCCTGAGCTTCCCGGGCGAGCAGCGCATCGTAGGGGCGCGGGAGCGCCTCCCACGCCTGAGCAGCCAGGCCGTACATGCGGACGGCGGCCGGAAGGCGGCCGCGCGCCTGCGCGAGTATCGCCCGCGACAGGATCAGCCCGGCCCGTGCCGCGGGGACGTCGCGATCGCGCAGCCAGCGGCCGAACGCCCCGACAACCTGCTGCGCCTCGTCGAGGCGCCCCGCGGCGCTCAGCGCGGCGACCCGGGCCGGGCCCAGTTCGGCGGCCCATAGCCAGATGCCTTTGCGGGCCACCACCGCGGCCGTCTCGTCGGTCGCCCGCACGGCGGCGTCGATATCGCCGCGCGTTAGTTCGAGCCGGGCGAGCGCCGCGGCGGTCTCCCCCATCTCCCAGGTCGCGCCGTGGCCCTTGGCCCGCTCCAATTCCTGGCGGAAGGCCTCGGCGGCCTGTGCTCGCGCCCCGGTCGCAGCGTCGAGGAACGCGGAAACCAGCACGCCCTGCTCCATGCCCAGCTCGCTGTCGGCGTTCGCCATGGTGCGACGCAGCCGTTCCCGCAGCCCGTCCCAGTCACCGGTGAACCAGTCGAGGTGCGCCTGGATGAGCCGCAGTACCGTGCGCAGCCGGACATAGTCGTTGGTGTCGGCGAGCCGCAGTGCCGAGTCCAGCCATCGGCGTGCGTCGTCATGGCGACCCCACCTCATCGCCATGTCGGCCAGGTTGCCCCGGGCTCCAGCCAGTATCCGCAGCTCCAGCCCCGGCGGCTGATCGTCAGGCAGCTGTTCCGCCTCACGGAAGCCCGCCGGGTCGCCGAGCAGCAGCAGGGCGCTGATCCGGTCACCGCGAATCCGCGCCCGGATGCGCGGCTCAAGCGTGTGCGTCAGCGTCGCCGCCCGGTTCAGCCAGCGCAGGTGCGCCGAGGCCGGCCAGGTGTTGTCATGCGGCCAGCCAAGCAGGATCATCGCCCAGGCGGCGTGCGCCGGGTCGTCCCGCAGGTACGGTATCGCCCGCTGGAGCTCGGTGTGACAGCCGGCGAAGTCGTGCTGCATACCGACGACGCGCCCGAGCTGGAAGCGGGCGAGCCCTTCGGCTCCAGCGCTCAGCCCTCCCCGTGCGATCGCTTCCCGCAGCGCGTTCTCCAGGTCTTTCAAGTGACGGACCGGATCGGCGAGCGAGGCGGCGTTGACGCTGTCGAGCAGCTGGAAGACAGCGGGGCCGGGCGCGCTGCGGATCAGCTCGATGACCAGATTGGCCGCTGTCTCCTCGTCTCCCGCCGTGGCCGCGAGCTCGGCCGCCTGCGTGGCGTACTGGCACCACTTATCCGGCTCGGCCGCCGCGAGGAAGTGCCTGGCCAACCGCGCCGCCGGAGCGGGCAGGGACTCAAGCGCCGCACCGGCGCGGCGGTGCATCGCGCGCCTGACCGGCGCCGGGATCGCCTCGTACACGGCCCGCTGCGCGAGCACATGATGGAAGGCGGTCAGGCCGCGGGCGTCCTCACTCAGCAGGCCCGAGGCGAGCGCGTGCGACAGCCCGGCTCGTGTCGCGTCGGATGACAAGCCGGCTACGGCGCTGAGCAGCGGCTCGTTCACGGGCTCGGTGAGCACTGCCGCGGACTGAAGCACCGTCTGTGCCTCAGTGCCGAGACGGCCCGCGCGCTCGAGCACCGAGTCGCGGATCGTCGGCGGGACCACGATGTCGGTCAGGTCGCGCCGCACCCATTCGCCGTTGCGCCGGGTGAGGTCTTCCCGCTCGCCCATCAGCCGGACCGACTCCTCCACCGCCAGCGGCACCCCGTCGGTGTGCTCATGAACGAAGTCGGCGAATTCGGCCGACACATGCTGGTCGGCCAGCATCGACGACATCAGCATCGCAGTGCCGGTGACGTCGAGCGGTCCGAGCTCGAGGCGCAGCCGGCTACCGCCGGCCAGGTGTGAGGACAGCCGGCGAACGGGCGACTCCGTCGCGATTTCTTCCGGACGGTAAGTCAGGATCAAGCTGATCCGCCGCGGGTGCTGCACCGCGAGGTGGAGCAGGAACTCCAAGGTCGCCTCGTCGGCCCAGTGAACGTCCTCGACCACCAGGAGTCCGATCTCCAGCCGGCCAAGCAGCTCGGTGAGCGCGCGGAATACCCGGTGCCGTGCCGAGGATGGGTCGTCAGCGGGCTCGGGTGCGGGCGGCAGCTCCGCCGACCACTCGGGAAACAGCGGCCGCAGCGTGCCACCGAGCGGGCTGAGGTGCAGGGCCGCCACGTCGTCCACTACCTGGCGCAGCGCATCAGCGGCGGGCCCGAGGGTATGCGGCTCGCGGAACGGCGGGCAGGAAGCCACCAGCGCCCGGCGGGTGTGCTCGCCCGCCGTCCCGAGGAATTCCCGCAGCAGCCGGGTCTTGCCGATGCCCGCCTCGCCCTCGATGAGGATGACCGCGGGCGCAGTGGCCAGGGCATTGGCCAGCGCCGCGACCTCTCGCTGACGGCCCACGAAATCTGGCGAGCTCACGATCGCCGGCCCGCCGGGCAGGCCGGACTCACTACCCGGTATGGCTGACACTGCGAACTTCTCCAGGTGAACGGGACTTATCCCGATATTTCATACCCTTCACCCGCTGGGACCACACCCGCAACCGCAGAAACCACGGTAACGGGCGCATAGCCCGCAGCGCCGGACTATCGGCTGAGCGCGTGTCATTTGCGCAGTCGAGCCCGCTAGGGCGTGCCAATCCGTAGACCGTCGTGCCTGGCGTAGAGGAGATCCTGGTCGAGCCCGAACGTGAACAAGGCCTCTGTCGCTTTGGATTGCTTTCAACACCACCGGTTAACAGCACCGACAGTTCAGCCCTCGGCTGGGTTTGGCGCCCCTGCCCGGATGTCCAGCGGATCAGCTCGCCTTGCGATAGCGGGCCAGGATGGCGGCGCGCAGCGGTGCAGCCGGTGCGCCGAGGGCCGACAGGATCACCGGTACCGTGCCGTCTTTCAGGGCGAGCAGGGCCAGGGTGAGGTGCTGGATGCCGATGTAGTTGTCGTGCAGCGCCTTCGCCTCTCGCAGCGAGAGCTCCAGGCTCTTCTTGGCGCGCGGCGTGAACGGGATATGGCCACCGGGAGCAGGCCCGGCAGAAGCGGGACGTTGCCGGAGCGGCCCTGCCGGGAGGGGAGCGTTGCGACGGGCGCGCCGGCGGCGCCGGCGGCGCAGCAGCTCGGCCAGCGGCCCCTTCCCCCAGGCTGGCCGCCTGCTCCGGCAGGCGGCCGGGAGGGCCCCGGTGAGGGCGTCCGGGCCGAACGCGTCCTCGATCCGGGCGCGGACGACGTCAAGGTCGATGCCAATGAAAGCCAGCGCCTCGCGGTCGAGGCCGCCCAGCGGGCCGGCCGCCTGGCCCCGCCCGACGGTGCGCAGTATTTCCGCCTCGACACGCTCGGGCGTGACGCCCTGGTCGCGCAGGACCGCGCTGGCCGGCTCACTAGTCGCGGCCACGGCCAGCAGCAGGTGCTCACAGCCGATGTAGTTGTGCCCGAGCCGACGGGCATCGGCCTGGGCCTGGGCGACGACGTGGCGAGCGGTGCCGGTGAAGCGCTCGAACATCATCGCCTCCCGGTCAGGCGGCCGTACTTGCGGTGGACGGTCTGCTTGGTGACGCCGAGACGGCCGGCGATGTCCTGCCAGGACCAGCCGAGTTCTCGGGCCTGCTGGACCTGGAGCAGCTCCAGCCGTTCGGCCAGCGCACGAAGAGCGGCGACCGCGCGCAGCCCGACGTCGGGGTCGTTGCTGGCGGCGCTTTCGGCGAGCTGGAGGGTGGGTTCCATGCCGTCAGCATATGCTGACAGGGGGCGTTCGTCAACATATGCTGACGGAGGCGCGGCGGCGCCTGAGATGCAGTGCCTTGCGGCGGCAGGTCTGCGGCATGGTCTTCAACCGCAGGTTCAGCCCGTCGTTGTCCGCCCGTTCTTAAGCTCAATGACCTAAACCTCCAGACAGGGCCGGAGTTCGCCGTGGTCGGCGCCACCTCTCGCGGGATCGATGCCGCCGCATGTTGTCCGCGCTTAGCGGGTGAGGAACTGGTTCATCGTGGTGGCCTGGGCGTGGTCGCTAGTGAAGACGAGTTCGGGCAGGGGCCAGGCATCCACCCGGCCGGGGAATCCCGGCCGCCGTTGACCGCGCGCCGTCTGTGCCTGGAGTGCCGTATGCGGCTGCCGGGATACGGGCGCACCGGCACGCCCGTCAACGACGTGGAAGATTACCGCCTCGTGGTGGATTGACCCTCGTAAACAAGGGTCCGGCTACCACGAAGCGGGAAACTGCCACGTTATCGCGGGCCCATCGAGCCGGTCGAGCCCGGACCGCGGCCGCTGACCCACCGGGGGCGGCCAGCGATCCGGGCCAGCCCCCGGAACAAGCCAGCAGGGTCGATCATCTGGCCTGTAGCTATCAGCGAAGCGCGGCGGCCGCGATGGCCGCCAGGAGCCCAGGTATTCTCATCACTTCTCCGTGAACTGGCCGTGCAGGCCGCCGACCGAGTTGTCGCCGACATACACATCGACGGTGCCGGGATCCACCTCGAACTGGCCCTGGTTGTTGTAAAAACCGATCTGATCGCGCCCAAGCGTGAACGTAACTCGCTTTGTCTGGCCAGCCGACAGGCTGACGCGCTGGAATCCCTCCAGCCGCCGGACCGGCTGCAAGATGCTGGTGCCGTCCTGGTGGATGTAGAGCTGGACCACGTCATCTCCCGCGGCGGAACCGGTATTGGCGATGTCCGCGGAGACGCGGCCGGCCGACACGCTGAGGTTCGACAGCGAGAACGTGGTGTAGGACAGTCCGTACCCGAAGGAGAACTGGGGCGTGTTCGGCACGTCGAGGTACCTCGAGGTGTACTTGTTGCTTGGGTCGTCCGGGCGGCCAGTCGGCAGCTCGTTGTAGGAGATCGGGATCTGCCCGGCGTTCCGCGGGAAGCTCATCGGCAGCTTCCCGCCCGGGTTCACCTTGCCGAACAACACGTCGGCCACCGCATTGCCACCCTCGGTGCCGGGGAACCAGGCCTCGAGCAGCGCGGGCGCGTTGTCCGCGACCCAGCCGAGCGTCAGCGGGCGGCCGTTCATCAGCACCACGACGTACGGCTTTCCGGTCGCGGCGATCGCCTGGACCAGCGCGGTCTGCTGCCCGGGCAGGCTGATGTCGCTGCGGCTTGAGGCCTCACCGGAGTAGGAGGCCGGCTCGCCGACCACGACCACGGTCACCGCCGACGCCTGGGCGGCGCTGACCGCGGCGGCGAACCCCGACGTGGATGTGCAGGTCGCGTCGCAGCCCTGGGCGTAGCTGACCGTGGCATGCGGTGCCGCCGCCTTGATGCCATTGAGCACCGAGACTACCGACGTCAGGTCCGACGGCGAGTAGCCGATCGGCACGTCGGGGCCGAGCTGGTCGGACGGGTTGTCGGCGAGCGGTCCGACCACCGCTATCGACGGCACGCCGCTGCTCAGCGGCAGCGCGTGGTTGTTGTCGTTGAGTAGCACCATCGAGCGGCCGGCCATGGTACGCGCGGCCGCCAGGCTAGCGGGCGTGAGCTCGGAGTTCTTCACCCGGTTCGGGTCGGTCAGCGGATGCGCGAACAGCCCCGCGAGTTCCTTCAGGGTCAGCACGTGGCGCACGTCGTTGTCGATGGTGGACATGCTGACCTTGCCGCTCTTGACCAGGTCGGCCAGGTAGAGGGTGTAGGTGGAGAACTGGCTGGGCACCTGCACGCCCATCTCGATCGTCACCCCCGCGGTGATCGCGAGCTGCGCGGCCTGCGCACCGCTCGTCGCATAGCCGAAGGCCTCAAGCTCCTGGATCGCCTGGTAGTCGCTGACCACCGTGCCGCCGAACTGCCACTCGTTGCGCAAGATCGTGGTGAGCAGGTAGGAGTTCGCGGTGTCGGGCACCCCGTTGAGCGAGGTGAACGCGCTCATCACGGTGGCGGCGCCCGCGTCCACCGCTGACTTGTACGGCGGCAGGTAAACATTGCGCAGCTGCTGCTCGGACATGTCCGTCGTGTTGTATTCCCGGCCGGCCTGCACCGCGCCGTATGCGCCGAAATGCTTGATGGTGGCGGCCATCTTGTCCGGCGCGCTGAAGTCGTCGCCCTGGTAGCCCTTCACCTTCGCGACGGCCATCGCCGAGCCGAGGAACGGGTCCTCCCCCGCCCCTTCCACCACGCGCCCCCAGCGCGGGTCGCGGCTGACGTCCACCATCGGATTGAAGGTCCACTTGATCCCGTCCGCGCTCGCCTCGCTGGCCGAGATCGACGCGTCGTTCTGCACGGCGGCGGGATCCCAGCTGCTCGCCTCCCCGATCGGCACCGGGAAGATGGTCTTGTACCCGTGGATCACGTCCAGCCCGAAGATCACCGGGATGTGCAGCCGCGACTGCAGGGCGGCCTGCTGGACCTGGTTGATGTTGTCCACGCCCACGAGGTCCAGGACGGAGCCGACCTCCCCGCTGCGGACCTCGTCGAGAAGCGTCTGCCCCGGCGTGCCGTTCGGGCCGGCGGGACCTGACATCTCGAGCTGCCCGACCTTCTCGGCGAGGGTCATCTTGCCGATCAGCGAATTGACGTCGCTGGCGATCGACGCCAGCCGCTGCCTGGTCGCCGCCGACATCGTGTGAGCCGTCCCACCTGCTGCCGCCACCGCGGACCCGCCCGTGACCCGCGGGCTGGTGAGGCCCGCGCTGGCCGCGGGGACCGCGAGCAGCGCCGCCGTTGTGGCGAGTGCGGTGACTCCTGTGGCAATCTGTGCGGTGCGCATGCGCCTCAGGGGAATAGGCATCGTTGCCCGCCCTCCATGACCTAAGTGCGGAGACGAGCCGACTGCGCTTCGTCGCAGCCGGTGCATCCGTCTGCTGACGACCTTGAGTCTGCCATCGGCCGGCCGATCAGAAAAGATCAATTTGCCACACATGCGCAAAGGAGCGCTGGATATAGACCTTCTGGCGGAACGTACGGTGTGTTACGTATCGTGGCCGCGTGCCACTAGCGCAACCACGCAGGGCCGCAACAGGCTGATGACCTGCGCCGGGTCGGCGGTGGCGAGTTCATCGGCTTTGATCAGATGCCGGGAGACCGTGATGCCGAGGGTGATGGCGCTGATGATCGCGGCTCGCAGGTCCGCGTCCTCGGCCGGGATCGCCTGGGCGAGCTGCGCCTCGTAGCGCGCGATGCCGGCGCTGGCGGCGCCGGCGGCCTCGGGATTGGTCAGCATCGAGCGCAAGAGGGCCAGGGACGCCACTGGTTCACCCGCCAGCCGCGCGGCGAGTCCGGCGAGGATCTGCTCGGCTGCCTCGGCCGGCGTCCCGCTGACCTCAGGGCCGGGGGCGGCGTCGATCACCTGCCGGAACAACTCCTGCTTGGACCCGAAGTAGTGCATAACCAGGCCAGCGTCTACTCCCGCGGCCGCGGCCACGGCCCGGATGGTGGTCCGGTCGTACCCGGCGCTGAAGAAGACCTGGGTCGCGGCGTCGAGGATGCGTGCTTCGGTGCGGCGGCGCTGCTCGGCGCGCGAACCGGGCCGGGGATCGGTCATTGTTTCATTCTACGGGTGTTGACCGGAGGCTGATCTTATTCTACGGTTGTTGAATGAACACCACCACGTCCGCCGATGTCCTGACCCGGCGCAGCCAGCTGATCCTGAACGGCGATGCCGACGGCTTCGCTGACCTGTTCGCGCCCGATGCGGTGATCGAGTCGTCCTTCGCCGGGCCCCCAGGCTCGCCCGCGCGCATCGAGGGCCGGGAGGCGATCCGCGAGTACTCCCGGCAGGTCATGACGTCGCCGCTGCGGCTGGAGGACTTCGAGGTGACAGCGCTTTACCAGACCCAGGACCCGGAGGTGGTGATCACGGAGATGCGGGCGAAGGGGACCGTGAGCACGACGGGCCGACGGTTCACGACGACCTCGGTCCAGATCATCCGAATCCGGGAAGGTCTTATTGTTCAGTCCCGCGACTTCGCCGATCCCCGGATCCTGCAAGACACGATCGGGTCCGGGGCCTGAAATAGCAGTGTTCAAGTTCCGCCGACGTCGTCGCATTCTTCGAGCAGCAAAGCTAGCTGGTGCCTGGGAAGATCGATGAGGCGCGCGGAAAGGATTTCCTGGCGGCTTGCCCGCGCTTCCACCGAAGCACGCGCCTCGCGCTTGGTCAGCGCGGGCTCGCCGGTATCGGCGGCCAGCAATGCGTCCCGCCACACGTTGCCGATTTTCCCGTGCGCCCGGCGCAGCAACCACGTCGCCACGCTCGTGCCCGAGGAAACCGCCGTAGCCACGACGATCGTGTTACCGGCGTCGGGCTGGCCGTTCAGGAAGCGGAGCGTGAACTTCGATTCCACAAGCGCGGCGAGGGCTCGCTGGCCAGCCTCGTCCCGGACGTCGCGGTGACCGGACGGGACCACCGCGGCGACCCGGTCCGCGTTCGCGGCGAGCAGGACCCGGAGCAGCCAAGCGCCGGGATCCGCGCGGAGATCGGCCGCCAAAGCGAACGGGGTCCGAGTCATCATGCCTGCTGGGATTCCGGTCGAGAACAAGGTTCCCAGCCGGATCCGCGCGGGCCCGGCGGTCTGGCCGGCCCATGCGCCGGTCCATGCGCTGGCCGCCACGACCCGCAGCTGGAAGCCATCGTCCGCGGTGACCCGCAGCACCGGCGGGGGCATCGCGCTCCAGCCGCTGTGCCCGCCCTGCGGCGCGCCTTCAAGCGACTGCCCGCCCCGCGTGTAGATGTTCGCCTGCATGCCGGAAACGACGCCGTCGAGCAGCTGCCAGGACCGGCTGGTCGGCCGCCAGACATACAGATCGCTCGCGCTGCCGACCGCCTGGGCGCCCTCGTACCTGCTGAACGCCCGCAGCTGCTCCTCGGCGGCAAGGCCCAGCCGGCTGGCGGCCGCCTGGCCCTGCAGGCCCAGGCTCGGATGGCGGTCGCTGTAGCCGTAGGCGACGACGACGCGGCCGTGGTCCTTGTTGGCCAGGCCCTGCAGTGCTCTGGCCGTGAACAGCGTCATACCTTCCGGCGTGTAGGGCGGGTCGGTGAAGACCAGATCGGCGCAGCCGGCCGCCGCCTCAGCCAGCCAGAACCGGAAGTCGCTGACGTAGCAGCGGATGTCAAGGCGCAGGCGCGCCGCCCACCCGTCGATGTACTGCAGGATCCGTTCGTCAATGTCCGCCACGACGATCCTCGCGCCCGGCGTGACCTGCCCGACTGCCAAAGACGTCAGGTCATGGTCGCCGACGCACAGCACCACGGCGCCGCGCAGGTCGTACGTGCTGTCCAGCCACAATGCCCGGCGTACCGCTGTCTCCGGCGTTGCCTGGACGTGATCGAGCTCGGTCAGGGCCGCCGGCGCCCCGGCTATGACGTGCTCCATGACGCGCTGGACGGCGACCGCGTCTGCCAGCCGCCGCTGGAGGGGATCTGCCAGGCGCGTCGCGCTCAGCTGCTCGAAACCGAATCGCTTCCGGTAGGCATCCGCCTTGCCGGCGGCTATCGCTGCCTTGCCGCCTTCGCGGGCCAGGTCACTCCCGACCGCGGCGAGCATCTCCTCCACCGTCTTGCGCGGCAACGCGGACCGCCGCACCAGCTCCGCAAGATCAGCCGGCCCGTCAGCAAGCAAGCACAACAGCTCGCGCAGCCGCCTGCCATCCGGCCGGTGGGCATCGATCAGCGCGGCGACCGCCGCGATCGGCTCTGCCTCTTCCACTGCGTAAGTCTCGCACCTCATCGCGCACGGGGCCCGGATGCCGGGCCTGGACGCCCGGGTCCGGACGCCCGGGTCCGGACGCCCGGGCCCGGTGTCGACGTGAAGCCCCCATGAAGTTGGTCTCTCGTCCAGGCCTACTTCTACCAGGGGCTTCACGTCATTCGACGGCAGAGCTCGAACGTCGTGGCCAGCGATGTCAGCCCCCGCCTGCTACCCGGTCACTGCCCAGGCGCCAGCACCGGGCTGTTGTGATAGGCGGCGATCAGCCACTGGCCGTCCCGCTTTTCGAAAACCCAGGTCGCGTTCACCTTATCCGTGTCCGGAACCTCGGTCTGGCCGGCGAACAGAATGCCGGATTCGCTGACGACGATCGCGGCGTCCCTGCCGACGAAGCGGAGGCTGAGCTGTTTGTTGTAGGTCGAGCTGCCCTTGAGCGGCCCCTCGAAGGCCAGCGCCATGCTCTCCCGGATCACGTCACGGCTGCCGCGAAGCGAGCCGGTCATGATAGCGGTCGCGTCCGCGGTGTAGTTGGCAACCATGCCTTCGGCGTCACCGGCGTCCCACGCCTTGTAGGAGTCAACCAGCACGGCCTGGATGGCGGCCTCGTCTGCCGCGCGACTGTCTGACATCGGGTTCTCCTTTGTTATGGTTCGCCAGGGGTGTTCCGGCGAATTCGTCAGTACATACCGGCGGCAGGGCCGTAACTAATCGCGCCTGCGGCAGATTTCGACGACGGATGGTCGAGCCCTCCGAGGCGTCAGCGACCCGGCCTAGCCGAGGGCTTCGAGCCGCGAGTCCCATGGCGCCCTCCGTTAGCGCCCTCCGTTGGCAGCTCGGCCGGATACAACTGGCTAAGCACTCGGTCTGGCGATGGCAAGTCCCTGGGCGTCGAGTCCGGCCGCCAGACCGAAAGAGGCGAAGACTTCGGGATCCTGGAACACCGAATTCCGGCTGATGCCCTCGGCGGTGACGGTGAAGATCTGGAGCGTGTGCAGCTCGTATCCGCCGCCGACGCGCCGATAGGCGGCGAACCCGGGCTGGCCGTTGGCCGCGACCGCCTTCAGGCACCAGTCCGTTCCGGCCTTCTCGAAGACCCACTCCATGAACAGGCCGTAGTTGCCTGTGCCGGTGAACCAGTTGATCATCGGCGGCATCTCCATGAGCACGTCCTCGGTGAGCAATCGTTTGAGACCCTCGACGTCGGCGTGCTCGAACGCCTTCATGTAGCGATCGACCCAGGCGCGCTGATCGGCCGCGGACGGCTCGCTGAGATGTTCCTGCCGGGCCCCGGCCTCCTTGACGCGGGTACGCGCCCGCTGAAGGGAACTGTTCACCGATACGACGGTAGTGCCGAGGATTTCCGCTGCCTCGGACGCGGAGAAGCCGAGCACGTCACGCAGGATCAGCGCACCACGCTGACGCGCCGACAGGTGCTGCAGGGCGGCGACGAACGCCAAGCGCAGGCTGCTGCGATCGATCACGGCTCTGGCCGGATCGCCCGCCTCCAGCAACGAGTCGGGCAACGGCTGGAGCCAGGCGACGCTCTCTCCCCGGACGAGCGGTCCTCGCGGGTCCGACGCGGCCACCAGCCCCGACGGCAACGGACGACGACCGCTGACTTCCAAGGCGGTCAGGCAGGCGTTCGTCGCGATCCGGTAGAGCCAGGTGCGCAGTGAGCTGCGAGTCTCGTCGTACTGCTCCCGCGCCCGCCACGCCCTCAGGTACGTGTCCTGAACCAAGTCCTCTGCGTCGTGAGCCGAGCCGAGCATCCGGTAGCAGTACGCCAGCAGTTCGGTCCGGAACGGTTCGACCAGGCGATCGAATCCTTCTACCGTCGTCGTCACACCCACGCCCCCCTTCTGTGCTCCAACGAGACCACCATAAGCGAGGACAGCGACATTTCTGGCGGCCTCGACCACGACGGTTCACTCGAGAGCCCGACGGTTCACTCGAGCCGGCCGGTTCACTCGAGAGCCGGACGGTTCACTCGAGAGCCGGACGGTTCACTCGAGCCGGCCGTCTGAACCGCGGCCCACGTACCTCCACGATCGTGGCCAGAAAGCCGTTCCGGAAGGAGGTGCGCTTTCTGGCGCGTCGCGGACAAATCGCCGTGCCAGCCTGTCCGCGATGCCCGGATTTGCCCGGTCTGCCGGTCTGCCGTCGAACGCCCGCGAACGCACCGGACCGCGGGCGGGCGGTCCGCGGGCGGGCGGTCCGCGGGCGGGGGTCCGCGGGCGGGGGTCCGCGGGCGGGCGGTCCGCGGGCGGGCGGTCCGCGGGCGGGCGGTCCGCGGGCGGGCGGTCCGCGGGCGGGCGGTCCGCGAAGATCGCGGGCACTTACCCCCGAACCGGATCTGTCGACTTGTCGGCGAGCCTGGCTTGCCGCAGGCTGCCGTCTTCGTCTTTGCTGGTGACGGCTGGGGCTGAAAGAGGACTATCTGCCTGGCGATACGCGTGCGCATCAACGGCCGCGGCAGCAACGTGGCAGATCTCCCTTTCGTGGAAGGAAAACCCCCGTCCACGGGGGTCAGTCCACCGCAAAGCGGTAATCCGACACGTTGTCATTTGGCTTTGTTGCCTGACGAGCGGCTGGGGACACAGACGACGCTCCACGATTGGATAAATTGCAACCGCCTGTCGGCGGTGTTCTGCGCCAACGACCTGCTCGCCCTCAGCCTGCTCCAGGAGCTGACCAGGCGAGGCCTTCGGGTTCCGGCGACATCGCCATCGTCGGCTACGACGACATCCAGTTCGCCGTCGCGGCCGCGGTCCCCATCTCGTCGGTCCGTCAGCCTTGCCGCACGCCCAGCACCAGGTGAAGAGTTGATTATTCGCGAGTCCAGCGATGCTCACCGCTAGCGGCCGAGGGCGCGGCGCAGCGCACCATCACCCGCGTCCTGGGCTGCCACATCGAGATGAGCCGTACGCCTGGGCGCGACTATCCGGTGGGCAGCACCTACCAGCCCGGCGAGGTTCCGATTCGCTTGCCAGCCGGGCGGATCGCTGAAATCCGCGACGCCCGGCTAGTTTGGAGATCATGTGACGGAGTCGCGGAGCCAGATCCGGATCGAGGCGACGCCGACGGCGGCCTTGTACATGAAGTCGCGCTTGTCATAGATCTACGGGACACGCCCTAGCTGGGGTACGTCTTGGGCTTCTTGGTGTACTGGAGCCCGCCGGGGGTAATCCAGGTCCGGGAGCCGTTGGGTTTCTGCGTGACCTGCCACTTCGGGTCTTTCTTCATCAGGTTGTGTTTCTTGCAGCTCAAGCCGAGATTGCAGCTGCAGGTGTCCCCGGCCGGCCATGGCTGGCAGTGCTCGCTTTCGGACCGGCGAGGGCTGCGGTTGCAGCCGGGCAGCATGCAGGCCCCGTCGCGGACCTCGGCGAGCCGGCGCAGCACCGGGCCGGGCTTGTACCCGGCGGCCTGGTAGTGGTGGGTGCAGGGCCCGGGTCCGGGGACCCGGTCGAGCCGGACCGTGTACATCGTGCCGCCGATCCGCAGCCGCCATAGGCCATGGCCACCCTGCCCGGTGACCCGGTTCCAGCTGCCCGGTGCGGGAGCGAAGCACGCCAGGGGCATGCCGGGGCCATCCGGCGGGTCTGCGGTGGTTCCGGGGCTGGGGATGGGCAGCTGGGTGCCCTTGGTATGTCGGTCCGCTGGGGGCCGTGTGACTGATGTGATCGGAGTGGCCTGTCCGAACGCGACGGCGCGCCCATCCTGGCCGGTGACGACGATCCGGAACACGCTGCCGGGGTTCCTGGCGGCCATGGCCGCCAGCGTCCGCGCCAGCTCCGGGTCGACCCCGCCCAGGTTCCGCACCTGAGCGGCCCGTTGCGCGTACCCGGTCAGGTCGGCCAGCGGGACAGTCAGGTCCACATTCGCCGCCAGCCCGTCGTCGCATACGGCCGCCCTGCCCCCGCCGCACCCGCACCCACCCGGTCCCGGCCCGGCGTCATCTCCGCCATCCCCGTCGTCGCCGGCTCCGTCCTGGCCGTCGTCGCCGTCCTCTTCCTGACCGTCGTCGCTGTCCTCGTCCTGGCCGTCGCTGTCCTCGTCCTGGGCGCCGTCCTCGCTGTCGTCGGCGGGCTCGTCCGGGCAGGGCATGCCGGCCAGGGTCGCGGCGTCGGGGTCGTCCGGGATCGGGCCGTCGTCCCAGGCGTCGTCGCAGGTGCCAGGGCCGGCGGCGAGCCGGCTGTTCCAGGCCGCTTCCTCCGCTTCCTCGTCCCCGCCGGGGACGGGGCCCTGGGAGATGCGGTCGCGCGCGTCCCGGCCCGTCAGCAGGTCTAGGTAGGCGAGCGCGCACAGCTGGTCGAAGGTGCCCTCGATGCCGTGCCGCCGGTAGCCGCGGGCGCGGGCGCGGACCCGCTGGTCGGCGCGGATCGCGTCGGCCGGCGGCAGGCTGTAACCGGCCAGGGTCGCGGTCAGCGCCCCCCGGTCCAGGCAGAACCGGTACCGCGCATCCTTGGATGCTTCCTCCCGCCGCTTGCGTGCCCCCTCCGGGTCGGCGTTGATCACCGCCGCGGTCACCAAGTCCCGCAGCTCGCCCCAGGTCAGGCCGTCCCACCGGTCCGCGATCTCCGCCTCGGCCAACTGCGCCTGCTCGTCGGTCAGCACCGCGGTCTCGCTGACGATCAGCCGCACCTTGCCCATATCCAAGGTGCCGTCCTCCAGCGCCCTGGCGGTCAGCGGCAACCGGTTCTTCAGCGCGAACGACAGCTCGGCCAAGGCCTGCCCCGAATACACCGACGAGGACAGCTCGAGCGCCAGTTCCTCGCCCAGTGTCTTGTCCCACACCGCGGGCAGCGCATCCGGGTCCGCGGCCGGACGGGCCCCGGTGGCGGCGAGCATGGCCAGCGTCCGCGCGTCCGCCGGACGGCGCCGGATCATCTCCTGGGTCGCGGCGATCTTCTGCGCGCACACCCACGACTCCAGCGCCCCCCATTCCCCCAGCGCCAGCATCACCTCGGCATCCGGCCGCCCGGCATACCGGCGGTCCTGCCCGGCGATCCGGGTCAGCCGCGCCGCCTCCGCTGCGGACGGACGCGGCCGGACCCGCCCGGGCCGGCTGGTCTCCCTCCCGGTCTGCGGGTTCCGGTAACCTGCTCGCGTCCTGCTCACGATTCGAATACTACTGCGGAACGGTGCGTCATCATACCTGTCGACCAGCGTGTCGCAGAAGTTTTTCGATTCTTTTTTTGGCAACGCGTTGCCAAACCTACGCTATGGCGATACCGCGCGATGGCGATGCAGTCGTGACAGCTGCCGATGCCCCATAGGGTGCTGTCGTGGGCCACTATGAGAGCTTCTTCATCACGAGCGCGGGCGCCTCCGCTGCCATCTTGGGGTTGCTGGTCGTCGCCGTATCGGTCGTCAACGCGGATGACGCGAACCCCACGACCCGGGAGTTGCGGACCGTGCTGGCCGGGAGCGCGTTTGTTGCCCTGGTCGACATCTTCCTGGTTTCGATGGTGGCCTTGACCGGGGGCTCGGTCACCTTCGGGCTATCAAGCCTCGCGATGGCGGCCGTCGGCCTCCTGGCCACCAGACGCTTGATACCGAGGGCAAAGCGGGCGGGAAATTTCTCTAGCAGCTCACAAACCAGGGAGCTGAATATCACCTTCGCGGCTATTTCGGTGGGAAGCTACTCAGTGCAGTTCGGCCTCGCCGTAGCGCTCCTGGCGAACGCCCAGAGTGCCGCTCTCCAACATGCTTTGGTCCTCGTCCTTGTGGCTTTGTACGGCAGTGCTCTCGGCCGGGCATGGGTGGTGACCGGGATATCCCGTCGGGGATACGGAGAGTGAGCGTGTGCACGCGGTCTTTGAGCATCAGGTCGGCCTGCGATGGCGGGATGTCGACGCACTGGGGCACGTCAATCACGCGGTATTCCTGACCTACCTGGAGGAAGGCCGGGACGCTTTCTACGTGCAGGCTCTCGGCCGCGACCCGGAATACGTGGTGGCGCGGGTGGAGATCGACTTGCGCGCCGAGGTCCGCTATACCGACCGGCAGCTCCAGGTGCGCATCGCGGTGGAGCGAGTGGGCACGACCAGCTTGACAACGCGGGAGACCATCCTCACCCCGACGGGCGTGACCGTCGCCGAGGCGAGAGTCGTCACCGTGCTCTGGGATACCGACGCCCGGAAGCCGAAAGCATTCACGGCAGACGAACGCGCGCGACTGGCCGCGTACTGACGTAGTCCGCGTTCCGGAAGATCCTCGGCAGAATTCCCGGGGGACGGTGTCGGATCGGGGCAGCGGCGTTCGTAGCGGAGGTGAGGCCGCCCGCACCGGGCGCCCGGGGAGAAACGGGAACCACGATCATGAAACTGACGACCATGACGCAGATCACCGTCGATGGAGTGGTGCAGGGAAACGGCCCCATCGATGTGGACCACGGAAACGGATTCCAGCGCGGCGGCTGGGCCATGGGCGCGGGCGATGACCAGACCAGGACGCTGATCACCCAGACCTACCAGCGCGCCGGCGCGTTCTTGTTCGGCCGGCGGACCTACGAGCTGTTCGCCGGCTCCTGGGGAACCATCGAGCAGATGCGCGCCCACCCCATCGGCGTGGCACTGGACCAGGCACCCAAGTACGTCGCATCGGCCACGCTCACCGCACCGCGCTGGCCGGACACGACCGTCCTGTCCGGCGACCTCGCCGCGGCCATCGGACAGCTGAAAGCCGAACCGGGCGGCGAGCTGCAGGTGCACGGCAGCGGCACCTTGATCCGCTGGCTGCTCGAGCACGGCCTCGTCGATGAGCTGACCCTGCTCATCGTCCCGGTGGTCCTCGGCCAGGGTGAGCGGCTGTTCCCCGGCAACGGCCCGGACATCGCCCTTGACCTGGCCGGCTCGCGCACCGACGCCAAGGGCGTAACGATCCAGGTCTACCGCCCGGCCGGGCGCCCGCGGTATGCAACGGCTTGAAGTCCCTGACCGGTATCACACTGTCTAGCGCCGTCCTCGACCCTGTCGTGCAGGGACCGGCGGGGCTAGGGATGGTTGCGCCAGTGCCCGGCCGACGGGACCATATGGTGCAGTGCCTGCTGCTGGGGAGGGAGCCGGACCGGTGCCTGTCAATGACGATGTGCCGACTGCGAAGGGGCCGCGGCCCGACGCGTTCGTCTCCTACCGGCGGCTCCCCGCCGACACGACGTTCGTGGACAGGCTCCAGGACACGTTAAGCGCGCGGGGCAAGCAGCTGTGGGTGGACCGTACCGACATCGAGCCAGCCGCCGACTCATGGGAACGGATAGCGAAGGGGATCCGCGCCGCAAAGGCGTTCATCTTCGTCATCACCCCTGAGTCGGTGGCGTCGCGGCAATGCCGGCGCGAGCTCGACGGCGCGGCCGCCCACCACAAGCTCATCGTTCCCGTGGTCCTGCGGGACGTCGATCTGGAAGGCCTGCCCGGCAGCCTGTCCACGCCGAACTGGATCTACTTCACGGCGGACCGCGACTTCGAGGAATCGCTCGGCCAGGTGCTCAGGGCGCTCGAGAACGACCTCCAGTGGCGGGACGATCACGCCCGTCTTGCCGACCGGGCAGATGAGTGGGCCCGGTCTGGCCGGGACCGGAGTTTCGTGCTGCACGGACGTGACCTGCGTTCGGCCCTGGACTGGCTGGCCGGCGCGGACCAGCACCGGAGCGTTCCGGCGACCGATCTGCAGGCCGAGTACATCGCGGCCAGCCGCAAGGCCGCAATGCGTACCCGGCGCGCCCGGCGCACCGCGCTGGCCGCCGGCCTCGCCATCGCCCTGGGGTTGACCGCCTACGGCCTTACCGAGGGCCAGCATGCCGGCGCCGAAACCCAGCAGGCTGACCGCCAGCATGCAATCGCGCTGTCCCGGCTGCTTGCCTCCCGCAGCGTTGACCTCGCGAATACCGACCCGGTGGCGGCACGGCGTCTCGCGGTAGCGGCCTGGTATGAGTATCCGACCGACCAGGCGGAGTCGGCGATGGCGGCATTGCTGACATTCCAGGAGCGGAACGGCGCGCTGCCGGTTACCGGCGCACGAGTAGTGACGTTCAGCCCGGACGGCAGGGTCCTCGCCGCCGCGGGCAGCGGCGGCATACGCCTGTGGGACGCGGCAACCGCCATGCCGGTCCCTGCCGCCTTCCAGTCCGCGTCTTCGGTGAGCGCTATGGCGTTCAGCCCGGACGGCAGGCTGCTGGCGAGCGGGGACGCCGATGGTTACCTGCGGCTATGGGACGCGGCAACCGGCCGGCTCGCCGACCCGCCCGTGCGCATTGCCGCCTCCCGTTCCGGCTCATTTCACCCGCCTCTTATCAGCAGCGTGGCGTTCAGCCCGGACGGCACTCTGCTGGCAATCGGGGACATTGCCGGGTACGTGCACATGTTGCGTCCACCTAGCGCCCAGCCTGCTAGGGAAGCGTTGCTTGCCGTCCCAGAACGGTTCGGAACCGGTAGCGTGACCAGCGTTGCCTTCAGCCCGGACGGCCGGTTGCTTGCCACCGCGGGCAGTGACGGGGAAGTCCGGCTGTGGAACCCGGCCACCGGCGAGACAACGGCGGCGCCGCTGAAGGTCACCGAACCCGACGCGTTGAGCGTGACAAGCGTGACCTTCAGCCCGGATGGCAGACTGCTGGCCACCGGCGACGACTACGGCGTGGTTCGTATGTGGAACCCGGCCACCGGTAGACCCGTGGGCAAGCCGATCTTGGCTAACCCGATAGCGACTGAACTGGTCCGGGCCGGGGGCGGCGTGAACGCCGTGGCGTTCAGCCCGGACGGAAAGATGCTCGCCAGCGCGGACGCCGACGGCGGCATAGGCCTATGGAACCCGGCCACGGGAAAAGCCGTGGGCGCATCGATACCGGCCGCCTCGAAGGCATCTAACGGCGTGACGAGCGTGGCGTTCAACCCGCGGACCGGCCTGCTGGCCAGCGCAAGCCCCGACGGCTACGTGCGGCTATGGAACGCGGCGGCCGGATCGCCGATCGGCGCGGCCATCCCGTATAACCCCATCGACCCGCAATTGAGCAGCTACTACCTGAGGCTGAGTTCCGAGGACACCCTGCTGACACGGCAAGCAGATGGGTACGCGGAAACCTGGACGGACCCCTGGACCGATCCGCACCCGCGCGAGGCAGGCCAGCACGACTGGTCAGGCAGCCGCCTCGCGGCCTTCAGCCCGGACGGGAAGATACTCGCGGTCACGTCCTACGACGGCCTGCACCTTACCGACCCTGTTACCTTCGCCGACCTCAGTAGGCCGCTGCCACCCAGCAGCGACGCGTACGCGGTCGCGTTCAGCCCGGACGGCAAACTGCTCGCCAGCGCCGACCATGACGGACGCGTCCGGCTCTGGAACCCGGTCTCCGGGCGACCGCTCGGTGACCTGGTGTCCGCCCCCTCGGACACAGTCCGGTGGTATCGGTGGCGATCAGCCCGGACGGCAAGCTGCTGGCCAGCGGCTACGGCAATGGCGATATCCAGCTCTGGGATCTGGCCGCCAGAGCCCCCATCGGGGCTCCCCTCCAAGCCAGCCCTTCCGGCAGCAGCATCACCCAGCTCACCTTCAGCCCGGACGGCGGCCTGCTGATGAGCGAAGACTCCGAGGCCGTTGCGGAACCCTGGCAGACCTGGATGTTCGCCAATCCCTACGCGGCACTTTGCGCCGACGCTGGTCCACCCGCCAAAGCCGAGTGGGCGAAGTACGCACCCGGCGAACCGCAGCCCAGAACGTGCTCTCCGTCGTGGGCGTGGTGGCCGAGGTAGGCCAGTTAGCTGAATCGCCGAGGTCACGGACTGCCGGGCGAAGAAGTCGGGGTGGGGTCAGCTTCCTCGGCTGGCCCGTCACTGACCTCGGCGAGCCGAGCGCGGATGCCAGCGGCTTCGGGGGCGCCAATTGCGGTATAGCGGGTGAGGGCCTCCTGCAAATGGTGGCGGGCCTGAACCAGGTCGCCATCGGCCTGATAGGCGCGGGCAAGGCCGGTGTGCGCGTGGGCCTGTCTCAATGGCACGCCGATATTGGATGCGAGGCGGAGAGCGGTGGCGTGGTGCACCCGTGCCTTGTCGGTTTCACCCGCCTGGAGGCGAACGTCGCCGAGGCCGTTGAGCGCGTCGGCCTCCATGTCCCGATCGCCGATCTCGCGAGATCTGGCAAGTGCCTGCTCGAAGTTGCCGACAGCTTGCTGGTAGCGGCCGAGGGCTCGGTAAACCTCGCCGAGCTTAATCAGGATCTCGGATTCGGCGACTGTGTTGCCGATTTCCCCGAACAGGGTCAGCGACTCTCCGAGGTATCCGGCCGCGTGCTGGTAACGGCCTAGCCGCAGGTCGATAACGCCGAGCCTGCCCAGCGCGTAGCCTTCGCCGGCGCGGTCGCCGATCTCGCGGGACACGCCCAGGGACTGCCGGTAGTGGCCGGCCGCCTCTTGATAGCGGCCGCGCAGTTGCCAGGCCAGCCCGAGATTGCCGAGCGCGCGTGCCTCGCCGAAACGGTCGCCGACGTCGCGGAAGATGGCCATGGCTTCTTGCTGATGCTGGGCGGCTTGCTCGTACCGGCCTAGTTCCATCTCATCGAGGCCTATGTTGCTTAGCGCATGAGCCTCACCAGCCTGGTCGTTTACCTCACGGAACAGGGCCAGCGCCTCGCGGTGGCGGTCGATAGCCTGCGGAAGGCGGCCCAGCTCCCAGTCGACATAGCCGATTTCGTTGAGGACAGTTGCCTCTGCAGCGCAGTCACCGGTGCGGCGGGCGGCACCGAGCGCGTGATTGAAGACGGTGATGACCTCAGGAATGTGGTCGCCGCTGCGGAGGTAACTGGCGAGGGTGACTGCCAGCCGGGTGGCGTGGCCAGGCCAGCCGTGGGCGGCGGTGTGTCCGGCAGCCGCTACGAGAGCATCGCGTTCGCTGTCCAGCCAGTCCCGCGCGGCTGCGGGATCGGGCAGCGGGGGGACTGGGGTGGCTGGCCGGGGGATGCGGGGACGGCGGTGCCGCTCAGCTGGGAACAGCGCGTCCATCGCGGCCGCGGCGGTGTACAGGTGATGGTCGAACAGGCGGGTCAGCGCCATGCGCTGCTCCGCCGCACCGTCCAGGTCGGCGGTCAGTTCGCAGGCATAGCCGCGGAGCAGGTCATGCATGCCGTACCGGCATGGTGAGACGGTGGAGAGCAGGTGAGCGCGCGCGAGCATGCCCAGCGCCCGGCGGGCCTGCGGCACGGTTGCACCGGTGAGGGCCGCGGCCGCGTACGGCTCGACGTCCGGGCCGGGATGCAGACCGAGCAGCCGGAAGGTCCGGGCGAGATCGGTGCCGAGGTGGCGGTAGGAGCACGAGAACACTGCCCGCACTCCGGTACGCGGGTCCCCGTCCGCCGCCAGCAGGTCCAGCCTGGTGCGCGCGTCCGCTAGCTCGCCTGTCAGCGCGGTCAGCGATGTGCCCGGGCGGGCGGCGGCCAGCTCGGCCGCCACCCGCAACGCCAGCGGCAGCCGGCAGCACTGGACGGCCAGCTTGGCTGCCGCGGCGGGTTCGGTCTCGGCGCGTGCCCCGGTCAGCGTGCGCAGCAGGGCGACAGCCTCCTCCAGCGAGAGCAGGTCCAGGTTCAGGCGGGCAGCGCCGTCCCTGGCCACCAGTCCGGCAAGCGCATCCCTGCTGGTCACCAGCACGGCGCAGCCGGGCGTGCCGGGCAGCAGCTGGCGCACCTGCTCAGTTGATCCGGCGTTGTCCAGCACGATCAGCAGCCGCCTGCCAGCCAGCAGGCTGCGGTAGCGGACGGTGCGCTCGTCTTCATCTGGCGGGATGTCGTGGCCGGGTGTCCCCAGGGAGCGCAGCAACCTGACCAGCGCATCGGCGGCCAGAACCGGCTGGCCCTGATCATAGCCACGCAGGTTCACATACAGCTGCCCGTCAGGGAACCGGCCTGCGACACGATGCGCCCAGTGCACGGCCAGCGCGGTCTTGCCGACGCCCGCGGTCCCGCTGATTGCCGAGATCGGCATGGTGCGGCGTTTCTCGGCTTCGTCCAGCAATCCGTCGAGGATCTTCAGTTCCGCTGTCCGGCCGGTGAAATGCGGCACCGCGGCCGGCAACTGCCGCGGCACCGGAACCGGCCCGGCATGCTCATTTGCGCCGTTGCCGTTGCCGCCGGTGATGTGCTCGCACGCGGGACCACGCTGGCTTGGCGGTTGAGTGGCGCTTTCCAGTGGCTGA
>Ga0207664_10000456_pt1 | contig 29054 bp, 27 predicted proteins | sample LARL83metaG_FD_184349 | JGI IMG/M metagenome (GOLD analysis project Ga0207664, IMG submission 184349) | Corn, switchgrass and miscanthus rhizosphere microbial communities from Kellogg Biological Station, Michigan, USA - LAR L8-3 metaG... | ecosystem: Host-associated > Plants > Roots >... | reverse complement strand
AAAACAGGTTTCAACGTTTCAAGGTTTCGAAGCTTTCAAGGTGTGAAACGGAAGCCGCGAGAATCTTTTGAAACTTTGCAATCTTGAAACCTTGAAACCTTGAAACCTTGAAACCTTGAAACCTTGCTCCTACTCGAAATCATTCTCGAAGCGTGGATCGCACTGAAGCGGAATGTGACGCGCAGTTTCCTCACCATGTTGGGTATTGTGTGGGGCATCGCGACAGTCACGCTTCTGATAGCGTATGGCAACAGTTTTCGCAGTGTTCTGGTGCATGGATTTGATGCGTTTGGCAAGAGCGTCGTGATTTGCTGGCCGCAGCAGACCAGCGAGCAGCCGGGCGGACAGAGGGCAGGAAAGAAAGTTGTTTTGGAGCAGGCGGACCTGGAAATGGTAAAGGCGACGGCGCCTCTGGTGAAGCACGTTTGCCTCGAGACGGTGAAGCGCCCGGGAATCGCTTATGGCGATCGCATGGTCGGGACGGCTCCCGTGCGGGGAGTGTGCCCGGAGTATGGCGAGATGCGCAATGAAGTCCCGTCGGAAGGCCGTTGGCTCAATGCCGAGGATGAACTGGAGCGGCGGCGCGTAATCTTTCTGGGTGGGCGGCTCAAGGAGCAACTCTTCAGCGGGCGTCCGGCGGTTGGCGAGACGGTGCAGGTTTCCGGTGTGCGCTTCACGGTGGTCGGCGTGATGGCGCGAAAAATTCAGCTCAGCAATTATTTTTCGAGCGACGACGAGTCTTCGTGGATTCCGTATTCGGCGGCCGGCGATTTGTGGAATACGCGCTACGCCGCGGTGATGGTGTTTGAGCCGATTGCTCCGCAGTTCGAAAAGAAGGCAATGGCGCAGGTTCTGGCGGCGGTAGCGACGCGCCAGAATTTCTCGCCGACCGATCCCAAAGCCTTCCAGATGTTCGGGCGCGACGAATTCCGCCCCGTGATCGACGCGCTGACGATCGGTCTGCAAGTGCTGCTGACTTTCATCGGAACGCTGACGCTAGGAATCGGCGGCGTGGGCGTAATGAACATCATGCTCGTGTCGGTGGACGAGCGTATCCGCGAGATCGGGCTGCGGCGTGCGCTGGGCGCGCGCAAACGTCACATCAAGCTTCAGTTCCTGGCCGAGACTCTACTGATCATGCTGCTCGGCGGCGCAATCGGCGTGCTCCTCTCCTATCTGATCGCCTGGTCGGTGGGCACGCTGCCCATGATGGGGCCCCTGTTTGAAGATGATTCCGGGCAGGGCGACATTCACCTTCGTATCTCAATGATGACCGTCGTTCTTTCTGGCGCAGTTTTACTCCTGGTCGGTGTCGTCAGTGGCATGGTGCCTGCGATGCGAGCCTCAAAGCTCGATCCCGTCGAAGCCCTGCGATATGAGTAGAACAATTCGCGATACTTTTCTCCAAAATTAATTTGCGCCTGATGCGCGTTCGCAGTACCTTGCTGCTGAGGTATTTCCGCCGAGGTGCAGATTGCCGATTTCCGCCGTAGATACAATCACGCTCGCCTTTCAGCACACGAAGCGGCAACTCGTGCAACCGTTCCGCCTTTGGCAGTGGACCCGGCTAGCACTGGTGGGGTTGCTCGCTGGTGAAATGGGTTCAGGCGGCGGTTTTAATCTTCCAACGAATTTTCATTTTCCCCGTAATTCCGGATCATCCCGGCATTTCGTGGAGCAGGCTTTCCCGAAAATCGATCCCGCAATTTTAGGTGCTCTCATCACCGTGCTTGTCGTCGCAGGCCTGGTGTTCCTGATCGTCATGCTCTACATGAGCAGCGTGATGCGATTCATCCTGTTCGACAGCGTGCTGGCGAAGGAGTGTCACATTCGCGAGGGATGGAGCCGCAGGCAGGGTCCGGGCTGGAAGTTATTTCTGTGGCAATTGGGCCTGATGCTGGCGATGTTCGTGGGAGTGGTAGTGCTCGTGGGAATTCCCGCTTTATTTGCAGCGGCGATGGGGTGGTTTAACGCGCCACGCGAGCATTTGCTGGGTCTGGTGCTGGGTGGAATCCTGCTGTTCTTTGCAATGATGATTTTCATCATCGGATGGGCGGTGGTTCATGTGCTGACCAAAGACTTTGTCGTGCCGCAAATGGCACTGGAGGGCGTCGGCGCAGTCGAGGGTTGGCGGCGGCTCTGGCCGATGATTGAGGCAGAGAAGGGCGGCTACGCTGGGTACGTCGGCATGAAGATCGTGATGTCAATTGGTGCGGGAATAGTAATCGGAATTGCCTCGCTTATGCTGAGCTTGATGGTCGCGATTCCGGCTGTGGGGCTGGGAATCATCGCCGTGATTACGGGAAAGAACGCAGGACTGACTTGGAACGCTTATACCATCACGGTGGCCATAGTAGTCGGTTGCGTTTTGCTTGCGATTTTTATGTATCTGATCTCGTTGATTTTGGTGCCGGTCGCTGTTTTCTTCCCGGCGTATGCAATGTATTTCTTCGCGGCGCGTTATCGTACGTTGAGCATGGTTCTGTATCCGCCACCACCGTTAGCCCCAGCGATTCAAAGTAGCGGGGGACCGCCGCCCGAAGAGCCACCACCACTGCCGTTGACTCCCGAGACGATTGGGTAGGCGTGCTGGCGGGCAATGCAGCCGCTCCTCCACGCGTCGACTACTTCTTGTGCGGCCAGGAGAAGCGGCGACCTACAATGCATTTCACGATGAGGTGATCGGTGGAGCGCGTAGTGCCGACGCCAACTCCAAAGTTGAACTCCCACTCGGGCGCGAAGTCGATATCAATCGAGGGAAAGAATTGCTGCTGCTGATCTCTAAGGGCGTCGAAGCCTGATAAAGAACCGTAGGCCGCGTAGTACTCCAGCCCGCCTGCAATTTTCTTCGTGAAATCGTAACTCACTTTCACATTCGGGGAGAATGCCACGCCCCGGTTCACGCCGGGTCCGTGAAACGAGCGATCCAGCGCGGGATTGAAGCTCAAGTACCAGGGGCCGATTTTCTTATCGATGATGGGACGAATTTCCCAGGTCCACGTGTCGGGAGAAAATGCGGCGCGCTGGTAGCCGATTTCCGTGGAAATGCTCACGCCAACGGGCCAGTGCCACTTTTCCGGAGCGCGCACGCGTGGCCGTATGTGATCGCCGACCCACTGCCATCCGCCATCCGGTTGAATGCTTGAGAAGACGTAGAAGCCGACCTCGGACCAGTCGTTGATGCCTTGCGTGATTTCCAGCGTTTCGTGCTGGGCGTGGTTGGTGGGGAGCACTCCGTCTTCCACGGTTTTGCTGCCATCCACGGTGAAGTTGGAATGGATTTCGACCATGGTGGAGCGCGGGGCAACGGTTTCCGCACCGTAGACCTGGATTTCGTAGTTGTCCTGGGCGCGGGCGAGGGGAGCTAAGAAGGCGGCGATTGCAGCCGCTAGGAATGGAATTGTGCGTCGCGATAAACGGGTCATGAGTCTGATGACGCAGGCCGCCGGTCCGCGTGCGAGCGATGTTCCATGATGCACGGTTGCGCTGAGAAGAAGCAAGGCGAGTTTGGCTGCGGCTTCTTGCCGGTGACAGCTAAGAGCAGATTCTTCGTCGCTAGCTCCTCGGAATGACAATGGACCGAATCATCCACCACGAAGGGAACTCCGGCAGTGCATGGGGTGTCTGATGTTTGCAGACACGCGCGTGCCTGAGAGGAGCAACTTCTATGGCGTTCTCAATGGCAGGCGGAGGTCCGTCCGGTCCGCAGATTAACGTCACACCGCTGATTGACGTGCTGCTGACTCTGATCATCATGTTCATGCTCGTGGTTTCCATGGACAAGGAGCACGGGGAGACAGCGCAGATTCCGCAGCCAAACCAGAAGCAAGACCCCTCTGTCACTCCGCCACGAACGATTGTGATCCAGGTGCTCCTGGCGAAGAACAATCAACCACCAACGGTGAAGATCAATCAGGACGACGTGCGCTGGGAAGATCTCGAAACGCAACTCGCGAGAATCTATCTGACGCGCGTGGAGAAGGTTGCATTCGTGCGCGGCGATGCCGACGTGGATTTTCAGTACGTGGCTGACGTCATCGACCTGGCGCATCACGCGGGCGTGCAGCGGATCGGGCTGTTGACCAAGGGGCGGGCAGTGGAGGGGGAGTAGTAATCGCTTTATTTTCTTATGTTTATATGTCATGACATTATTGTGCCCCCATTATCGCCATGACGATGTGTTCCGGCCGGAACATTTTGTCGCTACCCCGGCGTTGATCTTTCCTTACGAGTTTCTTGCTCTGTTCTTGATCCAGATCGGGGTGCCGACGAAGCCGAAGGCTTCGCGGATCTGATTCTCCAGAAAGCGCTGGTAGGAGAAGTGCAGTTTCACGGCGCGATTGGTGAAGAGCACAAACGTCGGGGGCGCGACTGAGGCTTGGGTCATGTAGAGAATTTTCACGCGCTGGCGCATGGGAACCGAGGCGCGCTCGAAGTCCACGCGCTCGATGAAGCGGTTCATCTGCCCGGTGGTAACGCGCTTGCGGCGCTCGGTCGCAACTTCTTCGAGCAGCGGAAGGATCTTCTCGGTGCCTTTGCCGCTCTTGGCAGAGATGAATACGATGGGCGCGTAGTTCAGGAACTTGAGTTCGTAGCGCAGACGTTGCTCGTAGGCGTCGCGGTCACCGGGGCGCTTCGACTCGCGCATGCGCTCGGCTTTCGTAGGCCGGGAGGGTTTCTCCTTCCCACTGATCACGAGATCCCATTTGTTGACGACGATGATGACGGAGCGGCCGCTGTCGTGGGCCAGTCCCGCGATGGAGGCGTCGAGCTGGCTCACGCCTTCGGTAGCATCGATCACCAGCAGTGCGATGTCGGCGCCTTCGAGATGCTTGCGCGCCATCACGACCGAGAGCTTCTCGGCCATGAGATGGGTCTTGCCTTTGCGGCGGATGCCGGCGGTGTCGATGAAGCGGAAGCGACGTCCGTTATGCTCGAGAATTTCATCGACGGCGTCGCGGGTGGTGCCTGGAATCGGTGAAACGATAGCGCGGTCGGAAGCGGTGAGACAGTTCAGCAACGTGGACTTCCCGACGTTCGGATGACCGATGATGGCGACTTTGGTTTCGTGGACCAGAGGCTCGTCGTCGGTCGCTGGTCGTTCGTCGTTGGTCTCTACGCTGTCCACTTCTACTTGCAATGTCGTTTCCACGGGCAGGACTTCCACGACGGCGTCAAGCAGATCGTCAATGCCGCGTCCATGCTCGGCCGAGATGGGGAACATGTGTTTCACGCCGAGCCGATGAAAATCGTTCATCAAGGATGACTGCTTCTCGCTGTCAACTTTGTTCACGGCCAGGAACAGCGGCCGGTCGGCCTTTCGCAGCAGGCGCACAAGTTCGAGGTCGGGGCCTGCGAGTTCGGTGCGCCCGTCAACGACCATGATGATGGCCGCGGCTTCATCGAGAGCGACGCGGGCCTGACGATAGATCTCCGACGGGATCAGATCTTTTTCTTCGGGCAGAATGCCGCCGGTATCCACGATGCGCAGCTTGCGACCACCCCACTCGGCGTCCCCGTAGAGTCGGTCGCGGGTGATGCCGGGTTCATCGCCTACTATGGCGCGGCGCGAGCCCACGATCCGGTTGAAGAGCGTGGACTTGCCCACGTTGGGGCGTCCCACGATGGCGACGGTGGCGATGCCGGCGGCGGTAGTGGCAAGAGTGCTTGTCGAGTTGTATGTAGGTTGGGTCAAAATGTACTCGCGGAGCGGCGGACGCCTCGTCCTAGCCGAGTTGAACGTCGGCAAGCGTTCCACGATGCGAAAGGCCCGGAATCGCTATTATAGAGACTCCTGTGGCTTTAAGTTCCCAGCCCGCGTCGTCTGCCTCGCCGAACCGCTCTGCACCGAGCGGAAAAGACGCCTCTCTTTACCAATTCTTCGCCCCTGGCGGAGTGTTGTCGCGCACGCATCCGGCGTACGAATTTCGTCGCGGACAACTGCAGATGGCGCAGGCCGTCGAGCAGGCTCTGGAAGAAAAGCGCCACCTCATTGTGGAAGCCGGAACGGGCACAGGCAAGACGCTGGCCTACCTGATGCCGGTCATTCGTTCCGGAAAGCGCGTCATCATCTCGACCGGCACCAAGAATCTGCAGGAACAACTTTTCTACAAAGACGTACCTTTCCTCGAGCAGGCGCTATATGGAGAGCCTTCATCGAACTCGCGTCTCTCGGTCTGCTACATGAAGGGCCGCAACAATTATTTGTGCCGCAAGAAGCTCTACGATTTGCGGGATCAGCCCGTACTGAGCGGTCTGGATGAGATTCAACAATACGGCGCCATTGCGGCATGGGAAAAGACAACGAGCACCGGCGACCGCGCGGAACTTGCGGAGTTGCCGGAGGCCAGCATGCTCTGGCACAAGTTGGACGCGCGCGCCGATGCCTGCATCGGCCAGAAGTGCAGCGAGTGGGAGCGGTGCTTCATCACCGAAATGCGGCGGAAGGCGATGGAGAGCGACATCATCATCGTCAACCATCACTTGTTTTTTGCGGACCTTGCTATCAAGTTGCAGGCCGATGGCGCGCCGGATGCCGGCATTCTGCCCGAAGCGGCCGCTGTGATTTTTGATGAGGCGCACGAACTCGAAGATGTCGCTGGGAATTATTTCGGCATCTCGGTCAGTAATTTGCGCGTCGAGGAACTGGCGCGGGATGTGGAGAACTCGCTGCAGCACAACCGCATGCTCTCGGCGTCACTGTCCGGTGCGCTGGGCAGTTTGCGGGAACGCTCGCAATTCTTTTTCTCTCTGCTGCCGCCCGGCGATGGGCGCTTTTCTTTCGAGAACCGCCGCGAATTTCTGGAAGAGAACGGCGATGAGTTTGTTGCGCTGAACCAGTCTCTGACGCGGCTCGCCGGCGAGCTAGAAGGCCTGCAGCAGAAGCCTGAGGAGATTTTCAATTTCGTGCGGCGGGCGCAGGAGATCCAGGTACAGCTGGGCTACGCGATGGAGTCAGAGGATCGCAACACAGTCTTCTGGATCGAGCGACGGGGTAATTTGCGTTCACCGCGGAGACACCGAGAAACGGAGAAGACAACTTCGTCGGGCGGACGGCAGAATGTCTTCTTGCAAGCGACGCCAATCGATGTGGGACCAATTTTGCGCGAATGTCTTTGGTCCAAACTTGAGACTGCTGTGCTGACTTCGGCGACCCTCGCTGTGGGTGGAGGATTTGAATATATTCGCCAGCGGCTGGGCATGGAGCACGCGCGTGAGTCTGTACTGCCTTCGCACTTTGACTACCAGAGTCAGGCGCTGTTGTATTTGCCGCCGGACTTGCCCGATCCGAGGACGCCGCAATTTACAGCGAAGGCGTCGGAGCAGATTCGCAAGCTGCTTGAGATTACGCGCGGGCGGGCATTCGTGCTCTTCACAAGTTATGCGCAGATGAACGATATCCATCAGCGGCTGCTGGGTGAGGTGGAGTTCCCCATTTTGCGACAAGGCGATGCGCCGAAAAGCGCGCTGCTCGAGGAGTTCCGGCTGACGCCGAATGCGGTGCTGTTTGCGACATCATCTTTCTGGCAAGGTGTGGATGTGCAGGGCGAACAACTCAGCTGCGTGATTATTGACCGCTTGCCGTTCGCCGTGCCGAGCGATCCGATCGTCGCCGCGCGGGTGAAGGCCATTGATGCAGAGCGCGGTAACGCGTTTTTTCAATATCAGGTGCCGTCCGCAGTGATCACCTTGAAACAAGGCTTCGGGCGCCTGATTCGCTCGCTGCACGACCGCGGCCTGCTCGTGTTGCTGGACAACCGGATTCTGAAGAAGCAGTATGGGCGCGTCTTCATTGAGAGCCTGCCGAATTACAAGAAGACCACCGAGATGCGGGTGGTGGAAGAGTTCTTCGGCGTTTAAAGAAGACCACTTGGGCGGTCGGAGGCTTTATCCCGCGCTTTGCGGACGACGAGTTGAAAGCTTCTCGGCCCGATTCGAACGAAGCAGATTCGAACTCCCGGTCGCAATCGAAGAGCCGCGCGGACTTTTTGTGGAATCGGAACTCGTCCTCGAGAAGGTAAACGTGCCGAGATCCGGATGAGCATGCCTTACACATCGGCAGTTACTCAGGGCAGCGTTAATCCCCTCGTGCACTGGGCAACACCTGCACCAAGATTCCCGAGGGCTCCGCTTTCGTGTGATACACGCGCTCTGTTGCCTTGACGAAGTCAGAAGGTTTGGCGTCGGGAATATTCACAAACGTCTGCGGGTTACGGTCAGTGAGCGGGTACCAGGAACTCTGCAGCTGCACCATGATGCGGTGTCCCCGGCGGAAGGTATGATTGACGTCCTGAATCGTGTAGTTGATCTCTTCAACCTTGCCGGGCGTGAACGGTTCAGGCTTTTCAAAGCTATGGCGGAATTTCCCGCGGAAGGGTTCGCCGCGCACCAGTTGCTGATATCCACCCATCGTGAATGCAGGCGCGCCGACATCCTTTCTAGGCTTGTCTCGATCTTCGGGTCGGGCTGCGTCCTGCTTGCTGTCAGGATAGTCGGACGGATACACATCGATCAGTTTCACGTCCCAGTCGGAGTCTGTGCCGCTGGTCGAAACAAAGAGCCGCGGCGAGATCGGCCCAGCGATGGTGACATCTTCCTGCAGCACCGGCGTTTGGTACACGACCACATCAGTGCGGCTGTCTGCGAATCTTTGATCTGAGAGCATGTACTCTTGCGGCACATTCAGCGCCGCATAGTTCACAAACGGCACCGGCTTGGCGGGATCGCTCACATACTCATCGAATGCCGGGGTCTCGGTCGCGGGGGCCTCGAACGAAAGCCCGCCACCAGCGTGAAAGTAGAGAGTCTTGGCCTCTGCATTCTTCGGCGGCCACGCAGAGTACTGCCGCCAAACATTCGTTCCGGTCTCGAAGACATACGCCTTCGGAAGCTTGGCATCGCCGGCGCCTTTGAGATACTGCTCAAAGAACGGGAAGAGAATGTTTTTCCGGTAGTACTCGCCGGTGTTCGCGGCAAACTCCACGCGCCCGAGGTGGTCGCCGTCATAACGCGCCCATCCGCCATGGACCCACGGACCGACCACCAGAGCATTGAAAATTCCAGGATTGTTTTTGTCGATGGCATGGAAAGTCGAGAACGGCCCCTGCAGATCCTCGGCGTCGAACCATCCGCCGACGGTGAGCACGGCGCAATGAATGTTTTTCATGTGCGGTGCCAGATTGCGTGGCTTCCAGTAGTCGTCGTAAGTAGCATGCTTGACCTGGTCGTCCCAGAGCGCGCTCTTGCCTTCCAGATATTTTTGGTAGTTCGCCAGGGGCCCCGTGCTCAGATGGAATTCGTATCCATCCTTCGTTCCGAAATCGAAAGGCACGAACGTCTTCGGCGGAAGCTGCGGATTCTCCTGTGGCTTGAACGCACTATAAAACCCGAAGTTGGCGGCGAGCATGAACGCGCCGCCGTGGTAAGCGTCGTCGCCCATGAAGAGATCGGTCATTGGAGCCTGCGGCGATGCCGCTTTGAGCGCCGGATGCGAGTCAATGATGCTGGCCGAGGTAAAAAAACCGGGATACGAAATTCCCCAGATTCCGGCATTGCCGTTATTGTTCGGCACGTTCTTCAGCAGCCAGTCGATTGTGTCGTACATATCGCTGGCGTCGTCGACATCCTGCTTTGATTTCTTGTTGTCGATGTGCGGGCGCATTTCGATGAACGTGCCTTCTGACATGTAACGGCCGCGCACGTCCTGAAACACGAAGATGTATCCAGCCTTGTCGAACTCCGGGGACGGCCCGAGGTTCGTACGGTACAGATCCACGCCGTAGGGCGCAACGCTGTAGGGCGTTCGGTCGATCAAGAATGGGTAGGAGTGCGACGCGTCCTTCGGCACGTACACCGAAGTGAACAGGTGCACGCCATCGCGCATTGGGACCCGATACTCATATTTCGTGTAGTGCTCCTTGACGACGAACTCGGGCGCATCCGGCCGGTTCTGGGCGGAAAGGCCCGCAGTCAAGATCAGCGAAAACAGAGCCAGTAGGGAAGACTTGCGACGCGGCATGCGTGCTCCTTGGGTATGAAGAACAGAATATGCAAGCTACATTCCGGGAACGAAGCTCGTCAAGCAGATTGCTGCCGGAGGGCCCTGCAAGCGGTACAATAAATGTTTCGCCATAATGCGCCGCCGGGCCTGTATTCATGCCTAGTCGGCTGGGGGATCATGTTCGAAGTTACTGTAGAAGATACGTTCGCCGCGGGCCATTACCTGCGGAACTATAAAGGCAAGTGCGAGAATCCGCACGGCCACAACTACAAGATTCGCGTGACGTTGGCCGGTACGGAACTCGACAAGGCCGGACTGTTGCTCGACTTCAAAGACCTGCGCGAAGTCATGAAGCACGTCATCGAGCGTCTTGACCATCAGATGATCAACGAGATCGAGCCGTTTACGGTGATCAATCCGTCTGCGGAAAATCTGGCGAAGTATTTCTACGATGAGTCGAACACCCGGCTGCAAAGCGTGACCAGAGGACGCGTGCGGGTGAAAGATGTGACGGTGTTCGAAACCGAGACCACGACGGCAAAGTATTCGGAGTAAGCGCCTACACGTGCGAGCGGGACGCCCGCATGATAGCCGCTGAGACGGCGGCGCTACTATGCAGATCACGGAAATCTACAAATCACTACAGGGTGAGTCGACCTACGCGGGTCTGCCGTGCGTCTTTGTGCGCCTGACGGGATGTAATCTGCGCTGCTCGTGGTGCGACAGCGAGTACACATTTCAAGGCGGACACAAGATGGCCGTCGAGGAAGTGCTCGACGAAGTTTCACGCCTAAATCCCGGTGGTGGCTTGGTTGAGATTACGGGCGGCGAGCCCATGTTGCAGGAGCGGGAGTGTGTTCCCCTGATGCAGCAGTTGCTCGACATGGGCTACCGTGTTCTGCTCGAAACCAGCGGAGAGCGGCTACTGGAGCGGGTTCCGGCGGGCGTGGTCAAGATCGTGGATGTGAAGTGTCCGGACTCGGGCGAGGGTGGGACTTTTTGCATGGAGAACCTTGAAGCGCTTACCGCCCACGACGAAATCAAGTTTGTGCTGAGCAGTCGCGCTGACTACGATTTCGCGCGCGACTTTACGAGGAGTCACAATCTGGCAAGTCGCGTGAACGCGGTGCTCTTTTCTCCCGCATTCCGCAAGGATGCGACGGGTGCACGCGATAGTTCGCACTGCCTGCTCGATCCCCAGGAACTCGCGGAGTGGATGATTGCCGAGAACATCCCAGCCCGGCTGAGCCTGCAGTTGCACAAGTTCATCTGGGATCCGGCTGTGAAGGGAGTTTAGAGGAGCATTGATGATTGGCGATTCTTGATTGCTGATTGAAAAGCGTGCAACCTTTGGCTTTTCAATCGACAATCCGCAATCAAGGATTGGTTAAATGCGGCAAGACATGACACCCCGCAAGCGATCCCGAGCAGTTGTCCTTCTGAGCGGCGGAATGGATTCCTGCGTGTGCGCGGCGCTCGCGGCCCGCGACTGCGATGTCGCCGCGGTCCACGTCAGTTATGGTCAACGGACCGAAGAGCGCGAGCGGCAATCCTTTTTAGCCATCTGCCTGCGGCTGAAGATTTACGATAAGCTCATGGTCCGGAACGACGCCCTGCGTGCCATTGGCGGCTCGGCGCTCACTGACGAGGCGATTGCGGTGCCAGAAGCCGAGGCAGTCGGCCAACGCATCCCCGTCACCTATGTGCCCTTCCGCAACGCTCATTTTCTGGCGGTGGCCGTGAGTTGGGCCGAGGTACTGGGCGCGGAAAAGGTGTACATTGGCGCGGTGGAACCCGACAGTTCCGGATATCCGGATTGCCGCCCTGCTTACTACCAGGCCTTCAACCAGGTGGTGAAAACGGGCACGAAAGAAGGAAACATCGAAATTATTACTCCGCTCATTGCCATGCGAAAAGCCGAGATTGTGAAGCTTGGCCTTGAACTGGGTGCACCCTTCGATTTAACTTGGTCATGTTACAGCCGCGAGGATCGGGCCTGCGGCGTTTGCGATAGCTGCGCTTTACGCCTGCGCGCTTTCGAAGTTGCTGGAGTGCAGGATCCGATCGCGTACGCATCGCGATAGAAATTTGGACGGCCGGTTTTTGATGGGTACATCAGCGTGCCGTCGATTGAGGTTTCAATCGGGAATCAAGATTCCACGATGAATCATTTTGGTTTGCCGGGAGGCAAGATGAAAAAGCACTTTGCAATTCTTTTATTCGTAATACTGGCGCTCGGACTGTGTGTCCCTCCAGTCTTCGGTCAGGCTTCAGGAACGGTGAAGGGCACGGTTAAGGACGCTGACGGCAAGCCTATCGCAGATGCCATCGTGCTCTATGCCAACCAGGACAACGGCCAAAAATACACCATTAAGACTAACAAGAAAGGCGAATATTTCTCGTTGGGAATCTCGCCCGGCAAGTACAACGTCTCGCTCTATAAGAACGCTGACGATCAGAAGGCCGGCAAAGAGATGGACAAGGCCAACAACTTCCAGGTTCAGCTTGATGAGAACACTCTGGATTTCGATGCCAAGAAGCAACAGGAAGCAGCGGCCAAAGGGCAGGGGCTTACTCCGGAACAACTGAAGCAGATGCAGGAGCAGAAGGAAAAGGCGGACAAGGAAAAGAACACGGTCGGCAAGCTGAATGAGAAGCTGAACGCGGCCAAGACAGCGGCCGATGCTGGCGACTTCGATACCGCGATCGCCGCGCTGACGGAAGCCAATCAGACGGATCCCAGCCGCGACCTGGTTTGGTTCAAACTGGGCGACTACTATCGCCTGTCGGCCACCAAGCAGACGGATAAAGCTGAAAAGGACAAACGTCTGGCTTCTGCCGTTGAGTCTTACCAGAAAGCGATTGAACTCAAGAAAGCGGCTCCCGCTGAGAAAGATCCCTCCGCTTCTGCGAAGACGCTCGCTGCCTACTACAACAACATGGCAGAAGCCTACGCTAAGTCCGGCAAGACGGACGATGCGGTTAAGACCTACGAAATGGCTGCCCAAGCCGATCCTACCGCTGCCGCGCAGTACTACTTCAACACTGGCGCCGTGCTGACCAATGCTGGCAAGGTAGACGACGCTGTTGTGGCTTTCGACAAAGTCATTGCGGCCGATCCCAATAAAGCGGATGCCTACTATTGGAAGGGCGTCAACATGATTGGCAAGGCGACCCTGAAGGGCGACAAGATGGTGGCGCCCGAGGGTACTGCGGAAGCATTTCAGAAGTACCTGGAACTGCAGCCCACCGGGACTTTCGCAGACCCCGCGAAGCAGATGCTGACCAGTATTGGAGCTTCGGTGGAAACCCAATTCGGCAACAAGAAAAAAGCAGCGCCGAAGAAGTAGGTTACTTCGGATATAGCAACCGTCAAGGGCGGCCACAAAAAGGCCGCCCTTGCTGCGTTTTGCGGCCCTTGAGGTTACTAAGGACTATGTACTTGGTGTCCCTTCGCGCCAGCCTCGCGGCGCGGTACAGTAAACCTATCTGATTCTCTCCTGTCTGTGGTGCGGTCTGAGTCCTGAGGTAAGAGGAACGAATGGCAGCACCAACAATTGCACCGATTACTGTTGCATTAGAAGGCTTTTCCGGTAGCGGACGCGTGGCGACGCCGGCTCTGCTTGGAGCCATGCTGCGTGCTGCCGCGAAAATCAGCGATCTGATTTTCTCGCCGGGACGTCCACCACAGGTCCAGGTCTATGGGCAGATGATCCCCGTGCAGGTGCCGGGCCTGACACTGCTAACGCCTGACGACACGCGCCACATCGCCGCCGATCTGATTGCCGACAACAAGCAGGCGATCACGACCTTGCGCGAACACGGGGCATGCGACATTTCCTTTGGATTGTCTGGGCTGGCTCGTTTCAGAGTCAACATCTTCATTCAGCGCGGAAGCTGCGCCGTGGTCATGCGCGTGATTCCGACCGCGATCCCGGAGTTTTCGTCGTTGCGATTGCCGGAACAGCTATCCGAGGTCACCAAGTTGCGCGACGGAATCGTGCTCGTGACCGGAGCGGCCGGGTCGGGCAAATCTTCCACTCTGGCCGTGCTGCTCGATGCCATCAACCGTGAGAAGTACTACCACATCATCACCATCGAAGATCCGATCGAATTTTTGCACAACCATAAGTGCTCGACCATACACCAGCGCGAGCTGCATAGCGATACGCCGAGCTTTGCGCACGCCTTGCGCTCTGCCATGCGGCAGGCGCCCAAGGTAATCCTCGTTGGCGAAATGCGCGACCGGGAAACTATCGAAATCGTTCTGGAAGCTGCCGAGACCGGACATCTCGTGTTCTCGAGCCTCAACACCATGGATGCATCGAAGACCGTGGAGCGCATTGTGAGTTCGTTCTCCCCGTCCGAGCAGCAGTCCGTCCGCGAGCGCTTTGCCAAGTCGTTCCGCTACATCATCTGCCAGCGTCTTATGTCGAAAGAGGATCGTAGCGGGCGCGTTGCTGCCTTCGAGATCCTGAAAGCGAATGCGCGCACGCGCGAGTGCATCGAAAAAGGCGAACGGGAAAATAAGTCACTGCTCGATGCGATTCGCGCCGGTACCTCTGAGGGCATGCAACACTTCGACGAAGAGATTGCTCAACTCGTGCGTGATCATGTGATCGATCTCGAGACCGGACTCTCCTTTGCCAGCAATCCAGCCGGGTTGGGGCAGGAACTGGCGCGGTAAAGCGTCTCATTCCTCTATCATCTGGGTATGTCGGTTGCACCCGTTCGTTCCACAGTACTGAGCTTTGAAGATGCACGCCGCGTGGTTGAAGATCACGCCGCGCGAGTTCATGTCGCCGAGACGGAATCGGTTGACCTGCTTGCTGCTGCAGGCCGCGTGCTGGCCGAGTCGGTTGCCGCCGACCGGGACCTACCACCATTTCCCCGATCCACGCGCGATGGTTATGCCGTACGATCTGCAGATTTGGCCGACCTTCCCGCAACGCTTGAGGTCATTGGAGAAATCAAGGCCGGAGAAAAGCTCGAGAGAATTCCCGCCAACGTCGCGAGGGGACAGTCCGCTTCGATCATGACGGGAGCGCCCGTGCCCTCCGGCGCCGACGCGGTGGTGATGGTCGAGTACACATCGCGACAAGGCGATCGCGTTGAAATTACGAGGGGCGTTGCTGCTGGAGAAAACATTGTTCCTCGCGGAGCAGAGGCACAGCAGGGAAGTTCGCTGCTTGGTAGAGGCCAACGGCTCACCGAGGCGGCAATTGCGCTCGCCGCGTCCGTCGGGAAAGATCGACTCGAAGTCTACAAGCGGCCGACCGTCGCGGTTCTCACCACGGGTGACGAGATCGTCGACGTCGAGGCCACTCCCGGCCCAACCCAGATTCGCAATTCGAACAGCTATTCTCTCGCGGCCCAGATTCAGCGCGCGGGTGGCGAGCCGGTGCTTCTGCCTGTTGCCCCCGACGAAGCGGGGGGTCTGCGGAAACTGGTTGAACAGGGTCTGCGGTCGGACCTGCTGCTGTTGACCGGCGGGGTCTCAATGGGCCGCTACGATCTGGTCGAGCAGGTGCTCGCCGATATGCACTCCGAATTTTTCTTCACCGGAGCGAAAATCCAGCCTGGGCGTCCGGTCGTGTTTGGCCGGTGTAGCGCCCCCACCAGCGAAAAGCCGGCGACCTATTTTTTTGGTCTGCCCGGGAATCCCGTTTCAACCATGGTGACCTTCGAACTCTTCGCACGGCCCGTGCTCGAGGCGTTGGCTGGCCAATCTCCGCAAAAGCTGGCATTCCTCCACGCACGATTGAGAACTGAAATCCGGATTAAGATCGGGCTCAAACGTTTTCTTCCGGCGACGCTCTCGGGAGAGTTCGAGAATGTCGAGGTTGAACTGGTCGCATGGCAAGGATCGGGTGACATCGCCGCGACGGGTCGCGCCAATTGTTACATCGTGATTCCGCCGGACCGCGAGCGCATTGCCGCAGGCGAGTGGGTTGGGGTGATGCTGCGGTAGTTGTTCCTCCCAAGACGTAGCAACCAACGCCTCCACGGCTGGCTGACCCATGTAAGATAGAACTTCGGCATGGCAAAAAAGCTCTCTCATTACGATGATGCGGGCAGCGCCCGGATGGTGGATGTCTCGGGGAAAGCTCCGACGAAACGTGAGGCAGAAGCCAGCGCTTTCGTTGCGATGAGCCCCGCGGTGCTCGCTGCGCTGCCGAAAAATCCCAAAGGCGATCCGCTCGAAGTGGCTCGCATCGCCGGCATCATGGCCGCCAAACGCACGGCGGAATTGATCCCGATGTGTCATCCGTTGCCCCTCGCCCTCGTTGATGTGGATGTGCGTGTGTGCGAGAATGGCGTCGCAATTACCTCCAAAGTCGTCACGGCCGCGGAAACGGGGGTCGAAATGGAGGCATTGGTCGCAGTGAGCGTGTCCGCTCTCACTGTCTATGACATGACCAAAGCGATGGATAAAGGGATTGAGATTCGCGATATTGTGTTGGAGCGCAAGAGTGGTGGGAAGAGCGGGGAGTACCGGCGGGCGAAGAAGTAATTACGGTCATGGCCAATAACGTCAAAGTGTTGGTGGTAGACGATAATCCGATGGTGTTGGGGATGTTGCAGCAGGCGTGGGTTCCGCTGGCCCAGGTGACCACTGCGACTGACGCTGCGGACGCGCTTCTGAAGGCCGTGGACGATCCTCCAGAGCTTGTCGTTTGCGACTACCGCATGCCAGGAATGGACGGACGGCAATTCGTCGAAAAGTTGAAGAGCCGACCCGCTACCGCGAATTTCTCCTCGGTGCTGATGGCGAGCAAGGCAGACATTTCAGAGCGGTTGTCGCCGCAGGATGCAGCGGACGATTATCTGGAGAAGCCATTTTTTCTGAAGGACGCCACGCGCCGCATCAAGCGCATGATTGACCGCATTGCGCTCGAGAAGATGGCGAAGACCGCGCCGTCGGATGGAGTCGTGCGTGGAAGCCTCACGCAGATGAACGTGATTGACCTGATGCAGTCGCTCGAGATGGGGCGTAAGAGTTGCCAGCTTTCGCTGAGCAATGAAGGCGACAAATGCGAGGTCTTTTTTGCGGAAGGCCAGGTCAAGCACGCGACCTACGGATCGCTAGTCGGCGACGAGGCGGTGTTCAAAGTGTTGCGCTGGACCGGCGGAAATTTCCAGCTCGATTTTGAAGGCAAGACCGACAAGGAAACGACGCAGCTCAACACTCAGGGACTGTTGATGGAAGGGCTGCGCCTGCTCGACGAGTCGTCGCGCGACGGTGGTGGGGAAGCTGAGACCTCACCGGCGCCCGAAGCAGCCGCGGCTCCATCCGCAACTGCGCCTTCGGCCGCGCCCAGTTCTGCTCCTCGCCCGTCCGGCGGCAGAAGGGAAGAAGAGGAAGATGTCCTCCTCGATGGCTGACGCGGCGGCCCCGATGAGTCTGACAGCGGCGGTGGTCACGATCAGCGATTCCTGCGCTCGCGGGGAACGCGAGGACCGATCCGGGCCAGCGGTTGTCGAGCTTCTGCAAAACCTGCAGTTCTCAGTGACAGCGACAAAGGTTGTGCCTGACGACCCCATTCAGATTCAAAACCTGCTTATTCAATTAGCGCGGGAAGTGCGCTTCGTGGTGACTACCGGAGGGACGGGTATCGCTCTGCGCGATGTCACGCCGGAGGCTACTGTCGCGGTTTGCGACCGGCTGTTGAATGGAGTAGCCGAGCGCATGCGCAGTGAGGGAAGCAAGAAAACTCCCTTTGCCGCTCTGAGCCGAGGAGTATGCGGAGTGCGGGGGAAAGCGTTGATCTTGAATTTGCCGGGGAGCCCGGCGGGGGCGGTGGAATCGCTGCAGTCGGTGGCTGGCCTGGTCCCGCATGCGATTGACTTACTGAGTGGAAAAACAGAGCACACCTAAGGGGGCAAAAATTCCTGGAAATGACTCCGGTTTGCAGCCGGGGCATTTTTTATTTCCGCTGTGGAATACCGCTTTTTATGCGGGTTCTGCGTCGGCCGTGTTTGATGTCACACAGTCACGTCACTTGACCTTGTGATACAAGAATCGTTCTCGACAGACGTTCCCAAGAGGCGGAAGATGACCCCTGATGAACGAGAACGCATGATGGCGTTGTGCAACCAGATCGCTGCGGAAAAGAGCCACCAGAAGTTTATGGAACTGGTGCAGGAACTCAACGATCTTCTCGCCCGCAAAGAACACCGGATGGAAAACGATAAACCCGCCAGCGAGTAAGGGGCTGAAGATCCTAGTCCCGGCCGGAGTTACTGGCCTGCAATTTATCTCCGATGCGCTCCAAAAAATAGCTGAGTTCCAGGACAAGGGCGGAAAATTTCTGCCGGTCATTTTCAGTGGTGATCTTCTCGCACAGATCCATCAAGCGATCTCGTTCTTCAGGGGTCATCTTGCGCCTCGCGGAACAGGGGATTCCGGAAAATGGTTATGCCAAAAGACATACCTTTTCGTCAAGCCGGAAATCCCTGATTCCGTTGGAAGGGTCCTAGGTACGCGGATCGGCTACCTTTCTGTTCCGGCTGCAGGCTTTCCCGGTCCCAACACGGCCCGGCCAGGGAATACATCGGGTACTAGTTTCCCGTCGTCGATGAGCAGCGTTCCACCGACAACCAGATCGTGAACGCCTACGCTCGGTTCCATGGGTTTTTCGAAGGTGGAGCGGTCGCGGATGGTCTGCGGATCGAAAACGACGATGTCCGCGTCGGCGCCTTCCCGCAAGCGTCCTTTCTGGCGGGGGTGGAGCGCTCGAGCATTTGGGCGGGCATGAGCGTCATCTTGCGGAGGGCTTCCATCAGGGTCAGCGTCCTTTTCTCGCGTACATACTGCGCCAGCACGCGCGAGTAGCAGCCCGCATTGCGCGGATGCCCGGGCGCTCCGTCACTGGCGATCATAATGAGCGGATTGGGGATGGTGGCGTCGACCATCTCCTGCGTATTGGCGAACACGAGCACGGAGTTGGGGGTGCTGGAATTGTGCAACTCCTCGAAGCGTGCCTTGGTGAGGTGCTCGCCGGTGTCGGGCAGTACGAGCCCGCCGTAATCGATCCCAAGCCTCTCGCGCCATCCGGGATTGAAGAGCGCGGAATTGATTTCCGTCATGCCGGCGATGTAGGGATAGGCTTCCGTGGTGACGTCGAGTCCACGGGCGCGGGCTCCCTCTACGAGCGACAGGCAATCAAGCGTGTCGGCAAGGCAAGTGCTGTTGATATGGACTATGTGGAGGGGAGCGCCGCTGATGGCCGCGGCTCCGATCACTTCCTCGACGGATTCGATGGCGGAGCCGGGCTCGCCGCGTCCGAAGCTGCGCATGTGCGTATACACAGGCAGCTTGCGCTCGGCGGCCAGTCGGAACATATCGATCACTTCAAGTCGCGTGGCGCCGGGAGTGTACTGAATGCCCATGCCGATGCCAAGGGCTCCAGCGTCGAGTTCGTCGCGCAGGCGTTGCTGAATTTGCTTGATCTGCTCGGGTGTGGCGGGCTGGTTCGTGGCTGGACCGCTCTTGGGAAGGATTTCAGGAATGCCGCCGCGCGGGTTGATGACTTCCGGCGGCAGGGGCGTGCCGAAAATCAGGGCGCGAGCTGCGGCGTGGCTGGCAGTGCTGCCATAGTGGATGAGCGAGTGTCCTTCTTTCGATTTCAGAAACTGGGCGACGTCGGGGGCACCGATCTCCATTTCCAGCGCCGTGGTCACGCCGTCGAAGGCTTTGACGCGCTGGCTGGCGAGTTCCTGACCGTGCTGGTGGAGGTCAATAAAACCGGGAGCGATCACGAGACCCGCGGCCTGGACGACGCGGCGGCCGGTGAGCGGTTCGGTGGATACGCGCGCGATCTTGCCGTCGCGGATGCCGACGTTGCGAACGGCGTCGAGACCGGATTCGGGGTCCATGACGCGACCGCCCTCCAGGACCAGGTCGTATTGTTGGGCGGCGAGCAGAGTGGAAGAGAAGAGGAGTAGAGACAGGATCAGGTTGCGCATAGAGGCTCCGAACGAAGCGATGATAGCAGGTGGCCGGCGGGCGTAAGGCGGCGCGCGTCAAACCTTAGACCTCAGACCGTGACAGACGACTTCACGGCTTGGACGGACGAGGGCGCCCGTCCCTACATAGCCTTCTGATCACGTACACTAAATGTTTCCTTGAAGACAATTGGACACATTCTGGCGCGCTATACGGCGTGGATCCTGGGGCTGATGAAGGTGCTCGGGATCTGGGGTCCGTTTGTGATTGCGTTTGCGGACAGTGCGTTGCTGGGCATGCCGGTGGACTTTGTTGTCGCCACGTATGTGTATCAGGACCGGCGGCGGTTTCTGCTTTACGTTGTGATGGCGTCGCTCGGGTCGGCGCTGGGGAGCATTCCGCTATACGTCATCGGGTACGTGGGCGGGGAGAAGGTGCTACGCAAGCGGATTTCGGAGGAGCGCTTTCTGAAGATTCATCGCTCGTTCGAGCAGCATGAATTTTGGGCGCTCATGTTTCCGGGGATGCTGCCGCCGCCGTTGCCGTTCAAGATCTTCGTGCTGGGCGCAGCGGTATTTGAGATGAGGTTCCGCGATTTTCTGGTGGCGGTTTTTGCGGGAAGGTTTGTGCGGTTTGGCGTGCTGTCGGCGCTGGTCCTGTGGTTTGGGCCACAGATTTTGGGGTTGTTGGAGGAAGTGTTTAAGCGACATTGGATTTTAGTGGGGGGTGTGCTCGGGGTTTGCGTTTGCGGGTGGATGGCTTGGTGGATCAGGAAGAAGGCTGGCGCCGGGGAAGTCAGCGAGTAAGCGACGGCGTCACGAGAGCTGCAGCCGCGACAGAATGTGTCGCGGCTTAAACGGACGAGGCGTCCGTCCCTACACAAACTTAAGCGGCTGCGGTGTGGTCGCCCGATTTGTTCATCCATCCGGAGAGGGCGTGGATCAGAACCGGTGTGCCGAACATCGCGAGGGAGAAGAATAGGTCGCTCTCGGCGGTCGCGCGGAAGAACGGGACGCCAGCAGTGTAGGACATCATCAATCCGCTGAAACCTCTGGGGTACATTTGCGGCGACACAGCCCAAACGGCGAAATTGCTGACCACAAAGAACGAAACAGAACTGGTCACCGCGGCGACGACTACGCGCCAGAAACCAGCCTTCTCGCGCAGATTGGTGCCGAGCCACAGAATCGCTGCATACCAAGCCCACGTCACGAGTTGGTCCCAGGAAAAAGTGTAGGAGTAGATGAACTTGGTGAGAATCACGTCAGTGGCCGCCAGCATCACCAGCGGGATCCACATCTGGCGGCGAGAGCCGCGCGCGCCGAAGAACAGCAGCGATGCCGCCAAGGGAGTGAAGTGCCACGCGTGGGGCAGAAAATTCAGCGGCCCTGCGAACGGCAGGAAACGGACGGCAATGGCGAGTAGGACGAATAGATAAGGCAGCATAATCACCTCGGAGACAAAATCTATTCTGGGCGTTGTGAGGGCTGGCGTCAAGGGAGTCGCAGAATTGTTCAGGGAAAATCGAAAATGGGGCGCCTATTTGCTGCCGGGTTCTGGAACGACGACCTGATCTTTATCGGTGTCGTAGACGTCGCCGACCACTCGCAGATTCTTGTCGAGCATGATGGCGGCACCGAGGGTGCGGCGTCGGCCACGGCTCCGGCTGATTGCGCTGGGAATGCGCATATAGCGCAGATCCTGGAGTCGCACAATGTAGCCCTCCTGCGGAGGCTGGAGCGTTTCCGTTTCGGTGATCGGATACTGCGCCCAGTCCAGATACACACGTCCGAGATAGGATTTTTTGGCGGCCAGAGTGATGGGAGTTTCTTCCGGCTTGTAGCGGATTTCTAGCCTGCCTTCGGGATCGACTTCAGGGCCGAGGGATTCGACTGGCGCGAGGGCAAATAGTGCCGGTGTTTCGACGACGCCGTCCCAGTGGAAGGGATCGATCCAGTGAGGATAGGCGGAGACGCGCAGCGGGTCGGCCCCTTCATAGGTACGGGCGGCGAGCGCGTTTACGGCGCGGCGATGCTCGTAGTCGCGGAGTCCCCACATCACAACGATTCCCACGAGCGCGAGCGTTGCGGCGACGCTGCCACGGGGACTGCGGCGGCGTGCGCCAATCTCTTTATCGATGAGATTGAAAAGAGCGGGCACAACGAGGCCCAGAATGAGCAGCACCAGCATCACGGGTTCGACGATGAAGACGATGTCCCAGGAATACCACCTCTCGGAGAAAGGCCAGAAAGGGCGGACGCCGTAGTTGTTGGTGAAGTCGAGCAAAATATGGCTGAGGCCGGCAATGCAGGCGTAAACGAAGAGCAGCCCCCAGCGCGGCGGCACGTTGTCTTTGGTCTTGCGTCCACGGAGGCGCCACAGGAGATAGACGAAGCCGACGACGACCAGGGCATCGAGCGGGACTCCGAGAAAGGAATGCGTGAAGCCGCGATGGTGAGCGAAGCTGAAGGCGCGGCCGTGAAGGGCAGCGAAGACATCCAGGTCAGGGGCTTCGGCGGCGAGGGTCAGCGTGAGCGTGGCGAGCGCGGTCTTGCGATTGAGTCCGGCGCGCCCTAGGCATGCGCCGGTCAGAAAGTGAGTGACGGGTTCCAAGCGGTTCGAAGAATTCTAGTGTGCCGGGCCGGGATACGCCAGTAGCGACTCGGCGACGATCCCGACAAGGTTCATTCGACGCCGGAAGATTGCCGAGGTTGCACGATAATTCTCGGCTCTGCGCGGTCGTTGGTTACCGTGGTGGAGCTAGAACGGTCAGAGCGTTCGGCACGACCGTGATTTCAGCAGGGAGCATGCCGAGAAGTTCACCGTCGGCCTCGACGTAGATTCGTTTGTTGTCATCGTTAGACGGCAAGTATTCGCAGGAGACTTTTGTGCTGTGGGCGAGTTCAACCCCCGGGATCCTCCAGCGGAGGCGGAGGAGGCCGCGCGTGACCCACGCGAGATAGGCGAGGCGGCTGGCGGTGCGGGCGAAGACCAGGCGCATGTCGTCTCGGTCGAGGGAAGCGCCGGGGGCGATTTCCTGAACGACGCCTCCGAAATTGCGGATGCGGACCGCCATTAGTTCAGTGACTTCGGTGTGCTGCGGGGCGGCCGAGCCGGTTTCGATGTAGTCGGCCGCAAAGCGCGTCATCGGATAGGTAAACCAGAGATGCCAAGCCTTCGCGTAATAGGCGGCCATCCCCATCCGCTGCTTGGTTCCAGTGTGGAGTTTGTAGAAGAGATGTGCGTCAACGCCGACGCCGGCGGTCACGATGAAGTAGCGTTCGCAAGGATTGTTGTGAGGGTCGAGGTATTTTACACAGCCGAGCGCGATGCGGCGGGGCATCGCGTTCAGGGCCACCTTGGCTGCAGCGGCCATATTAAGAGGAAGTGAGAGATCGTGTGCCAGGGCGTTTGCGGTTCCCGTAGGAAGAATCGCTAATGCCACAGGCGATTTCGCCAGAACTTGCACGATGTTGTGGATGGTGCCGTCGCCGCCGCAGGCGAAAATCGTGTCGCAACCGGACGCGATCGCACGTCGCGTTTCCTCCTTAGCGTTTGCGGGAGATTGGGTGGGAACCAGATCGGCATCAACGCCTGCGGATCGGAGCAGGGTCAGCGCGGATCCCAATTCCCGCTGGCGTCGCTTGCCGCTTCCGCCAGATGCCGGGTTGTAGAGCAACGCCGCCTTGCGCATAGCGTATTGATGCTGGATTGTACGCGAGTGTCAACGCAAACTCGTCGAACGGCTAGCGGCGTCCCCACTCCCACATGCCGAACATGGCTTTTTGCGGCAAAGGCTGGCCGAGTTGTCGGGCGAGCATGGCGACCTGACCGCGATGATGGGCGTCGTGGGCGGTGAGATAGCCGAGAAATCCAGCAACATCGGGGCGGAAGTTCTTGATACGTCCATCCCCAGCCATCGCACGACTGATCAGCGCGGCGAGAGCTTCGCAGCTGGACTCCAATGCCCGTACGGCGTGAGTCGGAGTGACTGTGGCGCGATCGAGTTGCGCCGGAATCTGCTCGGCCTTGGCGGCCTTCAGCCACATAACGCGCACGTTGTGCATGTGGGCGACGATGGCGGCAATGGTGCGGCCGTTGCCGTCCGGTGGCTTAGCGGCCCAGACTTCCGTCGGAAGATTTTCGATTAGATATTGGTTGATGCGGTTGTTGGTGTTGAAGGCGTTTATCAGGGCCGAGGGAAGTTGATCGACATACGGGCGGGGCGTAGCGCTGGCGCTTGCTGCATCCGGAGTTTTGGGCATTTTTTGCTCTCGCGAAGAACTTGGCAAGGGGTTCAATTTGGCATAAGCTGGGCGCACTTGCCAGGGCGTCTCTTCAACGCCATACCTGTGAATTTGGGGCTCGATTACAAATTGAATATAGGAGGGTTGACCAGATGAAAATTCTGGCGCGGATGTTGTGCGGTACGTTCGTGTGCGGTGCACTGCTGTGCGTTGGCGCAATGGCGCAAGATCATGCCTCCCACATGCAGGCTCATCCGGTAACCATGGTGACGGGCTTGGGCAATCTCCATCACCCTGTTTCTACTCATAATCCGCAGGCGCAACAGTTTTTCGATCAAGGGCTGCGCTTCATCTACGCCTTTAATCACGACGAGGCGGCGCGCTCGTTCGAGCACGCAGCGGAGCTCGACCCGAAACTCGCGATGGCCTACTGGGGTGTGGCCGAAGCTGTAGGACCGAACTATAACGATCCCGCTGATCCAAGTCGTTATAAGCACGCGCACGATTCGGTGCAGAAAGCTGTGGAACTGTCAGCTTCAGCTTCGCCCAGCGACCAGGCTTATATCCAGGCTTTGGCAAAGCGGTTTCCCGCGGATCCGAATTCCGATTTGAAGAAAGCTGCGGGGGAATATCGCGATGCCATGCGACAGGTCGTCGCGCAATTTCCCGATGATCTCGACGCTGCCACGCTCTTCGCCGAGGCGGGAATGAATCTTCATCCGTGGGGATTGTGGCATCAGGATGGCACGCCCGAAGCGGGGACGGACGAAATTGTGGCAACGCTCGAATCAGTGATGAAGCGCGATCCTAACCACCTGGGCGCGATTCACTACTACATTCACTCCGTCGAGGCCTCGAACAATCCTGAACGAGCGCTCGCGGGAGCGAACAAACTGGCGGCGCTCGCACCGGGAGCCGGACACATTGTGCACATGCCGGCGCACGTTTACATTCGCACGGGGGACTATGACGCCGCAGTCAAGACGAACGAGCAGGCGGCGGAAGTCGATCGCGCTTACATCAAGGCGACGGGCGCGCAGGGCATCTATCCCATGATGTACTACAGCCACAACCTGCACTTTGTCGCGATGTGTGGCGCCATGAACGGCCGTTATGCAGAGGCAAGGAAAAACGCGGACCTGCTGGCTGCGAATGTCGGACCGCACGTGAAAGACATGCCGCCGCTCGAAGGATTCATGACCGCGCCAGTGTCGGTAGAAATTCGCTTCCATCATTGGAATGAAATTCTGAAGATGCCGGCACCGGATCCCGCGATGAAGACCGCGACTATCTTCTGGCATTTTGGGCGCGGGTTGGCTCTTGCCGGAACCGGCAAAGTGGAGGAGGCGGAAGCGGAATACAAGATTGTTGCCGAAGCCGAAGCTGCCACTGCTCCCGACGTGATCTTTCAGATGCCGATCAACAACAAGACCAAAGACATCCTGAAAATCGCGAAAGACGTCATGGGGGCAAAGATTGCGATCGCCAAGAAAGATAGCAACGGGGCGATTGCGATGCTGCGGGACGCCGTCGCCATTCAAGACACGCTCAAGTATGGCGAGCCTCCCGATTGGTTCTTTCCCGTCCGCGAATCGCTGGGAGGAACGCTGCTCATGAGTGGAGATGCGGCGGGAGCGGAGAAAGTGTTCCGCGAAGATCTCGATCGCACGCCGCGGAATCCGCGATCGTTGTTCGGATTGCAGCAGGCCTTGCTGCATCAGAAACGCGACTACGATGCGGGGTTCGTCCAGAGGCAGTTTGAGTCGTCGTGGAAGGGCGGCGCGCTGGCGTTGAAGCTGGACGATCTCGTATAGGGCACAACTTGTGCGGGGACAGCCGTTCAGGCTGTCCCTTCCCCTCTCTTCCGCCTATAATCCTCGGCGATGCCCGCTATCAATTCTGCGAATACTCTTCGCTGGTTTCGTTTCGGTTTCATCCCACTACTTTTGTTCTTCATGTTGGTCGCGCTTCGCGCGGACCAGTCGGTAACGCCGGCCGATATGGTCATCCGGCACGCTCGCGTCTACACTGTGGACGAATCGCATCCCTGGGCGGAGGCAGTGGCCGTCCGCGGTGACCGGATCGAATGGGTTGGGTCCGATGCGGATGTCACCGCGCATATTGGCTCCGCCACCAAGGTCGTCGATGCAGGTGGGCGGATGTTGCTCCCGGGCTTCATTGATTCGCACTTTCACGTGTTGCTGGGAGGCAGTCCGGATGTGCTGAGGATTGAGAACGGAAACACGCTGCAGGAAATTCAGCGACAGGTTAAGGAGTTTGCGGCGAAGCGTCCAGAACTGAAGTGGATTGAAGTCGAAGGCTGGAACTACTCGGCGTTTCCCGACGGCTCGCTGCCGACGGCCCAAGATCTGGAGGGCCTGACGGGCGGGCGTCCGGCGTTCCTCGTTGCCTATGACTATCACACCATCTGGATGAACCGCGAGGCGCTGAAAGATTTCGGCATCACACGCGAGACCAAGAGCGTGATCTTCGCCGAGAAAGTTGAGAAAGATCCGAAGACCGGCGAGCCGACCGGTATCGTGACCGGGTTCGGCAGCACCGGACTCTCGGAAGAAGCCGAAGCCGAGGTGCGCAAGCATCTGCCTTCGCACCAGGGAGACGCGATTGCACGCGGAGTGAAATTCAACGTGACAGCGGCGTCGCACGCCGGCATTACGACGGTGATCGATCCGCAGTCGTACCTGGAAGACCTTCCGGTGTACGAGCGAGTGGTGAAAGAAGGAAGTCTGCCGTCACGGCTGCAGGTCGCGCTCTTCCATCGGCGCGGAACGACCCAGGCGACGCTCGACAAGTTCGACGAAGCACGCAAGAAATATAATGACGACCGGCTTCGCGTGTCGGCGGTGAAGTTGTACATCGACGATGTGATCGAACCTCATACTGCCGCGATGCTCGAGCCTTATAGCGACCGTCCCGATACGCGCGGGGAACTCGACTATCCGGCCGACGAGTTCAAGCGAGTTGTGGCTCGGTTGGATGACATGAAGTTCCAGATATTCATCCATTCGATTGGAGATCGTGGCATCCGCACGTCACTCGATGCGATCGAATATGCCGAGAAGAAGAACGGGCCGCGCGATCGGCGCGATCAACTCGTTCACATTGAATGCCTGAACCCGCAGGACATCCCACGCTTCAAGCAATTGGCGGTGGTGGCGTGCATGCAGCCCAGGCACTGTGCCCCCGACATCACCGGACAATGGGCCAAGGCCGTGGGGCCGGTGCGGTCGAAGTATGCCTGGGCGTTTCGCAGCCTGCGGGATTCGGGCGCGACTCTGGCCTTTGCTTCCGACTGGAACGTGGCAGAGATGGAGCCCCTGATCGGAATCTACACGGCTCTGACTCGTAAGGGACTCGACGGCAAACCCGCTGGCGGCTGGATCCCGGAGCAGACGATCGATCTTGAAACTGCCATTCGCGGATACACCATCAATGGCGCCTATGCCAACTTCGTCGAACAGAACCGCGGCTCGATTACGCCGGGAAAATACGCCGATTTGGTGTTGATCTCCGACGACCTATTCAAGATTCCTCCCGACAAGATCAAAGACGCGAAGGCGGTTTGGACGGTGGTGGGTGGGCGTGAGGTTTACCGGGCATTCTGACCTGCCCCGGAACCTTTCGGCATGGCTTGGTTTCTAAACCAAACAGGTATGGTGTTCCGATGGAGCCCCGAAGCCATGAAGAAAGCGCTCATCATCGTCGTCGCTGTAGCTGCATATGCCCTGATCGAGGTGGGCGTGCTGTTGAGTACCATTGCGACGCAGCATTCGTTCTCGCCGTGGACCTACCCGGCGGCTGTGTTGTGGAGTCAATTTCTGCTGATTCCGGGCTTGGCCGCCCTACTGTCACGAATCGTATATGGTCGACACGGTTGGATTCGCCGGACGGTGACCATCCTCTTGGCCGGATCCCTCGGAGTGCCGATCGCAGTTCTATCATTCTTCATCCCCATGGCGTTGCTCGTCGCAGTTCTCTTTTGGGCCTCAGGCGTGAGTTGGATTCTATTCTGCTTGCTGGTGCCAGTGGTTGCGGGTCTGGTGGTGATGGGTTTTCTCTTTTTGGTGCGGAAGTCGGGAAAGAGGACCGTTCAGGCGGAGGCAGAAAGGTGGTTGGCTGAGCGCCAATCAGGAGTCACCGAGGCCGACCGCGCGTGGCGCAGTCGCAGCATTCGTATCGCGGCGTGCATTCCGCTAATGACCGTGCTGCCGATATTCTTGTTCCTGCCCGAGACTTGGAGCCTCCTCTCCCATCTCGACCAACCGCAATCAGGTCACCTGTCGGGCTACCGGGTCACGACTCCCGCTGCCTGGATCGTTCTTTCCCACGATGATCAGCAATCGGACGGCAGGTCGTGGGCCAATGGCATAGCCGGTCGCGGTATTGGTTTCGGCGTCATCCCCCTCCGCTACGATTCATTTTCATCTTGGTCCGTTGGGACAGATCCGTTCAATCCGTCCGAGGCGACCAACTATGATCCTAAGCCTAAGGACGCAGAGATCATCAGTCGAGGCGATCTCACAATCGGGAGCGAGAGTATGAATTGCATCGACTATTGGCCCTCTTACGATTGGGGCCCGCCCCGCTCTGAAGCCGTGATGATCGCACATGTGACCTGTTCAAATGCAGGACGGCTTCGCGCCAGGTTCGACGGTGACAGAAGTCAGTTGCCAACCTTTTATCGCATGCTCAGCACAGTCAAGCCCGTGAGATAGGATTTCTCCCGCTCCGTTCCCGCATATAATCTTTTGCGATGGCTGTCGTGAAAGACGCTGAAAAAAAGATCGAATCCCTGCGCGAGAAGATTCGTCACCACGAATATCTCTATTACGTTCTC
>Ga0207664_10000455_pt1 | contig 29055 bp, 22 predicted proteins | sample LARL83metaG_FD_184349 | JGI IMG/M metagenome (GOLD analysis project Ga0207664, IMG submission 184349) | Corn, switchgrass and miscanthus rhizosphere microbial communities from Kellogg Biological Station, Michigan, USA - LAR L8-3 metaG... | ecosystem: Host-associated > Plants > Roots >... | reverse complement strand
GGCGAAGCTGGCGCCGCGACGGAACAACGACCGAGCCAGCGCCACCGCGGCGTAGGAACAGGAGGACGAGGCCGCGCCGAGCGCGGAGGCCACGGCCAGCGTCTTGGGGCGGTCATCGCCCAGCAGCCGGACGATTGTCCCGCGGCGGACCACCGCCTGGACCACCGCTGACAGCGTGAAGCCGAGGATCAGCGACCAGGTAACCTGCCAGGTCATCGACCCGGCCAGGCCCAGCGCGTGCCCGATCGCGTCAAGCGCTCGCATCATCGGTCCCCGGCGCGGCGATCGTCAGCAGCTGGCGCAGGCAGTGCTCGAGCAGCGGGTGCGGGAAGCCGTCGCTGAGCCGGTAGAACACCATCCGGCCGTCCTTGCGGAAATTGACCAGCCCGGCCAGGCGCAGCATCTTCAGCGCGTACGACACCTGGTCCTCGGTGACGTCCAGCGCCAGCGCCAGGTCGCCTACGCACAACTCCCCGGCCGCCGACAGGCCGAACAGGATCCGGGACCGTACCGGGTCGGCCAGCATGCCGAGCAGCCCGGCCAGCCGCCCCGCGTCGCCGGCCGTCAACAGGCCGGCCCGGGCGGCGTCAACCCGCTCGGGGCTGACCGGATGATCATGATCGCTCGGTGACATATTCCTCCGTATATCCGTACGATAAGACGGATATACGGACATGTCAAGGTCGCAAACTCGGGTCCGGAACGCGCGCTGCCTCCCGCGCCGCCGTGTGGCGCCTATCCTCGGGGCGTGCGGCTGGTGTCCTTGCTCCCTTCGGCGACCGAGATCGTCTACGCCCTGGGCCTCGGTGAGCAACTCGTCGGGGTGACCTTCGAGTGCGACGAGCCGGCCAGCGCCCGCACGGAGAAGACGGTCGTCGTGGGCGGGCGCGATACCAGCGGGATGACTCCCGCAGAGATCGACGAGTACGTCCGCACGCAGATGGCCTCGGGCGCAGACCTGTACACCTTGCACGAGCGCGCGCTGGCGGACCTGGATCCCGACCTGATCCTCACCCAGGACCTGTGCCGGGTGTGCGCCCTGCCGACCGGCCAGATCGAGCATGCGCTGGACTACCTGGGCTGCCGGGCCGATGTGGTGTCGCTCGATCCGCGCTCGCTCGACGAGGTGCTGGACTCCATTCTCGAGGTCGGCGCCCGCGCCGGGGTGCCCGAGCGGGCCGAGCGCCTCACCGCCGGGCTGCGGGCCCGGCAGGGCCGGATCACAGCCAGCGTCGCCGGGCGGCCGCGGCCCAGGGTCGCGGTCGTCGAGTGGGTGGATCCGCCGTTTACCGCGGGGCACTGGATCCCGGACCTGGTCACCGCGGCCGGCGGCGAGCCGGTCGCGGCCCGGCCCGGCATCCCCTCCGTGCCGGTCACCTGGGACGAGATCGCCGCGGAGGCTCCGGACATCATCCTCGTCGCGCCCTGCGGCTATCACCTGCCGGGCGCGGTCAAGCAGGCCCGCCTGGCGGCCCGGGCGCTTCCCGGCCTGCCGGTGTGGGCGATCGACGCGGACAGCGTCGTCGTGCGGCCGGGCCCCCGGCTGATCTGCGGCGTCGAGGCCATCGCCGCCGTGCTGCACCCGGGCGTGGTCCCGGATGCTCCGCCCGGGACCGTGCAGCGGGTGACCTGAGTCCCCGCCAGCGTGGCCAGCCGGGCCGACCGGGCGGACCGGGCGGATCCGCCAGCGCGAAGCATTAGGCGCGCCAGGGCCGTCCCAATGCTTCGCGTTATCGCGCTATCGGCGCGGCGGGGGTTCAGGCCTCGTCCGGGTGCGACGCAAGGGTTGCCGGCGCGACGGGTTCAGGCTTCGTCCGGGTGCGACGCGAGGTCTCTGGCCGCGGCCAGCAGCTCGGCCTCGGCCTGCGCGATGTGCTCCCGCCGGGCCTGGTTCCACCGCCGCGCCGCCGCCACCCGCCGCCGTACCTGCCGGGCATGCTCCCGCACCCGCGGCGGGCTGGCCCCGCCGGTAGCCTTCCTGGTCGCTACCACGGCGGCCGCGTCGGTCGCTCCGGCGAGCATCTCGTCGGTGACCGGGACCGGAGTGCCGGTGACCTCCTCGGCGGCCGCCCGGACCAGGGCCGCGTTCAGCTCCTGGTCGCCGCGGCCGACGGCCGCCGCAATGGCCCGGCCGACCACCCGGTACGCGGTCCGGTAGTCAAGCCCGCAGCGCAGGGAGAGCTCCCCGGCCAGGTCGGCGCCGACGACGAAGTCGCGGTCGGCCTGCCCGCTCAGCACCTGGGTGTGGGGACACAGCCCGGCCACGACCGCCGTACCCAGCCGGGCCAGCCGGCCGGCCAGGTCAACCGCGCCGGCCACCTCGCCGTAGGCGTACAGCCAGTTGTCGGTCCGCGCCGATGGGGTGAGCCCGGTGGCCAGCAGCCCGGTCAGCCGGCCAAGCAGCGTACCGGCGCCGCCCCGGAGCACGGCCAGCGCGTAGGGGTTGCGCTTTTGCGGCATGAGGACGCTGGCCCGGCACAGCGAGGCGTCGAGGGTCAGGTACCCGAAGGCGGGGCTGGCGAAGATCTCGAGGTCGCTGGCCAGCTGAGAGATGGTCTGCGCGGTCTGGGCGGCGGCGACGACCGCGTCGGTCAGCGAGTCCACCGACCACATCGCATCGCGAGTGTGCGCGCCCACGGTCCCGAAGCCGAGCAGGGCGGCCAGCCGGGCCCGGTCCAGCGGCACCCGGGTGCCGCCCGCTGCGCCCGCGCCGGCCGGGCTGGCGTCCGCGGTGCCGTAAGCGGCCTCGATCCGGTGCAGGTGCCGGACCGACTGCTCGGCAAAGCTGCCCAGATAGTGCCCGAACGTCGACGGCTCCGCGGGCTGCAGGTAGGTGCTGTCCGCCCACAGCGTGGCGGCGTGCTCGGCGGCCCGGCCGCTCGCCTGCGCGGTGAACCCCGCGACGTCGGCATGCAGCCCGAGCAGGCGCTCGCGCAGGCCGAGCCGGAACGCGATCCGGCCCGCTTCCCGGCGGGTGCGGCCCAGGTGCAGTCGTCCGGCCGCCAGGCCCAGCGCCCGCTCGAGCTCCCGTTCCCTGCTGTTGTACGCGTCGCCGTAGACCGGGTCGTAGCGGAATTCCGCGGCCGGCGAGTCGAGCAGGCCGAGCAGCCAGCGGCACAGCGGGGCGGCCTGCCCGGGGCGCAGCGCCCCGCACTCGGTCAGCGCGACCAGGTGGGCCAGGTCGGCCAGGGTCAGACCGCGGTGCAGCAGCGGGGCGTCCGCGATCTCCAGCTCGTAGCCGGCCTCGACCAGTTCGGGCGCGGGCCCGCTGGTGATCCGGGCGCCTGTGCCGAGGTAGCCCTCGGGTGGCGGCACTTCTGTCATGCTGCCCCGCCGCCCTGGTCGGCGGGAGGGGCCAGCGCACCGCCGCCCGGGCCGCTGAGAGGGGTCGGCGCACCGCCGCCGTCCGGACCTGCGGGAGGGGCCGCCGCACCGCCGCCGCCCGGACCTGCGGGAGGGGCCGCCGCACCGCCGCCGCCCAGGGCAGCGAGAGCGGCCGGCGCGTCTCGCGGTGTCGGAGGCGGGGTGGCCGAGCTGGTGAACAGCGTCGGCGCGCCGCCGCCGACCAGGAACACCTGGGTGCCCCGCACCCGGCCGGCCCGGCACTCCGCGATCAGCGCGGCCATCGCCTTGGCCCCGAACGTATCGTCGAGGAACACGCCTTCGGTCATCGCGACCAGCCGCGCCGCCTGCTGTCCCTCCGGTGACGGCACGCCGTACCCGGGCCCGATCCACCCGTCCAGCACGTCCGGTGCGGCGATGCGGACCCGGGCGCGGTCGCCGCCGGCCAAGGCCGCCGCCCCCGCCGCCAGCGACCGGACCCGGTCCCGGGTCTCGTCCGCGGGGCGGCTCACGGCCACGCCCCGCACCCGGTACGACGCGCCGGCGAGCGCGGCGCCGGCCACGAGCCCGGCCTGTGTTCCGCCCGACCCGGTGGCCAGCCACAGGCCGGCCGGCCGCTCGCCGAGCGTGGCCAGCTGGGCGGCCAGCTCGACGCTGGCGCGCAGGTAGCCCAGCGCGCCCAGCGGGGTCGCGCCGCCGCGGGGTACCAGGTAGGGATGCTTGCCCTGGGCCTGCAGCTCGGCCACGACCGCGCCCATGGCGGCATCCACCGAGGCCCGGTCCGGGTCCCCGGTGAACCGCAGGTCCGTCCCGAGCCAGCGGTGCAGCCGCATGTTGCCTTCGCCGGGCGCGCCCTCGCCGTAGCAGACGACGTGCGGATCCACCTGGCAGCGCAGGCAGGCCAGCGCGGCGAGCAGGGTCCAGTTCGACTGCGGGCCAGCGCCGGTCACCAGGCAGTCGCAGCCCTGCTCGCGCAAGTCGGCGAGGATGTACTCGAGCCCGCGGAGCTTGTTGCCGCCGAGGCCGAGTCCGGTCAGGTCGTCCCGCTTCAGCAGGATCGGCACGCCCAGCTCGCGGGACAGCCGCGGCGCCGGATGCAGCGGCGTCGGCTCCAGGACCAGACCTACCCTCCGGCGGCCGGCCAGGTCGGCCAGGCCGGGCAGTTCCGGCGCAGCCGTCTGCCCGCCGGGTCGCGGAGGAGCCGCTGCCTGCGCGCCGGGTTCCGGCGCAGCCGGATGCCTGCCGGGTTCCGGCGGGGCTGCAGCGCTCGCGGCGGCGCTCATCGGTCCCCGCTTTGGCAGGTGCGCCGGACCCGGTCCACGAACGCGCCGCAGGAGCCGAGCGAGGCGCGGACGTCCAGGAGCCGGTCAAGCTCGGCGTCGGTGATCGCGTCCAGCCGCGGATCGGCGCGCAGCGCGGTGCGGAAGTCCTCCCCGCGGCCGATGCCTTCCATCGCCACGGCGTAGACCGTGTCGTGCGCGGTGTGCTTGCCGATCCGGTCGGCCAGCGAGCGCATCACCGGCTCGGATAGCAGGTAGCCGTGCTGGGCGTCGATGTTGCCTCGCATCCGCGTGGCGTCCACGGATAGCCCGTCGAGCATCCTGGCCCCGGCGGCCACGCAGGCGCCGAAGGCCATCGCGGTTTCCGGCACCACCAGCCATTCGGTCTTCCAGGCCCGGCCGTCCCGCTCGTGCTCGGTCACCATCGATTCCAGAGCCAGCCCGGCCTGGGCCCTGACCACCCGGGACAGGGTGACCAGATGCTCGGAGATCTCCGGGTTCCGCTTGTGCGGCATCGTGATCGAGCCCACCGTGCCCGGGGTCATCGTCTCGCGCAGCTCGCCGATTTCCGGCCGCTGCAGCTGGTAGACCTCGTTGCCGATCTTGCCGACGGTCGCGGCGATGGCGGCGAGCAGCCAGATGAACTCGGCCACCCCGTCCCGGGAGGTGAGCCAGGGCAGCACCGGAGCGTTCAGGCCCAGCCCGCGGGCGAACGCTTCGAGCAGGCCGGCGGCGGCCTCGCCCCAGAACTCCATCGTGCCGAGCGCGCCACCCAGCTGGGCCAGCTCCCACCGGCCGCGGCCGAGCCGGAGCCGGACCAGGTGCCGGTCGAGCTCGGCGGCCCACACGGCGGCCTTGAACCCGAACGTGATCGGCAGGCCCGGCTGCCCGTGCGTGCGCCCGCACATCGGGGTGTCCCGGTGCTCGGCGGCCAGATCCAGGGCGCGATCGCGCATCCGGGTCACGTCCCGCTCGGCGATGTCGCCGAGCGCCTTGAACAAGAGCCCGAACCAGGTATCCGACACGTCCTGCACCGTCGCGCCGTAGTACACCCACTCCCGGGCCTGCTCGGGCAGCACCTGGCGCAGCGCGCGGATCAGCCCGATGGTGGAGTGGCCGCTGGCCCGGGTCTGCTCGGCGACGAGGTCGAGGTCCAGCCGCGAGACGTCGGCGTGCGCGCGGATCTCCCGGGCGGCGTCGGCCGGGACCAGGCCGACCTCGGCCTGGGCCTCGGCCAGCGCGGCCAAGATGCCGAGCCAGGCCTGGGTCCTGCCCTCGTCGGACAGCAGCGCGGACACCTCCGGGGTGGTCCACAGGTGCCCGTAGACGGGCGAGTCGGCTGGGTGCGCGGCGGTCATGACGAGCTGCCCGGCAGCGCGCCGGCCGCCGCGGCCGGCACCGCGTGCACCGGCCCGGCCGGGGCCAGGCCGCACAGCGCGCGGAGCGCGGCGCGCACCTCGTCCAGGTTCGCCCCCCACGGCACCACCGCGGTCGCCCCGTCCACGTGGATGTCCCGTTCCAGCAGGCAGCACTTGGTGAGCAGCCGCTCTCCCGGCCGTCCGGACACCCCGGCCCTGGCCCGCGGGCACAGGTCGATCCGCCGTGGCTGCGCGCCATAGAAGTGCTCGTGGAACTGCACCGACCGGTCGCACCCGATGAGCAGCCAGTCCGGTTGCGGCACCGGATGGCAGTCCAGGAAGCTGACCTCGCCGTCGGACGCCACGCCGCTGCCCCGGCAGGGTAGCAGGTAGTGCGGCGCCGGATGATCAGCCATGATTTCCCGAACATCCACGGTGTCGGGTACCAGCGTCACCGGCGGCAGGTCCTCGTCGAAGCCGACCGCCTGCTCGGCCATGGCCAGCAGCTTCGGCGGGTGCGGCGGGACGACCTCGGTGACGCGGACCGTCAGCGGCGCCGGCCGCCAGATGAAGTTCACGTGCTCGAAGCGGCCCTGCACGACGTAGCAGGCCACGCCGTCACGCCGCTGGGCCAGCGCGGCCGCGGCGAGCGCGGAGGCGTTGCTGACGTCCACCGACGGATCCTCGATCCACGCCGTGGCCTGCGGCCCGGACAGCACGCGCAGTTCGGCCACCGGCGAGAACAGCGTGTCCGGATCGCCCGGCCGCACCGCGACCAAGGCGGTGTCGCCGTGGTTGCGCAGCACCAGGAACGCGGTCCGCCGGTAGATGTCCCGCCCGCTCAGCAGCGCCCCGATCGCGTCAGCGGTGAGCGGAACATCAACGTCCTGCACGGACAGTCCCCGGTAAGGCCGGGTGATGGTGTTGACGGCCGGCTCGACGATCACGTCAGCGCACCGGCCGGGTGACCGTATCCGCGCGCAGTCCCAGCCGCAGCGTTTCCAGCGCCAGGACGCTGGCCGGCTCGACGTTGCCGATATTGACGTGCGCGCCGAGCTGGCGGACGAACCAGGCCTGCTGCGCCTTGGTAGGGGCCTCGAAGATCACCCGGTCCTGCGGGACGCGGTCGAGGATGACCTTGACCAGATCCTCCCGGACGACGTGATCGGAGTCGTAAAGCCCTACCGTGCCGCTCTCCCGGCCCTCGGCGACGACCCAGACGGCGCCGGCGTCCAGGTCACCGGCCATCTCGTCGGCCCAGGCCGCGGGGGTCGGCGGGTAGTTTCCCTCCTTGGCGCCGGTCTCGGCGAGCACGACGAAATCGGCGGCCAGCTCCCGCACCAGGGCGCGCTTGCGCTCTGTGGCCAGGGCCCGCAGCCCGTTGGAGACCTCGACATGGCTGATGCCCACGGCCAGCGCCCAGTCGCGCAGCTCGCCCACCCGGTCCTGCATCGCGGCCACTTCGAGCAGGGTTCCGCCCAGGCACACCGGGCTGTCGTGCTCGGCGCACATCCGCACGCGGACCGGCAGCGACGGATCGACGTAGCCGATGCCCCAGCCCACCTTCACGATGTCTATCAGGTGCGCGGCCTGGCCCAGGACGGCCTGGGTCGCCTCGGGCGTGAGCCCCTTGTCCAGGACGTGGGTGATCCCGCTGCGCCGCGGCTTCGCCGGCCGCGCGGGCAAATCAAGGAAGGTCGGACACTCCGGCACTGGGCGCCTCCGCTGCTGCTGTGCTGGCACCATAGCCACGCCAGCGGTGCGGACTCGCTGTCCTGGCGGGACGAAGCTCAGCCGGATCGTTGACCTGTCATCCCGCGCGACCGCGCGGGAACCACGGCCCCGGGTCGGGGGGGATGACCCGAGGCCGTGGCGGTTCCGGCCGGCTAGGCCTGCAGCTCCGCGCGCACCATGGCCGCCCCGTCGGCCAGCGCCCGCAGCTTGCCCGCCGAGATCATCCGGGGCAGGTTGATCAGGCCGCAGTCGGTGGACAGCCCGAGACGCTCGGCCGGCACGTACTCCAGTACCTGCCGGATCCGGTCGGCCACCTCGTCCGCGCTCTCGGTGACCGTGGACTTCACGTCGATGACGCCGGCCACGAACGGCTTGTTCCAGTTGTTGTCGGCCAGCGGCTTGAGGTCATCCGGCCCGGTCCGGCCGACCTCGTAGTTCAGCGCGTCGATGTTGGCGTCGAGCACGTGCGGGAAGATCGCGTAGGCACGCTCGGGCGCCGGGGCGTTGGCGGCCCGCTTGTCGAGCACGAACGCGCCGAATTCGGTATCGGTCTCGTCCGGGAAGTAGGCGGGGGTTCCGGAGTAGTTGCCCCAGCAGGTGTGCACCCAGAACTGGCAGTCGACGCCCTCCATCGCCGCGTTGAGCGCCTCGATCTCCCAGTCGCCCATGCCGTACGGCCAGACGAACTCGTCCAGCTGGATGATGTCGCATCCGTTGTCGGCCAGCTCGCGGAAGTCCTCGTTGAACGCCCTGGCCAGGGCGAGCGCCAGCTCCTTGGTGTCCTTGTAGTAGAGGTTGGTGGTGGCGGCCGCGATCACCCCGAGGCCGGTGTAGGACACCTTGACCGGCTTCCTGGTCGCCTTGCGCACCGCACGCAGCTGGGTTATGTGGAACGGATACTCGCGGCGCACCTCGCCCACGCAGGTCGGCGAGTAGAGCGTGGAGTAGATCGGCAGGCCGATCGGCGGCCCGGTGAGCTTATAGCCTGACACGCGCTCCAGGTAGTAATAGAGGATCGTCCCGTACGGGGAGTCTCCCCCGTACACCTTCCCGTCGCTGATCACGTCCAGGCCCGCCGCTTCCTGGTCGTGCACGATCGCGCCGATCACGTCCTCCAGCGCCTCCTTGCTGATGGAGTCGTGGATGAACTCGCCCTTCGGCACGGTGGCGAACGCGTGGCCGTCGTACCAGCGGGGATTCGGGTAGTTGCCGACCATCGTGGTCGGCAGCAGTATCTCCTGGCTACCGATGAGCATCTGGCTACCCTCCGTTGCGATCATGTCCTGAGGGGGCGAGCGTATGCCCGGGCGGCGGCCGGTTTCTTCCCTACGAGGGGACGGTTCTTCCCCCCGCTCTGGGCACGGCAGGGCTGAAATTCCGCCCGGCAGGCCCCGGAGCGTGTCTGGGAACGCGCTCAGCCGACCCGGATCCGCCAGTCCACCGCGACGCAGCCCTGGCCGCCGGCCAGCACCGGGTTCAGGTCGAGTTCGAGGATCTGCGGCGCGTCGGCGAGCAGCCGGCCAACCCGGACGATCACGCGCGCCACCGCCGGCAGGTCCGCCGCCGGCTGGCCGCGCATCCCGTCCAGCACCGCCGACCCGCGCAGCGACCGCAGCAGCGCGATGGCTGCCGCCTCGTCCACCGGGGCCACGGCCAGCGCCACGTCATCGCGGGCCTCGACCAGGATGCCGCCCAGGCCCGCCAGCACGACCGGGCCGAACTGCGGGTCCCGGAGCCCCCCGACCACCAGCTCGACCCCCCGGCCCTGCGGCTGCACGAGCACGCCCGCGCCGTCGGCCAGGGCCAGCAGGTCACGGGCCGCCCGCCGGACCGCGGCGGCCGTGCCCAGGCCCAGCCGCACCCCGCCGGCCTCGGTCTTGTGGGTGAGTCCTGGATGAGCGACCTTGGCCACCACCGGGTAGCCGAGCCGGCGGCCCGCGGCCGCGGCGGCCGACGGGCTGGCGCACAGCGCGGTCTCGATCACCGGGATCCCCGCCCGCGCCAGCAGGTCGCGGGCCGCGCCGCTGTCGAGCAGCCCCCCGGGCCCGGCCCTGTCGATGTGCCATCGCCGGGCATCTGACCCCGTCGATGTGCCATTGCCGTGGTTGGGTTCGGGCGGCGGGGCCGGGGCGCGGCGCAGGCCGGAGCGGACCGCCGCGCCCGCGGCGCGGGCGGCGCGGTCCGGCCACGGGTAGCAGGGGACGCCGGCCTGCTGTAGCAGGTCGGCCTGCGGCTGCGCGCCGCGCGGCGCCACCCAGCAGGCGTAGACCGGGACCGGCACGCGGTCGGCGCGCAGCCGGCCCACCGCGTCCCGTACCGCTTCGGCTACCTCGTGGCTGGCCGCGCGGTGCACCAGCACCGCGATGACCAGGTCGATCTCGCCGGACCTGGCCAACAGCTCGATGGCACCCGGGTAGGCGGTGAGGTACCGGCTCCAGGCGGGCGTGGTGTCCACCGGGTTGCGCACGCTGGCATAGCCGGGCAGCAGCGGCCGCAGCGCATCCTGCAGCGACCCGCTCAGCTCCGGAAGTTCCAGGTTCTCGTCGGCGAGCAGGTCGGCCAGCTCGACGCCGATGCCGCCGGAATTGGTCAGCACCGCGACCCGGCGCCCGGCCGGCGCCGGCTGGCCAGCCAGCGCGCGGGCCGCGTCGAAGACCTCCAGGCCGGTGCGGACCCGGACCACGCCGGCCTGCGCCAGCGCGGCCTCGCGGATCGCGTCGTCGCTGGCCAGCGCCGCCGTGTGCGACATCGCAGCCCGCCGCCCGGCGCCGGTCCGCGCACCGACGGCGGCGATGACCGGCTTGACCGGGGTGGTGCGGCACGCCTCGGCGAAGAACCGGCGGGCGTCGGTGACCGACTCGAGCATCAGGCAGATCACCGTCGTCGCCGGGTCCTCGCGCAGGTAGGCGAGCAGCTCCGCGTCGGAGATCTCGGCCTTGTTGCCGGCCGCAAAGACCTTGGCCACGCGCAGCGCCTCCTCGGCCGCCAGGGTGTGCACCGCCATCCCGTACGACCCGGACTGGGTGACGATGCTGACCCCGCCGCCGCCGCGCGGCGTGCCGGCCGCGATCGACGCGTTCAGCGGCAGGTCGGCGTTCTGCACCCCGAAGCAGTTGGGGCCGACCAGCCGCACGTTCCCGGCCCTGGCCGCGGCCACCGTCTCGGCCTGCAGCCGGGCGCCTTCCGGCCCGGTCTCGGCGAACCCGGCGCTGAGCACGACCGCCGCGCCCACCCCCTTGTCCGCGGCCGCCCGCACCACGTCAGGAACGGCGGCGGCCGGCGTGGCGATCACGGCCAGGTCGACGTCCCCCGGGACCTCCCGCAGGTCGGGGTAGGCGACCGTGCCGCGCACGCTGCCCGACCGGCACACCGGCACCACCTCGCCGGGGAAGTCGGCCAGGTTGTCCCAGAGCAGCCGGCCCACCGTGCCGGCCCGCTCGGACGCGCCCACCAGCGCCACCCGCCGCGGCGAGAACACGGCATCGAGCCCCGAACCGTGGCCCCGCTGGCTGCCGGCATTCATCGGCCGCGCCGCCCCTGTTCCCTCAGGTGGTCGATGGCACATCGCCTCCCCTATAGGGTCGGTAACCGCACATCGATCTTGGCAGGCCGGGCCGGCGAGCCCATGCGAGTGCCGGCGCCGCGCCGGTCAGCACGGGGCAGGTCAGCACGGGGCAGGTCAGCACGGGGCAGGTCAGCACGCGCAGGCCTGCCCCTGACGCTCGGTGAACGTCCGGGCCAGCTCGTCAGCCGAGAACTCCGACTTGCGCACCGCGAGGGAGTCGAGCGACCTGACGACAGCCAGCTCGGACGGCGCGGGGGGCCGGGCCGCGCGCAGGTCACCGGCGACCTCCAGGTCGAATCCCGTCGCGTTCCGGATCTCTTCGACGCTGACGTCCGGGAAGACCTCCCGCAGCCGGGCCCGCCCCGCCGGGAAATCGAACACCCCCAGCTCGGTGACCAGCCACTGCGGGCCGCCACCGGTGTAGCCGAGATCGGCGCGGGTGCCCAGCGGGGTGCGGTGCCCCATGTCGGTGATGAAGTCGCACGCCTGCACCAGGGTGCGGCCGGACCGGTGCCGGGTGGTCCACAGCGTGAGACTGCCGATCGTGGCGGCCAGGTTGCACCCGCCGCCGCCCCCGCCAAGCTTGACCTTGGGCCGCCCCGGGGGCCCGATCGCGGTGACGTTGGTGTTGCCGTAGCCGTCGATCTGCCCCCCGGACAGGAACATCCGGTCCACGTCGCCGCGCACGGCGGCGTCGAAGAACTCCTCGAACCGCATGCTGTAGGCGGCGCCGCGGCTGAGGCTGGCGTCGTTGCCGGTCGGAGGGATGAACGGCGGATCCGGGTCGATCGCGTACATCGCGCCCTCGACCAGGATCATGTCCGGCGCGTGCGTGCGCTTGGCCACGTGCATCGCGACCTGGGCGCACGGGCTGCCGAAGCCGTGGAACACGGTCTCGCCGGGCCGGATGGTCCTGGCCAGCAGGACCACGAACCACTCGTCCAGCGTCCAGCTCACGCGAACAGCTCCTTCCAGCCGGCCGTGGTACCCGGCAGCTCGGCCAGCACGCCGAGCCGGGCCGGGCCGACGGCCGCGCGGTAGCCCTCCTCGGTCCCGGTGCCGTACACGTAGGCGTCCAGGTACTTGCCGGCCTCATCCGGTCCCGCCTGCGCCGCGGCCACGTACTCGTGCAGGTGGCTGCGGTCGTAGCCGTACCGGGGGTAGCACGAGGACGGATGCGCGCCGAACGGCACCTCGGCGACGGCGGTGACCAGGTGAGCGGGGATGGTGATGCCGGCCGCGGCGATCTCGCCCGGCGACCCGATTTCGTCGGCGGTCGCGATCACCGTGCGCGCGGCGCTGGCGAACCGCTCGTCCAGCACGTACGGCTGCGCCAGGTGCAGGTTGCCGTACCGATCGGCGGCCGGGGCGTGCAGCAGCGCGACGTCCGGGCGCAGCGCGGGCACCGCGACCAGTCGCTCGCCGGTAAACGGGCAGGTGATCTCGGCGTACTCCGGGTGCAGCCGGGCGATGTCCGACCCGCGCACCCCGCGGACCGGCAGGAACGGCAACCCCATCTCGGTCGCCCGCAGCTGAGCCAAGATCGTGGCGCAGCAGCTCTCGGCCACCTCGATCGAGCCCTGCTCGGCAGCCCGGCGGTAGGCCGGGGCGAGGCCGAGGTCCTGCTCGAAGCCGACGTAGCTCTCCTCGCAGCGGCGCACCGCTCCCGCCGCGACCAGCAGGTCGACGTCGATGCTGTGCGCCGACCCGATCAGGTGCAGGCCGCGCCGGCCCTGCCGGATCAGCTCGCGCACCAGCGCCATCGGCAGCCGCGCGGACAGGCCGCCGCCGAGCGCGATCATCGCGCCATCGCCGACCGCTGACACCGCGTCGGGCAGGGACATCCGCTTGTCGCGCCGGGGCTGCAGGCCCATGGTCATCCTCCCGCGTTGGCCGCCGCCCGCACGGCCTGATTGGCGGCGAGCAGCACCGGGTCGTAAACCGGCGCGTACGGCGGCGCGTAGCTGAGATCGAGCGCGGCGAGGTCAGCGACGGTGAACCCGGCCTGCAGCGCGGTCGCCAGCACGTCGATGCGCTTGGCCGCGCCCTCGCGCCCGGTCATCTGGGCGCCGAGCAACCGCCCGCCGGGTGCGTGCACCAGCCGCACATGCACCGGCGAGCTGCCCGGGTAGTACTTGGCCCGGGACCGGGACGTCACGTCGGTGGCCACCGCGTCCAGGCCCGCCGCGCGCGCCTCGGTCAGGCTCAGCCCGGTCCGCGCCACCTCGAGGTCGAAAACCTTCATCACGGCGGTGCCGACCACGCCGGTGAACGCGGACGTGCCGCCGGCCGCGACGGTCCCGGCCACCCGGCCGGTCTTGTTGGCGGCGGGCCCGAGCGGCACCCAGGCCGGCTCGCCCAGCACGAGATGCGGCAGGGCCACGCAGTCCCCGGCGGCGAACACGCCGGGCAGCGACGTGCGCATCCCCGAGTCCACGACGACCGAGCCGTCCGGCAGGTACCGCGCCCCGGCATCGATGAGCAGCCCGCTGGCCGGCCGCACGCCGGTGGCCAGGATCACCAGGTCGGTGCGTTCCTCGCTGCCGTCCACCAGCGCGGTCACGCCGCCGTCGCCGTCGCCGTCGCCCACCGCGTCCAGGCGGGAGCCGAGCCGCAGCCGGACATGGCGGGTCAGCTCGGCGGCCACCACGCCGGCGGCGGGCTCGTCGAAGCCGGCCAGTACCTGGGGCAGCGCCTCGATGACCTCCACCTCGGCACCCACGGTCGTCAGGCCCTCCGCGGTTTCCAGGCCGATGTATCCGGCTCCCACCACGAGAGCCCGCCGGACCACGCCGCCCTCGAGGAGCCGCCGCAGCCGTATCGCCTCGTCCAGCGACCGGATCGTGAACACGCGGTCATGTCCGAGCCCGGGCACCGGCGGGCGGACCGGATCCGCGCCGGTCGCGACGACCAGCGTGTCGTAGCCGAGCACTTCTTCCCTGTCGCCCTGGCTGACGAACACCTGCCGCGACGCCTGGTCGATCAGGCCGACCCGGGTGTGCAGCCTCAGGTCGATGCCGCGGTTCTCACGGAACTCCTCGGGCGGGTAGGCCAGCAGGTTCTCGGCTTCGGTGACCACGCCCCCCAGGTAGTACGGGATCCCGCACATGCCGTAGGCGGCGAAGCCGCCGGATTCACACACGACCACGTCGAGGGCGGGCGCGGTCCGCCGGGCGGCCGACGCGGCCGACATTCCCGCGGCGCCGCCGCCGATTACCACGAGCCGTGGCACCTGCCGCCCTCCCTTCCCGGCAGCCGGCCTGGTGCCGGTCGCCGACTTTCCCTGAGCATGCTGTCAGACCCCGGCCTCCGGTCAGGTCTTACCGGGACCAACCCCTGGTGCGGTCTTACCCCGCCAGATCAGTGGAATTCGCCCGCGGACCAGTCACGCTGGCCGACATGAGCGAGTCGAAGAAGCAGTCGCCCGACGAGGTGCGGGACGAGGTCGCCGCGGTGGTGGAGCGGGCCCGCAAGGCCGCGCAGACCATCGAGGACTACTCCCAGGAGCAGGCGGACGCGCTGGTCACCGCGGTGGCCTGGGCGGTGGTGCGGGAAGACCGGGCCCGGGAGCTGGCCAGGCTGGCGGTGGATGAGGGCGGATTCGGCAACTACCAGGACAAGATCACCAAGATCGGCAAGCGGGTCACCGGCGTGCTGGCGGACATGTCGGGGATGCGCACCGTCGGCGTGGTCGAGGAGACACCGCAGGCCGGCCTGGTGAAGATCGCCAAGCCGGTCGGCGTGGTCGCCGCGCTGATCCCGACCACCGGCCCGGATGCCACTCCGCCGGTCAAGACTCTGTTCGCGCTCAAAGGGCGCAACGCCATCATCTGCGCGCCGCACCCGCGCACCCGGCGCACCACCGAGGCGGTGGTCGGCTACATGCGGGCCGCCTGCGAGCAGGTGGGCGCGCCGGCCGACCTGGTGCAGTCGCTGGCGGCCCCGTCGCTGCCCAAGACCCAGGAGCTGATGCGGCAGGCCGACCTGATCGTGGCCACCGGCGGAGCGGGCATGGTCCACGCCGCCTACAGCTCGGGCACGCCGGCCTACGGGGTGGGTGTCGGCAACGCCGTGCACGTGGTGGACGAGACCGCCGACCTGGCCGACGCGTCCGAGGCCATCATGACCGCGAAGACCTTCGACTACGCGACCAGCTGCCTGGCCGACAACGCCGTGATCGCGCACGACTCGGTGTACGACGAGCTGGTGCGCCGGCTGACCGGCGGCGGCGCTCACCTGTGCGACGAGCGGCAGGCCGCCGCGCTGCGCGCGGCCATGTGGCCGGACGGCGGGCACGTCCCGACGATCGACGTCGTGGCCAAGTCGGCCGCGCACATCGCCGGGCTGGCCGGCTTCGAGGTCGCCGTGGACTGCCCCATGCTGCTGGTCGAGGAGACCGGCACCGGGCCCGGGCACCCGTTCTCCGGCGAGAAGCTGTCGGTCGTGCTGGCGCTGTACCGCTACCGCGGCGATGTGTGCGACGCCGCGAACCTGGTCAACGCGATCACCGGCTACCAGGGCCTGGGCCACACCTGCGCGATCCACACCAGCTCGGACGACAACGTGGACCTGCTGGCCATGGCCACCAAGACCGCGCGGGTGCTGGTCAACCAGAACCTCAACGAGGGCGCGGGCAGCCCGCGCAACGGCCTGCCGTTCACGCTGAGCCTGAGCTGCGGCACCTGGGGCGGAAATATCACCACCGAGAACATCAACGCCCGGCACTTCGTGAACCTGACCTGGGTGTCCCGCCCGATCACGCCGAATCCGGTCAGCGAGGAAGACCTGTTCGGCACGCACTGGCAGGCTTACGGCCGGTAGTGGGCACTGACGGCACGCGCCGGCGGTCACGCGTCCCGGCCGGCCCCGACGGCGGCGGACCTGCTGGCCTCCTCGTAGCTCATGGCGGTGCTCCACACCGACTCGAAGGCCAGCTTGAGCACCCGGGCCAGCGCCGGGTGCTCGACCACCAGGCTGGTCAGCCGGGTTGAGCCGGCGGCCGGATCGCTCATCGCGAACAGGACCATCTGCTCGTCCACGATGGCCAGCTTGAGCGGAAGCTCTGGCACGAACCGCTGCTGCTCGCCCGCCGCGGCGAATCGGCGGATGCCGTCGAGGAAGTCCGGGTCGCCGAAGGCATCCAGCTCGTAGACGCAGCGCGTGGTATGGCGGCGGGTGACCTCAAGGCCGACGGTGTTGGCCTGCGCCGGGGTCACGTAGGGGGGCTTGGCGAAGACCAGGATTTCGCTGCGGGCCTGCTGCTGCAGCTGGTCCCAGCGGCGGGCGGTGAGCTGGGACTCGCGCACCACCTCGATGTAGTCGAGCGGGTCGGTGTGCTGGCTCCCGGCCTGGTAGGCGGCGACCATCCGGCCGACCACCGGTCCCGCCTCCCGCTCCAGGGCCGCCAGCGCCTGCCGCCGGTCGGCCAGCAGCCGGTCGATCACCAGGTTGGGCGGGGTGGCCGTGTAGCGGGCGACCTGTCCGGGCCGGGCCGAGGCGAGGCCTTTCGCGACCAGGCCGGCCAGAACGTCATAGACGCGCTGCCGGGGGAGCCCGCTCAGCTCGGCGACCTGGGATGCCGTCGAGGAGCCCCGTTGCAGCAGGGCCTGGTAGGCCTTCGCCTCATAGCTGGTGAGCCCCAGCTGAACCAGCAGGTCAATGCCCTCCACGCCGTCACTGTAACGGTGCGGGGCCGGGGTGGCCGCGGTGAGGTCACCACGTGCCGTGGTGACGACGCCGGGCCGACCTGGCGAGGACCCCGGGCCGGCCCTGGCGAGGTCCCCGGGCCGGCCCTGGCCAGGTCCCCGGCCGAACCTGGCCAGGTCCCCGGCCGGCCGTGGATATGCCATTGCCTGTGCGTGACCGGATCGCCTATCGTATTTGCCACCATCCTGAGTGGTGACATCTGAATTCCGCGGGGGGCATGACCCTGGAGGTGCCATGCGGACCCGCTGGATCGCGGTGCTGCCGACCGCCGGCCTGATCGCCGGGATGCTCGCCGCCGCCCCCGCGGGCGCTAGCCAGGCGACCGGGGCCAGGCTGGTCCCGGGCCGCACCGTGCAGACGGTAACGCTGGTCACCGGGGATCGCGTCGCCCTCACCGAATCACCGGGCGGACGGCCGCAGGTCACCGTGGTCCCGGCCACGAAGGGCGCCGCCTTCCAGGTCATGACGGTACGGAACCAGGTCTACGTGGTGCCGCAATCCGCAGCCGGGAACCTGGGGGCACCGCTGGACCCGAGCCTGTTCGACGTGAGCCGGCTCGTCGCCGACGGCTACGCCCATTCCGGCCGCCCGCTGCGGCTGTCGGTCAGCTACGCGGCGGGTGCCCGGCACCGGGCGGTGCCGGGGTTCGCCCCGGCGGGCCGCGACACGGTCAGCGTGAGCCGGACCGGCGCGGCGCAGTTCGGCCGCGCCCTGGCCGTCCAGGCCGCGGCGGCCCGGCGGCCCGGCGGCCCCGCCCAGGCCGGGCTGCTGGCCGGAATCTCGCGCATCTCGCTGGCCGGCGCCCGGCCGGCCGGGACGAGCGGGATCGCGGGCCATTCGCCGCCCGGCCGTCTCTACACGCTGACGATCAAGGGAACCGACCGGCTGGGGCGGCGGGTGACCGGTTCCTTCGCCGACGTGATGAGCGTCGACAACGTGAACAACTTCCTCGCCGACCAGTCGTTCTACCAGGGCGTGCTCAAGTACAGCGTGCCCGCGGGCAACTACGACATCGCCTCGTTCATCCCGACCCAGGAAGCCGACGGCACCGTCGACTACTCCCTCGTCACCGCGCCCCAGGTCAGCGTCAGGCACGACACCACCGTGGTCCTGGACGCCCGCAGGGCCACCAGGTTCCAGGTGACGACCCCCAGGCCCAGCAGCCCCGTCACGGCCCAGCTCCAGGTGCAACGCAACGACGCCTCGGGCGTGTCGTTCACCACGGACTTCGTCACCTTCGGCCCCACCCGGCTGTACGCCGCGCCCACCGCCCCGGTGACCGAGGGGCAGCTCTACTTCTACCCCAGCGAGCGGCTGGGCGACGCCTCCGGCGGCACCGACCGCTACGTCTACGACATGGAGTTCCCGTACGTGGAAGCGATCCCGCGCACCCTGGGCGAGACCGTCACCGCCGCCCAGCTGGCGACCATTCACGCCCGCTACCACTCTCCGTACCCGGGACGGGCCGAGTTCGAGGCGCGCTCGGCCGCCATGCCCTGGCAGGCCAGCATGACCTTTGCCGCGAGCACCCTGGCCGCCCCGCTGGCCCGCACCGAGTACGTGCTCCCCGTCCCCGGGCTGCTCTGGTTCCACGACGTTGTCCTCGACGAGCAGGATTTCTTCGGCTTCACGCAGGACACCGTGCATCCCTACCAGGCCGGCCAGGAGCTCAGCGACGACTGGGTGAGCCAGCCGGCGCCCCCGGGCCTGGAGCAGGAGCCCAGCGTGGGCGAGGCCTGTCCCGTCTGCCGGTCCGGGGACACCCTCTCGCTGCAGCTCATGCCGTTTACCGACACGGCCGGGCACTACCAGCTACCCGACCCCTCGGTGAGCAGCCAGCTGTCGCTGTACCAGAACGGCACGCTCACCGGCCAGGCGCCCAGCACGTTCGCCCAGTTCCCGATGAGTCCCAGCCCCGCCGCCTACCAGCTCGTCCTGGACCAGTCGCGGCAGGCCCCCTGGTGGCCCACCACCACCCAGACCGACACCACGTGGACGTGGAACTCGCAGGAACGGCCGCCGGACCAGCTGCCCCCGGGCTGGACCTGCCCGACCAAGGGCGGGGGCGGCCGCACGCCCCTGGCCACGACGGGGTGCAGCTTCGAGCCGCTGCTGTTCGTGGGCTACCAGACCGGCGCAGGTACCGACGACGTCGTGCCGGCCGGAACGCGGGCCACGGTCAGCCTGAGCGTCGGTCACCAGGAAGGCGCGGCGGCTACGCCGATCACCAGCGTCACGGCGCAGGTGTCGTTCGACGACGGCAACACGTGGACCGCGGTGCACCCGACCCGGACAGCAGCGGGGCATTACCGGCTCCGGTACCGGCAGCCCGTGCTTGGCCAGACCAGCGGGTTCGCATCGCTGCGCATCACGGCGACCGACGCCGCAGGCAGCCACGTCGACCAGACCGTCATCCGTGCCTACCCGCTGGCGGTACTGCCCGCGCCGCCGGCCGGCGCCCCGCCGTCCGGCCGGCGTGCAGCCTGCGGCGGGATGGTGGCGGCACCGTACGCCAGCTGCATGGCCATCGTGAACACGGCCGTGCCGGGGCTCACCCCCGGCGGCCAGCCCGCTGGGTACGGCCCTTCGGACATCCAGTCCGCCTACGCACTCCCCGACGCCGGGGCCGGCCAGACGGTGGCCCTGGTCGACGCGTACGACGACTCCAATGCTGAGTCGGACCTGGCCGCATACCGGGCCCAGTACGGCCTGCCCCCGTGCACCACCGCGAACGGCTGCTTCACCAAGGTCAACCAGGACGGGGCGGCCGGCCCGCTGCCCGCGCCGGACAGCGGGTGGGGGCTGGAAATCTCCCTGGACCTCGACGCGGTCTCGGCCGCGTGCCCGCGCTGCCACATCCTGCTGGTGGAGGCCAACAGCTCCTCCATCAGCGACCTGGGTCCCGCCGTGGACACCGCGGTCGGCCTCGGCGCCAGCGTGGTGTCCAACAGCTACGGCAGCACGGGCGAGTTCTCCGGGGAACAGTTCTTCGAGCCCTACTACCATCACCGGCGCGTGCCCATCGTGGTGGCCTCGGGCGACTACGGCTACGGGAACGGCGCGCTGATGATCAACAGCATCAGCTACCCGGCGGCATCCCGGTACGTGGTCGCCGCGGGCGGCACCAGCCTGCAGCCGGCGCCGGGCACGGCGCGCGGCTGGACCGAGTCGGCCTGGGCCGGTGCCACCAGCGGCTGCTCGGCCTACATCCACAAGCCCGGCTGGCAGCACGACCGGCTGTGCCGCAACCGGACGGTGGCCGACGTCGCGGCGGTGGCCGATCCCCAGACCGGACTGGCCGTCTACGACACCTTCGGCTGGGGCGGGTGGCTCGTCGTGGGCGGGACCAGCGCCGCCTCCCCGCTCGTCGCCAGCGTGTACGCGCTGGCGGGCAACGGGGCACGGCAGCGTTACGCTTCCGGCCTGTACCGGGACCCCGGCCACCTGTTCGACGTCACGGCCGGCGCCAACGGCGACAACTGCTACTCCACCTACCTGTGCACGGCCGGCTCGGGGTACGACGGCCCGACCGGCCTGGGCACGCCGGACGGGACGGGAAGCTTCTGACCGCGCGGGCCGGGGCCGCCCCAGCGCGGCCGCGCCCGGCTAGCCGACCTCGCGGCTGGCCGCGAACTCGTCCGGCTCCAGGTAGTAGGGGTTGTCGATGATCATGCCGCCCAGCAGGACCTTGGGGTGCGTCTTCAGCACGTCCATGATCAGCTCACCCGAGCACCGGGTCAGGTCGTACAGGCACAGGTTGACCTGAGGGAAGTCGGACATGATCCGGTTGAGCTCGGACTCGTAGCCGATCAGGTCATCGACGGCACGCGGGTCGCGGTGCGCCCAGCTCATGTCGCCGATGTTGCGGGCGAACCCGCCGGCGTCCCCGGACGGTCCCTGCCGCGCCTTGGCCTCCCAGAACTTCAGCATCCGCTCGGGCAGGAAGCCGCCCTCGGCCAGGTAGGTGCCGTCGGCGTCGAGCACCTCGAGCTGGCGTTCGGACAGGTACGGCGCGACCTCGAGCCGCTGGGCCAGCCGGTCCAGCACGTCGCCGGGGGTGCAGCTGTCCACCACGCAGGTGCACTTGTCCCCCGCGGCGAGGCCGTCGGCCAGGAATGGCATCAGGATGTTGTCGCGCTCGACCGGCTTGCGGTAGAAGCCGCAGATGTGGTGACCGGGCTGCCACGTCACCCCGAGCACCTCGTGCGTCGCGTCCACGGTCGTTGTCTCCTGCCTGTCTGACCGGTGGGGACGGCGCCGCGGCGGACCGGGACCAGCCGGAAATCCCGGCCGCCACGGCTGGGGCCTAGAGCGTGCTGCGCACCGACTCGGCGGCCTGGCCCATCGCGCGCAGCTTCGCGTACGCCACCGTCCGGCTGAAGTACCCCAGGCCGCAGTCCGGCGCGACGAGCAGCCGGTCGGCCGGGACGACCTCGAGCCCGCGGCGGATCCGCTCCTCGACCTGCTCGGCCGTCTCCACCTGCAGGTTCTTGGCGTCTACCACGCCGACGCCGAGCACCTTGTCGGTGGGGAAGTCCCGGAACGCCTCCAGTTCTTCGAAGCCCTTGTTGGTGAACTCCAGGTGGATCACGTCGGCGGGCGACTCCTTGAACAGCGGCATCATCGAGGCCGCGTGGTTGTCGAAGATGTCACGCTGGCCGTCCACGCTGCCGTAGCAGACGTGCCAGAACTTGATCGCGTCGACGCCGTCGAACAGGATGTTCTGCATCTCGATCTGCCACATGTCCGTGGTGTACGGCGGCAGCACGTCGATCAGCTGCACGGCTTCCAGGCCGATGCTGACCAGGTACTTCAGCTCCTGGTTCAGCGCGATGGCCAGGTCCCTGGCCACCGCGACCTGGTCGCCGTAGTGCTCGTCCTTGACGATGACGCTCTGCTGGGCCGGGCCCAGGAAGGCCACCTTGAACGGCTTGGCGGTGGTGTTCTGCATGGTCATGACGACGCTCTCGAAGATCGGCCGCACCCAGGTGATCTTGTCCTTGACCACCGCCTGGTAGAACGGCCGGTACTTCGCGCCCTCGCCGGGCGGCCCGTAGGGCACGAACCCGCCGAGGTTCTCCGGGATGAAGTGGAAAATGGGCTCGAGCTGGAAGCCCGGCGCCTCCCACTCGTAGTACTGTGCGCCGTCGCACAGGATGTCCAGGCCGGCCAGTTCCTGCTCGTGCGAGCAGATCTTGCAGGCGTCCTCGTAGCCAATCCGCAGGTTGTGGCTGCGCCATACCGGTTCGCTCAGCGACCCGAGCACGCGCCCTTGCAGCCAATGCGGCCGGGGAAACGCCGACACCGCCGATACCGGGAGCAGGACTTCTTCACCGCGAATCTCCACTGACCTCACCTCTCATGCTGATAGGAACTGCTTTCGTCTTTGGCCTGTCCGAGCAGCGCGCGCACCGCCCCGGCCACCCGCGGCACCGAGACATCGACTTCGGCCTCCAGCGAGGCCGCGACGGGCAGCGGCACGTTGCCGCCGCTGACCCGGGCGGGAGGAGCCACCAGGTCACCGAACGCCTCCTCGGCGACGATGGCCGCGATCGAGGCGCCCCAGCCGAGTTGGCCGGGGTTCTCCTCGACGACCACCAGCCGCCCGGTGCGCGCCACCGAGGCCAGCACGGTCGCGGCGTCCAGCGGGACCAGCGTCCGCAGGTCGATGACCTCGGCCTCGATGTCATCGGCGGCCAGTTCGCCGGCCGCGGCCAGGCAGGTCCCGACCGTGATGGACAGGCCCACGAGCGTGCAGTCCCGGCCGGGCCGGACCACGGAGGCCCGGCCGAGCGGGATCACGTGCTCACCTTCCGGGCAGGGCTCCTTGCGCGCGTAGAGCGCCTTGTGTTCGAACACGATGACCGGGTCTTCGTCGCGGATCGCGGCGGCCAGCAGGCCGAAGGCATCGGCCGCGCTCGCCGGCGAGGCGATCTTGAGGCCGGGCACGCACATGGCCCAGTTCTCCACCGACTGGCCGTGCTGGCTGCCGAAGCCGAGCCCGCCCGAGCCGTTGGCGCCGCGCAGCACCAGCGGCATGGTCAGCTGGCCGCCGGTCATGTACCGGAGCTTCGGAATCTCGTTCGCCACCTGGTCCCAGCAGGTCGCGTAGAAGTCGGAGAACATGATCTCGGCGACCGGCCGCAGCCCGGCCATGGCCGCGCCCATGGCGGCGCCCGCGATGGCCTGCTCGGAGATCGGCGTATTCCAGACCCGGTCCGGGCCGAACCGCTCGCGCAGCCCGGCCGTGGTCTTGAACACGCCGCCGGAGGCGACGTCCTCGCCGAGCAGCACGACCCGGTCGTCCCTGGCCATCTCCTGGGCCAGCGCGGCGGCCACGGCCTGCCGGTAGGTCAGTTCCGCCATTGCCCGCTCCCGTCGGCCCACACGTCGGTCCAGGCAGTAGCCGGGTCGGGCGCGGGCCGGGCCAGCACGCGCTCGGTCAGGGCGAGCACGTCGGCCCGGGCGCTGGCGTCGGCCTCGTCCAGCGCCGCGGCAGAGGTGCCGGACTGTTCCAGTTCCTTCCTGGCCCGCAGCAGCGGGTCGAAGTCCCGCCATCGCGCCACCTCCTCGGCCGGCCGGTACGCGCCGGCGTCGGCCACGGAGTGGCCCTTGAGCCGGTAGGTCTGCGCCTCGATGAGGCTCGGCCCCTGCCCCTCCCTGGCCGCGGCGACCGCGCTGCCCACGGTGCGCCGGACCGCCAGCACGTCGTTGCCGTCCACGACGATCCGGTCCAGGCCGTAGGCCGCGGCCCGGTCGGCGGCGGGCAGTTGCACCGCGATCACGTCGGCGATCGGCGTGTACTCCATGTACCAGTTGTTCTCGCAGACGAACACGACCGCCAGCCGCCACACCGCGGCCAGGTTCACCGCCTCGTGGAACGCGCCGATGTTGGTCGCCCCGTCGCCGAAGAAGCACGCCGTGACCTGGCCAGTGCGGCGGATCTTGGCCGCCCAGGCCAGGCCGCACGCGATCGGCAGGTGGGCGCCGACGATCGCGTACGAGCCGTAGTACCCGTGATCGGTGCTGGTGATGTGCATCGAGCCGCCCTTGCCGGCGCAGATGCCGCCCTGCCGGCCGAGCAGCTCGGCCAGCACGGCGTCGGGCGGCGCGCCGCGGGCCAGCGCGTGGGCGTGGCCGCGATAGGTGCCGATCGAGTAGTCGTCGGTCCGCAGCACCGATGCCGCGCCGACCGCGATCGCCTCGTGCCCGAGCCCGAGGTGGGCCGGCCCGTGGATCAGCCCCTGCCGGTACAGCGTGTCGGCCCGCTCCTCGAAGGCCCGCAGGTAGCTCATCCGCGCATACAGGTCCAGGTCACCCTGGTCGGCCAGGCCGGCTTCCAGGTCACCCTGACCGGCCAGGCCGGCCTCCAGGTCACCCTGGCCAGCCAGGCCGTCCTGCGGGCCGGCCCCGCGGTCGCTCCTCGTTGCCTCGTCTGACACCGGCCTCTTCGCTTTCGCGTGGCATCCGGAGTCCCCGGACCCCTTTCGAGGACGCTAAGGCCCTGGTGGCGCCGATTCCTCGTCCTGACGGGGCCAACCGCGGGCCCTCGCTGCACGCCGGTCAGCCGCGGATGGCCCGCAGCGTCACCCAGGCCCGGGTGGCCAGCTGCAGGTTGAAGTGCGTCTCGGGGTCGGTCAGGTCGTACCCGGTGAGCTCGCGGATCCGCTGCAGCCGGTACTTGAGCGTGCTGCGGTGCACCGAGAGGGCGCGCGAGGTGACCTCGTAGCCGCCGCCGTGCCGCAGGTACACGCTGAGCGTGTTCAGCAGGCCGGTGTGCCTGCGGCGGTCGTAGTCGGCCAGCGTGCCCAGCCACCGGTCCACGAAGTGCTCGATGTCGCCGAGGTCATCGACCGAGGACAGCATCCGGAAGACGTCGAGGTCGGCGAAGACCGACGCCTGCTCCGCCGCGGCCGACGCCTTCTGCAGCCGCAGCGCGAGCTGCGCCTCGCGCAGCGAGCGGGGCAGCTCGGACGGCCGCGACTGGGCGTCGCCCACGCCCAGCCGGCAGTGCCCGCCGCCCAGCTGGGCCACGGTGGCCTGGCGCAGCATCTCCCAGTCGGTGTCGCCGTCGGGGGTCAGCAGCACGACCGAGCCGGCCAGCGTGCCGGCCAGCGCGGTCAGCCCGTGCTCGCGCAGCGCGCGCCGTACCGCGTACAGCAGGTCGTCATCGGGGTGTCCGGCCACTTCGACCACGACCACCCGGTGCGGCCGCCCGAGGTCATAACCCAGCGCCTCCGCGCGCTGGCGAGCACCCTCGTCGTCGGTCCCGGCCAGCAGGTCCGCCGTGAGCTCCCGGCGCACCCGCAGCTCGCTGTCGGCCAGCGCGCGCAGCCGGGCCAGCTCGACGGCGAGGACCGTGGCCGCGTACTCCAGCGCCATCAGGTCCGGGCCGGCGGCCCGCCGGCCGGGGTCCACCAGGGCCAGCACCCCGAGCACGCCGGGGCGGGGCGAGGCCAGCGCGACCACGCGGTCGCCGTCGCGCACCGACGTGCCCTCGACCATGAGCCGACGGAGCAGCTGTTCCCGGTCGTAGGCGGGCGGTTTCGGGTACGGCTCGGGCCGGCCGGGCCCGGCCCACGCGGACAGGTTGCCGTACCGGTCCTCCACCGCCACCGGCAGCCCGGTCAGCTCGTGCAGCGTCTGGGCGATGCCGGCCGTCCCGGCCCCGGTCACCGCGATCTTGGTGAGCCGGTCGTGCACCTGCATGCCCAGCCGGAGGGCGGCCACCGTCTCCTCCAGGGCCGCGTTCGCCGTGGCCAGCTCCCGGGCGGTGCGGCGCTCCCCGGCGTGCAGCTGGGCGTTGGACACGGCCACGCCGGTCTGCTGGGCCACGACCTGGGCCAGGAACTGCTCGTCGGTGGCCGGCTCGCACCCGGCACAGACGATCATGTGTCCGAGGGGGCCGGCCAGGCTGCGCATCGGGTACGCCCAGGCCCAGCCGGCGTCGGGGATGGTCACCGGGCCCCCGGCGGCCGGGAGCGCCCGCAACTGGGCGAGCAGCTCCGGGGACACGGCGGCGGGCTCCGGCGCGCCGGTCCACCAGGCGTCGCCGAGTACGAACCCGGCTACCTGCCATCCGCCGAGCGAGCTGGCCGCCGAGCTGGCCAGTCGGAGTATCTGCTGGTGGTCGGGGCTCTCGGTCATCAGGATGGACAGCACGAGCAGCGCCCGGAGGTTGGTCAGCTGACCCCGGAGCGAATCACCGTGCGCAGTAGCGGATGACGCGATGGCGATCCTTCTTCCGCTCGCCCGTGATCGGGTTTACGTCGGATCGTAAGGCGGGCCGCTGAGGTGTTCCAACCGGGCCCGGGTCCTGCGGTGCGGCGTCACTGTGAGGTCATGCCGCCGTCCGCGGTGACCACCGAGCCGGTCAGGAAGGACGAGTCGTCGCTGGCCAGGAACAGCGCCACCTGGGCGATCTCCTCCGGGGTACCGAGCCTGCCGATCGGGTACTTGGCCACGGTGAGCGCCAGCCCGGCCGCCACGTCGCCCTGGCCGCGGGCGCGCAGCAGCGGTTCCATCAGCGGGGTGTACACGGTGCCAGGGCAGATCGCGTTGACCCGGATGCCGCGCGGGGCCAGGTCGACGGACATCGACCGGGTCAGCGCGACCACCGCGCCCTTGGCCGCGCAGTAGGCGGCGAAGTTGGCTATCCCGACCAGCGCCGCGACCGATCCCTGGTTGATGATCGACCCGCGGCCGGCCTCCGCCATCGGCCAGGCGGCCGCGCGGGAGCACAGGAACGTGCCCCTGGCGTTGACCGCGAAGCAGCGGTCCCAGTCGTCGTCGGTCGCGTCCAGCACCGAGCCTGCGCTGTTCACGCCGGCGTTGTTGTACAGCACGTCGGGGGGGCCGAGCTCGGCCGCGACCCGGCCGAAGGCGGCGTCGACCTGCCCGGAGTCGCTGATATCGGCGGTGACGGCCAGGGCGCGGCCGCCTTCGGCCGCGATCGCCGCCGTGGTGTCCGCCGCGGCCTGGCCGGCCAGGTCTACCGCCGCCACCGCCGCGCCCTCGCGGGCGAACAGCGTCGCGGCGGCCCGGCCGATGCCCGAGCCGGCCCCGGTGACCACCGCCACCTTCCCGCCCAGCCTGCCTGCCATCATCGTCTCCTTGCTGGTCGCGCCGGTCACCAGGCGGACATGCCGCCGTCGATGACCAGCGGGTGCCCGGTCATGTAGGCCAGCCGGCCGGAGGCGAGCAGCGCCACCGCGTCGGCGATCTCCGCCGGCGACGCGACCCGGCCGACCGGGATCCGGCCCTCTACCTCCGCCCGCAGTTGCGGCTGGTCCAGCCGCCAGCTCGTCATGGGCGTGTACACCATGCCGGGACAGACGGCGTTGGCGCGGATGCCCGCCGCGGCGTAGTCGACCGCGATCGACCGGGTCAGCATCAGCGCCGCGCCCTTGGACGCCGTGTAAGCGCACCGGCCGGGGAACGCGACCAGCCCGGCCACCGAGGCGATCGTGATGATGTGACCCGACCCCCTGGCCACCATGGAGGGCAGCACGGCCCGGCTGCACAGGAATGGCCCGCGCACGTTGACCGCGTGCACCTGGTCCCAGTCCTGCACCGGCGTCTGGTGGCAGATCGTGGCGGCCTGGGACCCGGTGATCCCCGCGTTGTTGACCAGCACGTCGATGGGGCCCAGCCGGCCGGCCACGGCATCCATCGCAGCCGCGACCGAGTCCTCGCTGGTGACGTCGCAGGTCAGGGTGAAGTCGGCCGCGTCGGCGGCGCCGTCGGGCCGCACGTCCAGCGCGGCCACGGCGAGGCCGTCCTCGCGCAGCCGGGCGCAGGTCGCCAGGCCGATGCCGGACGCCCCGCCGGTGACCACCGCGACCCGGCCGGCCGCCGCGGGTTCCGCCGCCCCGGGGTCCGCGGTCACAAGTTGACCGGGTTGAGCTGGCCGGCGCGCAGCCGGCAGAGCTGGATGAAGTGCTCCGGGTTGAGGAACAGCTCGTCCAGCTCGGCCATCTGGTCCATGGTCCAGCCGCCGGGCTGGCGGATCAGGTAGTCGATGTACTGGAAGGCGTCCTTGGCTCCGTACCCCACATGGTGGGCCCCGAGCACCCGGCGCGAGTCCGCGTCGATGACGAGCTTGAGCCATCCGGACAGGATCGGCCGGGTGAAGGCGTACAGCATCGACCCTTCGGCGGCGGGCAGCGCGAACGACTCGGGGTCGGCGTCGTCGGGCGGCATCTGGATCTTGATCACGTTGCGGTACCTGGCCCGCGCCTCGGCCTCGGACAGGCCGCACCAGGTCACCTCGTAGGTGGTGTGCAGGAAGTCGGGGTAGCTGGAGTAGTCGAACTCGTAGTGCTCGCCCATGATGTTGCGGGCGGCGCCGACGCCGCACTTGCGGGCCTTGAACATCTCCATCGGCGGCCCGAGCAGGTCGCCGGCCGCGTACACGTTCGGCACCGACGTCCGCATGGTGGCGTCGGCGACCACGAATCCCCGCTCGTTGGTCTGCAGCCCCAGCGGGGCGTACATGCTCAGGTCGGGCCGCTCTCCGGTGCCGACGAACAGGAAGTCGGTGTCGATCTGCCGGATCTCGCCGCCGGGCGTGCGGTACCTGACGCCGCTGACCCGCCCGTCGCCGAGCACCTCGATCAGCTCGGTGCCGGCCAGGATCTCGATGCCGCGGTCGGCCATCATCGCGACCACGTAGTCACGCAGTCCCTCGTCGACGTGGTGCAGGCTGGCCGTCTCCATGAGCGGGCTGCGGGTCAGGATCGTGGTCTTGCACCCGGTCGCGTGGAAGAACGAGCCGTACTCCAGCGCGACCTTGGAGCCGCCCACGATCACGCACCGGTTCGGCTCGTAGTCGAGCTCCTCGATCAGCGACGCGAAGTCGTAGATGCCCTTGCGGCCCATGCCGGGGACATCAGGGTAGACGGTGCTGGCCCCGGTGCTCAGCACCAGGTTCCTGGCGCGGAACCGCTGCCCGTCCACCTCGACGGTGTGCTCGTCGATGATCGTGGCCGGGGCATTGAGCACGTACTCCATGTCGAGCTGTTCTTTCGACTGCCAGTTCATGATCGCATGCGGATACGCCCGCCCGGTC
>Ga0207664_10000454_pt1 | contig 29097 bp, 22 predicted proteins | sample LARL83metaG_FD_184349 | JGI IMG/M metagenome (GOLD analysis project Ga0207664, IMG submission 184349) | Corn, switchgrass and miscanthus rhizosphere microbial communities from Kellogg Biological Station, Michigan, USA - LAR L8-3 metaG... | ecosystem: Host-associated > Plants > Roots >... | reverse complement strand
ACTCCATCCGCGAAGGCGCAGGCGATCGCGGCGAGCCTCGCCTCGGGCGAGCGCAAAGGAATCTTCCTCGGCAATTTCGCGCAACACCATCCGCAGGCGGCGGAGCTCCATGCGCTCGCTCAGGAGCTGGCGCGAGCGACGGGTGCCAAACAGGGGTTTCTGACCGAGGCGGCCAATTCGGTCGGCGGACACATTGCGCGGGCGTTGCCGCAGCGCGGCGGCATGAATGCCCAATCGATGCTGGCCTCGCCGCGCAAGGCCTATCTGCTGTTACACGCGGAGCCCGATCTCGATGCGGCGGATCCCGCCGCGGCCCGCGCGGCGCTCGAGGCCGCCGAGTGCGTGATCGCGCTCTCGCCTTTCCGCTCCGGTGTGGGCGAGTACGCCGATGTGGTGCTGCCCATTTCGCCGTTCAGCGAGACCGCCGGTACCTTCATCAGCTGCGAAGGGCGCGTGCAGGCATTCAACGGCGTCGCGCCGCCGCTGGGCGAGACGCGGCCGGCGTGGAAAGTGCTGCGCGTGCTGGGGTCGATGCTCGACCTGGAAGGCTTCGCGCAGGAAAGCATCGAGGCCGTCCGCCGCGAATTGCCTCGGCCCGAGGCCATCGCGGCGGCGCTCTCGAATGCGGCCGGCACCGCGATCGTCATGCCCGCCGACTCTTATGCGGTGCTGGAGCGCGTCGCCGACGTGCCGATCTATTTCGCTGACCCGCTGGTGCGGCGCGCCGCCTCGCTGCAGAAGACGCGCGCCGCGCTGCCGCCTGTCGTGCGCGCCAACGCATCGACATTGGCACGGCTGGAGCTGGCCGAAGGCGAGGCTGCGCGCGTTCGCCGGGGCGAAGGCGAAGCGATGCTCAAGATCGTCGCCGACCCCGGCGTGCCCGACGGCTGTGTGCGGATCGCAGCCGCGCATCCGGCGACGAGCGTGCTTGGGCCGATGTTCGGGTCGATCGCGGTGGAGGCGGTCGGATGAACGAGATCCTCGCTCCGGTGCAGGATTTTTTCGGACCGACCTGGCCGGCGGTGTGGACGCTGGCCAAGATCGTCGCGATCGCGATCCCGCTCATCCTCGGCGTCGCCTATCTGACGCTGGCCGAGCGCAAGGTGATCGGCTGGATGCAGGTCCGCATCGGCCCCAACCGGGTCGGTCCGCTGGGCTTGCTGCAACCGTTCGCCGACGTCTTCAAGCTGGTGTTCAAGGAGATCATCGTCCCTTCGGGCGCGAGCCGCAGCCTGTTCTTTCTCGCCCCGCTGCTCTCGCTCGGCCCGGCGCTCGCCGCGTGGGCGGTGATCCCGTTCGACGACGGCATCGTCCTGTCCAACATCAACGCCGGCCTGCTCTATATCCTGGCGATGACATCGATCGGCGTGTACGGGGTGATACTCGCCGGCTGGGCATCCAACTCCAAATACGCGTTCCTCGGTTGCCTGCGCTCGGCGGCTCAGATCGTGTCGTACGAAATCGCGATGGGCTTTGCGCTGGTCGGCGTGCTGATGGCGGCGTCCAGTCTCAACATCAGCGACATCGTGCGCGGCCAGAGCGGCGGCTTCTGGCACTGGTACATGCTGCCGCTCTTGCCGCTGTTCGTCGTCTACCTGGTGTCGGGCATCGCCGAGACCAATCGCCATCCGTTCGACGTCGCCGAAGGCGAGTCCGAGATCGTCGCCGGCTTCCACGTCGAATACTCCGGAGTCACGTTCGCGGTGTTCTTCCTCGCCGAATACATGAACATGATCCTGATCTCGTCGCTGGCGTCGATCATGTTTCTCGGCGGCTGGCTGGCGCCGCTGCCGGTCCTGAACGACATCGGCGTCGGCGGCATGCATCCGCTCGGCGATGGTTTCCTCTGGCTGTTCGTCAAGATCTGCGCGATCCTGTTCATTTTTCTCTGGATACGGGCAACCTTTCCCCGCTACCGCTACGACCAGATCATGCGGCTGGGCTGGAAAATATTCATTCCGGTAACGCTGGTATGGATCGCATTCCTCGGCGCGATGATGCAGACGCGCTGGGCCTACCTCTTCCACTGAGCATCCGCGATGCTGCAGAGAGTCCGCGATTTCTTCAACGCCTACCTGCTCATCGAGCTGTGGCAGGGCCTGCGCGTCACGTTGACGAACATGTTCCGGCCGAAGATCACCGTGCAGTTCCCCGAGGAAAAGACACCGATGAGCCCGCGCTTCCGCGGGCTTCATGCGCTGCGCCGGTATCCGAACGGCGAGGAGCGCTGCATCGCGTGCAAGCTGTGCGAAGCGGTGTGTCCGGCGCTGGCGATCACGATCGAGTCGGAAGCTCGTGAGGATGGCACGCGGCGCACCACCCGCTACGACATCGATCTCACCAAATGCATATTCTGCGGGTTCTGCGAGGAATCGTGCCCGGTCGATTCGATCGTCGAGACGCGGATACTCGAGTATCACGGGGAAAAGCGGGGCGACCTGATCTACACGAAGGAAATGCTGCTCGCCGTCGGCGACCGGTACGAGGCGCAGATCGCGGCCGATCGCGCCGCGGATGCCAAGTACAGGTAGGAAATGGACATCCAGCCGGTCGTCTTCTACGTTTTCGCGGCCGTGCTGGTCTTCGCGGCCCTGCGCGTCATCAGCAGCAGCAACCCGGTGCACTCCGCGCTGTGGCTGGTGCTCTCGTTCTTCAGCGCCGCGGGAATCTGGCTGCTGCTGCAGGCCGAATTTTTGGCCATCGCGCTGGTGCTGGTCTACGTCGGCGCCGTCATGGTGCTTTTCCTCTTCGTCGTGATGATGCTCGATGTGAACTTCGCCAAGATGCGCGAGCAGTTCAAGAGCTACATTCCGGTCGGCGCGACCGTCGGCATACTGATCCTGGTCGAGATGACCCTGGTGCTCCTCGGCGGCTACTTCGCGCCCGGGACCGGCGCGGCGCCGGCAGCTGCCGCCGCGGGGTACAGCAACACGCGCGCGCTGGGTCTGCTCCTCTATACCGATTACGCCTATCCGTTCGAAATCGCGGCGGTGATCCTGCTGGTGGCGATCATCGCCGCGATCGCGCTTACGCATCGCGCACCGCGCACGAGCAAGCGCCAGGATCCGGCAGCCCAGGTCAAGGTGCGCCGGGGCGATCGGCTGCGCGTGATCGACATGCCGGCGGAGAAGAACGAGGGCTAAAGCGCCGCTTTAGATCGCTGTACGAAGCAACAATGGCAAGGCTGCGGGCGCGGCCCAAAGCCTCGGGGAGAATGGACTTGTCGCTTATCTGGCAACCGGCGCTGACGCACTACCTGGTCCTGGGCGCGATCCTGTTCGCGATCAGCGTGATCGGCATCTTCCTCAATCGACGCAACGTCATCCTGATGCTGATGGCGATCGAGCTGATGCTGCTCGCCGTCAATCTGAACTTCATCGCGTTTTCGCATTACCTCAACGACCCCGCCGGACAGGTATTCGTCTTCTTCATCCTGACCGTGGCGGCCGCCGAGTCGGCGATCGGTCTGGCGATCCTGGTGCTGCTGTTCCGCACCGTGCGTTCGATCGACGTCGAAGATCTGGCGACGCTCAGGCATTAGGCCCGGATCGAAGCGATGACGATGCAACAAATCTATCTGCTGATACCGCTGGCGCCGCTTTTCGCGGCCGTGGTCGTCGGCCTCTGGGGTCCGCGGCTGGGGCGGGCGCCGTCGCACTGGATCTGCATACTCGGGGTCGCCGTGTCGACCGCGGCGTCGGGCTGGGTGCTGAAGGACGTGCTGGCCGGCCACTCGTTCAACGGCGACGTCTACACCTGGATGTCGTCGGGCGGAATCAAGTTCGCGATCGGGTTCCTGATCGATCCGCTGACGGCGCTGATGATTACCGTCGTCTCGTTCGTGTCGCTGATGGTCCACGTCTACACGGTCGGCTACATGGCCGACGATCCGGGCTACACGCGGTTCTTCGCCTACATATCGCTGTTCACCTTCAGCATGCTGATGCTGGTGATGGCCAACAACTTCCTGCAGCTGTTTTTCGGGTGGGAAGCGGTCGGACTGGTGTCGTACCTGCTGATCGGCTTCTGGTACACGCGTCCGACGGCGAACTACGCCAGCCTCAAGGCGTTTCTCGCCAACCGGGTCGGTGATTTCGGCTTCGTGCTGGGTATCGGCCTGATCGTCGCTTTCTTCGGCTCGCTCGACTACGCGACCGTCTTCGCTGCCGCGCCGCAAGCCGCCGGCGCGACGCTGAATTTCGTCGGCGACCGGCAGTGGTCGGTGCTGACGGCGATCTGCATCGGGCTTTTCGTCGGTGCGATGGGCAAAAGCGCCCAGGTTCCGCTGCACGTGTGGCTGCCGGACTCGATGGAAGGTCCGACGCCGATCTCGGCGCTGATCCACGCCGCGACGATGGTCACCGCCGGAATCTTCATGGTCGCGCGCATGAGCCCGCTGTTCGAGCTGTCCGATACGGCGTTGTCGTTCGTCACGATCATCGGCGCGACCACCGCGTTGTTCATGGCGTTTCTGGGCATCGTGCAGAACGACATCAAGCGGGTGATCGCGTACTCGACGCTGTCGCAGCTCGGCTACATGACGGTCGCGCTGGGCGTTTCGGCCTATTCGGCGGCGATCTTCCACCTGATGACCCATGCGTTCTTCAAGGCGCTGCTGTTCCTGGCGGCGGGGTCGGTGATCATCGCGCTGCATCACGAGCAGGACCTGCGCCGCATGGGTGGCTTGAAGAAATACATGCCGATCACCTACTGGACGACGGTGATCGGGTCGCTCGCGCTGGCCGGCATCCCGCCGTTTGCCGGCTTCTTCTCCAAGGACGCGATCATCGAGGCCGTGCAGCTGTCGACGGTGACCGGCCACACCTACGCGCAGATCGCGTTGACGCTCGGCGTGTTCGTGACCGCGCTGTACAGTTTTCGCATGTTGTTCCTCGCGTTCCACGGCGACGAGCGGTTCAGGCATCCGGTTCCCGCTGACGCCGCTCACGAGGAGCCCGGGCACGACGCTCATGCCGCCGCCGGTCCGCCGCACGAGAGTCCGTGGGTCGTGACCGTGCCTCTGATCCTGCTGGCGATCCCGTCGATCTATGCCGGCTGGGCGTATGTCGATCCGGTGCTGTTCGGCGATTTCTTCGGGAGCTCGATCGCCATCCTGCCGCAACACGGCGGCATGGCGACGCTGCGCGAGGAATGGCACGGCGTCGGCGCGTTCGTCGTCCACGGCGTTGCCGCGGCGCCGTTCTGGCTCGCGCTCGCGGGCATCGGGCTCGCGTGGCTGCTCTACATCCGGCGCCCCGACTTGCCCGCCAAGATACAGGCCCGGACCGAAGCGCTGTACGCGCTGCTCGCCAACAACTACTACGTCGACCGGTTCAACGACTGGTTTTTCGCCGGCGGTTTCCGCCGCGCCGGGAACCTGTTTTCGGAGATCGGCGACCGCTCGGTCATCGACGGCTTCTTCGTCAACGGCAGCGCACGCATGGTCGGCGCGGCATCGGCCGCGCTCCGCCTGGTCCAGTCGGGCTACATGTACCTGTATGCGTTCGCGATGATCCTGGGCGTGTTCGTCGCCCTGTTCTGGTGGGTCGTGCTGAGGGTCGTCTGATGCTGCCCTACTTGAGCCTCGCGATCTGGGTTCCGATCGTCGCCGGCCTGCTGGTGCTCGCAGTCAACCGCGATGCCGATGCCGCGGCGGCGCGCTGGTTGGCGCTGGTGGGCGCCGTCGCGGGGTTCGCCGTCACGATCCCGCTTTACGCGCATTTCAGGCTGGGCACCGGCGAAATGCAATTCGTCGAGGCGGTCGAGTGGATACCGCGCTTCAATGTCAATTATCTGCTCGGCGTCGACGGCATTTCGCTGCTTTTCATCCTGCTGAACAGCTTCGTCACCGTGCTCGTCGTCTGGGCCGGCTGGATCGTCATCCAGACGCGGGTTGCCCAGTACATGGCGGCATTCCTGATCATGTCAGGCCTCATCAACGGCGTGTTCGCATCGCTCGACGGCGTTCTGTTCTATGTTTTCTTCGAGGCGATGCTGATTCCGATGTACCTGATCATCGGCATCTGGGGCGGGCCTAACCGTGTCTACGCGGCGATCAAGTTCTTTCTGTACACGCTGCTCGGTTCGTTCCTGATGCTGGTCGCGTTCATCTATCTCTATTCGGTCAGCGGCGGCAGCTTTTCGATTCTGGAGTGGTACCAGCTGCCGCTGTCGCTGAAGACGCAGCTTCTGCTCTTCGTCGCGTTCTTCCTCTCGTTCGCGGTCAAGGTGCCGATGTGGCCGGTGCATACCTGGCTCCCCGACGCGCACGTCGAGGCGCCGACCGGCGGCTCGGTCGTGCTGGCGGCGCTGACGCTCAAGGTCGGCGCGTACGGCTTTGTCCGCTTCGTGCTGCCGATACTGCCGGACGCCAGCCATTATCTGGCCAACTTCGTCATAACCTTGTCGTTGATCGCGGTCATCTACATCGGCTTCGTCGCGCTGGTGCAGGCGGACATGAAAAAGCTGATCGCGTATTCGTCGATCGCGCACATGGGCTTTGTCACGCTGGGCTTTTTTCTGTTCAGCGAGCTCGGCGTCGAGGGCGGACTCGTCCAGATGCTCTCGCACGGTTTCGTCTCGGCGGCGATGTTTCTTTGCGTGGGCGTGCTGTACGACCGCATGCATAGCCGGCAGATCGCCGATTACGGCGGGGTCGTCAATACGATGCCGCGCTTCGCCGCGCTTGCGATGCTGTTCGCGATGGCCAACGCCGGCCTGCCCGGCACCAGCGGCTTCGTCGGCGAGTTCATGGTGATCCTGGCCGCGGTCAAAGCGAATTTCTGGGTCGGATTCCTCGCCGCGGTCACGCTGATCCTCGGCGCCGCGTACACGCTCTGGATGTACAAGCGGGTCTGGTTCGGCGCGGTAGTCGGCGAGCGCGTCGCCGCCCTCAAGGACGTGTCGCGGCGCGAGTTCTGGCTGCTGGCGACGCTGGCCGGCGTGGTGCTGTTCATGGGTGTCTACCCGAAGCCGTTCACCGACGTGATGCATGCGTCGGTCACCGAGCTGCTGGCGCACGTCGCCAAGAGCAAACTGTGATGACCGCCACGCCTGTGAACTTCGATTTCCTCCCGGCCCTGCCCGAGATCACGCTGCTGGTCGCCGCTTGCGTCGTGCTGATGGTCGACCTGGTGCTGCCCGAAACGCTGCGCAAATGGAGCTACTGGCTCACCCAGCTCGGTGTCGTCGCGACCGCGTGGCTCTCGCTCTACGTATTCCACCAGACGCCGGCACACACGTTCGGCAATACCTTCGTCGCCGACGCGCTGGCCGATGTGCTCAAGTTCTTAAGCTGCATGACCGTCGCGCTGACACTCGCGTACTCGCGCAGCTATCTGACGGTGCGGGGCCTGTTCCGCGGCGAAACATTTGCGCTGATGATGTTCGCGCTGCTCGGAATGATGGTGATGATTTCGGCCAATCACTTCCTGCTGCTGTATCTCGGGCTCGAGTTGATGTCGCTGTCGCTGTACGCGATGATCGCGCTGCAGCGGGAATCCGGGCAGGCGGTCGAGGCGGCGATGAAATACTTCGTCCTCGGCGCGCTCGCTTCCGGCCTGCTTCTGTACGGGATGTCGATGATCTACGGCGCCACCGGCACCCTCGACGTGGCGCGCGTCACGACGACGGTGTTCGCCGGCGGCGTCAACAAGACGATGCTGGCCTTCGGGCTCGTATTCGTCGTCTCGGCGATCGCCTTCAAGCTCGGCGCCGTGCCGTACCACATGTGGCTGCCGGACGTCTATGAGGGAGCGCCGACGGCGATGACCCTGTTCGTCGGCGCCGCACCGGAGCTCGCCGCGTTCGGCTTCATGACGCGGCTCCTGGTCGGCGCGCTGGCGGCAATGGCGTTCGACTGGCAGGGCATGCTGCTGATCCTTTCGCTGCTGTCGATGATCGCCGGTAACGTCATCGCGATCTCGCAGACCAACATCAAGCGGATGCTGGCATACTCGACGATCGCCAACATGGGCTACATGCTGATGGGCTTTCTCGCCGCCAACATCAACGGCTACAGCGCGGCGATGTTCTATACGATCACCTATGTGATGACCACGCTGGTCAGCTTCGGCATGGTAATGCTGCTCTCGCGCGCCGGCTTCGAGGCCGACCAGCTGGACGACTTCAAGGGCCTCAATCAGCGCAGCCCGTGGTATGCGTTCCTGATGCTGCTGACGATGTTCTCGCTGGCCGGCATTCCGCCCACCGTCGGCTTTTATGCCAAGTTCGCCGTCATCGAGGCCGCCGTCGACGTTGGGCTCGTCTGGCTCGCCGTCGTCGCGGTGATGGCGTCGCTGATCGGAGCCTTCTACTACCTGCGCATCGTCAAGCTGATGTATTTCGACGATCCGGTCGATACCGCGCCGCTGGAAGCGCGAAGCGATACCAGGGCCTTGCTGTCGATCAACGGGCTTGCGCTGCTGTTGCTGGGCATTTTTCCGCAATGGCTGCTGGGGATGTGCGTGGTCGCCCTGACGCGGTCCTACTGATCACCGCCGGCGAGCTGCAGCGTCGAGTCGAATTGTCGGATCGAAGATGCGCGTAGGATTTTTCGTCACCTGCCTGGTCGACCTGATGCGTCCGGCGATCGGTTTTGCCGCGATCAGGCTGCTCGAAGCGGGCGGTGCCGAGGTCTTCGTGCCGCCGGCGCAGACCTGCTGCGGCCAACCGGGCTACAACTCGGGAGACCGCGCCGGAGCGATCGCTCTCGCGGGAAAGCTGGTCGCTGAATTCGAATCCTGCGATTATCTGGTCGCCCCGTCGGGCTCGTGCACCGGCATGATCAAGACGCACTACGCCGACCTCTTCCGCGACGATCCGCCGCTGCTTGCGCGCGCCGCCGCGCTGGCCGCGAGGACTTTCGAGCTGACCGATTTTCTCGTCAACGTGCTCGAGTTCGACGCGGTGCCAGGAACATACACCGGCACCGTCACCTACCATGACAGTTGCGCCGGGCTGCGCGAGATGGGGGTCAAGCAGCAGCCGCGCGCGCTGCTCGCGCGGATGCCTGGCGTCCGGCTCGCCGAAATGACCGAGTGCGAGACTTGCTGCGGCTTCGGTGGAACCTTCTCGATCAAGTACGGCGAGATCGCAACGCGGCTCGCCGACAACAAGTGCGCGAACATCGCGGCCTCGGGCGCCGACGCGGTCGTGCTCGGCGATCTGGGCTGCATGCTCAATATCGAGGGACGGCTGCGCCGGCGCGGCGACAGCCGTACCCGCGTGCTGCACATCGCCGAAGTGCTCGCCGGCGAATAGCCTCAGGACTCATCCATGCAGATCGCCTCGATGCATTTCAAGGAACGCGCGCACGACAACATGGGCAACGCCCAGCTGCAGGGCAACCTGCAGAAGATCAAGGGAAAATTCGTCGCCAAGCGGCGCGAATCGATGGTCGAGCTGGACGACTTCGAGGCGACGCGCGAGGCCGCGCGCGCGATCCGCCAGCGTGCGCTCGACGACCTCGACGTCTGGCTCGAGATGTTCGAGCGCAACGCGACCGCGCGCGGCGCGACGGTCCTCTGGGCCGAGACGCCGGCCGACGTCAACCGGCACGTGCTCGCGATCGCCGCGCGCCACGGCGCCCGCAAGATCATCAAGTCGAAGTCGATGGTCAGCGAAGAGTCGGCACTCGACCGCGCGATCGAGAGCGCCGGCATGGAGGTCGTCGAAACGGATCTGGGCGAATACATCCTGCAGATCAACGATTACGAGCCGCCCTCGCACATCATCGGGCCGGCGCTGCACAAGAGCAAGGAAGAGGTGTCGGACCTGTTCGCCCGGGTGCACGGCACCGCGAGAAAAATGGAGATCAACGAGCTCTGCCTCGAGGCGCGCCAGGTGCTGCGCAAGCACTATCTGGCTGCGGACATGGGCATCTCGGGCGGCAATTTCTTCGTCGCCGAGACCGGCTCGGTCGTGCTGGTGACCAACGAGGGCAACGCGACGTTGACGACGACCTTGCCCGACGTTCACGTCGCGATCTCGGGCATCGAGAAGATCGTTCCGACGCTCGAAGACGTCGCCACCCTGATGCGCGTACTGCCGCGCTCGGCGACCGGACAATCGATTTCCAACTATGTCGACGTGCTGACCGGAATCCGCGGCGACGGAGAATTTCACGGCGCCCGGCATATGTACTTCATTCTGGTCGACGCCGGCCGCAGCGCCGTGCTCGGAAGCGAAGTCAGCGAAGCATTGCGCTGCATTCGCTGCGGCGCATGCATGAACCATTGCCCGGTCTACCAGAACATCGGCGGGCATTCGTACGGCTGGGTCTATCCCGGGCCGATCGGCTCGATCCTGACGCCGTCGTACATCGGCCTCGAAAACGCGCTCGACCTGCCGCAGGCATCGACCTTGTGCAATCAATGCGGCGTCGTGTGTCCGGTCAAGATTCCGCTGCCCGACCTGCTGCGCAAGCTGCGCGAGCAGCAGTTCGCGCGGCGGCTGCGCCCATGGCCTGAGCGGGCGGGCTTGCGCGCCTGGGCGTGGCTCGCCGTGCGGCCGCGCCTGTTCGGCGCGCTCACCCGCGTCGGCGTGCGTGCCTTGCGCCGGCTGGGCGGCGGCGACCGGCTGATTCATCGCCTGCCGCTGGGCCGCGGCTGGACCGACGGCCGCGACATGCCGGCACCGGCCGGGCGCACGTTTCGCGAGCTCTATGCCCGACGCCGTGTCGACGGAGAAAGACAATGAACGCTCCGCGCGACGCCAAGCCCGTGCCGCGGATCAGCCGGCGCGGCGAGAGCCTCGGCACCGAGAATGCATTCGTCGTTCTCGCCGAAGTCAACGCGCTGGCCCGTCAGGGCCGCGACATCGTGTCGTTCTGCATCGGCCAGCCCGATTTTCCGACACCGGCCAACATCCAGGACGCCGCAATCGCGGCGATCCGCGCGGGCAAGCATGGCTACACGCCATCGGCCGGCATCGACGAGCTCCGCGCTGCGGCGGCGCGCGATCTGGGCAGCAGGCGAGGGCTTGCGATCGAGCCCGACGACGTCGTGGTCGGCGCCGGTGCCAAGCCCTTCATCGCCTACGCCATCGCATCGGTGACCGATTTCGGCGCCGAGGACGAGGTGATCTACCCGGTGCCGGGCTTCCCGATCTACGAGTCGCAGATCGTGGCCAACGGCGCATTGCCGGTGCCGATACACCTGCGCGAATCGCGCGATTTCGCCTTCGATCCGCACGAGCTCGAAGCCAAGATCACCGCCAAGACGCGGCTCTTGATCCTGAACTCACCGCACAACCCGACCGGCGCGAGCCTCAAGCCGGCGGATCTGGGCGTGATCGCCGAGATCCTGCGCCGGCATCCGCAGATCTGGGTCTACGCCGATGAAATCTATTCGCGGCTGTGCTACGACGGCGAATTCGCCTCGCTCGCGGCGCTTCCCGGCATGCTCGAGCGCACGATCATCTCGGACGGCGCGTCGAAGACCTGGGCGATGACCGGATGGCGCCTGGGCTATGTCGCCAATCGCGCGCTGGCGCCGGTGTTCACGCGCTGGATCACCAATACCGATTCCTGCGCCTCGCAGATCAGCCAGTGGGCCGCACTCGAAGCGATCACCGGGCCGCAGGCCGACGCCGAGGCGATGCGGCGCTCGTTCCTCGAGCGGCGGGACTTGATCGTCTCGCTGCTGAACGAGGTTCCCGGCATCAGCTGCAAAACGCCGGGCGGCGCGTTCTACGCCTGGCCGAACGTGACCGAGGCGTGCAAGCGCACCGGCTGCGCCGATTCGGAGGAATTCCGCAAGCGCTTGCTGAACGAAGCCGGCGTCGCGGTGCTGGCCGACATCCATTTCGGACGGCGCGTGCCCGGCGACGGCCAGCATGTGCGCTTTTCGTATGCCGCCTCGCCGGCGGCGATCCGGTCCGGTATTGAACGCATCGCCTCGTTCATCGAGAAGAGCAGCCGATGAGCACCGGCGGCGACCCGGCGCGTGACAGGATTCTCGGCCGCGTGCGCGACGCCTTGGCAAAATCGGGCGCGGCACGGGACGAGGCCGTCGCGCGCGCGAACGCCGAAGCGTATGTCTCCGCGCACGTGCAGGGTCCTCGCCCGCGCATGCCCGACGATCCGGTCGCGCGGTTCATGCGGCGCGCAACCGACATGGAAAGCACGGTCGCGCGAATCGCCGACCGGCGCGAGATCCCGGCAAGCGTCGCCCGTTATCTTGACGAACTCGAGCTGGCGCCGGCGCTGGCCGCGCAGCGCTCGCGCCAGGGCGTGTGCTGGCCGGAGTTCGCCGACCTGGACTGGGGCGGCGCCGGCCTCGCGATCGAGCCGCGCCCGGCTACCGGCGACGACAAGCTGGGCATCACCGCAACCTTCTGCGCGATCGCCGAAACCGGCACGCTGGTACTGCTGTCCGGCGCCGATACGCCGACCGGGACGATGCTCCTGCCCGACACCCACGTCGCCGTCGTGTCGGCCGCGCGCATCGTCGCGGGGATGGAGGAGGCGTTCGCGCTGGTGCGCCGCGAGCGCCATCCGATGCCCCGCGCGGTCAATCTCGTTTCCGGGCCGTCGCGCACCGGGGACATCGAGCAGACGATCGTGCTCGGCGCCCACGGCCCGTATCGGGTCCACATTCTGGTCGTCGACCGCTGACCGCTGCGTCGGTCGTGGCGGCGGCCGGCTGTCAACAGCCGGCGCGGGCGGAACGTTAACCGGGCATTGCAGCGGCGCTTAGGCGGAAGTCGAGCCCGGCGCGTTGCACTTACCGGAGGAAACGTCATGGCAATGCGCAATCGGATCCTGGTCGCCGCGATCGCACTGGGCGCGGCGGCGGTATCGCTGCCCGGCGCGGCAAGGACTTATGTCGAGATTCAGGTCGCACCGCCCGCACCCCGCGTCGAAGTCGTACCGCCGGCTCGCGCCGGCTACGTCTGGTCACCCGGCTATTGGCGCTGGAACGGTCACCGCCATGTCTGGGTCCGCGGCGCCTGGGTCCGCGAGCGGCACGGCTGGCACTGGGAGCCCCAGCATTGGGTCCAGGGTCCGAGCGGACGCTGGCATTTCGTCCCCGGGCGCTGGGTCCGCTGACCGCGCCTGGTCCCGCTGACGGCGGCGGCGCAGACGCGGCCGTCGCGGTCGCTTCAGCCGGCTCCCGCCGGCCTCAGTTGACACCCCGCGCCGCGGCGGCGGCCGGGGCGCCCGTCTTCGGTGCCTCGTGCTTGGGCTGCGGAAACCAGCCCAGGACGGCCAGCATCACCGCGAACCCGACGACGTATGCCAGCGTGACGTGCCAACCGCCGCGCACCCACGCGATCGCATCCTTGCCCTCCGGGTACATGTTCGACAGCGCGACGCCGGCGGACGACCCGAACCAGATCATCGATCCGCCGAAGCCGACCGCGTAGGCAAGATAGCCCCAGTCGTAGCCGCCTTGCTGCAATGCCAGGGCGGTCAGCGGAATGTTGTCGAACACCGCCGAGACGAAGCCCAGGCCCAGCGCGACATGCCAGGAGGCGTCCGGCAGCTTGTGCACCGGCATCATCGACGCGGCGAGCACCAGCGACAGAAGGAAGATGCTGCCGCGCAGCGCGCCCGGAAGCTCGCTCCAGGCCGGGCGCCGCAGCGGCACGCAAACCAGCAGAGCGACCCACACCGCCGCGCCTATGAAGGGAAAATCGCCGGCGACATCGTTGTAACGGACATTGATGACGACGTTGACGACGATTGCCGTGATCAGGATCAGCGCGACGATGAACACCCGCACCCAGTCGATGACGACGCCGACCGGCGCCTCGCGCGTGATCGGCGAGTAGCGCTGCTGCTGGATCGCCGCGGGAATGCCGAAAACCAGCATCGCCGTGCCGGCCGCGACGTAGGCTTCCAGCACTTGCAGCGGGTTGACGCCGTCGATCCACATCATCGTCGTCGTCGTGTCGCCCACGACGCTGCCGGAACCTCCCGCATTCGACGCGGCGACGATCGCCGCCAGGTATCCGATGTGCAGCTTGCCGCGAAACACGGCGCCGGCGATCGTGCCGCCGATCAGCGCCGCGGCGATGTTGTCGAGAAAGCTCGACAACACGAAAATCATGAAAAGCAGGACCAACCCGCCTTTCCAGTCGTCGGGCAGCAGTTTGGGCAGCCATTGCGGGATGCGGCTGGCCTCGAAATGCTTGGACAGCAGGGCGAAGCCGAGCAGCAGGCCCAGCAGGTTGGTCAGCAGCACCCATTCGTGCCCGAGGTGATCGAGCCAGCCGGCGACGCCGGGCCCTTCGGCGAACGGCGAAAACGCGATCTTGAACAGCGAGATCACGATCATGCCGCCGACGGCGATCGGCAGCGTATGGCGGTGGAACAGCGCGACCCCGATAAGGGTCAGCGCGAACAACAAGAAATCGATCGGCACACCCGCAATCGCCGGCGGCTCGACCGGCGCAGCGACCGCCACGGCGGGCAGCAGCAACAACGCCGGTATCGCCAGCCAGCGGGCGGCTGGATGCAAGACGCGGGACATCGATTTCCTCCTGCATTTCCGGCTGCCGCTGCGACAATTCGCGCGGGCAGGGGCTTGAGCGCGAATCCGGGCCGGCCGCCAAAAGCAGCACGCGCAAAGCAAAAAGTGCCGCCCGGCGGGTTTTTGTGCCGCTGATTGTAGCTTGCCGTCACCATCGCGCCAATTCCGTGGCCGAAAACGCCGATTTTGGCTCATTTTCCCGGGCGACTCTCCGAATGGCAGACTACTTGCTTGTAAGTGGCGGATTCGACACTTAGACTGATTGACCGCCCGACTCCAGGGAGTGGAGGAAGGCGGTCCGACCCGGTGCCATGGCGTTACCCCGCTCATTCACTCGCCTGGACCTGCCGACTCAGCAAACCGTCGGCGAAGGTCTGGACAGGGAGTCTCTGCTAGCGCTGTCCCAGCGCAAGCTGAATGCGCTCGGCCTCCCGGTCTGCTACATCGACGTCGATCAGCGTTACCGCTTTGTCAACCGGGCGTTTCTCGACTGGTCGGGCAAACCGCAATCCGACGTCATCGGCCGCGAGGTCGTCGAAGTCGACGGCCGCGAGCTCTACCAGCTCTATCACGCCTACCTGGAAGCCGCGCTCAACGGCGAGCGGGTGAGCTTCGAGCGCCAGCTTTCGTCGGTCAAGCGCAACGCCTTCTGGGTCCGTGTCGACTACTACCCGGATCGCGGTCCGCGCGGCGATATCCGCGGTGTGCTCGCGACCTATACCGACGTCGACAACATCAAGCGGATGGAGCTCGAAGCCGGCGAGCGCGAGCATCGCCTGCGCATCGTCACCGACAGCGTCAGCCTGCCGATCCTGTATTTCGATCGCTCGTTCCGCTTGCGCTTTGCCAACAAGCCCTACGGCGAATACATCGGCGCCGCGGTCGACGATCTGCTTGGCCAGCCGCTGAAGAATTTTATCGCCCCCGACGCGCTCGACGAGATGATGGGATACGTCGAGCGGGCGTTCGCCGGCGCGACCGTCAGCTACGATCGCCGCGAGCGCCCGGCCAGCGGCGACCTGCGCTGGGTGCGCATCACGCTGTTCCCCGACCGCGAGCCGGGGCGCAAGACCGGCGGCGCGTTCGCGGTGATCAACGACATCGAAGACGATGTTCGTATCCGCGAGGCGCTGAAGTCCCAGGAATCGCAGCTGCGGCTCTTCGCCGATAACATTCCCGGCCCGATCGCGTACCTGGATCGATCGCTCAAGTACACGTTCGTCAACCAGGCCTTTGCCAACTGGGTGTGCCGGCCGCAGGCGGAGATCTACGGCAAGACTCCGTACCAGGTCATGCCGCATGACGTCAACGCGTTTCTGCGGCCGATCATCAAGCGCGCGCTCGAGGGCGAGAACGTCGAGTACGAGCGCGTGGGTGCCAGCGCCGACGGCAAGCGCCGCTGGATGCACGGCCGGATCGCGCCCGACCTCGATGCGGCGGGCAAGGTGCGCGGGCTGTATTGCACCGAATACGACATCCACGACCTCAAGCTCACCGAGCAGGCGCTGGCGGCGCGCGAGGAGCAGCTGCGGCTGTTCACCGACAACATTCCCGAGCCCGTCGTCTACGTCGATCTCGACCGTCACTACACGTTCGTCAACGACGCCTTCGTGACGCTGGTCGGCATCAGCCGCGACGAGATCATCGGCAAGAGTGTGGCCGACGTGCTCGGCCCGGAGGCATTCGAGTTCCAGCAGCCGTTCATCGATCGCGCCGCCCGGGGCGAGAGCGTCACCTACGAGCGCGAGACCGTCGACGTCAACGGCCGCCAGCGGTGGTTGCGCAACAAGATCGTCCCGGACATGCGCTTCGACGCGACGATCAAGGGCTACTACATCGTCGGTCACGACATCACCGACCTGAAGCAGACGCAGGATGCGCTGGCATCGCGCGAATCCCAGCTGCGCGCGATCATGGACGGCGTGCCGGCGCCGGTCGCCTATATCGATCGCGACGAGCGCTGCCAGTACGTCAACCGGCCGTTCCTGCAGTATTTCGGCCTGACCGCGCAGCAGGTGGCCGAGCTTCGCCTGCGCGACGTTGTCGGCCACGGCATCTACGCGAGCGCGCAGGCGCTGCTGTCGCGCGCGCTGCAGGGCGAATCGACGTCGTTCGAGCGGCTGGTGCCGGGCGCCGATGCGGTGCGGCGATGGATGACGATACGCGTCGTGCCCGACACCGCGCCGGGAGGCGAGGTCAACGGCGCGTTCGTGCTGATGAACGACATCCATGGCCTCAAGCAGGCGCAGGAAGCCCTCCGCGCCAGCGAGGGGGAGCTCCGGCTGATCATGGACAACGTTCCCGCCCGCGTCGCCTACATCGACCGGGAATCGCGTTTCCGCTTCCTCAACCGGCACAACGAGGAATGGCTGTCGGAAAGTCGCAAGGACCTGACCGGCCGGAAGATCGGCGAAGTCGTCGGCGATGCCCGCGCGCGGCAGCTGCAGCCGCTGATGAACCGCGTGTTCTCCGGCGAGACGATATCGACCGAGCAGATGCTGGTGCAGCCGAACGGCGAGCAGCGATGGGAGTCGATTCACTACGCACCGAACCGCGACGGCGAAGGCAACGTCATCGGCATCTACGCGGTGCACACCGACATTCACGACCAGAAGCGCAACGAGGAAGCGTTGCGCCGCGCCAACTGGATGCTGTCGTCGCACATCAACAACACGCCGCTGGCGGTGCTCGAATGGGACCGCGATTTCCGCCTGGTGCGGTGGTCGCCGCAGGCCGAGAACATCTTCGGGTGGCGCGCCGAGGAGGTGCTGGGCATGCCGATCACCGGCAGCCAGCTGACGCACGAAGCCGATCGTCCGACGGTGACCGAGCTCATCGAAAAGCTGATGGCCGGGGAGCAGCCGCGCGCGACCGGACTCAATCGCAACTACCGCAAGGATGGCGAGACGATCTGGTGCGAGTGGTACCACTCGTGCCTGCTTGACGAGCAGGGGCGGATCGTGTCGATCCTGTCGTTCGTTCAGGACGTATCGTCCCGCATCCAGGCGGAGGAGCGGCTGCAATATCTGGCCACGCGCGACGCGCTGACCGGATTGCCCAATCGCCTGCTGCTGCAGGAGCGGCTGGCGCAGGCGATCGCCCAGGCCAAGCGCAACGGCCGCCACGTCGGGGTGCTCTACATCGATCTGGACCGGTTCAAGAACGTCAACGACACGCTGGGACACCGGATCGGCGACGAGCTTCTGAAGCAGGTGACGCATTCACTGTCGGCGGCATTGCGCGAAACCGATCTGCTGGCGCGGCTCGGCGGCGACGAGTTCATGGTCATCGTCGAGGACTTCGACGATGCCGCCGTGCTGAACCGCGTCGCGCAGAAGCTGCAGGACGCGATCGCGCAGCCGTTCCAGATCGAGGAGCACGATATCTACGTGACCTCCTCGATCGGTATCTCGATCTATCCGGACGACAGCGACGACCCGGAGGGCCTGCTCAAGCACGCGGACGTTGCGATGTACCGCTCGAAGGAGCTGGGACGCAACACCTATCAGTTCTTCGATGCCGATCTCGCCGCGCGGCGGTTGAAGCAGCACACGCTGGAGAGCTCGCTGCGCACCGCAGTCAAGGAATGCGCGCTCAGGCTGCACTATCAGCCGATCGTGCGCATTGCCGACCGGTCGATCGTCGGCGCCGAGGCGCTGCTCCGCTGGCACGACGAGGAGCATGGGGAGATCGCGCCGCAAGTCTTCATTCCGCTGGCGGAGGAGTCGGGGCTGATCCATATCCTCGGCGACTGGGTGCTGAAGAGCGCCGCCGAGCAATGCGCGGCATGGCGCAAGGCCGGGCTCGAGCTGACGGTGTCGATCAATCTTTCGGGACGACAGTTCTATCGCGACGACCTGGCGCAGCGGATTTCCGACATCGTGCGTACCGCCGGGTGCGAACCGTCGTGGATCGAGCTCGAGGTTACCGAGTCGAGCCTGCTGCACGACCTCGATGCCATTCGCAAGGTCCTGCAGCGATTGCGCGACGAAGGCTTCTCGGTCGCGATCGACGACTTCGGCACCGGTTACTCTAGCCTGTCGCACCTGAAGCACTTCCCGATCGATACGCTGAAGATCGACATCTCGTTCATCGCCGATCTGGAAACCGATCCCGGCGATGCGGCGATCACCGAGGCGATCATCGCGCTGGCGCGCGGCCTCAATCTGCAGGTCGTCGCCGAAGGCGTCGGCACCAGCGGGCAGCTGGCGTTCCTCGAGGCGCGCGACTGCCACTGCTTCCAGGGCTTTCTTTTCAGCGAAGCGATGGCGCCTGACGAATTCGCCGAGTTCGCGGCGACGCACAGCTAGGCGCCGATTTGCCTTTTCCGCGCGTGCGCCGTCGCAGGCGCTCGCATTGCGAACTCAGCCTGACGCGTCGAGCCAGGTCAGCAGCGGCCGCGCCGCGGTTTCCCAATCGCGCTCCAGCATCAGCATGTGCGCGAGCCCCGGCAGGACCAGCGCAGGCACCCCGTACAGCGACGCCGTCGCCTTGACGTCGGCCGGCGTCGAAATCCGGTCGTCGTTAGCGCCGAGCACGAACAGTCGCGCCGGCGCGACGGGGACACCGCCGTGCAGTCGCAGCGTCAGATCCATCAGCGCGCGTGGCGATTCCGGCGTCAGGTGGGAAATCGCCTCGGCCAGAATGTTCGGCGGAACGCTCGCACTGAAGTACATCGGGCGCAGCGCCGCCAGTACGTCGCCGCTCAAGTGCGGCGCATCGAGCCGATGCATGTTGACCAGATATTCGGGCTGCCAGGCGAGGAGGCGCTGCGCGACCGGCGCAAGTCCGGCGGGAGGGATCGGCGCCAGCAGCGCCGCGGCGCGAATCGGACGCGTCGTCAGCATGCGCTCGATGATCGCGGCGCCCATCGAATGCCCGATCAGCACGGGCGGCGACGGCATGGAGGCTGCGATTTGCTCGACGTCGGCGACGTAGTCGTCGAGAGCGGTCACGAACAGCGATTCGCGGCCGCCGCTCGTCCCGTGTCCGCGCAGGCTAAGCGCATGGGCTTCGTATCCCTGGGCGGCAAAGTAGGGCAGAAAATAAGGCTCCCAGCACCAGGCGTCGCAGTAGCCGCCGTGCACGAACAACAGCGGCGGCTTGGTGCTCGGCTTGGCAGGCAGCCGCGTACGCACTTCGAGCCGTGATTCGGGAGGGAGCATCGGAGCCGGTAGGCACGCGCGCGTGCTAAAATTGCGCTTGCCCGCCGCCATTTCCGGCGCGCGCTCCGGCAAGTGGCGGCAGTGAACCGCACTGATTATCCGGCGGCAGGGCAACGCCATTCTACATGAGTCGATTGCACCGCCGCGAATCCGATCATGCCGCGGTACCGGCCGCCGCGTACGACATCGACTGCCGGCGCTGCCCGAGGCTTGCGCAATTCCTCGATCAGGTTCTCGTGGAGAATCCAGGTTACTTTTGCCGGCCGGTGCCGCCGTTCGGCGACATGAACGCGCGCCTGGTCATCGTCGGACTCGCTCCAGGAATGCACGGCGCCAACGCCAGCGGCAGGCCGTTTACCGGCGACTACGCCGGGATCATGCTGTACGCGACTCTGCACAAGTTCGGCTATGCGAACCGGGCGCAGTCGCTGCGCGCCGACGACGGCCTCAAATTGATCGACGCCCGGATCACCAACGCGGTCAAATGCCTGCCGCCGAACAACAAGCCGCTGCCCGAGGAGATCAGGAACTGCAACGGTTACCTCGCGGCAGAGCTTTGCACCTTGCCCGACGGCGCCGCGATACTTGCGCTGGGGCGAATCGCGCACGAGGCGACGCTGCGCGCGCTGGGTCTGGGATCGCGCGCCTACCCGTTCGCGCACGGCGCGGAGCACGCGCTGCCGCGCGGCAAAGGCGGCACGGCGCGGCTGTTCGACTGCTATCACTGCAGCCGCTACAACACCAATACGCGGCGCCTGACGGGCGCGATGTTCGAGCGGGTATTCGCGTCGATCGCACGCTTTCGCGCCGACGCGGCCGCGTGATTGAGTTGCAGCCGATGTCCGAGCAAAATAAGCCCGCCATGAAAAGCGAAGCGTTCGACGCCCGCGAACTGCTGAAGTCGCTGCCCAATCGCGCCGGTGTCTACCGCATGGTCGACGCGGCCGGCGACACGCTGTACGTCGGCAAGGCGCGCGACCTGAAAAAGCGCGTCTCGAACTATTTCCAGAAAACCGAGCACCATCCGCGCACCGAAGCGATGGTCGCCCAGGTCGCGCGGGTCGAAGTGACGGTCACGCGCTCCGAAGGGGAAGCGCTGCTGCTCGAGAACAACCTGATCAAGGCCCACCAGCCGCGCTACAACGTCGTCTTTCGCGACGACAAGAGCTACCCGTTTATCTGCCTGACCGGCGAAACGTTCCCGCAGCTGCGCTTTCACCGCGGCAAGCTCGACAAGCCGCATCGCTACTTCGGGCCCTTTCCGAGCGCGGGCGCCGTGCGCGAAGGCATGGGCGTGCTGCAGAAGGTGTTCCAGCTGCGCACCTGCGAGAACAGCGTGTTCGCCAATCGCTCGCGGCCGTGCATGCTGCACCAGATCCAGCGCTGCACCGGCCCCTGCGTCGGGTTGATTTCCGAGGCTGACTACCAGGAAGACGTGAAGAACGCGACCCTGTTCCTGCAGGGCAAGACGACCGAGGTGCTGGCCGACCTGCAGCGGCAGATGGACGCGGCCGCGGCGTCGCTCGCCTTCGAGCGGGCGGCGCGACTGCGCGACAAGATCACGCGCCTTCAACAGCTGCAATCGCGGCAGTTCGTCGAAAGCCATACGGCCGGCGATGTCGACGTCATCGCCGGCGCGGCCGAGCGCGGAATGACGGCGGTCAACCTGGTGATGATACGAGGCGGCCGGCACGTCGGCGACCGGACGTTTTTCCCGCAGCATGCGGAAGGCGCGACGCTGGACGAGATCGTTCCGGCGTTTCTGGTCCAGCACTATCTGGAGCGGCCGACGCCCCCGACGATAGTCGCGCCCGGAGGAGGCGAAGACCCGGTGCTCGCCGATGTGCTGTCGGCGCAATCGGGACACAAGGTCCAGCTCGTCACCAATCCCGGCGGCGAGCGTCGCGTATGGGTGACGATGGCATTGCAGAATGCCGAACTTGCCATCCGGCAGCGGCTCGCGCAAAAAGCGACGCAGGACGAGCGGCTCGCCGCCTTGCAGGAAGCGCTGGGTTTGCCCTCGTCGGTGCAGCGGATCGAATGCTTCGACGTAAGCCACACGATGGGCGAGGCCGCGGTCGCGAGCTGCGTCATCTTCGATCGATTGGCGATGCAGACGGGCGAATACCGCCGCTTCAACGTCAAGCCGCCGGTCGGCGGCGATGACTATGCGGCGATGCGCGAGGCGCTGACGCGACGCGTGGCGCGGATCGTCTCCGGCGAATACCCGGCGCCCGACCTGCTGGTGATCGACGGCGGCAAGGGGCAGGTCGGCGTTGCGGCCGAAGTGCTCGCCGAGCAGGGACTGCATGCGACGCATCTGATCGGGATCGCCAAGGGGCCCGAGCGCAAGCCCGGCCTCGAGGAAATCGTCTTTCCGAATGGCAACAAGACGCTGCAACTGCCGGCCGATCACCAGGGTTTGCACCTGTTGCAGCAAATCCGCGACGAGGCGCATCGCTTCGCGATACAGGGGCACCGGGCGCGCCGCGGCAAGGCGAGGACCACATCGACGCTGGAGGAGATCGCCGGCATCGGGGCGCGCAAGCGGCAGGCGCTGCTCGCGCATTTCGGCGGCTTGAAGGGCGTCCAGGCAGCGGGCGTCGATGACCTGGCGCGCGTCGCCGGTATCAGCCGCGCGCTCGCCGAGCGCATATTCGCCGAGCTGCATTGACGGATCGCGGCCGCCGGGTCGGAGCCTCGAGCCAGTCCGGAAGATAGCCGCCGCGAACGGTTCGGTCTGGGGCTGTCGCGGCCGGAGTAGAATGCGCTCACCGTGCGCAGCACGCAGCCGCCGCCATGATATTCAATCTTCCCACCGCGCTGACGTGGCTACGGATCGTCCTGATCCCTGTATTCGTCGGCGTCTATTACGTGCCCGACTCGATGCTGTCGATGGCCCACAAGAACTGGCTGGCAATGACCGTCTTCGCGGTCGCGGCGATCACCGACTGGGCCGACGGCTACCTGGCGCGGCGATGGGGGCAGGTCTCGGCGTTCGGCGCTTTTCTCGACCCGGTCGCCGACAAGCTGATGGTCGTCGCGGCGCTGATCATGCTGGTGTGGCTCGACCGCGCGGAGCCCTGGCTCGCGATCATCATCATCGGCCGCGAAATCGCCGTGTCGGCGCTGCGCGAATGGATGGCGCAGATCGGCAAGTCGAAGAGCGTCGCCGTCGCCTTCGTCGGCAAAGTGAAGACCGTTGCGCAGATCACTGCGGTCATCGCATTGCTGCTCTACCAGCCCGTGATTCCGGGCATCGACACCAAGCTGCTCGGCAAGGCGGCGCTGTGGGTCGCCGCGGTGCTGACGCTGTGGTCGATGGTCCATTACCTGCGGTTGGCCGCGCCGCATCTGTCGCCAGGACCCGGTTCGCCGCGCGATCCGCCGCTGTAGTCGTTGCGGCGAGAGATCCGGCGACGACAATCGTCATCGCCGCATCGCGTCGGCTGCACGTTAAATTGACCCGGCCCGAAGCCGCTCGATATAATAGAAGGCTCTTCCCCGATAGCTCAGCTGGTAGAGCGACGGACTGTTAATCCGCAGGTCCCAGGTTCGAGCCCTGGTCGGGGAGCCACGCTACATGCGGCCCGCAGCGATGCGGGCCGTTTTCTTTTGCTCCGCAATGTCAGATCTTCTTTGCAAAAGCGCGGGTAAATCCAAAGAGGGCCATCGACTGCCGAACCTCATGATTAACGAGCAAGTGGTGCCCGTTGGCACGACGTGGATCGAGCGCGGTTGCCAACGGACGGCAGCGATTTCACGCGCTCAAGGCATCATGCTTTGAGTCGACCTTCAGTGTGCATGATTACGAAGCTTGCCGGGTGGTGCGTGGAGGAATTGTGCACAATACGATTTTCTCCTGACTTGTTGAAGATACCCTTCTGATGGGACGTTCCCGAGGCGCAAAGCCGAAGCGAGGCCGATAATGACAACATACGATTACACGTCGATGGGCTTCTACACGTTCGATTGCCTCGGTTGGCCCTTCACCGAAATCCCGCCAGGCGGCGGTTGCTATCCGATCGAAGAATTGACGCTTGCGGTGTCGGGGGCTGCGGGAACTGCGGCGATCGCCGCTGCGAAAATGGGCCTGAAGACGCTAGCTGTAGGTGGAGTCGGCGATGACCTGATGGGTGATTGGGTGGTTCAACGCCTGCGTCATTTTGGCGTAGACACTTCGACCATGCAGCGGAATAATGGATGGAGGACATCCTCTTCCATCGTGACCACGCGGGCCGATGGATCCCGTCCGGCGCTGCACATGGCAGGTGCCACGGGCAACTTCTTCGTCACTGAAGCAGTGCTGCCGAAGGTGATCTCCGCCAAGGTACTCCACGCCGGCGGCGTAGGGCTGATGCATGCGATGGACAAGAGACGGACTGCCGAAGTGCTTAGCGCAGCGAAGAACGCCGGCGCCACCACCACGGTAGACGTCTTTGCCGGCTCGCCCGACGATATGCCGGCCGTTGCCAGTGTTCTTCCCCACACGGATTATTTTCTGCCATCGATCGAGGAGGCCCGGGCACTCAGCGGCTTGTTCGACATGGACGACGCAGCAAAGTATTTCCTCGACCTTGGCGTCAACGCCTGCGTGTTCACACTGGGCGCCGCGGGAGCTTATTACCAGGACCGCTTCGGCATCTCGTTCAGCATGCCCGCCTTCGAGATCGACGTGAAGTGCACTTGCGGCTGTGGCGACGCTTTCAACGCGGGCTTCGCTGTGGGCCTCGTCAAGGGCTTTGATATCGAAACGACGGTGCGCTTCGCACAGGCCACCGCCGCACTCAATGCGACCGGTCTGGGATCGCAGGCAGGTGTCGAATCCTTCGAGCACACTCTACGATTCGCGAGAACCGCAACCACCCGCGCGTCCTGACATTGCCGTGCATCGTCGCGCGATGCTCGTAGCCATGCGGGACTTGACCTCGGCGGCACCGCGTTACATTATCCCGGGCGGCAATACAAGTGTTCATGGGGGGATCGTGCACAAGATTTCACGCAGGCAGTTCACCGGCATGATGCTGGCCGGGGCAGCCTCGGGGTTGCCACTTTTGGGCCGAGCCCAGGGGGGCGGCAAGTTGACCCTATACATGGGACCGCCGGAAAAAACGTGCGCCGCCATCGCGGCGGGATTCGAGAAAAAGAGCGGAATCAAACCGACGTTCCTGAGGCTCTCGGCCGGGGAAGCGATCAATCGTATCCGCGCGGAGCGCAGTGCGCCGCAGGCAAGCATCCTCTACGGGATCGGACTGCCCTCCATGCTGACGCTCAAAGCCGACGGCTTGTTGGATCCCTACAAGTCACCTGCGGCTGCAGAAATTCCGGACAAGTACAAGGACCCGGAAGGTTATTGGACCGGCACCGACGTCGACTTCATCGGCTTCGCGTCGAACAAGAAATTCCTGGCGGAAAAGGGTCTCAAGGCTCCGCAGAGCTGGGAGGATCTGACTCGCCCGGAATTCGCAGGACAGATCTGTCTCGGGAGTCCCTCGACCTCGGGGACGGGTTATACGTTTCTCACCACCGTGTTGCAGCTCATGGGCGAGCAGAAGGGGTGGGAATACGTCAAGCGCTTCAACGCTAATGTAGCGCAATATACGCGTTCGGGCATCGGGCCCACGCAGCTCGTTGGCCGCGGCGAAGTGGGCGTCGGCATCCTGTTCGCGCATGACATTCTGGGCAGCATCGACAAGGGATTCCCCATCGAGATGTCGCTGCCGAGGGAAGGCACCGGATACGACCTGTTCTGCATGGTGATGCTGAAGGACGCGCCCGAAGCCTCCTCAGCGAAGAAGTTCATCGACTGGGCATGCACGCCGGAGTCGGTCGAGTTGCTCGCGGCGTCCGAGTACTTCGATGTGCCGACGAATCCGAAAGCGAAGGTGCACGACCTTGTGAAGCCATACCAAAGCGCCAAGCTGATCAACTTCGACTTCAACTGGGCCGGCAGCACCACGGTGCGTCAGCAACTCGTCGACCGCTTCACCAACGACATCCTGGCGGGACGCAAAATATCGTGACGAGCATCGCCGTGGGCCCGGGCGTTGCGCGCCCTGCCCGCGGATGGGTTCTTGCATGCGCGTACCCGATCGTTGCGCTGCTGGTCGCGGCGTTCGTCGCCTATCCGCTCGCGAACTTGCTTGCGCGTGCCGTCATCGTGGAAGGGCGCCTGTCGGGGGAAACGCTCGCGCGACTGATAGTCGACGCTCACATTCGGCAGGTGGTCTGGAACACCGTATGGCTGGGCGCCACGGTGGCGGTCCTCGGCACGGCGTTAGCCACGCTCTATGCCTACGCGATGACGCGCGTCGCGTTGCCGTGGAAGCGAGCATGGCATTTCGTCGCGCTGCTGCCCACGATCTCGCCACCGATCCTGATGGCATTGAGCCTGATATTGCTCTATGGCCGACGCGGCCTGATCACGCACGAAGTGCTCGGACTGCAGACCACCGCTCTGTATGGATTTCGGGGACTGGTCGTCGCCCAGCTGCTGTCGTACTTTCCGTTTGCATATCTGCTGTTGCTGAATCTCTTTCGCGGGCTCGATGCCTCGCTCGAAGAGGCGGCGAGCACGATGGGCGCGCATCCGGGCAAAGTTCTCACTACGGTCATTCTTCCATTGCTGGTCCCCGGGTTGGGGGGCGCTGCGCTATTGTTATTCGGCTATTCGCTGGCGGATCTCGGCAATCCGCTTCTGCTTGGCGGCGATTTCCAGGTCCTGAGCTCGCAGATCTACCAGACCATCATCGGCATGTACGACGTGCCCAAGGGTGCCGCGCTGGCGGTGATCTTGCTCATGCCTGCTCTCCTGCTGTTCTTCGCGCACAAGCAGCTGGCAGCGAAGACCGGATTCGCGTCGGTCGGCGGTCGCGGCACCATGCATCACCCACAACTGTCGCACCCGATGGCGAGGGCCGCGGCGCTGCTGCTGCTCGGGGGCGTCTCGCTGGTCATCGTGTTGCAATACGCGACCGTCCTCGCCGGGGCGACTACCAAGCTGTTCGGGATCGACAACACGATAACATTGCGCTACTTCGCAGCCGCCGTCACCGATTCGCGCGATGCGCTGATCGACACGATCGGGCTCGCGTTGGCGGCATCCGCGGTCACCGCAGTCGTCGGCGTGCTGGCTGCGTACTACGTTGCGCGCACCCGGTTGGTCGGCCGCAACGTGCTCGACTTCGCGGCCAACCTGCCGCTCGCCATCCCTGGCACGGTCATCGGGCTGGCATTCGCGCTGGCGTTCAATCACCGGCCGTTGCTGCTGACCGGGACTGCGCTCATCATCGTCATGGCGTTCGCTATGCGCTCACTGCCTTACTCGATTCGCTCGGGAGTGGTCACGCTGAACCAGTTGCATCGATCCCTGGACGAGGCATCGACGAGCATGGGGGCCACAAGCGGCCAAACGCTCATGAGGGTGCTGTTGCCGCTGCTGCGTCCCGCGCTGGTGGCAAGCATGATTTTTACGTTCACCCGGAGCGTCACGACGCTGAGCGCCGTCATCTTCGTGGTGTCTCCGCACTGGTCCCTCGTGACACCGGCTATCCTGTCGCAGATGGACCGTGGCGATGTCGGCGAAGCCGCTGCACTGAGCATCATCGTGGTCGTACTCGTTCTCGCGGTGATTCACGGCGTTCCGCGACTGTTGGGTCGCGATTGGCGCGCGCAGGCATAGGCAGAGCCATGCAAGAGCCTGCAAAGACACTCGACATTCGCGGCCTTACCAAGACATTCATGCTGCCGGGCGGTCGCAGCGTCGTCGCGGTGAGCGAGTTCAACCTGCGCATCGAACCCGGGGAGTTTGTCACGTTTCTCGGCCCCTCCGGATGCGGCAAGACCACCGTGCTGCGCATATTGGCCGGGTTGGAGCGTGCCGACGCAGGCGAAATCCTGGTCGATGGACGGTCGATCCGGTCATTGCCGCCGCATCGTCGGCGCGTCGGCATGGTATTCCAGAATTACGCCTTGTTTCCCCACATGTCGGTTTTCGAGAACGTCGCGTATTCGCTGCGTGTCCGCAGATATCCAGACGAACGCGTGCGCTCTGACGTGCCGACAGCGCTGAAGGCAGTTGGCCTCGAAACGATGGCAGCGCGCCTCCCGGGCCAACTGTCGGGCGGCCAGCAGCAACGCGTCGCACTTGCCCGGGCGTTGGTCATGCAGCCGGATCTGCTGCTGTTCGATGAACCGCTGTCCAACCTCGACGCCAAGCTGCGGGTGCAGGTGCGCGGAGAGCTGCGGCGCCTGCAAAGGCGCCTCGGGACGACGTCCATTTATGTGACGCACGATCAGGACGAGGCGATGGGTCTGTCCGATCGCATCGTGGTCATGAACAACGGACGCGTGGAGCAGGTCGGAACCCCGGAGGAAATCTATGCGCGACCGGCGAGTCTCTTCGCTGCCGACTTCGTCGGCCAGGTCAACGCTTTGCCAGGACGGGTAGTGGCGCGCGCGGATGGCCATGTCACCGTCGAGACACTCGATCATCTCATCTGCGTGCCGAACCAGAGCTGCCCGACAAACGACGTGCTGGTGCTCGTGCGCCCCGAGGCAGTACATGTTACGGGCACACCCGGCGGTGGCCCGGCGGGTGTTGTCGAGGAACTCGAGTACCGCGGCGATCGGGTCGAATATCGCGTTCGCGTCGGAGTAACGCTTGTCATTGCGGTCGAAGCCTCGCTCCAGCGAGGCAGACGTATTGTGACGGGCGATCGCGTGGGTTTGGAGTTTGTCGAGCAGGCTGTTCACCTGCTGCCCGCGCAAGCCGGGGGCACGCCGGTGCCGGAAGACATTGTGCCAGGCCAGGCGCAGGCTGCGCTGATATCCTCGATCTAAGGCATTGAGACCACCATATGTATGCAGATAGCGGACGGATAGGGCGCGTCATCGTGCTCGTTATCGACGGACTGGGCGTGGGTGCTATGCCGGACGTTGCCGAAGTGCGACCGCGCGATGTGGGCGCCGATACGCTGGGTCACGTCGTGAAGGCGGCCGGCGGCCTGTCCCTGCCGAACCTCGAGAGCATGGGGCTGGGAACGATCGCGCCTGCGTCGGGCCTGCGCGTCGAACGTCGGCCCATCGCAGCACATGGCATCTGTGCCCTCGGTTACCAGGGGGCAGACACCTATCTCGGTCACCAGGTGTTGATGGGCTCCCGCGTCCCCGATGTGCCGGAAGAGCTGTTCGAGGTCGTGCGCGACGATGTTGCAGCGGCACTGCGCGGTGCCGGCCATCGCGTCGAAGCGGCCGGGGCCGATGTCTCGGCGCTGTGGGTCGACGGGGCCATGATCGTTGGCGACAACCTCGAAAGCGATCCGCTGCAGACCTACCACACGGTCGGGTCGATGGAGGATCTGCCGTACGAGAAGATCCTCGAAGTCGCCGAGATCGTGCGCTCCGTCGCGCGCGTGCGACGGATCGTCGCGATGGGCGGGCGAGGATTCCGTTCC
>Ga0207664_10000453_pt1 | contig 29102 bp, 32 predicted proteins | sample LARL83metaG_FD_184349 | JGI IMG/M metagenome (GOLD analysis project Ga0207664, IMG submission 184349) | Corn, switchgrass and miscanthus rhizosphere microbial communities from Kellogg Biological Station, Michigan, USA - LAR L8-3 metaG... | ecosystem: Host-associated > Plants > Roots >... | reverse complement strand
GCCCGCTGGTGTGGTGTGCGCGACGTGCCAGGCGGCCAACCCGGCGGGAGCCAAGTTCTGCATGGGCTGCGGACAGGCGCTGGCCCCGGCGGTCCAGCACTGCACCGAATGCGGCACGGAGCTGCCAGCCGGAGCGCACTTCTGCTCCACGTGCGGCACCCGCGTCGGCGGCTGACGCGCACTCGAAATAACATGGACGGACGGCTTGCGGTCCCGGTGCTGCGCGGAAGCCTGGTGCGGCTGGAGCCGCTGTCGCTGACTCACGCGGCGGACCTGGCCGAGGTCGCCGAGGAGGAGCGCTCGTCCTATAGCTTCACGATGGTGCCGCGGTCCGGTGAGGCCGCGGACTACGTGACCGCACAGCTCAACAGGGCGGGGCTGACGCCGTTCGCGCAGGTGCGGGTTGAGGACGGCCGGGCGGTCGGCTGCACCTCGTACTGCAACCCGAGGTACTGGCCGGGCCGCGACGAGCTGTGCGCCATCGAGGTGGGGTGGACCTGGCTCGCCGCTTCCGCGCAGGGCACCGGGATCAACGCGGAAGCCAAGCTCCTGCTGTTCGGCTACGCGTTCGAGACGCTCGGCGTCGCCCGGGTCGACCTCAAGACCGACGCGCGCAACGAGCGGTCGCGGCAGGCCATCGCGCGCACCGGTGCGCGGTTCGAAGGGGTGCTCCGCGCCTGGTCCGCGTCGTGGGCACCCGGTGAGGAGGGCCTGCTGCGGGATTCGGCGGTGTTCTCCGTAGTCCCGGCCGAATGGCCGGAGGTGAAGGCCGGGCTGAGCGAGCGGGTCAGGTCGAGCCTGCTCAATCCCACACAGGCTCGGCCGACTCCCGTACCGAGCCGTCCGGCGTGAAGACGAGGAACCGCTCGAAGGACCGCGCGAACCACCTGTCGTGGGTGACGGCCAGCACCGTGCCCTGATACGACTCGAGTCCCTCCTGAAGCGCCTCGGCGCTGGGCAGGTCGAGGTTGTCGGTCGGCTCGTCGAGCAGCAGCAGCGTGCAGCCGGCCAGCTCCAGCAGCAGGATCTGGAGCCGCGCCTGCTGCCCGCCGGACAGCGTCTCGAACGCCTGCCGGGCATTTCCCTGGAGCTCGTAGCGCGCCAGCGCGGACATCGCCTCGTTGATCAGCATCGCATGCTCGGTCATCAAGATCGTCACCACGTCCCGTCCGGCCAGGTCCGGGCGGGTGTGCGTCTGCGCGAACAACCCGGGCACTACCCGAGCGCCCAGCCGGGCCTCGCCCGAGTGCGGCACCCCGTCCTGGCCCGCGAGCAGGCGCAGAAAGGTGGTCTTGCCCGATCCGTTCGACCCGAGCACAGCGATCCGGTCGCCATACCAGATCTCAGCGTCGAAGGCCCGCGTGTTCCCGGTCAGCTCCAGCCCGGTGCACACCACGGCCCGCTTGCCGGTCCGGCCGCCGCGCAGCCGCATCCGCACATTCTGGTCGCGCGGCGGGAGCTCCGGCGGCCCCGCCTCCTCGAACCGCTCCAGCCGGGTCACCGCGGACTGGAGCCGTGAGGCCATGTCCGAGTTGTACGAGGCCTTCTGCCGGTACATGCGGACGAGTTCCTTGAGCTTCTCGTGTTCCTCGTCCCAGCGCCGCCGCAGCTCCTCAAGCCGGGCGATGCGATCCATCCTGGCCTCGGCGTAGGTCGCGAACCCGCCGCCGTGCACCCAGACGTGGCGGTCCTCGACGGTGACGATCCGCTCCGCGCAGGCCGCGAGCAGCTCACGGTCGTGGCTGACCAGCAAGACCGTCTTCTGGGTCGCCGCGAGCTGCTGCTCGAGCCAGCGTTTGCCAGGCACGTCCAGGTAGTTGTCCGGCTCATCGAGCAGCAGGACGCCGTCGGGCCCGCGCAGCAGCGACTCAAGCACCAACCGCTTCTGCTCTCCCCCGGACAGCGTATCGATGTCGCGCCAGCGGCATTGCTCGTACGCAATGCCGAACGCGGCCACGCAGCACGAATCCCAGTGCACCTCGGCCTCGTAGCCGCCGGCCTCGCCCCACTCGACGAGCGCGGCGGCGTAGCGCAGTTGCGCCGGCTCGTCGTCGCGCTCCAGCATCACGAGCTCGGCGGCGTCCAGCCGGGCGGCGGCCGCTTGAACCCGCGGCGCGGAAACGGACAGCAGCAGATCACGCACCATGCGCATGCCGTCGCGGCCGCCGGTTCCGATGAACTGCCGCATCACGCCCAGGCCACCAGACGAGGCCACCGTGCCCCCCTGCGGCGCGATGTCCCCGGCAACCAGCCGCAGCAGCGTGGTCTTGCCCGCGCCGTTCGGCCCGACCAGTGCGGCGGTCAGGCCCTCACCAATCCGGAAGCTCGCGTCGTCGAGCAGCACCCGGCCGTCTGGGAGCACGTGGCTGACGTGCGCGACCTCCACATGACTCACGCTCGGACACTAACCCGGCGGTCCGGGGGCGGCAAAGTGATTTACCAGCCCGGCCGGGTCGGCCGTGGCCTTGCCGCCGGGTCGGCCGTGGCCTTGCTGCCGAGCCGGCCGTGGCCTTGCTGCCGAGCCGGCGGTAACCTGACCGGATGACGGGGGTAGTGACCGAGTTGTGGCGATATCCGGTCAAGTCAATGCTCGGCGAGCGCCGCGAGTTCGTCCATGTGAATACCCGCGGGGTACTCGGCGACCGGCTCTACGCGGTCCGTGACCGGGAGGGGAAGCTCGGCAGCGGGAAAAACACCCGCCGGTTCCGGCGGATCGACGGGCTGTTCGGCTGCCGCGCCAGCTACGACGGCGCGGTGCCGGTCGTGGCATTTCCCGGTGGGGTAGAGGTCCGCGGCGACGACCCGTCGCTCGACACGCGGCTGCGGCAGGTGCTGCGCCGGGACGACGTGATGCTGGCCCGGGAGCGCGAGATCTCTCATTTCGACTCCGCGCCGCTGCACGTGCTGACCGAGGCGTCGCTGTCCTGGCTGGCCGGCGCCGTCCGCGATGCCAGGGTCGACTCCCGCCGGGCCCGGCCCAATCTCGTGGTGGCAACCGGCGCGGCGCCCGGGCCTGTGGAGAATACCTGGGTGGGCCAGCGGGCCGAGATCGGCGGCTCCGGGGGCGTGGTCGTCGAGTTCACGCTGCTCACCGAGCGCTGCGTGATGGTGAACAACGCGCAGAGCGAACTGACCCGCAGCAGCGAGGTGCTGCGCACGATCGCCAAGCTCAACGACCTGGCGCTCGGCGTTTACGCCACGGTCATCAGGGGCGGCACGATCCGGCTCGGCGACGAGGTGCGGCTGATCCCGCGGTTAGCCATGGTCGCAAAACGACACGCTCTAGTGGGCTCAACTGCGCAATTGACACGCTGAGGAACTCCAGGAACGTTCCGGCCCGCCGGGACGCGTCCAGACGTTAGCTCACGGCCACTTTCACGCCAGCTCGGCCTGCAGAACACCGGAGATCGAGCCGCGCGCGACGGCACGGGCCGGCACCACGGCCAGCGCGGCGACCGCGGTGAGGATGCCCAGCGCGGCGAGCGCCAGCAGTCCGGCCGACGGCAGGCTGATGGTGTGCGCGTGGCTCGCCGCCCCGAACAGCGCGATGCCCAGCGGCACGCCCGCGATCACCCCGGGCAGCGCCGCAATGCCCTGCGCGGCCGCCTGTGCCTGGAGGAGCTGACGTGGTGTCGCGCCGAGAGCCTGAGTGAGCGCCGAGGAGCGACGGGCGTCCACCGCGGTAACCCAGCCCGTGAACACCGCGTTCACCACCGCGAGCACGATCAGCAGAGCGGCGACCGCGAACAGTGCCTCGCTGTCCCGCTGGATGATCGGGTTGGCGATGCCCTGCTGGCTCACGTAACTGAGGCTCGCGGTGGAATGGAAGACGAGCACGGCGGTGACCGAGGTCGTCGTCACCGCGGTGCTGGCCATGGTGAGCAGCGACCGGCGCGGCCGCCGCGCGGCCAGCCGGAGTCCGATCAGCAGCGGGACCGGCAGGCGGGTGGACAGCGCGATGAGCCGCTTGCGCCGCCGTGCCCCGCTCGACGACGTTGCCGCGAGCGCGCTCACCGTGCTGGTGCGGGCGGCGCGGATCGCTGGTACCAGCGTGGCGAGCAGCGCGACGCCGAGCGCGGCCGCCAGCACCAGCCCGACGACGCCCAGCGTGAGGGAGGGCGCGCTCGGCGTGCCGATCAGCCCGGCACCCGGGCTGGACAGCACCGGCGCGATCAGCCAGCCGGCCAGCAGCCCGGCACCGGCCGCGGCCAGGGCGATGGCCAGATGCTCGGCGAGCAGCAAGCCCGCGACCAGGTCCGGGGTGCCGCCGGCCGCCTTAAGCAGCCCGACGCGCCGGGTCTGCTCGATCATCCGGCCGCCGGCCAGCAGCGCGACGCTGGCCAGTGCGAGCAGCACGATCAGGAACGTGCCAACCTGGAGCACAGTCTGCTCGTCGGTCACCAGCAGCGCGTCCGCGGTGCTGATGTCCTCCCAGTCGGTCAGATTGGCCTGGATTCGCGCGGGGCCGTTGACGATCGCCGCTGCCTGCGCAGGGTCCTTCAGCGTCACGTTGACCACGTAGTTCAGCCCGAAGTACGACGAGATGCTGCGCACGTCGCTTTCGGTGGCCCAGATCACGCCGGGCCGGCCGTTGAGGTCCGGGGCGTTCGCCGCCGGGGCGCTCAGCTCGGGACCGCCGATCATGCATCCCGTCTCGCACAGCTCCGGATAGGGCGGCCATGCGGTGCTGACCGCGAGGCCGGCGACCGTGAAATGTTTGTAGTTCAGCGTGATCCGGTCGCCCACACCGACCCCGAGCGAGGTCGCGAACGCGCGCTCGAGCACCACCCCCCCGGGCCGCACCCAGGCGCCAGCGGTCACGGATGGCTGATCCACGGCGGCCTCGGTCCCGGTGCGGCCCTGCACCATCGCGGTACCCGTGTAGCGGGCGGTGCTCAGTGACGCGGCGGTGCTCGCGAACGGCCCGCTGGACGCGGTTACCCCGGCGAGGCGGGTCACGCCTGCCACTTGCGACGCGTCAGGGCCCTGGGCGACCAGGTCCGGGCCTTTCGTCGCGGTCCTGGTGGCCTGGTAGGGGTTGGCGGTGACGCCGTGCAGAATCAGGCCCAGCGTCAGCACCGCGGCGACGGCGCCGATCGCGAGCAAGGCCAGCGCGGTTTCCGCCGGGCGGTGCCGGATGTCGCGGACCGCGAGCCGGCCGACGAGCAGCAGGCGTCCCATGGCGGTCAGCCCTCCAGCCCGGCGAGCGCGCCGAGGCTGCCGCGGGTGCCGCCGGTCAGCCGGGTTTCATCCACGAACGCGCCGTCCCGCATAGAGATCAGCCGGTCCGCGGTCGCCGCGATGCGCGAGTCGTGCGTGACGATCACCAGGGTCTGGCCGGTCGCGCGGAGGCTGTCGAACAGCCGCAGCACCTCGAGCGTCGCGGCGCTGTCCAGGTTGCCGGTGGGCTCGTCGGCCAGCACCACCAGCGGCTCGTTGCTCAGCGCCCGGGCGACCGCGACCCGCTGGCGCTGGCCGCCGGACAGCGCCGCCGGCCGGAACGAGGCCCGGTCGGCGAGGCCCACGCGCTCCAGCAACTCGGTGGCCCGGCGCCGCGCGACGCGCGGTGAGCGGCCCGCCAGCAGCGCGGGCAGCTCGACGTTCTCCCTGGCCGTCAGCTCGTCGATCAGGTGGAAGGCCTGGAACACAAAGCCGATCGCGGTACGCCGCAGCTTGGCCAGCGCACGTTCCCCCAGCCGGTCCACCGCGCTGCCCGCCACTTCGATGGAACCGCCGGACGGCCGCTCCAGCCCGCCGAGCAGGTGCAGCAGCGTCGACTTCCCGCAGCCGCTCGGGCCCATGATGGCGACCGTCTCGGCGGCGGCTACCTCCAGGCTTACCTCGACGACGGCGCGGACCAGCGCGTCGCCCTTGCCGAACTCCTTGCGCAGGTCTCTCGTGCGCAGCACGCATTCGCTCATCGGGGGTCCTTCTCGGTGCGTCTGTTAGTGAGCCAGTGCCGCTCGCAGGCTTCCAGCCAGCGCAGGTCGGCCTGGAGCCGGAGCGCGACACCTTCCAGCAGCAGGCTGGCGGCGGTCCCGTCCGGCTCGTCCATGGCGGCTCGCTGCGTGTCCCGCAGCAGCCGCAGCAACTCGCGGCGCTGCGCGTCCACGATCGTCAGCGGGTCGGCGAGGTGCCCCGCGGCGGCGGCCACCAGCTTGAGGTGGAACTCGGCCGGCGCCGGTCCCGGCCAGGTCACCTCGGCTAGCCAGCCGGCTACGCGGCGCTGTCCTGCCGGGGTCAATGCGTACACCTTGCGGTCGGGCCGCTCCGCCAGACCGGGCTCCCGCTCGCAGGATACGAAGCCGCCCTTCTCCAAGCGGCCGAGCGTCACGTAGATCTGGCCGGCGTTCATGGCCTCGCCGATCGGGCCCAGTGCGTCCCGCAGCCTCGCACGCAGCTCGTAGCCGTGTGACGGCTCCTTCGCCAGCATCGCCAGCACGACCTCTTGCACCGGTCCTCCGAGGGCTATCCCGCTGTATAGATAACGGTTATATCGATATAGATACCCGTTATCTGTAGGCGATGTCAAGGGCCTTGGGATCGCGCGACGCGGGCCTGGCACCGTGTCCGGCAGGCGCCAAGTACCCCACGCCGAACGGCACGGTCGTGCTCAAGCCCCTCCCCCGCGACCTGCCGACCATGCCAAACCCGTGCGCGGGCGTGCCCGCCAACCCGTGGTGCCCCGGCGCCCCGGCGCAACATGCCGATGGCGCCAACGGGCAGCAAGTACCCCCACCCGTTGGCGCCATCGGCACGCAAGACGGGGGCCCGTTGGCGCCATCGGCACGCCTCAGGCGGGCCACGACGGCATCAGGCTTTCTCCCGGCCCGGGTTTATCATCGAGGTGCTCACCCGGTTGCAGCCGCCGGTCTGCACGTATTGTCACGCTGATCCGGCCGTGTCATGATTGGCTCGGTCATGACAGAGCCAATCCGGACCTCGATGGCCGCTTCCCGGATCCGCGCGGTCGCGCTCGCGGACCTGCTCGGCCACTGGCCGGCCGCCGACGGGCCGCTGTACCGGCTGCTCGCCAACCGGATCGCCCGCCTCGCGGACACCGGCGAACTGCCCCCTGGCCTGCGCCTGCCGGCCGAGCGCGAGCTGGCCGCCGCGCTGTCCGTCAGCCGCAACACGGTCGCGGCCGCCTACCAGCTGCTCCGTGACGAGGGCATGGCGGACAGCCGCCAGGGCGCCGGTACCCGGATCGTGCCGCATCGCACCACCCCGGCAGCGGTGCACCGCGCCAACGGGTTCTTCACCATGCGGCTCGAGGCGTCCGACCTGGTGGCCGACCTCAGCGTGGCCACGGTGGACTGCGCCCCGCAGGTGGCCGACGCACTCACCGATCCGGGGTCGGTGCTCACCCAGTCGGCGATGCGTGAGGTCACCGAATCCACCGGGTACTTCCCCTACGGTCTGGGCGTGCTGCGCGAGGCGCTGGCCAGCCACCTCACCGACCGCCTCGGCGTGCCGGCCCATGCCGGGCAGATGCTGGTGACGACCGGCGGCCAGCAGGCAATCGACCTGCTGGTCCGCAGCGAGGTGCTGCCTGGCCAGGCCGCCGTGGTGGAGGATCCCACGTTCCCCGGCGTGATCGACGCACTGCACCGCGCCGGTGCCAGCGTGATCGGGATCCCGGCCGACGACGGACCCGACCTCGACCGGCTTGAGCATGTGCTGCGCACGCACCGACCGGCCCTGGTGTACCTGATCGCCACGCACCACAATCCGACCGGCCTGGTGCTGCCGGCCAGCCGCCGCCAGCGGGTTGCCCAGTTCGCGGCGGACCATCCCGACACGCTGTTCGTGGACGACGTCGCGCTGGCCGAGCTGCGGCTGCGCGACGCGCCGCTGCCGCCGCCGCTGGCCGCGATCCCGCAGCGGCCGCTGCCGAACCTGGTCACCATCGGCTCGGTCTCCAAGCTTTACTGGGGAGGCCTGCGCACGGGGTGGGTCTGTGCGAACCCGGGTCTGATCGGCAGGCTCGCCGCGGTCAAGTCGGCGGCCGATCTTGGCAGCCAGGCGTTCGGCCAGGCGGTGCTGGCCGGACTGCTCACCGGCGAGCATGACGACGTGGTCAAATGGCGCATGGACTGGCTACGCGCCCGCTACGAGGCGCTCATCGTCGCGCTCGGCGCCCACCTGCCCGAGTGGAGCTGGCCGGTCCCCGACGGCGGGCTCACCCTGTGGGTGCGGCTGCCGGACGGAATCGACGGCGGCGTGCTCGCTCAGGCGGCGCTGCGCCACGGAGTCGCCGTCGTGCCCGGCCGGCTGCTCAGTGCAACCGGCAGTCCTGACGCGAACCGGCGAGTCCGGCTGGCTTTCACCCAGCCGCCGCACACCCTGGCCGGCGCCGCCGCCACGCTCGGCCGGGTTCAGGCGTCGCTGCGGCGGTTACGTCGCGGGCAGCCAGCTAGCGGCGATCAGGCCGCCGGTTATCAGCTTGGCGCCGCCGCCGCCATCACGGGTGGCGAACAGGGTGTTGCCGGACAGGTACAGCACCTTGCCTTGGACCGCGTCCAGGCTGGAGTGGACCCGGTCGAGAAAGCCGGAGGCGACGGTGTGAACCGGCACCCCCGACGCGGTGATCTCCTGCAGCACGATGGCGCTGGGCGTGACCGGGTAACCAGCGCAGCACTCGCGGACCACGAAAATGTTGCCGTCGGGCTGGAACACGCCTTCCGGGTAGTAGGCGGATCTCTTGCCAGCCGATTTGGTCACCGGGATGCCGCCAGTGAACAAGCTGGCGCCCGAGAAGTACTGGTCGGTCTCCGTGTTCAGCACGTGCAGGTCCCAGCCATCGTTGTCCTGCGCTGAGGCGATCGAGACCAGTAGCCTCCCGCCGGACGGCGACCATGACAGGTGAGAGACCGGCACCGGCAGCGCGCTGATACCCGGGTTCGCCGGATAGATCTTCTCGCTGCCGGTGGCCAGGTTACGCACGACGACCGAGAAAGCCTTCCCCGGATGTGCGCCCGTCTCCCCGCCGGAGCAGCCGATCGGCTCGTTCGGATAAGCGGTGTACGGCTCGCGAACGAACGCGAGCTCGGCACCGTCCGGGCTGACCGCCGGCAGCGCGCCTGTGGTCACCGCGGAAGGCGTGCCACCGGTCACCGGGACCGAGTAGATACGGTCGGTGCAGCCGGACTTGACGGCGTAGTACACGGTCTTCGCGTCCGGGCTGACCGCGACCTCGTCGCCGATCGCGTCCACTTTGGGTACCAGCACCTTGGTGGCCAGACCGGTACTCGTGCTCAGCAGCTCGACCGATCCCGCGGTGCTGACCGCGACGACATCCGGGGTTGCCCCGGCTGCCGACCCCGACGCCGCGGCACTTGAGTACGGGCTGAACGTACCGGACGGAGAGGACGTGGACCCCGTGGCCGCGGGCGGGCCGCCCGTGCCGGGCTGGTTAAGGCTGGCGTAGGCCACTCCCCCGCCGCCGGCGCCGACCGCGAACGCGAGCACTCCGGAGACGACCATTGTGCGGTGCCGCCGCCGGTCGCCGCGCCGCCGGATGGCCTCGGGAGACGGCGGGTGCACCGATGCCGCCAGCTGCGAGGCACCGGACCGCAGCCAGGAGTTGAACTCGTCGTTACGCATCGACCTGAACTCCCTCATCGAGCAGCGGCGCCAGCGCCTGGCGGCCGCGCGACAGCCGGGCCTTTACCGTGCCGGTGGCGGTCCCGGTCTCGCGCGCGATCTCCTCCACCGACATCCCCACCAGATGGTGCAGCACTATCGCCTGACGCTGAGCAGCGGAGACCTTACGCAACGCGGTTACGATTGCCACGTAGTCGGGACTGAGGCCGCGACTGTCATCGGGCACGCCATGCCTGCGGTGCGCGGCCCGCATGTTGGCGGTCTTACGCCACGCGCTCACGCTGACCCGGTACGCTACGGTACGCACCCACGCCTCCGGATCCCCGTAGCCGGATACCTTGTCCCAGCGCTGCCAGGCCCGCGCGTACGCCTCCTGCACACAGTCCTCCGCCTCGGTCCGGCTGCCCGTCATGGCGTGCAGCTGGCCAACGAGCCGGCGAACGCTTCCGGTGTAGAAGGCGTCGAAGCTCCCCGGATCCCGCATCCGTTGTCCCTCTCCGTGTTACCCCTCGAATTAACACGCGCGAGGAACCTATCCGGTTGCGACGAAATTTGCGCTAGATCACAGAATTTGCCAGGCATACATCGGTACGCGTGGCAGTTGTCGCAGGTGGACATCGGACTATACGAGGGTAGGGATACAGCATGAGCACGCAGGGACGGATCGTTGTCGGGGTAGACGGCTCCGAGGGCTCCAAGCACGCGCTGCGCTGGGCGGCGAAGCAGGCCAGTTACACCGGCGCCACCCTCGAGGTCGTGGCCGCCTGGGACTACCCCGCCACGTATGGCTGGGTGCCGGTTCCGCCGGAGGACTACGCGCTCGCCGACTTCGCGGAGAAGTCGCTGAACGACGCCATCAACGAAGTGTTCGGCACGGACGTGCCGGAGAGCCTTCAGCGTCGCGTGACAGAAGGGCACCCGGCCCAGGTCCTGGTGGACGCCTCCAGGGGCGCGGAGCTGCTCGTCGTGGGCAGCCGGGGTTACGGCGGCTTCGCCGACGCACTGCTCGGCTCCGTCAGCACTTACTGCGTGCACCACGCGCACGGCGCGGTCACCGTCATCCGGCCGAGCTGACATCGATTAGCCCTGCTATATGGCCGGTAAGTAACCGGTTCTTGTTCCGTCCCGCGGCGTGCCGTCACGATATGTGACATGAGAATCGGGACACTGGGTGCGGGCATGATGACCGAGGCGCTGGCCGGGCGGTGGGTCCGCGCCGGACATGACGTGCTGGTGGGCGGGCGGTCACCGGACAAGGCCACCGACCTGGCGAAGCGGATCGGCGCGCGGGCCGGGACGCTGAGCGAGGCGGCGCGGTTCGGTGACACCCTCCTGCTGGCGGTCAAGCGTCAGGGGCTGGCCGGCACGCTCACCACCGCGGGCGGGCCGGCCGGTGCCCTGGCGGGCAAGACGATCATCGACTGCGGCAACGCGGTGGACACCAGCGACTTCTCCCTGATCACCTGGCAGGGCAAGTCGCTGGCCGAGCAAGCGGCCTACCTCGCGCCGGGCAGTCATGTGGTGAAGGCGTTCAACCTGTGCCACGCCAAGGTCTGGGAGATGACCCCGCCGGAATTCGACGGGCGTCCGCTGGCGGTACCGTTCGCCGGCGACGAACCGGGCAAGCGGCCGGCCAGCGAACTGATCGCGGATCTGGGCTGCGAGCCGCTGGACGCTGGCGACCTCACCCAGGCGCGCCACCTGGAGGCCATGGCGATCGTCGTGGTGCGGCTGCTGTTCGGCGGGCACGACCCGATCTCGGCCTTCGCCTGGGTCGGCGCGGGGCGGACCGGCAAACAGTTGCGACCCTAGCTAGACGAGTGCCGTCCCGACCAGCCCGTTCAGCGTCACCAGGCCGGCGAGCTCGTCGGGACCCATTCCGTCTGTCCCGGCAGGGCGGGCAGGGAGCACCATGTACCGCGCCTCTGACGTGGAGTCCCACACCGAGATCGACACGTCATCACCGAGCGTGACGCCGAATTCGGTCAGCACCGCACGCGGCTCCCGGACGGTACGGGACCGGTACGCGAAGCTCTTGTACCAGCCAGGGGAGGGCCCGAGCAGCGAGACCGGGTAGCAGGAGCACAGCGTGCACACGATCACGTTGTGCTCGGTGGCGGAGTTCGGCACCACCCGGAGCTGGTATGCCATCCAGTCGAAGCCCAGCTCGGCGCCCGCTGCGTTGCCGTCGGACAGCAGCAGTGCGCGGTACTCCTGGTCGGTCCACGCCCGCGCGACCATCCGTGCGCCGTTCACCGGCTTGCCCTTGTACATGGTGCCGATGAACTCGTCGATCTCCGCGTCGCTGGTCACCCCCGCGTCGATCAGCCGCTGCTCCAGGCGCCTGGCCCGCTCCGCGATCGCGGCAGAGGCGTGGTCATCATGGTCGCTCAAGGTAGCTCTCCCACAGGTCGACGATGACAGCGTGCGCACCGCTCCCCCACAGCTCGGCCGCCGGGAACCGCACCGCGTAACAGGTCTCCGGCCGGGGTACCCCGCGTACGATGTCGTCCGGCAGCGGCCATTCGCCGAGCACGGCGATGACCTCACCGACGTGGCCGCGCACGTACCGCGGCACCCTGGTGTGGTGGTCCGGGTCGCCCAGGCGCGCCCGTACCCGCGCGCCGACCGGGTAGCTCACGCGAGCAGCCCTTGCTCGGTGAGAAGCAGTTCGACCGCGCCGAGCCAGCGCTCGTAATACGAGGCCGCCAGGTACTCGGCCGGCGGCAACCGTTCGATGGCGTCGCGCAGCTGGTCGCCGTTGAACAGGCCGCGCTGCTGGAGCACCTTGGCCAGCGCGTAGACCCGCGCCTCCCAGTCCGCGTGGAACGGCGGCGTCCCGTCGTCGGTGACCGGTACCGGCCCGAACCCCGTCTGACCGCCGATGTCATGCACCCGGCTCATATCCCCAGTCTCGCACAGCACTCCGCCCCGTCCCGTGACCACCGCGGGCGGCGGGGGTCAGGTGCGGCCGACGCCGCGGCGGGCGAACACGCGCACGCAGACCAGGCAGATGATGGCGAGCGGCACCAGGCCGCCGAACGCCGCGTGGTGGCCGTGGCTGTGGCCGCTGGCGAGCGTGAGGATGGCGATAAAGAGCCCGATCGGGAGGGCGACCAGGATCCGTCCGATCCCGGCACCGCCACGGCGTACGGGGTGCCCGGACTGCTCGGGGCGCTCCGCGGGTGGGTCGCGGCGGGGCAGGTCGCCGAACAGGTCGCGCAGCTCGCGGGCCGTCTTGGCGCTGAGCGCCCGCCCGGAGCGCTCCTCGAACTCGTCCAGGGTGAGTCGGCCGGCCTGGAAGTGCTCGCTGAGCTCGGCAACCGCCCGGTCCCGCTCGGCGTCCGATGCCCGCAAGTCTCCCGCCGGGTAGCTGGCAGGTCGTGTGTCCATACCTTTTACCGTAGGTCGTGTCCGGGCGCGTGGCATCAGCCTGCAGGTGGACACCGGGTGGACTGGTAGGTTACACCGTTGTGGAGTGCGTAGTTCTGCTGGACGAGAGCGGCGTGGCCCGAGGAGCAGCGGACAAGGCCGAGGTGCATCACGGCCAGACGCCGCTGCACCTGGCGTTCTCCTGCTATGTGTTCAACACGGCCGGAGAGTTCCTGCTGACCAGGCGCGCCGACGCCAAGAGGGTGTTCCCCGGGGTGTGGACGAACAGCTGCTGCGGGCATCCGGCACCCGGCGAGGCCGTTCCGGACGCGGTGCGCCGGCGGCTGGGGCACGAGCTGGGGATAACCGTGCCGTCGGTGACTCTGGTTCTCCCCAGGTTCCGGTACCGGGCGGAGCTCGGCGGGATTGTGGAAAACGAGATGTGCCCGGTGTACCTGGCCGCCTGGGATGGCCCGCTGACCCCCGATCCGGCCGAGGTCGCGGACGCCAAATGGGTGGACTGGACCGAGTTCCGCCAGCGCGTCAGGGCTGGTCAGCAGCCGGTGTCGCCATGGTGTGCGCTCCAGCTCACGGAGCTGGAGCGGCTCGGCGGCAGACCGCTCGACTGGCCCGCCGCCGATCCCGCGGAGCTGCCGCCGGCGGTGCGGACGTTATCCACACTCTCCCGCATCCTGTCCACAGTCTTGTCCACATCTCCACAAGGAGCTGGGCAAGCACGGGGATAATCCGGTCGGCTGCCGTGGAGCCAGGCCACGGGCGAGGAGCTCCAGTACGTCGTCGAGGACGTCCGCGGGCACCTGGCCGCCCGCGGTCCAGTCCGCCCAGCGCATGCCGACGAAGTTGCCGATGCCGGTGTACGCGTAGGCGATGACCTCCGGGTCATACCGGGGATCGACGTCACCGGCCAGCTGGGCGGCGCGCACGCCGCGGGCGTACCCGCGGGCGAGGTGCTCGTAATACTCACGGAACAGGCCCGGGGCGATGAACTCCGACTCGCGCACGATCCGGTCGATCCACGGCCGCTTGGACACCATCTCGAAGTAGACCCGGAAGCACTCGCGCTCCCTGGTGCGCTGGCTCCCGTCGGAGGTTTCCAGCGCCTTTCTCATCGCGGTCCGCAGGTCGGCATTGATCGCGCGGACGACCGCGGCGAAAATCTCGGCCTTGGAGCCGTAGTGCGCGTAAAAGCTGCCGGTGGCGATGCCTGCCCGGGCGCAGATGCCGGCCACCGTCGTCTTGCGGTAGCTCTGCTCGCCGAACAGCTCCTCGGCGGCCGCCAGCAGGCGCACTGCTGGCGGCCGTTCGACAGAGGTCATGCGCGTATCACGGAGAGGGGACTCCGCTAGCCGGCGCCTCCTGCTGCGTGCCGGTGTACGAGGTGATCGCCCCGGTGGCCGTGGTGTCCGTAGTCAGCGCGGATCCTTCCTCGGTCAGTGCGCCGTTGGTAATAGTCCCCATATAGGTGCCGGTGATACCAAAGTGGCTGGTCGAAGAGTAATCATAGGGGGCCACCGCCGGACCCTGCGGCAGCCCGCCCTGGATCGCGGAAACGAGGCTGGCCCTCGTGGGGTTGCGGCCCGCCTTGAACATCGCCGCGACGAACGTGTACGCGACCGCCTCGCCGTACAGCACGTTGCCGTCGAACGGCGCTTTCGCGTCGTAAGTGTCGTGGACCTTCTTGAACAGCGCGATCCAGCTGTTGGCGGTGTTGCCGGTGGACGGCAGGTACCCGTCGGTGATGATGCCGTTGATCAGCTGGTTGCCGTTGACGGTGGCGCCGCCCTGCTTGGCAAAGGCCTCCACCAGCCCGGACAGGGTGATCGGGTCGGAGCCGACGTTGCTGACCACGAGCTGCGGTGCGTAGCTGACCTTCAGGCTGGTCAGCTTCAGCAGTGCGGTGAACGCGGGGATCGAGAACGAGACGACGACCTGGGCGCCGGCCGCACGCAGCGCGGCAACCTGCGGCGCGATGTTGACATTGGTCGGGACGTAGTTCTCCCTGGCGACGACCATGGACTTCGGGATCTCGTAGTCCAGGCCCTTGACGCCGTCCTGCCCGAACTCGTCGTTCTGGTAGAAGTAACCGATCTTCTTGCCCTTGAAGTGCTGCGCCACGTACTGGCCGAGGACCTTGCCCTCGCGGATGTAGTCGAGCTGCCAGCCGAACGTGTACGGAGTCGTGGACGGTGAGTTCCAGCAATCGCATCCGGACGCGACGAACACGTCGGGGATCTTCTCCGAGTTGAGGAAGTTCACCACGGCCAGATGGGTGGGCGTGCCGAGGCCGTCGAACAGCGCGTAGACGTTGTCCTGCAGCACGAGCTGGCGCACGACCGACGCGGTCTGCGTCGGGTTATAGCCGTCGTCGCGGTACTTGTAGACGATCTTGCGGCCGTAGACGCCGCCGTTCGCGTTGACGTACTGGAAGTAGGCGTTCGACGCGGGGGCGATCTCGCTGTAGCCGGGGGCGGCCGGGCCGGTGAGCGGCTGATGGCTGCCGACGGTGATCGTGGTCGCGGTGACACCCGGCGCGGACGCGCTCAGCGGGGCGTTGCTGGAGCCGCTGCTGCTGGCGGCGCTGGCCGGGCCGGAACTGGAGCCGGACGAGCAGGCGGCCGCGGTGAGCGCGGCGGTGGCCAGGGCGACGGCGGTGAGTGCGCGGCGTCTGGCAGTGCGTGTTGTCGGCGGTCTAGGTGCGTTCACTGGTGTCTTCTTTCTTCAGTGGTACGAGGCCGAAGCCGAGGAGCCTGCTGACGGCGCCCTGGAGGCCTTGCGGGAAGGCGAGCATGATGAGGATGAGGATCAGGCCGTACGCGGCGATGGGGATGTTCGCGCTGGTCGTGGCCGACAGTCCGTGGCTGTACGCGACGTTCGTGATGTAGGGCTGCACCAGCACGATCACCAGCGCGCCCCAGACCGCTCCGGGCAGCGTGCCGAGCCCGCCGATCACCGCCGCGGTGAGCAGCGTGATGGACAGCGTGATCGGGAACGCGCCGGGCGCTACCAGCGCGGTGATGACGGCGAGCAGCGAGCCGGCCAGGCCGCCGCACGCGGCGCTGACCACGAAAGCCAGCACCCTGGCCCGTGCCACGTCGATGCCCGCGACCGCTGCGGCGACCTCGTCGTCGCGCACCGCGCGCCAGTTCCGGCCGATCCGGCCGCGGCTCAGGCTGGCCAGCAGGGTGAGCGTGACCAGCGCGGTCGCTGTCGCCACCCATGCCTGCCACCGGGTCAGCGGGAAGTTCGCGCCGAGGAACGCCGGCGCGTTGAACACGACGGTCAGCCCCTGGTCGCCGCCGAACGTGCCCGGGTAGGCACTGGCGATCGAGGGCAGCGCCACGCCGAGCATGAGCGTCGCGCCGGCCAGGTACGGGCCACTCAGCCGGGCAGCGGCGACACCGACCACCCCGCCCGCCGCCGCGGTGATCGCGGCGGATACCAGCAGCACGATTACGAACGGCCAGCTGAGGTGGAGCAGCAGCAGCGCCGTGGTGTACCCGCCGATCGCCATGAACGCGCCGTGGCCGAGGGATATCTGGCCGGACAGGCCGGTCAGCACCGTCAGCCCGGCCACCGCGGTGGTGTAGGTGGCGATCTCGGCGATCTGGTAGTCGCGGAAGGCGTTCAGCTTGATCGACAAGAGCACGACGACCGCCGCGACGATCACGATGCTGGCCAGGACCCGCCTCATCCGGTCCTCACACCCTGCGCAGGGACGCGCCGCCGAACAGCCCGGCCGGCCGCAGCATCAGCACCAGGACGAGCATGGCCATCGCGGCGATCGCGGTCAGGTCGGAGCCGCGGCCGCCGCCGACGTAGCCGCCCACATAGCTGAGGCCGACCCCGAGGATCAGGCCGCCGGTCACCGCGCCCGGCGGACTGTCCAGGCCGCCGATCACCGCCGCCGTGAACCCGTAAACGAAGATCGAGTCCATGCTGTTCGGGTACAGGAACGTGGACGGGGAGACGAGCACGCCGGCCAGTGCGCCCAGCAGGCCGGCCAGCGCCCAGCCGACGGTGAGCACCCTGGCCACCCGGATGCCGGACAGCCTGGCGACGGTGGCGTTGAACGCGGCGGCCCGCATCCGCAGCCCGGCGCTGGTGAACCGGAACGCGACCGCCAGGATCAGCGTGCTCGCCAGCACCACGCCGGCGACGAACTCGTCGAACCTGGACACACCGAGTGGCGTCTTGCCCAGGTGCACGCCGGTGATCGAGAACGCGGTGGGAAACGACCGGAACTGCCCGCCGAAGAAGATGCCTGCCAGTCCCTCAAGCAGGATCAGCAGGCCGATCGTGACGATGACCGAGTTCAGCTCGGGCCGGCCGAGCGTGGGCCGGACCACCACGAGTTCGACGACCGCGCCGAGCACCACGCCCGCCGCCAGCGCCACGACGAAACCTTCCCAGTACGAACCGGTCTTGTAGACGACCTCGAGCGCGATGAACGTGGTCAGCATCGCCATACCGCCCTGGGCGAAGTTGAGCAGCCGGGTGCCGCGCCAGGTCAGCACCAGGGACAGGGCGATCGCGGCGTACACCATCCCGAACACGATCCCGCTGAGCGTGAACTGAATGAACTCTGTCATCTCAGACCCACTGTCATCTCAGAACCCCAGGTAGTGGTGGCGGAGCGCAACGTCCTTGGCCAGCGCTCGCGCGTCGGCGGTGGCGACGACCTTGCCGAGGTTGAGCACCACGCCGGTGTCGGCGATCGCCAGCGCGCCGCGCGCGTTCTGCTCGACCAGGATGATCGTGATGCCGTTCTCCCGGCTGAGCCGGGTGACCATGTCCATGACCTGAGCCATCACCATTGGCGCGAGGCCGAGCGACGGCTCGTCGAGCAGCAGGACACGCGGCCTGGCCAGTAGCGCGCGGGCAATCACGAGCATCTGCCGCTCACCGCCGGACAGCGTGGCGGCGAGTTTGCGACGCCGCTCCGCGAGGGGCGTGAAGCGCTGGTACGCGTCGGCCAGGCTGCGGGCACGCTCCGCCTTGCCGACCCGGCGTGCCATCAGGCCGATCCGCAGGTTCTCCTCGACGGTGAGCTCGGCGATGACCCCCTGGCCTTCGGGGACGTGCGCGACGCCGTTCCTGGCCATGCTCTCCGGGGTGTGTCCTGTCACGTCCGCACCGTGCACGCGGACGCGGCCGGCGCGAGGCTTGACCAGGCCGCTGATCGTGCGTAGCAGCGTGGTCTTGCCGGCCCCGTTGGCACCGAGCACGGCGGTGATCGTGCCGGCCGGGGCGCTGATGCTCACCCCGTTCAGCGCGGTCACGCCGCCGTAGCCGGCCACGACTCGGTCGACCAGGAGGGCGGCTTCGTCAGTCACGACTGGCCTCCGGCGCCGCGGCGGCGGCACCCAGGTAGGCCGCGGTCACCGCCGGGTCGACCCGCACCTCGGCGGGGGTGCCCGCCGCGATCACCTTGCCGAAGTCCAGCACGGTGATCGTGTCGCAGACCGACATCATCAGGTCCATGTGGTGCTCGACCACGACCAGGGAGGTCTCCCCCGCCAGGTCACGGATGAGCGCGCCGAGTTCGGCGAGTTCGGACTCGTCGAGTCCGCTGGCCGGCTCGTCGAGCAGCAGCAGCCGGGGCCGCGCCGCCAGCGCCCGGGCCAGCGCAACGCGTTTGCGCATCCCGTACGAGAGCTCGCCTGGCCGCATGTCCGCGAGCCCGCCGGCGTCCACCCGGTCCAGCACTTCCCGCGCCGCCTGGGTGAGCGCCCGTTCGTCCCTGGTGGCCCGCGGCAGGCTGAGCAGCGAGGACCAGAATCCGGCGGTGGCCCGCGGCGTCGCGCCGACCATCACGTTCTCCAGCACGGTGAGCTGGCTGAACAGCCCGACACCCTGGAGCGTGCGGGCGACGCCGAATCCGGCGAGCCGGTGCGGGCGGAGATTGCGCCGGGGCTCGCCGCCGATCCACACCTCGCCGCGATCGGGCTGGATGAACCCGCACAGCACGTTCAGCAGCGTGGTCTTCCCGGCCCCGTTGGGCCCGATCACGCCGGCCACGTGCCGCGGCGGCACGGACAGCGATACCGCGTCGAGCGCGGTCAGCCCGCCGAACCTTACCGTCACCTCGCGGACGTCAAGTACTGAACTGTCATTCATGACATTCGTCCCTCGTCGGGGTGGGAGCGAACGTTCACTTATGAATCATCATTCAGACATGATTCGCGTCCGGGCGGCAAGGCCTGACCCTCAGTTGCCCCCCATTTGTGCCCCAACCGAGATACGGGAGGTCGAGCCACCGTACGTTATGAATATGGCGGTAAATGATGGGGAGCTGCTGTGGGCGCCTGGTCCGGACCGGATCGAGGACGCGAACATCACCGCGTTCACCCGGTGGCTCGGTACCGAACGCGGGCTGTCGTTCGACGTGACCTCCGCGGCGGGGTACCACGAGCTGTGGCGCTGGTCGGTGTCGGACCTGGACGGGTTCTGGCGCGCGGTCTGGGACTATTGCGGGGTGCGCGGGTCGGCGCCGCCGGCCGCGGTGCTGGGCGCGCGGACCATGCCCGGCGCGGAGTGGTTTCCCGGCGCGCGGCTGAACTACGCCGAGCACGTGCTACGCCAGGAAAAGGCCGGCACGGACGCGCTCTACCACCAGTCAGAGACGGCGCCGCTCGAGGCCTTGTCCTGGGACACGCTGGCCGGCTCGGTCCGGGTGCTGGCGACCTGGCTGCGCGCGGCCGGGGTCGGGCCGGGCGACCGGGTCGCGTCGTGGCTGCCGAACATCCCGCAGGCGGTGATCGCGATGCTGGCCACGACCAGCATCGGGGCGATCTGGACGAGCTGCTCACCGGACTTCGGCTGGCACGGGACGGTGGACCGGTTCCGGCAATGCGAGCCGAAGGTGCTGTTCTGCGTGGACGGGTACCGGTACGGCGGCCGGGTGCACGACCGGGCCGTGGAGCTGGCCAGGGTGGTCGCGGAACTGCCCAGCCTGACCCGCGTCATCGCGGTGCCGGGGCCGGCCGGGACCGTCGCGGCCGGCGCGCTGCCGTGGGACTCGGTGCTGTCCGGTCCCCCGGTGCCGGCCGCGGAGTTCGCGTTCGAGCAGGTGCCGTTCGCCCATCCGCTGTGGATCCTGTTCTCCTCCGGCACGACCGGGCTGCCGAAGGCCATCACGCACAGCCACGGCGGCATCCTGATCGAGCAGCTGAAGCTGCAGACGCTGCACATGGACCTCAAGCCGGGCGACCGGATGCTGTTCTACACCACGACCGGCTGGATGATGTGGAACTTCCTGGTCAGTTCGCTGCTGCTGGGTGTGCGGCCGGTGCTTTACGACGGGAGCCCAGCGTGGCCGGGGCCGGACGCGCTATGGCGGGCGGCCGCGGCGGCGGAGGTGTCGTTTTTCGGTGCCAGCCCGGCCTTCGTGGCCATGCAGACGCAGGCCGGCGTCGTGCCGCGCACCTCGTTCGAGTTGCCGGCGCTGCGGTCGGTGATGCTCGCGGGCTCCCCGGTGTCGGCCGAGTGCGGCGCCTGGTTCTACCGGAACGTGTCCGCGGACCTGTGGCTCTGCAGCGGCAGCGGCGGGACGGACATCTGCAGCGGGTTCGTCGGCGGGATGGTGACGCTGCCGGTGTACGCGGGCGAGATCCAGGCGCGGCACCTCGGGGTTGCCGCGTACGCCTACGACGAGGGCGGCGTGGCGCTCACCGACGAGGTCGGCGAGATGGTGATCACCGAGCCCCTGCCGTCCATGCCGGTACGGCTGTGGAACGACCCGGACGGGTCGGTCTACCGCGCCACGTATTTCGCCGACTATCCCGGCGTGTGGCGGCAGGGCGACTTCTTCCGGGTGAACGCGCGCGGCGGGTGCTTCGTGCTCGGGCGCAGCGACGCCACGCTGAACCGGCATGGCGTGCGGATCGGCACCGCGGAGATCTACGCGGCGCTGGAGACGGTGCCGGAGGTGGCGGACGCGCTCATCGTGAACCTCGACCTGCCCGGCGGCGGGTTCTTCATGCCGCTGTTCGTGCGGCTTGCCGAGGGGGCTTCCCTGGACGACGGGCTGTGCGCCCGGATCGCGGAGCGGCTGCGGACCGCGTACACGCCGCGGCACGTGCCGGACCGGATCATCGAGGTGCCGGCCATCCCGGCGACGCTGACCGGCAAGAAAATGGAGGTGCCGGTGCGCAAGATCCTGCTCGGCACGCCGCCTGAGCAGGCCGCCAACCCCGACGCGATGGCCGACCCCGGGTCCCTGGACGCGTTCGTCGCCTACGCCAGGAACCAGCAGGACTACATAGGGTGGTGACCAGGGCCGGGGACAACGCCGCGGAAACGCTCCGCCGGCTGCTGCCCGCGGGAGAGGACCCAGCGTGGATGAGCTGAACGAGGACGAGAGCGCCATCGTGGATGTCGTCCGCGAATTCGTCGACCGGGAGGTCAGGCCGGCTGCCCGGGACCTCGAGCACGCGAACGCTTACCCCGAGGCGCTGATCGAGCAGATGAAGCGGCTCGGCGTCTTCGGCCTGGCGATCCCCGAGCCATGGGGCGCCGGCCTGGTCAGCACTCCCTGCTTCGCGCTGGTCACCGCGGAGCTGTCGCGCGGCTGGATGAGCCTGGCCGGGGCGATGGGCGGCCATACGGTGGTCGCCACCTTGATCAACGTGTACGGCACCTCGGTGCAGAAGGATACCTACCTGCCGCGGTTGGCCACTGGCGAGCTGCGGGCGGCCATGGCGCTGACCGAGCCCGGCGGCGGCTCCGACCTCCAGGCGATCCGCACCATCGCGCGGCGGGACGGCGGCTGCTACGTGATCAGCGGCTCGAAGACCTGGATCACCAACGCCCGGCGGGCCGGGCTCGTGGCGCTGCTGTGCAAGACCGACCTCGCGGCCAGTCCCGCGCACGGCGGGATCAGCATCGTGCTGGCCGAGCCCGGTCCTGGCTTCGAGGTGTCCCGCGACCTGCCGAAGCTCGGCTACAAGGGCGTCGAGAGCTGCGAGATCACCCTCTCGGACTTCACGGTCCCTGACTCCGCGCTGCTCGGCGAGCGCGAAGGCGAGGGGTTCGCGCAGATGATGCACGGCCTTGAGATCGGCCGGATCCAGGTCGCGTCCCGGGCGCTCGGTGTCGCCCAGGCCGCGCTGGACGACTCGCTGCGGTACGCGCAGCAGCGGGAGGCGTTCGGCAAGCCGATCTGGCAGCACCAGTCGATCAGCAACTACCTCGCCGACATGGCGACCAGGCTGGCCGCCGCCCGCCAGCTCGTGCTCTACGCCGCACGGTGCTACGACTCGGGCCGGCGCGCGGACATGGAGGCCGGCATGGCCAAGCTGTTCGCCTCGGAGACCGCGATGCAGGTCGCCCTCGACGCGGTCCGCATCCACGGCGGATACGGGTACTCCACCGAGTTCGACGTGGAACGGTACTTCCGGGACGCGCCGCTGATGATCGTCGGCGAGGGCACCAACGAGATACAGCGCAACGTCATCGCCCGCCAGCTGATCCAGCGGAACCAGGTGGTGTGAATGACCGGTCCGCTGCCGCTCGACGGGATCCTGGTCATCGCCCTGGAGCAGGCCGTCGCCGTCCCGTTCGCCACCCGCCAGCTCGCCGACCTCGGGGCGCGGGTCATCAAGCTCGAGCGGCCGGGAAGTGGCGACTTCGCCCGCCATTACGACCGGACCGTCCTCGGCCAGTCCAGCTACTTCGTGTGGCTGAACCGGGGTAAGGAGTCCGTCGAGCTCGACGTCAAGAGCGACGCTGGCCAGCGGCTGCTCGCCGCGATGCTGCCCCGCGCCGACGTGTTCGTGCAGAACCTCGCGCCGGGCGCGGCCGAACGCCTCGGCCTTGGCGCCGATGAACTCCAGGCCAAGCACCCGCGGCTGATCTGCTGCTCGGTGTCCGGTTACGGTCCGGACGGCCCGTACCAGCACAAGAAGGCCTACGACCTGCTGGTGCAGTGCGAGTCCGGGCTGGTGTCGGTGACCGGCCCGCCTTCGGAGCCGGTCAAGGCGGGGATCTCGGTGGCGGACATCGCGGCCGGCATGTACGCCTACAGCGGGATCTTGACCGCGCTGTACCAGCGGGAACGCACCGGGCGCGGGACCGTACTCGACGTGGCGATGCTGGACGCCCTCGGCGAGTGGATGAGCCAGCCCTACTACTTCTCCGTCTACGGACAGCGGGAGGTCCCGCGCACCGGCGCCCGGCACGCGTCGATCTCCCCGTACGGCCCGTATGCCACGGCGGACGGGCAGGTGTTCCTGGGGATCCAGAACGAACGCGAGTGGGCGATCCTCTGCGAACGGGTGCTACGCCGGCCGGAGCTGATCGCCGACGAGCGGTTCGCCAGCAACCCGGACCGGGTCGCGCACGACGGCGAGCTCAGGGCGATCATCGAAAAGGTGACCGGCGTCATGGCCCCCGACGACGTCGTGGCCCTGCTCGACGGGGCCGGCATCGCCAGCGCCCGGCTGCGAACCCCGGCCGGGTTCGCGGAGCATCCCCAGCTCACGGCCCGTGATCGCTGGCGCGACGTGGACACGCCGAGCGGCCCGGTGCGGACCCTGCTGCCCGCGGTGCGCGGGCCGGGCGGGGAGCCTGCCATGCGGCCAGTCCCCGCGCTCGGCCAGCACACAGCGGCGGTTTTCGCCGAATTCGGCGTGGCCCCGCCCGGGCGGCAATGAAAGCATGGACCGGTGCTTATGGAACACGTCCTCGTCTCGCGGTCCGGTGACTTCGCCACCGTGACGATGAACCGCCCGCGGCGCCGTAACGCGCTGTCGCTGGATCACATGCGCGAGCTCGTCGCCGCGTTCACCTCGATTGGCGAGAGCGACGCCCGCGGCATCGTGCTGGCCGGGAACGGCCCGGTGTTCAGCGCGGGGCACGACTTCGCCGATGTGGCCGGCCAGGGTCACGCCGAGGTGCGACGCCTGCTCAACACGTGCACCGAGCTGATGGTGCTCATCCAGCAGGTCCCGCAGCCGGTGCTGGCCCGGGTGCACGGGCTGGCGACGGCGGCCGGCTGCCAGCTCGTGGCCAGCGCCGACCTGGCGGTGGCCAGCGAGGACGCCGGGTTCGCCGCGCCCGGCGGCAAGGGCGGCTGGTTCTGCCACACGCCCATGGTGGCGATCGCGCGTAACGTCGGCCGCAAGCGCGCCGCCGAACTGGCGCTCACCGGCGACACGATCGACGCGCACACCGCGCTCGACTGGGGCCTGGTCAACAGGGTCGTGCCGGCCGCGGAGCTCGACGACGCGGTCCACGATCTGCTGGAGCGCGCCACCCGCGGCTCGGCGGAGAGCAAGGGCATCGGCAAGCAGGCGCTGTACGCCCAGATCGACCTGGACCAGCCGAAGGCCTATGCGCACGCGGTCGAGGTGATGGCGGCGACCAGCCAGCTGCCCGACGCCCAGGAGGGCATCGCGGCCTTCCTGGAGAAGCGCAAGCCCCGCTGGCGGTGATTCGCGGAAGTCAGGCCTGGACACCCACCGCCTCGATGGTGAGCTTCATGATGTGCCCGGTACGCCACTTCTGCCCGGTCACGCCGAAGTCCATCCGATCGACCGCGGCGGTAACAAGAAACCTGGCGGTGCTGCCCTCGACGCTGACCTGGCCGACCCGCGCCTCGACCGGCCGTGTCGTCCCGTGCGCGGTCAGTGAGCCGGGCAGCACCCACCCGTCACCTTCGGCCCGCGCCCCGGTGCCGCTGAAGGCGATCTCCGGGTACGTCTTGACGTCGAGCAGCGTGGCCGACATCACGTCCGCGTCCCGCGCGGAGTTCCCGGATTCCCAGCTTCCCGCCGCGATGCTGGCCGTCGCGCCGGACTGCGCCAGGTCGTCGGCGATCCGCACTCGCCCGGCGCTCAGCCGGAAGGTTCCGTGCACGGTCAGCAGGCCCAGCAGCGCTTTGCAGTCGCAGCGGATGATCGTGCGTTCCGGGTCGAGTACATAGATCCCGGTCGTCGGAAGCGTTCGCGTTGTCATAGGACCCAGGCTCTCGCGGCCCGGCACGGTCGCGAATCGTCCGGTCGGTTGCTCAGGCATCCACCATCTGGCGGAAACGCGTTCCGCTACTCTGAGTCCATATGGCAGCTGAGCGGGGTGAGCCCGCGCTCTACCGCAAGGTAGCCGCGGACATCAGAGCCGCGATTACCTCGGGCGGATACGCGGCTGGTAACCGGTTGCCCTCGGAGAGTGAGCTGGCTGAGCGTTACGGGGTATCCCGCGGCACGATCAGGCAGGCCTTCGCCGCGCTGCGGGCGGACGGTGTGATCGCGCCCGCCGCGGCGCGCGGCGGGTGGTAATCGGCGGTCGGCGGGTGCAGAGCGGCGAGCTGCTGTCGTTCTCACGGTGGGCACGCGCGATGGGCGAGACCCCGGCCGGAAAGGTCGTCAGCCTCATCCGCCGCCCCGCACTCCCGGACGAAGCGGAGCGCCTGGCCATCCAGCCCGATGACCTGATCTACCACCTGACCAGGGTGCGGCTGCTGTCTGGCCGTCCGGTGATGATCGAGCGCGGCGCGTATCCCGACCGGGTCGGCGCGCTGCTCGCCGGCATGGACCTGGTGAACGAATCCGTCACCGAGCGCCTTGAGGCGCACGGCATCGTTTTCGCCGACGCCGAGCACGTGATCGACGCGATCCCGGCGCCGTGGGCCAGGCGCTGTATCACCGGTCTGAGGTCGCGCCCGGTGTGGTGCTGGTAACCGGCCCGGGCGGACGCGGCATGACCTGTTCCCCGGCGATCGCGGAGGAGACGTTCGCATGACCCGCATCACCATCGCCTGCCTGGACATGGCAGGCACCACCGTCGCCGACGACGGGATCGTCATGTCGGCGTTCACATCGGCCTTGGCCGGCGAGCGCCTGTCCGCCGAGGCCCACGAGCGGGCGATGCGGATCGCTGCCGAGACGATGGGCCAGTCCAAGATCGCTGTGTTCCGGCAGATCTTCGGCGTCGAGGACACGGCGCAGCGGGTGAACGTCGCGTTCGAGGACCACTACGCCGCGCAGGTGCGCGGCGGCCGGGTGGCACCGCTGCCCGACGCGGCGGAGACACTCAAGGCACTGCGCGACGGCGGTGTGAAGGTGTGCCTGACCACTGGATTTTCGCCCGCCACCAGGGAAGCGATCATCGCCGCACTCGGCTGGGGCACGCTGATCGACCTGGCCCTGTCCCCCGCCGACGCAGGCCGCGGCCGCCCCGCGCCGGATATGCCGCTGACGGCTCTGCTGCGTCTGCACGGCGACGCGGTCGGCGACCTCGCGGTGGCCGGCGACACCCCCAGCGACATCGAATCCGGCCTGCGGGCGGGCGCTGGCCTGGTCGCGGGCGTGCTGACCGGCACTGGCACCCGCGCCGATTTCGAGCAAGCAGGCGCGCAGTTGATCCTGGACACGATCGCCGGCCTGGTCCCCGCCGTCCTCGCTTAGAGCCCGCAGGTGGCGGCGAGCACCAGGTCAGGCGGGCTCGAAGATCAGCTGCTTGCTGAGGGTGGCGCGTACCGGTGACCGTTCGATGCCGCTGATGACTGCCGCCCGGTGCGGTTCAAGCCGAGGATCGAGGGCGAGCTCATAGCAGAACCGGGTTGCCGATTCTTCCCGCTCCAGGTGCACGCGCACGCGCACGCTCGCCTCGCCGCATGGCAGGTCGAGGTCGGCGAGCGCCATCCGCGCGGAGATGGTCATGCATGTGGCCAGCGATGCTTCCAGCAGTTCATGAGGCCGCATGCCCGCGGAGCCTCCGGCGCCGTTCTTGACGGTGTCGGCGAGGCCCTCGTTGTCTCCGGCCCGGAAGCTGACTTGCCAGGCCTGCGGAAGCGTCGTTGCCTCGATCACGGATCCTCCTCCGCCGCAGGGCACGGGCACAGGCGATCCTAACGGAAATCACAACGGACATGAGGCTTCGGCAGTCTCAGTAGGCGACGACAAGTTGAGGAGGACCGATGGCGGCTAGGCGCAGGCGATCGGCGTGGTGGGTGGTTGCCGTGTCTGTCTTGGCGGCCGGCTGCGGGCCGGCTGCTAAAGCGATCTCCGCTGGCACTGTGTCCGCTGGCACTGTATCGGCTGGCACTGGGTCGGCCCGAGCAGAGCCGCACCAGTCGCGGCAGGCGACGCCACTGTGGCTGCAGTCGATGCAAATGACTTCTGTCAGGGACGGGTGGGCGGTCTCTGAGGCCACGAATCCGGGCAGCGCGTCGGTTAGCCCGCCCTTGCTCGTCACGCGGACCTCCGACGGCGGGCATACCTGGATGGACGTCACGCCCGCTGGTGCCCGTTCGATGTTGGCTACGTCCAACGCGTCCGAGTTGCTCGACGCTGTGGATGGCGAGCGGGCGTACTTCGTGGTGACCGAGTCGACCGCGGAGAGCGCGTCAGCGGTGAACACGACCGTGCTGTTCGCCACCAGCGACGCCGGGCGTACCTGGGCCGAGTCCGCGCCCCTGCGTGCCACATCACGCATCGTCTCCCTGAGCTTTGCGGACGCCGGACATGGCTGGCTGCTGATGACCGAAGGTGCCGCGATGGGGCGGAACCCGGTGCGCGTCTACCGGACCGCGGACGGCGGACGGCACTGGTCCCCCGCGGACGCCGGGATTCCGAGCGCGTGTGACAAGACTGGGATGACATTCCCAGCCACAGCCGTAGGCTGGCTGGCCAGCGAATGCGCCGCCGCGTCGCCAGCCGTGCTCCTGGTCAGCCGGGATGGCGGCGCGACCTGGGTGGCGCAGCCGTTGCCGGTTTCCCCCGGCGTCAGCGCGTCTGGACCCCAATTCGTCGATGGAACAGGGTTCCTGACCGTCGGCCGGGATGGCGGCGCGCCGATCCTGCTGATCACCACTGATCTCGGCCGGACATGGCGGCGGGCGCCGCTTCCTGGCGAGGCCGGGTCATACCCGCAGGTCAAGTTCTTCAGCCCGGCAGACGGTGTGCTTGTCCCGTCGGGCACACAGGGATCGCTTGGTGACGTCTTTTACATCACATCGGATCGTGGCCAGACCTGGCGGGCCGTCCCGCAGGGGACGCACTTCACCCAGCTCGGCGTCACCATCGAGTTCGTCAGCCAGCGAACGGGTTTCGCATGGATCCTCGGCGCGGACGCGCCGGGAGCTTCGGCGCCACCCATCTATGAGACGAGCAACTCGGGCCGCACCTGGAAGCCGTTCACACCGGTCCTAGTGCACGTTTCATCGGCTCCATCTGCGGTCCTGCCGTTAAGGGAGGTCAGCGGCATGCCCAAGGGTCGTGGGCAGGCCGCACGTTGACACCGGAACCGCCGCCGGTAGCTTCGGGCCTAAGTCCGACGGCAGGAGGTCAGCGTGCCGCTACATGCAGACAGCAGAAGGTTCCGCCGCGCTGTCCTCGCCGGTGCAATCCTGGCCGGCACCGTGGGCACCTTGGGTCCAGCGGTGCCCGCGACCGCGGCGCAGGCGCCGACGGTGCACACCGCGGCTGTTTCTGCCTCACTGTCGTGTGTCTACCGGGTCACCGCCGTCTGGCCCGGCGGCTTCGCCGTCGAGGTCACGCTCACGAACACCGGGACCGGCCCGGTGGCGTGGTCTCTCACCTGGACGTGGCCGGGCGGCCAGCAGCTCACCAGCGTCTGGAACGCCAGCTTCTCTCAGGCCGGTGCGACCGTCACCGTGACCGGCACGTCCTTTGACCGGTCGATCCCGCCCGGAGGATCGGTCACCTTCGGCTTCACCGCCACCGGTACACCACCGCCGGTCCTGCCCATCCCGTGCACCCCTGTCGTCTGATCCGGACTTGCCAGACACCAGCAGTGGCAGGAGGATTCGGGGAACGCGGGCCTGGCGGCGCGGCAGATGCCGGCCGCGGACGCGGTGATGGCCTGGGCGAACATCGAGCGGCGGGCCTTGGACCTGCACGCCGCTGGAGCCGAGGGCACCGCCGGGCAGCTTCAGGTCCAGGCCGCACTCGACTTCCTGCTCGGCCGCGCCACGCCCCAAGGTGCGTACTCAGGCACGCACGATGACGCGGGCCGGAGTGCGTACTCAGGCACGCACGATGACGCGGGCCGGAGTGCGTACTCAGGCACGCACGATGACGCGGGTGAGAGTGCGTACTCAGCTACGCACGGCGAGGCGGGCAGGCGCGGTGGCGGGCGGGGCG
>Ga0207664_10000452_pt1 | contig 29116 bp, 38 predicted proteins | sample LARL83metaG_FD_184349 | JGI IMG/M metagenome (GOLD analysis project Ga0207664, IMG submission 184349) | Corn, switchgrass and miscanthus rhizosphere microbial communities from Kellogg Biological Station, Michigan, USA - LAR L8-3 metaG... | ecosystem: Host-associated > Plants > Roots >... | reverse complement strand
GTGTGCGTGACGCGGAGGGCCGCCGGGTCGGTGCCCGGTGGATTGCGGGGCCGGCGGTGGAGGGGGAGCCGTGGCCGATCCCGGTGTGCGACGCGACCTGGCCCCGCGGCGCCTGGGTCGCCCTCCTCGAAGAACTCGACAACCAGGAAGCCTCGTGAAGTGCGCCAAGTACGAGGCGGAGCAGCCGGACTGGCCGTGCCGGACAGTTGAGACGATCGCCCAGCACTACGCCGTCACTCTGACCTGACAGCAGCGTGAGGCGTCAGATCACTCGCCGTCGGCCTCGCGTTGCTCCTGATCCGTGCCCGCGGCCGAGTCCAGCGCCAACTCCCGAATGATCTCCAGCTCCGGGCGTCCCAACTCCTCAGCGGCGTACTTCACCAGCCACCAGGCGATCTGGTAGCCCGCACTGAATGCGTCGAAGCCGGCGGCGTTCGTTCGGATGGTGCCGAGCTTCTCGGTGAGGTCATCCTCGATGCCGAGCTCCTGCTCTGCCCGGGCGGTGAGCGCAGCGATCAGCGCCGCTCGGTACTCGCGAGGTTGAGTTCTCCGCCTTGGCGACGGGGGGATGTGAGGGGTGCTCACTGCACGGTGGCCTTCCCGTCTCTGATTTGGGCGACGTGCTCGCGGCTGTAGCCGGAGCGGCGGGACACCTCTGCGAGTACGCCGCGCTTGGTGGGCTGGCCGTGGGTCTCGGGGAAGGCGTCGCGGATCGCGGAGTGGAACTCGGTGCGGATCTCGTCTACCTGGGCCTCGGCGCTCCTGAGTTTGTCGCGGAGCTTGTCGACTCTGGCGTAGTGCTCTTCGTCCATACCGGGAGGGTACATCGGATTGGCCAACTCCAATAGCCAACTCACTTGTCATTGCCAACTCGGTTGGCTAACATAGTTGGCATGACGAAGGCTGCGACGGCGAAGCGGACCACCACCAAGACGGGGAACTGCCGCCGGTGCCGGGCCCTGCTCACCAACCCCCGCTCCATCACCCGCGGCTACGGCGACCGCTGCTGGCGCGAGAAGCGCCGCGAAGACGCCGCCCACGCCGCCGGCTTCAAGACCACCACCGTCGACAAGGCCCGCCAGCTCATCGCCGACAAGGCGATCGTCCCCGTCCGCGGCCGCAGGGTCTTCCAGGTCGTCTCCAGCAACGGCACCGACCGCTACCTGACCGCGGCGAACACCTGCAACTGCCCGGCCGGCCTGCGCGGCAAGCACTCCTGCTACCACTCCGCCGCCGCCGCCATGCTCGCCGCCTAGCCCTCGAGGACGCGATGCACACCACCGAAACCCCCACCCTCGCGGACGCGCTCGAGGCGATGGCCCGCGCTGAACTCGACGAGAACACCACCGTCCCCGCCATCACCCGCGCCGTTGAAGCCCTCACCCCGCACCTCACCCCGCAGAAGCGGAACCTGTGGTGGTGGGAACTGAAGAACTGCATCACCCGCGCCGACGCCACCAACGGCTCCGGCCCCGCATGGGACGAGGTCGGCGTCGACTGGGACGACCGAACCCGGGAAGCCCTCAACGTCCTCACCGGCAACGACTGACCAAGTTGACACCACTAAATCCGTTAAGTCATTATGGCGCTGCACCCGTGTGTCCGAAACCCGCACGGCCAGCAACAACCAGGCTCAGCCCACACCGGCTGAGCCTTTCCCTTTCCCGCCGAGGGGGTGGCCGTGCCCCAGAACATCCCCGCACGGTTCCGGCCCATCGCCGACGCCGCTCTCGCCGCCGGCCGCCCGAAGCGGACCATACGCAACTGGGCCGCCGACGGACGCATCGACAAGATGCGGCACCCTCGCACCGGCGCCGTCCTCGTCGACCTCGTCGCCGCCGTCAAACTCTCCAACCAGGCCGGGCGCCGCAACCGCAGCGGAACCAGCACCGAACCTGAGTGCGACCGCCCCGAGGCGTACCCCTTCGCGGTCGACGAGACCGCCGCCTGAACGCACACCGGGCCTCGGTGCTCACAACTCCGCCCGTGTGTGCCGCGCACCCCGCCGTTGGTGCGCCCCACCCCGCGCGGCCCGGCGCCCCCGTCCGGCCGCGCATCGTGTGTCCGCCCACCGGGTTCTATGAGGGGTCCCGGTGGGCGGACCCACCCACACACGCCAGGAGAGGGCCGCGCCATGCACGCTGAAGCCCGCCTCGCCGTTGAACGGATCGGCGGCGCCTACGGCCTCCTGCACCGCAAAGACATCTCCGTGATCAACATCGGCGGACCCGAAAGCCTCACCCGGAACCTGTTCGCCACCCGGCACTGGACTACCGTCAACCTCGATACCTGGGCGCCCGACCGGTTCTACGACGTTGCCCTATGCGTCGGGGTCCTCGAACACACCCCGTCGTGGCGGACCTGCCTGGCCGCCGCAGCGGAAGCGTTGAAGCCCGGCGGGTCTTTGATCGTTGTGTGCGCGTCCGACCGGCACCCACCCCACTCGGTGAACGGCACAACCCGCATCCCGGCCGGTGAGCACTACAGCAACATCCAGCCCATGGAACTGGTCGCGGCGCTCGCCGACATTTTCCCCGGCGCCTATGGCGTGGACTACGCATTCCCACCCGGCGACGTGTACGCGTGGGCGCAACGCCCCACAGCGAGCGTCACGATCTAGACCGCGATGCCTGCCCAGACAACACCCACCCGCCCACGATGATTACGGCAGCAGCGCCGAGCAAGACGAACGCCACAGTCCGGCCTGAGCCGCGTGCATCAGCACAGGCAGCCTCGGCGTCCCCGTTGTAGACGCCGTTGTCGGCAACCATCGCATCGATCTGCCGTGTGGTAGCGGATTCAGCGGGCGCACCAGTGAACGCAGTACCGCAGGCGGCGCCGTCACGGTGGACCGGCTTCAAGCCCCACACCAGACCAGCGACGGCGAGCACAGCACCAACGATGAACAGCCGTTTCATCACAGTCATGCGGGCATGGTGGCACCCGCGATACCGGCGAACACGGCATGTGACCTAACCCGGACGTGCCCAGTGGTCGTGTGGAGGTAGCCGTGACCGCTGCGGTTGACCTCGCATGGGAGTACGCCGCCCGCGCGTTCGAGCCCCCACCCATCAACCCGTACCTGGGGGATCCGGTCGGGTGGATGAGGGACCGGCTCGGCGCGCACCTGTGGTCGAAGCAACGCGACATCGCCGAGTCGATCGTGGCGCATAAGCGCACTGCGGTGAAGTCGTGCCACAACGCCGGCAAGTCGTTCCTGGCCGCGCAACTCGCGGCGTACTGGATCGACGTCCACCCGCCCGGCGAAGCGTTCATCGTCTCCACCGCCCCGTCCTACCCGCAGGTCCACGCGATCCTCTGGGAAGAGATCCGCAAGGCCGCCAAGAACCCCAACGGCGACCCCATACCCGGCCGCGTCCTGCAGTCCGACGAGTGGAAACTCGACGACGGCACCCTCGTCGGGTGGGGACGCAAACCCGCCGACACCGACCAGCACGGTTTCCAAGGCATCCACCGCAAGTACGTCCTGGTGATCCTCGACGAGGCGTGCGGCATCCCCGAGCAGCTGTGGACCGCCGTCGAGGCGATCACCACGACCGACACCTGCCGGATCCTCGCGATCGGGAACCCCGACGACCCGAACACCGAGTTCGGGAACGTCTGCAAACCCGGCTCCGGCTGGAACGTCCTGCGTATCTCCGGGTTCGACACACCCAACTTCACCGGCGAAGACGTCCCCGACGCCGTCCGCGAACTCATGCTGTCCCGCGAATGGGAGGAAGACAAGCGGCGCCGCTGGGGGGAGAACTCGCCCCGGTACATCTCCAAGTGCCTCGGGGAGTTCCCCGAGATCGGCGACGACACCCTCATCTCCCCGCGATGGATCGAAGCCGCGCAGGCCCGCCACCTCGACCCCGGCCCGCACTCGGTGCTCGGCGTGGACGTCGCCCGGTTCGGGTCCGACTCCACCATCCTTGTCCTCGCCCGCGGCGCCCTGGTCCGCGTTGTTGCCGAACACGCCAAGCTCCGCACCACCGAGACCACCGGCCACGTCATCGCCGCGAAGCGCGAACACGGCGTCGACGAGATCCGTGTAGATGGTGTCGGCGTCGGCTCTGGCGTCGTCGACGAGCTACTTGAAGCCGGCCACGACGTGGTGGACATGCAGTCCGGCGCCGCTGCCGCCGACTCCGAGCACTTCGCGAACGCCCGCGCCGAGTGGTGGTGGGGGCTGCGGCAGCGGTTCGAGGACGGCGACATCGACATCGACCCTGATGACGACGAGCTCGCCGCGCAACTCGGCACGGTGAAGTACAAGTACACCGCCCGCGGCCAGGTGTTGATCGAGTCGAAGGACGACATGCGGAAGCGCGGGCTACCGTCACCTGACCGTGCGGACGCGGTGATGCTCGCGAAGGCGCACGTCCCCCCGCCGGACGAGATTTTCGACGCCAGCGACCTCGACGAGGAACTCGACGACTACACCATCAGCGACTACTGACCGAGGGGGCGCTGTGGGTTGGGCCTCCAGGCTGCAGGAGTCGTTCTACCGGTGGACTGGCCGCGCCGAGCTCGCTGAGGCGATCGCGGGTCAGCGCGCCGCCGAGCAGATGGTGGAGCAGCTTGCCGAGTCCTACGCCGGTCTCGAGGCGCGCCTGTACGAGCCGGGCTGGCAGCGGTTCACGGCTGAGGCGGAGCAGGAGTTCACCCGGGAGGGACTGAAGCAGCTCACCGGCATCTGCCGTGTGATGGCGTTGAAGAACTCCCTGATCAAACGCGCGATCTCCCTGCGGACCGCGTATGTGTGGGGTCAGGGCGTGGAGATCTCCGCCCGCGACGCCGCGAAGAAGGGCTCCGGGCAGGACGTCAACGCGGTCATCCAGGCGTTCCTCGACGACCCCGGGAACCGCCGCACATTCTCCGGTGCGCAGGCCCGCGAGGAACTCGAACGTTCGTTGGCGACGGACGGGAATGTGTTCCTGGCGTTGTTCACCAACCCGCGGACTGGACGTGTGCAGGTCCGCTCGATCCCGTGGGACGAGATCGCCGATGTCGTCACGAACCCTGACGACTGCAGCGAACCCTGGTACTACAAGAGGGTCTGGTCGACCACTGCGAACTCTCTGACGGGTGCCCGCGCTGAGACCCGCACCGCCTACTACCCGGCTCTCGGGTACCGGCCAGCGACCCGTCCCGTCCGGCTGAAAGACCCCCTGACGGGTGTCGCGCTCGCCGAGGTGATGTGGGACGCACCCATCGTCCACATCAAGGTCGGTGGTCACCGCGATTGGAAGTTCGGTGTCCCCGACGTGTACGCGGCAGTGGATTGGAGCCGCGCCTACACCGAGTTCCTCACCGACTGGGCGACGCTGATCAAGGCGCTGTCCAGGTTCGCGTGGCGACTGACAAGCAAGGGCTCCAAGCAGGCAGCCGCGAAAGCGAAACTGTCGGCCGGCCCGTCAATCGACCCTGTCACCGGGGAACCCCGCTATGCGGGCGCAACAGCGATGCTGCCACCGGACATGGCGCTCGACGCCATACCCAAGTCCGGGGCGACCATCGATTCGGAGTCTGGGCGTCCGCTGGCAGCGATGGTGGCGTCCGCGATGGACGTCCCGGTAACGATGCTGCTCGGCGACCCCGGCGTGACTGGTGCACGCGCCACCGCCGAAACCCTGGATACCCCCACCGAGTTGATGGCGCAGGGCCGGCGGAACCTGTGGACCGACAAGATCCGCGACATCCTCACCTACGTCATCGCTGAAGCCGTCCGCGCGGTGGAGGGCCCCCTGCGCGGGAAGCTGACCCTCGACGGCGACGCTGACCGTGAAGTCCTGACACTGCGGGGCCGCGCGCAGGGCACCGTTGACATCTCCTGGCCGGACGTCGACCGGGTCGACCTCGGTGTCCTCGTCGATGCGATCACGAAGGCGGACGCGACAACATACATGCCGCCGCTGGTGGTGCTGCGTCTGCTGCTGCAAGCCCTGGGTGTCAAGGACGTCGACGAGGTCCTCGAGCAAGTCACCGACGACGAAGGCCGTTACGTTCCGGCCGACGGCGGGGGAGTCGGCCAAGCGGCGGTAGACGCCTACAACCGAGGTGCCGACCCTGCTGCTCTGGTGGGGGTCTCCGGTGCCGGTGCCGGTAACCCAGGTGGCCGCTGATGTCGTTCACTTCGAAGACGCTCGGTCTCGCCCGCGCCGCCGTCACAGCAGCAGGTCGCCTCGTCGACGATGTGATTCGCGTGCTGACGGCAGCGTGGGCTGCGGCGTGGACATCTCTCGTAGCCGGGCTCACCGCCGCGGTGGACCATCTGATCGGGGCAGCACCGGACGGGCAGTGGCCTGCGCGGAACCGCGTCGAAAACGACCCGCAGCTCCGCGCTGTTCTCGCTAACGCGGCCCGCACCCTGGAGCAGCTGGCGGCCCGTACCGCCACGGAAGCGTCGACCGCAGCCCGGTCAGCGGCGCAGGAAGCAGCAGCCCGCCAGGCGGAGATCATCGCGTCGCAGTTGCCTGGCAGCCACGACGCCGCGCGACTGTTGGGCCGCGCCCGGTTCCAGGGGCAGGCGGTCCTTGCGATCGGGCGCCGCTCAGCGCAGCGGATCACCGCGCTGTCCAAGCCCATGCCGGCCGACGCGGATCGAGCGATGCGCCGCGAACTCATCCGCGGTGTCCGTCTCGGACGCAACCCCCGCAAGGCCGCGGACGAGATGGTCAAGCGGGTCGAAGGCGCGTTCAACGGCGGGTTGACGCGGGCGCTGGTGATCGCTCGGACGGAGATCCTCGACGCCTACCGGGAAGCCGCCGCCGCGGTGGATGACGCCAGCACCGATGTACTAGACGGCTGGGTGTGGCTCGCGAAACTCGACGACGGCCGCGCCTGTGTCGCGTGCTGGGCGATGCACGGCACTGAGCATCCGCTGTCGGAGCCGGGGCCGCTCGGACACCCACAATGCCGTTGTTCACGCGCCCCCAAGACCAAGTCGTGGGCCGACCTCGGATTCGACCTCCCCGAACCCGATGACGCGATCCCCGACGGAGAGACCCTCTTCAAAGCCCTCCCACATGCCCAGCAGGTCGCGGTGATGGGCGCTGAACGGGTGGCGATGCTCAACAACGGCGACATCGCCTGGCGTGACCTGACTCGGCGCCGCAAGACCTCCGGGTGGCGGGACTCCTTCGTCGTTGTGCCTATCAAGGATCTCGCCCGCGCCAGTTAGCGGGGTTCGCGCCAAAACTGACCGTACCCAGGAGGAGGCCTCCCGTGTCGCTGCTCGCTGTCGTCGCTCTGGTCCTGGCCGCCGTTGTCGCCGTGTGGGCGGTGACCGAGCGGTCATGGCAACTGCTTCTGCTCGCCGCCGCGGTGATCCTCCTCGCGCTGGCCGGGCCGCTCGACATCACCGTGCACCACTGAGGAGACACCGATGCCCGACCTGCTGGATGAGTCCCTCGCCGTCGCGGAGGCCGCCGCGCTGTGGGAGGCGAAGTACACCGCGGCCCAGCTCCGCGACATGCTCGGCAAAGGACAGGCGACCCGCAACGACGCCGGCGAGCCGTCCTACCCCATCGCTGACGTTGAGGATCTGCAACGCGCGATCAGCGCGGTCGGACGCGGCGGCAAGGACCACGACAAGATCCGCAAGTACATCATCGGGCGGGCGAAGTCGCTCGGGAAGAGCGACATGATCCCCGCCGGATGGTCGGCGACCGGCGCAGTAAAAGAAGCCGAGGGCGGCTTCGACCCGTCCCGGCTGACGCAGTGGGCGGCCGGGCAGGCAGGGCCCGGGGTTGTCCAGGAGGCCGGTGCCGTCACCGGCAATCAGGGGCGACGGCGCCGCATCCAGCTGATCGACGCGGGCTGGTCCAAGAACGGCCGGTACTACCCGCCCGAGACCCTCGCCGAGGCCGCCCGCGCCCGCATCTATCCGGCGGGCACCCCCATGTTCGTCGACCATCCCACCGTGTCTGAACAGGCTGAGCGCCCAGAGCGCAGCGTGAAGGACCTCGCGGCGCGGCTCGTCACCGACGCCCGCTACGAGGACGGAAAGCTGGTCGCCGAGGCCGACCTGTTCGGCACGTGGGGCCCGGTCATCAACGAGATCGCCGATCAGATCGGCGTGTCGATCCGCGCCGCCGGGACCCTGGAGTACGGGGAGGCCGACGGCCGCGAAGGGCCGATCGTCACCGCCCTCACCGAGGGCATCTCCGTCGACTTCGTCACCTCCCCGGCGCGCGGCGGAAAGGTGCTGGAGCTGATCGAGTCGGCGCGGGCTCAGCCGCTCGCGGAGTCCCGCAACGTCGGCGCCTGGCTGGAATCGCGCCTGCATCTGGCGTTCACCGAGCTGACCGACGGGATGTACGGCAACGGGAAACTCACCCGCGACGAGCGCATCAACCTGTCGTCGGCGATCGGGGACGCCTTGGACGCGTTCGTGAAGCGCGTGGAGGCCGACGAGCCGCAGCTGTACCAGCGGGACCTGTGGCAAGGTCCGCCCGGCGAGGACGACACCGACATGGCCGAGGCCGCGAAGACCGATGACGGCAGCAAGAGCAAGGCGTCCAAGGTCCACGCCGTGAAGGCGAGTGAGGCTGTCGCCGCCTCCGGGCATTCCGTCGTGATCAACATGCCCGCTGGCGTCACCGCCGAGGACATCACCGAGGCACTGAATCGCCGTCCCACCAAACCCGCGCCGGTTCCCGGTGCGGGCCCTGAGAACGCGCCGGGCAGCCTGCCCGCCGACAACCCACCCACCAAGGAGGAGGGCAGCATGCCCGAGCTCACCGAAGCCGAGGCGCGGAAGCTGACCGAGGAGCGGGACGCCGCACTCGCCGAGGCCGAGACCGCCCGCAACGAGGCGGCGGCCGCGGCCGCCGCCCGAACCGAGTCGGACCTGAAGCTGGCCCGGTTCACCGCGGCCGAGTCGGCCCGGCCGATCGCCGCGAAGCTGCTCGCCGAGTCGAAGCTGCCCGCCGCAGCGCAGGGCCGCATCCTCGGCCAGCTGGTGTCGTCGGAGACGGTGCCGCTGAACGGCGACCACAAGCTCGACGAGTCCGCGTTCCGCGGCGCGCTCGAGGACGCGGTGAAGGCGGAGGAGACCTACCTGGCGTCGCTCGCCGAGCAGGCGGGGATCGGGAAGCCCCGCGGTCTCGGCGAGTCCACCAGCCCCGAGAACGCCGCCGAGACCGCCGGCACGGCGGTCACGGAGGGGCTCGTGGAGTCGTTCAAGCAGTCCGGAATGTCCGAGGCCGCGGCGCGGCTGGCGGCCACCGGCCGCCCCTTCTGAGAACAGGAGCCTGACCCACCATGGCCACGAACATCGTGCAGGAGCACGGCGACGACTTGTACGTCGCCGTCACGCAGCCCACCACTCCCGTGTCGGGTGACCCGGTGCTGGTCGGGCAGCTGCCCGGCGTCGCGCTGACCGACGAGCAGGCGGACGGCAAGACCAGCGTGAAGACGAACGGGACCGCGCGACTGCTGGTGAAGGGGGAGACGACGACGAACGCGGCGATCACCGCCGGGGACATCGTGTACTACGACTCCGCCGCCACCCCCCACAAGATCAACAAGGACTCGACCAACGGAGTCCGGTTCGGATACGCCCTCGAGGACGTCGCGTCCGGCGCCAGCAAGACCGTCCTGGTCAAGATCGGGTACTGAGGAGACCGCCCCAAATGAGCACCATGCTGTTCGAGAAGTCGGTGGAGCGGATCACCTCCGAGTCCACCGCGATCAAGACGATGTTCGGCGGAGACCGCAAGGTCCACGGATCCCGCCACCGCGACCCCAAGTGGGAGAAGGACCTGCTGGAAGCGCAGCGGTTCATGTGGGAGATCCAGGCGGGCCGCCGCCCCATCTCCCACTTCACCGAGGCGATGTCCACCTCCGACTTCCCGTCCCTGTTCGCTGACGCCCTGGACCGGCAGCTGTACGGCGCGTACGAGGCGACCGTCCCGACGTGGATGAGCTACGCCCGCGCCGCGACCGTCAACGACTTCCGCCCAGTGAAGCGGTTCGCCACCACCGGCGTCCGCGGCCGACTGGAGAAGGTCGGCGAGCTCGCCGAGCACAAGCGCCGCGCGATGGACGAGGCCGAGTACGAGTACAAGGTCGACAAGTACGAGGCCGGGTTCGCGCTGTCGTGGGAGGCGATGCTGAACGACGACCTCAACGCGTTCATGCGGCTGCCGCAGGACCTCGCCGACTCCGTCCGCGACTCCGAGGAGGCGTTCGTCACCGAACTGATCGCGGACGCGAACGGCCCCAACGCCACTCACTACACCTCCGGCAACGGCAACCTCCTGACGGGTAACCCGCCCCTGACCCGCGACGCGCTGCAGGCCGCGATTACCCAGCTGATGAAGCGGAAGGACGCCAACGGCAACCCGATCGTGGTGAAGGGTGTCCGACTCGTCGTCGGCACGGGCCTCGCCCTGGTCGCGAACGAGATCATCGACACCACCGAGTACCGCACCGTCGACGCCAACGGCAACGTCCGCATCATCAAGGGCAACGGCGTCGCCGCGAACCTCGGCGTCGACGTCAACTACTGGATCGACTCCGTCGCCACGACCGCGAACGCCGACACGTCCTGGTGGGTGTTCGCCGACCCGAACGGCACCCGACCCGCACTGGAGTTCGGTCGCCTCCGCGGCTTCGAAGCGCCCGCCCTGTACGAGAAGATCCCGGACATGCGGCGCCTGGGCGGCGGCGACGAGCCGTTCTCCTTCGACACCGAAGCGGCGGAGAAGAAGGTCAAGCACGTCTACGGCGGCACGTTCGTCGACGAGAAGATGACCCTCGCATCCAACGGCAGCGGCTCCTGATGGACGCTCTGCCGACTCCCCGCACCACCGACCACAAGTTCTGGGCCGGGGTGTGTGAGCGGCTGGACCGGCAGAACGAACTGCTGGCCGACATCCGTGACCGGCTGCCCGCCCAGCGGGAGCGTGCTGGGCAGCCGGCACGGGGAGACGTCGAGATCACCGAACCCGACACGCAAGACACCCTGGCCGGGTCGGTGCCGCTGTCGGAGCCGGCCACGCCCACAAAGAGGCCGCGGACCCGCAAGCCAGCGGAGAAGAAGACGACCACGCCGCGAACCCGGGCGGCGTCGAAGAAGGGAACACAGACGTGAGTGCGCCCCGCGCCGCCTACTACGGCGACAAGCCGGTCCTCGCCGACGCGACCAAGGCCGCCGCGGTCACCAACGTCGCGACCGCCGACGCCGACGCCACCTACGGGCAGACCGAAGCCGACCTCATCAACGAACTGAAGACCAAACTGAACGCCGCGCTGGCCGCGTTGCGCGCCGCCGGCCTCATGGAGACCTGAGACAAGGGGGCTGCGGCATGACCGTCGGGCTCATCGAGGTGGACGCCGGGGACGCCCCCTCATTCTCGATCGCTGTGGCGCCGCACGACGGCACCACGGCGGTGACCGCGGCCATCTCCGACCCCGCCGGAACCCCCACACCGTTCTCCGTGGCCACTGCGGACGGTGGCGCCACCTGGGAGGGAACAGGCCCCATCCTGTCCACGGCGGGGGAGTACACCGCGACGTTCACGGTCACGGGTACCGGCGCTGGGATGCAGTACGTTACCGTCGTGGTGGAGGCGCCGCCGCCGCTCACCACCGACCTGCGGCGCGTGCGGCTGCTGATCCCTGACACCAATCCCGTCGCGCGGCTGTTCCGGGTCGATGAGCTGGCCGACTTCATGGCCATGGAGAGCGGCGTCAAGAAGGCCGCCGCGTTGGCGTTGGAGACCATCGCGTCCAGTGAGGTCATGGTCTCAAAGGTCATCACTAGCCAAGACCTGTCCACCGATGGCGCGAAGGTCTCCGACGCCCTGCTCAAGCGGGCGGCGATGCTGCGGCAGCAGGCCGACGACGATGACCCCGAAGCCGGCGGCGGCCTCGATGGGGTGGACTTCCGGGACCCGTTCAATCGCCGCTACGGCGGCGAGCTCACTGAACCGGAGTGGTGCTGATGCCGCTTCCCGGGACCCGCGTCATCCCGCCCGGCTGGTCCGACCATCACCGGCCGACCGCCACTGCGACGATGACCGCGACCTGCACCATCACCCGACCCAGCGGGCCCGGCGCCACCGACGGGAACGGCGACTACACGCCCGCCACGCCCGACACGATCTACACCGGGCTGTGCCGCGTCACCCCCCGCACCACCGATGAACGGCTCCTCCTCGCTGGCGAGAACCAGGTCACTGCGCGCCGCTACGCCGTCGCCATCACCCACGACGCCCCGGAGATCCTGGTGGGCGACTCGGTGAACGTCACCACCGCCGTCGACCCCGGCCTCGTGGGCCTCAGCCTCCGGGTGCTGGACGTCCGGTACGCGTCCGAGCAGTGGCAACGCGACCTCTACACCGAAGAGATCGAGGGGGTGAGCGCGTGAGGATCCGGTTCGACAACAAGGAGATCAGCAAGCTCGCCAGCGACCTCAACGGCGCGGGCCGGCGGGCGGAGAGCCGCTGCAAGACCATCGTCAAACGCACCAGCAACGGGACGGTCACGGCAGCACAGCGGGTCGTCCCGGTCGACACCGGCGCGCTGAAGAACAGCATCCATTCAGACCTCGCCCCCGACGGCCTCGGATTCGAAGCCGGCTCCGAGCTCGGCTACTCCGGATGGGTCGAGTTCGGTACGACGCGAATGGCGCCGCAGCCCTACATGGTCCCCTCGTTCGAGGCCCAGGTCGCCGCGGCGATGCCCGCGTTCACCGCGGCCACCGATCCGTGGCCGTCGGCGAGGAACGGCTAATGCCACCCGTCGCTGCTGCGGCCCCGCACACCGACGCCGTCGTCGCCGCCCTCGACGGCGCCGACATCCTCGTCGGCCGCGGTCAGGCACCCGACGACGGCGGCTGGCAGGCCGAGCCCGGCTACTCGCAGTTCCGCGCGTACGTGGTGCTGTACCCCAGCCCCGGTGTCCCGGACGGCAGCATCGCCGAGCCCACCGAATACCTCGGCTACTCCTGCCAGGCCACGTGCATCGCCGCCACCCAGCTCGGCGCCGAGCGCCTCGCCGACGCGGTGAAAGCACTGTTCGTCGACCAGCTGCTCAACGTCGAGGGCCGGTCGTCCTACCGCGGTCAGCTACTGCTGGACCGGCCGGTGTCGCGGGACGACGCGGTGACCCCGGCGGAGCACTACGCGGTGCTGCAGCTCGGCTGGATCACACAAGCCACCTGACCAGCAACAGCCCACATCGTCCCGCCGCCGCGCGGGTCAATCCGCACGCCCATTGAGAGGAGCACCCACATGGCGACTGTGTCCGCGGCGGGGATCACCCGAGACGGAACCACCGTCACCTACGCCACCGCGAGCGGGGGAGGCGACAAGGTCAAGCCCGGCGAAGGCGTCTTCCTGCTGGTCAAGAACGGCTCCGGCAGCAGCCTGACCGTCACGATCTCCGGTGTCGGCCAGACCGGCTACGGCGTCGACAACCCCGACAAGACCTTCACCGTCGCCGCCAGCGCCGAAAAGGCGATCCCGATGCTGGCCGCCTACGGCGACCCCGACGACGGCGGCCTCGCCGCCATCGGCTGGTCCAGCGCAACGTCCGTCACCTTCGCCGCCCTGAGGATCTGACATGGCGATCGAGTTCGTGAAGTGCCGCCGCAAGGACGACCACACCGTCACCCACGACATCGCCCGGCAGGCGCTGCGGCGGTGGCCCGACTGGGAGCCCATCCCCGACGACGAGGCCGAGCACGCCGCCCAGCCCGCCGAGAGCCCCGCGGCCAAGGACACCGAGACCCCGCCCACCCCCAGCAAGAGCCGCAGCAAGGCGGCCACGGACCCCAAGGAGTAACCCATGGCCGACCTCCTCGGCGACGGCAACGTCAAGGTCACCTTCGTCCTCGCCGTCGCCAACGTCTCCCTGCCCACCGCGACGGAGCTGAACGGCGGCACCGACCTCCAGACGGTGATCACCAAGGAAGGGCTCGACATCAAGCCCGACCAGGCCAGCGTCGACAACACCGCCCTCGCCTCCACCTCGGAGACCGAGGACGCGGGCACCACCAAGTACGAGATCACCCTCACCTGGAAGCGGCAGCAGGCCACCGTCGACGACATCGGCTACACCACCCTCGTCCCCGGCACCCTCGGCTACCTGTGCGTCCGCCGCAACAAGGCCCATGACTCCTCCTGGGCGGCTGACGACGAGGCCGAGGTGTACCCGGTGCGGTGCGGCGCCCGGATGCGGCAGGCCCCGAAGCTGAACGAGCCGCAGACCGTCGACCAGAAGCTGTTCAACCACACCCAGGCCGACACCGAAGCGACGGTGGCGGCCTGATGGACATCGAGCAGCTGATTGCGGGGGCACGGCTGCCCGAGACGGGCGTGCCCATCTGCCTGCGCGGTGACCTGGTCCGCCGGCACGAGGCACTCGAGGCGGACCTGGACGAGGCGCGTGAGGCCGATGCCGGGGACTCGCTGGCCTCCGGCGGGCAGGCACGGAAGATCGCCGAGGAGATCCAGGCGCTCGAGGCCGAGATGCGCGAGCACACCCACACCTTCGGGCTGCGGGGGCTGCCCCGCAACGTGTACCGGGACCTCCTCGCCGAGCACCCGCCGCGGGAGGGCAACAAAGAGGACGAGGCGATGGGCGCGAACGCCCGGAGCTTCCCGGTCGCGTTGATCGCCAAGTGCTGCGTCGACCCGGTGATGACCGAGGCGCAGGCCGGGGAGCTCGCCGACGTCCTCACCGACGGGCAGCTGCTGCAGCTGTTCGGCGGCGCGATCGGCCTGAACAAGATCACGGTCGATGCCCCAAAATCCGTCGCCGCGTCCGCGATTCTCGCGAGGACCGCCTCGAAGTAGAAGCCGCCCGCGCCTGGGGGATCTCCCGCCGCCGGTTCCTGGGGTGGGAGCCGCGCACGTTCATCACCTACGAGTACGAGGACGGCCGGCTGGTCCGCGCGGTCACCGAGACCGAAGCCGAGTGGACCGACGAGGAACGCGCCTGGGCGATCAGCCTCCTGGACGTGGAGGGCGACACCTGCCCGGGCTGCGGAGAGCCTCTCTCGGAGACCCTCACGTCCGAGGCCTATCAGGGCTACAAGGTCGACCCGCCGAGGGTCTGCCACGGCTGCAAGGCGCTCCACACGCGGCAACGCGAGTACGTGCAGGACAAGGACCTGCACGCCCTGCGGTTCACCGTCATGCGCACCTGGGACCCACCCGACCGATTGTGAAGGGGGTGACGTCGTATGGCGGACCGTACAGTCTCCGTTGCTTTGCGGGCGGACGTCACCGCCTACATCGCTGCGATGCGCGCCGCACAGGCCGCGACCCGCAACGTGTCGGATGAGATGCGCCGCGCGAACGGGCAGGGCGGCTCCGACTTCGAAGCGTCCGAGCGGGGCGCGGCGCGGCTCGCGCAGGCGATGGCGCAGTTGCTGGGGGTGGAGCGGGAGCGGACACGAAGCCAGCAGCAGTCCAACCAGCAGACCCGCCGGTCGACGGATGAGACGCGCAGGCAGACGCAGGAAACCGACCGGAACACCGAGTCGAACCAGCGGAACCGCCGCTCCACCGACGAATCACAACGGTCGCAGGAGAACTTCCGGCGGACGCTGATGCGCACGGTGGCGTCCGGGGCGGAGGGCGGCGCGACCACCGCGGGGTGGATCGGCACGCTGGTGGCGGCCGCGACTGCGATAGCGCCGGCCGCGACCGCCGCGGTGGTGTCGCTGTCGGGGTTCGCTGCCGTTGCCGCGTCCTCGATCATCCCGGTCGTCAACGCCACCGCCGACCTCGCGGGGAAGTGGGAGACCCTCGACGACCAACAGAAAGCGTCCGCGGTGCTGGCCACCCAGCTCGCCGACAACTACCACAACCTCGCCGCCTCCTACGAGCCGCAAGCCCTGTCGGCGTTCAACAACGTCGTCGCCGACGCCCAGTCCCTGATGCCGAACCTGACGCGGGCCCTCGACAACTCCTCGGTGGCGGTGCAGGGCTTCGGTGCCCGGATCGGCGGGTTCATCGCCGGGCAGGACATGAAGCGCCTCATCGACCAGGCCGGCGCGAACGCACCCCAAGCCCTCGACGACTTCGGTGCCGCGGCCGCGTCAGCCGGGTCCACGGTGGTCACCCTCGCCAACGACATGCTCCCGCTCGGCACCACCCTGCTGTCGGCGACGCGCGGGATGCTCGGCGCCGCGAACGCAGCCGCGCACTTCTCACCGCTGCTGTCGCAGCTGGTCATCTCCAGCCTCCTCCTCCGCGCCCCGATCACGGGGCTGGTCGGCGGTGTTGCCGGGCTGTCGGGCCGGATCCGTGAGGGAGTGGCGGCGACGCGGGGTATGACGCTGGCGCAGCGCGGCCTCAACTTGGTCGCAGCGGCCGGGCCGGCGATCTACATCGCCGCCGGAGCCGCGCTGTTCGTCTTCGCGAGCCGGGCGCTGAACGCCAAGTCGGCGACCGACAAGTTGATCGACACGATGCGGATCGAGTCGGGTGCCACTGCCAACAACCTGGCCGGCCGCGAGAAGTTCATCGGTCAACTGCAGAAGCAGGCCGACGTCCTGAACAACCAGCTGATCAAGGCCACGCAAGGGCTGACGCAGGCGCAGCGGGACTCGCAAAACCCGACGGACGCGCAGAACCGAGCGGTCGGCGCCCTGACCAAGAGCCTGCGGGAAACCCAGGACGCGCTCGACAAGGAACGCGCGGCGATGAACCGCGTCCAGGACGGCGCGGACCTGCTCAGCGAGAAGTACGGCATTACCCGCGACCAGGCGCTCGACCTCGCGACCGCCGCCGGCGTTGACCTGTCCAAGAGCCTGGACAAGACGGGGCACCTGACGACCGAAGCCACGGCGAAGATCCAGAACTACGAGGCGGCGGTCCAGGCCGCGAAAGACCCGACCCAGGCGATCAAGCTCGCTCTCGACAACGCGGCGAACTCCGCGCTGGCGATGAAGGACCGGGTCACCGCTCTGACCGCCGCGCTCGACGGCGCCTTCAACCCCAGCCTGGCGGTGTTCCAGGCGACGACGCAGATGCGGGAGGGGTACCGGCAGCTCGCCGACCAGATCGGGAAAGCGTCCGGGTCGCTGAAGGGCAACTCCCAAGCCAGCCTGCAACTGCGGCAGGCGTTCGCCCAGCAGCTGTCCTCGGTGAAGGACCTGGCGACGGCGGAGTTCCAGCGGACCCACAACATGGACGCCGCCCGCAACGCTGTCATCCAACAGCTCCCGCTGCTGTACGCGCTCGCCGGCAGGAACCGTGAGGCGAAAGCGCAGGTGGATGCGCTGGCCACGTCGCTGGGCATCAACACCAGCCAACTGAACGTGTCGAAGGCTGCGTTCATCGCCCAGGCCACCGCGATGCTCGGGTCCCGGACCCGCGCCGAGCAACTGTGGGCCGCCTACCAGCGGCTCACCGGCGCGACGAACACCGGCTCGGGGGCACTGTCCACCTACATCAAGCGGGTCACCGACGCAGCGAACCAGGCCCGCATCCAGGCGCTCCGCACCGACGGCGCCGCGGGTGCACAGCAGGGCTACAACGCGCGCGTGCAGGCCGCCCTGCCCGTGCTGTACGCCCTCGCCGGCCGCAACCAGGCTGCCCGCGCCCAGGTGGACGCGTTGGCGCGTGCGACGGGGAACGCGACCGGCGCGACGAACGTGTCCCGCTCCGCGTTCCTGCGGGCTGCGGATGCGATGGGCATCGCCCGCAGCAAGGCGAACCAGCTCTGGAAAGAGCTGAACAAGATCAAAGACCGCAAGGCCAACATCACCGTCAACGCCAAGGGCCTGTGGACGACGGCGCATGACCCGTCGCGCCGCATCCCCGGCCTGGCTGCGGGTGGTCCGGTCCCAGCGATCGGCCCGGAGTCGACTGAAGCGTACGACTCGGTGCCGGCGATCCTGCGCGTCAACGAGCACGTCTGGACGCCCGAGGAAGTCCGCGCGGTCGGCGGCCACGGCGCCATGCTGCGGATGCGTGCCCTCGCCCGCCGCGGCCAGCTACAGGGGTTCGCGACGGGCGGCCCGGTGAACTTCGCCGGGTCCGGTCAGGTGTCCACAGTGATGCGGCCGATCGACGACGGCATCGCCGGGCTCATCAAGAAGATCGGCGACACCATGGCCGCCGAGTGGAAGAAGGCCGCCGGCTCGGGCGGCCCGGTGGTCGCGGCGGCCCGGGCGCAGATCGGTAAGCCGTACGTGTGGGGCGCGACGGGGCCGAACGCGTTCGACTGTTCGGGGCTGACCTGGTGGGCGTGGAAGCACGGCGCCGGCATCGATATCACCCGCACCACCTACACCCAGCGGCAGGCGCTGCGGACGATCGGGTCACCGATCCCGGGCGCGGTCGGGCAGCCCCACCCGGGCCACACCTACCTGTACGCGGGGAACGGCCGCATCATCGAGGCGCCGCACACCGGCGCGGTCGTCCGGGAAACCAGCGTGCGTGGCGGGGAATGGTGGGGTTACCCGCGCAAAGCCCAGGGGGGCGCCATCACCCTCGAAGACCGCCGGCTCGGGGAGCGGGCGATCCAGCGGCAGGGCGGCCGCGACATGATGCTCGCCAAGCTCCTCGGCCTCGCCGGCGACCCGGGCGGCCTGGGCATCCCCGGGTTCGCGACCGGCGGGTGGGTGAAGGGCAAGTCGGGCCGCGACCGCAACGTCATCGCAGCCAGCCACGACGAGTTCGTGGTACGGGCACCGGAGGCCAAGCAGCACGGGCTGCTGCTAGAGGCCATCAACCAGGGGCTCCTCACCACCACGAAGGTCGGCCCGTCTCACTCTGGTGTGGCGTACGGCCCCTCGCACTCCGGCGTCGCCTATGGGCCTTCCCACTCCGGAGTGGCGTACGGGCCTTCACAGTCCGGCGTGGCCTACGGCCCTTCCCACTCCGGCGTCGCGTACGGCCCCTCGCACTCCGGCGTAGCCGTTGGCCCTTCGCACTCTGGCGTCGCCGTCGGCCCGTCGCATTCAGGGGTGGCATACGGCCCGTCGGAGTACAGCGTCGCCGTCGGCCCCTCCCACTACGGGGTCGCCTACGGCCCCGGCCACTACGGCGTGACGGTCGGCGGCGACGGCGCCTACGCCGCACAGTCCGTCGTCGTGAAGCTGACCCTCCAAAACTACGGCGCCATCGGCTCCCAACTGGAGCTGCAGAACTGGCTCGCCAAGAGCCTGGACATGCTGAGCAGAGCGGGGAGAGCACCGTGGCCCACGAAGTGATCCGCTGGCGGTGCCGCACCATCGTCCGCAAGTACGCCGACGACCAGGCCTTCGCCCGCGACGACCCCTTCGAGGTGCTGGAGATCGAAGGGAACGCCCTCACCTACGGTGGCGCGTCCGCGCTGTGGGAACGCCTCATCGGCACCGCGATTACGGCGTTCAGCAACGCCAACGCCTACCTCGGCGTCGGCAACAGCTCCACCGCGGCGGCGCAGACGCAGACGGACCTGCTGGGCGGCAGCACCCTCCGCAAGGCCATGGACTCCACGTACCCAACCCACACCGACGGCACCACCAGCGGCAGCGAGCAGATCACCTTCCGGGCAACATTCGGGTCCTCGGACGCGAACTTCGCGTGGAACGAATGGGGCATCTTCAACGCCAGCGCCGCCGGCCGGATGCTGAACCGGAAGGCCGAAAGCCTCGGCACCAAGGCGTCCGGCAGCACATGGCAGCTCACCGTCACGCTGAGCCTCGTCTGATCCGATGACCGCTGCGGCGCAAACCGGCACAGGCAACATCACCTCGGCCAGTAACACCTCGGCGACCTCACTCACAGCGACCCGGCCCACCAACACCGTCACCGGCGACGTGCTGTGGGCCCTGGCGTACTTCCGCGACAACAGCGGCACACCGGCCTTCAGCGCACCCGCCGGGTGGACGCTTTGCAAAACCGACTTCGGCAACGCGTCGATCGGTGTCTGGGTCAAGCCGATCACCAACGTCGGGTCCGAGCCCGCCAACTACAGCTTCAGCGTGACCGGCAACGCCGCGGGCCGCTGCATCCTGGTCATCGGCCGCATCACCGGCGCCGACCTGACGAGCCCGCTGGACGCCGCCGGCCCCGTGTCGGTATACACCGGCACCACCTCGCTGGTCCTGCCGAGCGTGACCGCCGTCAACGCCGGCTGCCTGCTACTGGCGATCGCGACCTGCAACAACAACACCACGACGGTCCCGACCTTCACACTCGACCCGGCGATGACCGGGACCACTCAGCAGTCCATCGTCGTGCCGGGTGTGAACTGCTCCAACCTCCAAGTCGGGCAGCAGGCCCTCACCAGCGCGGGCGCCACCGGCACCCGAACCCCCACGATGAGCCCCGCGGCACAGAACAGCGCCGGGTTCCTCATCACAATCAAGTCCGCGATCACCGCCACCCCCATCAGCGGCACCGACTCCGGCACCCTCACCGAGGGCACCTCCACCCTCACCGCGACCGTCCCGACCACCGACGCCGGCACCCTCACCGAGACCCGCAGCATCGCCGCAACGTCTGCCACCGGCGACTCCGGGACCCTCGCCGAGGCCGCCACCCGCGTCGTCATCGGCGAACCCACCTACAGCCTGGCGATCGACTGGGCGGGCGACGGCGACTTCACCGACCCCGGCGACGACATCACCGACCGCGTCCTGGCCTCCGGCGGACTCAACGCCCAGTACGGCCGCGACCAAGCCCGCTCCCTCTCGCCCCCCGCTGCCGGCCAAGCCGCATGGATGATCAGCAACCTGAGCGGCGACTACTCACCTGACCGGGCTGATTCACCCCTCGCCGGCGACATCCTCCCCGCCCGCGCAGTGTGGGCCACCGTCGGCCTCAACGGCGTCACCTACACCCTGTTCCGCGGGCACCTCGACCAGTACCAAATCAACGTCGACCACATGAACTCCACGGTCTCCGCGACCGCCCTGGACGGCCTCGCCGACCTCAAGGGCGTGAAGGTCTCCACGATCCTCTACCAGGGGCTGCGGACCGGCACCGCGATCGGGCACCTCCTGGACGCCGTTGGCTGGCCTGCGGACAAACGCGACCTCGACCCGGGCGGCACCTTCATCCGCTGGTGGTGGTGCAACGGGGACGACGCCTGGGACATGCTCACCAAACTCGTGTCCTCGGAAGGCCCCGGCGCGATCATCCACGCAGGCCCCGACGGCGAGATCGTGTTCCGGGACCGCCACCACCGGCTCCTCGACACCGCCTCCACCACGGTGCAGGCCAACCTCACCGACGGCGCCGGCGGCTACGAACCCGCCTTCTCCCAGATCTCCTACGACCACGGCTGGGCCGACATCGTCAACCAGGTGTCGTTCACCGTCGATGAGCTCAATCCCGGCCCCGACGTCGAAGAAGTGTGGTCCAGCCAGGACGTCTACCAGATCGACCCGAACCAGACCCTCACGATCGTCGCGCAGACCAATGACCCGATCGTGCTGTTCTCGGTGTCGCCGAGCTACACCGCGGTCGGCACGGTCACGGCGAGCTGGACGCTGACCAACGCGCAGACGGTCACGCTGACGTTCACGGCAGGGGCGTCGGGCGCGCAGATCTCGGAGCTGGTCGTGAGCGGCCGGGCGGTCGCCAAGCGCCGCTCCTACACGATCGAGGCGTCTGATGCGGCGTCGATCGCCAAGTACGGTGCGCGGTCGCCGTCCTCGACCATCGAGGTGCCGTGGGCTGGAGTACACGACGCCGCTGCGATCGCCGACCTGATCATCGCGGCGCGCGCCGAGCGGCTCCCCACCGTGCAGATCACGATCCTCGGGGTGCGGAACAACGCGCGGCTCGTCCAGCAGGTCGGCCGGGACCTGTCCGACCGCGTCCACATCGTTGAGGGCGTAACGGGGCTTGACCACGACTTCTTCATCGAGCAGATCCAGCACCGGGTCACCGAGGGCGGAAACCTCACCACCACGTTCGGGATGGAACGGGCGGTCAAGCAGGCGACCAACGTGTTCCGCTTCGACGACGCCGCCCACGGGTTCAACAACGGTGTGTTCGCCTCCGCCGGCCTGGACGACCCGGAGACGATCTTCGTCTTCAACGACGCCAACCGGGGCTTCGACAAAGGCGTGTTCGCTAGCTAGGAGGCTGATGTGGGGGACCTTGAGGTCTTGCGCGGCGAGCTGATCCGGCGGGAACAACCGCGGATGGCGATGCTGGCACGGCAGGCCGCGATCGAGCTCCTCGACCGCGGGGTCACGCACCTGACGGTGATCGAGCCGGTCGGGTTCGCGCAGGCCCGCGTGAACTACGGGGAGTGGATCGCCGACTGCCCGGCCAAGTGCGGCAACGCCGAGTACGTCACCGGCAAGGACCCTCGGCACCGCGGCGTGGCAGGCACCCGCGGTGCCCGCTACCAGGCGTTCGTGTGCACGCACTGCGGCTACCGGTGCCCGATCTACTGGCCGCCGAACTACGAGGACATCACCGAGGTGCTCGACCAGCGGCCCCTGCCCGGCAACCGGAACTGGTGGCCCATCGGGCATCCGCAGGCGGTGATCTGCGGGGTCCCCACCGGGCAGTCGGTCCGGGAGTTGCTGGCCGAGAACGTAGAGCACGGGGTGGCCTGACATGGCGTGGACGAGCCCGATGACCGCCGTGGCCGGGGCTGCATACACCGCGGCGCAGTTCAACAGCAACGTGCGGGACAACCTGTTCGAGACCGGCCCGGCGAAGGCGACGGTCGCGGGCCGGTTCCTGATCACCGCTGGTACGAACAGCCTGGTGGAGCGGGTGATCTCGCAGGCGAACAACTCCAACCCGCAAACGACCAGCTCGACGAGCTTCACGGACCTGGCGACGGTCGGCCCGCGGATCACCGCGACGACCGGCACGATGGCGCTGGGTTGGTTCTCCGCGCAGATGTCGAACTCGCAGGTCAACACGATCTGCGCGGCCGCAGTCGCGATCACAGGGGCGTCGTCGATTTCTGCCGACAACACCAAGGACCTTTACATCGACGGATTGCCGGCAGGGCAGGCGCTGCGGTCCTCCACCGTCGAGCTCTACACCGGCCTCACCGCCGGCTCCAACGTGTTCACGCTGCAGTACCGCGTCGGTGGCGGGACCGGCACGTTCTACGACCGCAGCCTCGGCATCCTCGGCCTCTGAGAGGGAGCACACATGATCAACGTCAAGGACTTCGGGGCTGTCGGCGACGGCGTCACCGACGACCGCGCGGCGATCCAGGCGGCACTGGACGCCGGCGGGTGGGTCTACATCCCCGAAGGGACCTATGCGCTGGTGTCGGGCCTGCTGCGGATCAACGCCCGCACGCGGCTGACGCTCTCACCCGGCGCGACGATCCTGCGCAAGCAGACCGACGGGCTCATCACCAACGAGGCGGAGTCGCAGCCCGGCGCCTACAACGGCAACGGCAGCATCGTCATCGAGGGTGGCATCTGGGACGCGAACGCCGACGAGGTGCCCGCTGCCGCATCGGCCATGGGAATCTGCCACGCGACGAACGTGACTATCCGAGACCTGGCCATCTGGGACGTGTCGGGCTACCACGCCATTGAGCTGAACTCAATGAACGACGTCTTGCTGGATAACTGCAAGTTCCGCGGGTTCTACGACCCGGGCGACCGCAACTTCAGCGAGGCTGTCCAGATCGACGCGGCGATCGACGAGACCACTGGCTTCGCTCCCTACGACGGGACGGTCTGCGACGACATCGAGGTCCGCTCCTGCTGGGCGGGCCCGTCGGCGACGAAGGGCATGCAGTCGTGGCCGCGGCTGGTGGGGACGCATTCGGTCCCGGCGACGTGGCACCGCAACATCAGGGTGCACGACAACTATGCGCAGGCCCCGACGTGGGCGGCCATCCGCCCGTACTGGTGGGACCGCGCGATCATCCAGGGCAACCAGATCATGTCCGCAGCCTGGTACGGCATCGCGGTCCAGAACTCGTCCCGCTACGTCGAGGTGCACGGCAACCAGGTGTTCGACTCCGGCCGTGACGGAATCCTGGTCTCGGACGACTGCACGCAGATCAACGTGCGGGACAACGACGTCATCGGGGCCGGCCAGGCGGCGAACAACACCTACGGCGGCATCCACGTCAAGGACGCCAACATCGTCCGCCTCGCGAACAACACGGTGAGGAAGCGGGCGTCCGGCAACAACGCCAAGTACGGCCTGTGGATCGAGTCCGGCGTTTCCGGGATCCAGCGGTACGGCAACGACCTGCGCTACAGCGGCGTGTCCGGCAGCGTCTCCGACGCCTCAACGTCGCCGATCACGTCGGCGGGGGACGCGGCATGAGCGCGGACATCGACCGGGACCCGGCCCTGATGTCACACGAAGGCCACACCGAGCCGATCGGCAACTACCGCGGCGCGGCACCGCTGGCGCCCGGTCTGCAGGTGACGGTCGGGCTGGCCGAGGAGCGGTGGGAGGTTCTCCGGATCGACGCCGACGAAGGCGTCTTCCATCTGGACCGAGGCTGAGCGGCTTCGCCGCGTGTGACCAGCGTGATCGACGCGTGAGGGGGCTCGGTGGCCGATGACTACACCACGGCCGAGATCGTGCGACGTCTCAGCAGCATCGAGCAGACTCTCCGCGAGCTGGGCCTGCGGGTCGTATCCGTCGATCTGTACACCCGGGACCGGACGGAGATCGAGCGGCGGCTCGCCGAGATCGAGCGGGACATCGCCGAGGAGAAGCTGGCCCGCAAGGAGGCCGTCCGGGAGGTCAAGGCCGAGGTCGCGGGGCAGGGCACGAACTGGCGGCAGGCGATCTATGCGGGCGTCATTCCGGGCTTGCTGTTCCTGGTGGGGATCCTGCTGCAGCTCAAGGGCGGCAAGTGATGGCTGAGCGGGTGCGGTTCGCGCGGCGAAACCTGGGCGTGTTCCTACTGGTCGGCGCGTTCCTGCTGCTGGGGGCGTGGGCTGTGGCGAGCGTCCAGGAGTTGCAGCACGACAACCGAATGCTGTCGCAGCAGGTAGAGCGGCTCGGTGGTGTGCCGCTGAAGTCTCCGAAGCCGGAGCCGGGCCCGTCGGGTTCACCGGGGTCTCCCGGTACGCCGGGCACGCCAGGCACTCCGGGGGCACCGGGCGCGTCGGGCCGTCCGGGCGTCAGTGGCGCTCCGGGCGCCTCAGGCGCGCCGGGGAAGGCGGGCCCGTCCGGTGCGGCGGGCGCGGCTGGGCAGCCCGGCAAGGACGGCTCTCAGGGCCCGCAGGGGCCGCCTGGCGTGCAGGGCCCGAAGGGTGATCCGGGACCGTCCGGCCCGGCTGGACCGGCGTGCCCGGATGGCTATCACGTCGTGACGACGACGGTCGTCACACAGGACGGGCCGCAGCCAGCGGCAGTGTGCGCAAAGGACTAGGAGGGGCGATGAGCGGGGACTACGACAGCACTGCCGATACGCTCAAACACTCGTTGCGCGTGGGCGAGCTGATGGCCCAGACGATCCGCGAATTGGTCGACCGGTCCCTATGCCACGACCGAAGCAAGACCGAGACGCCCGAGCTGGAGATCTTCAACGAGTTCACCCCGAAGCTGCAGGACTCGACCTACGGCTCCGAGGAGTACAAGGGCTACCTCGCCGAGATGAAGGTCGGGCTGGACCACCACTACGCCGCGAACCGGCACCACCCGGAGCATTTCGAGGACGGCCTCGGCGGCATGACGCTGGTCGACCTGATAGAGATGCTGGCGGACTGGCGGGCGGCAACCGAGCGGCACGCGGACGGCAGCCTCGTCCGCAGCCTGGACATCCAGAAGGAACGGTTCGGGATCTCCGATCAGCTCAACGCGATCCTGTGGAACACCGCCCGGCACTTCGGGTGGCTGGACGACCAGCGCTGCGGTGCGACGCACAGGGCCCCGGACGGCACGGAAATGGTCTGCAATGTGCCGATCGACCGGGCCGGGGGTCATCTCGGCCCGCACGTTGACGGGCGCTTCGAGCCTTACGACTGGCCAAACAGGGAGGGCCGTTGAGCGTCTTCGGCGTGGACTACGCCTGGGGGAGACCCGGCCCAGGTGCGCTGAAGCGGGTCGGGACCGCGTTCGTATGCCGCTACCTGTCGCGCGACACGACAGGGAAGAACCTGTCCCGCGGCGAGGCCGAGGAGCTGTCGGCGGCGGGGCTGTGGCTGGTGGTGGTGTGGGAGTCGTCGGCCACCCGGGCGCTGCAGGGTAAGGCCGCCGGCGTGACAGATGCGCGGGAGGCCGCGAGTCAGGCCAAGGCGTGCGGGATGCCGGACGACCGGCCGATCTACTTCGCGGTCGACTGGGACGCCAACTCCTCACAGCAGGACGAGATCAACGCCTACCTGGACGGCGCCGCGTCCGTCCTCGGCCGCGACCGCGTCGGCCTCTACGCCGGATACGGGCCGATCAAGCGGGCGTTCGACGCCGGGAAGATCACCTACGGGTGGCAGACGTACGCCTGGTCCGGCGGCCGATGGGACTCCCGCGCGCAAATCCAGCAGTACTCCAACGACCACACCATCAACGGCGTCGGCCTCGACTACGACCGCGCCGTCAAGAGCGACTATGGGCAGTGGCGCGTCGGCGTCAGCCCGAAGGAGGACGACGTGCCGCTTACCGAGAAGGACGCTGAGACGCTGCTGCAGACCGACGGGATCGTCGACAACCCGGTCGGTGACAAGAACAACCCGAAGGTCCGCACGGCGTGGATTCTGACCGACACCAACCAGCAGATCCGGAAGGCCATCACCATGCTCGCGGCGATGTCGCAGCAGGCCCCGGACGTGGATGAGGACGCGATCGTTCAGGGGCTTCTCGCCGCGCTGACGCCCGAGTCGATCGCTGCTGCTGTGGTGGCGGCGCTTCCGGCTGAGCTCGCTTCCCAGGTCGTCGACGAGATCCAGTCGCGGCTAGCGTCCTGAGACCGGGGAAGTGTCGGGGCCGGACTGTAGCCTGAGATCTCCCCTCGATGCTTCCTCCGAGAAGGCACCCCATCACCACGCTCGATGACGCCCTGCGCAGATTTGCTCCACTGTCTGATGCTTTGGAGCCGTCGTCGCATGCCCGGCCGCGGGGGATAGCACTCGCCGTCGCAATGGACTGGCTGGCGTACCTGCCCGCGTGCACTGCGCGGGACGCGGCGTTGGAGTTGCTCGCGGAGGCCGCCGAGATGGCGTGCGCTGCCGCTGACCTCGCCTAACCACACCTTCTTCTCTCTCACCCGCGGCTCGGCGCCGGGGGCTTTCGTCATGCTCTGGAGGCAGAGTGCCTGTCACCTTCCGGCCCGGTCGCCTCGCGCCGGACCGCACCAAGCCGCGGATGATGCTCCGTCCCCACCTTCCGGCCGCCGGTCCGCCGCCCGTGACGGTCGACTGGTACAGCGGCATCACCGACTGGCCGATGTACGGCAACGACAGTTGGGGCGACTGTGTCGAAGCCGAGATGGGTCACGGCGAGCAGGCCCTGTCGTTCTATGGCGGCCACAACCTGGTGACCGTGGACGAGGAGTCGGTCATCGCCGCCTACTCGGACATCGCCGGGTTCGACCCGAAGGCGGGGCCGCCCGGACGGAACCCCACCGACCAGGGCACGCTCATCCAGGATGCGATGTCGTACTGGCGGAAGACCGGGATCGCCGGCCACAGGATCGCCGCGTTCGCTGAGGTGTCCGTCGCGGACATGACCGAGGTGAAGACCACGCTCGCTCTGTTCGGGCCGCTGTCGATCGGCATCAACTTCCCGTCGTCGGCGATGGACCAGTTCAACAACGGCGAGCCGTGGGACGTGGCACGCCGCGCCACGGTCGAGGGTGGTCACTGTGTCGCGCTGGTCGGCTACGACTCCGAGTACCTGCACGTGGTGACGTGGGGCCGCGTGCAGACGATGACGCAGGCATTCTGGAACCGGTACGTGGAGGAGGCGTGGACGCCGATCTCCACGGAGTGGGTCGATTCCGCGACGAGGCTGGACCCGGCGGGTGTGGACCTGGCGGGGATGGGCGAGGAGTTCACTTCCCTGACTGGTGAGGCGAACCCGTTCCAGCCCGGCCCGGCTCCGGAACCGCCCCCCACGCCGCCGAGCGGATGTCTCGGGCAACTCCTCGATGAGCTCCGCGGGCTCATCACCAAGTACAGCGGCAAGAACTGACTGGCCGCTCCCGTCCTCCATTAACGTGGCCTGCCGCCGGTGGGCCCTTCAGCATGCCGGGAGGTATGCCAAGTGAAGATCTTCGGAAGGGACCCGTCGGTCTGGCTGACGATCGTCGCCGTCCTCGTGCAGTTCCTCGTCGCGTGGGGTGTCAACCTCACTGAGCAGCAGCAGTCGTGGATCAACGCTGCTGCGACCGCTGCGATGGGTCTGCTGCTGGCGCTGACGGTGTCGCACGACCAGATCGTCGCCGCCGCTGGTGGCCTCCTCGGCGCGGTCCTTCAGCTCGGTGTGTCGTTCGGGCTGGACGTCAGCCAGCATCAGATCGCGGTGGCGGGTGCTCTGCTGACGGCGGTGCTGGCGGCGTGGCTGCACGGGAAGGTGACGGCGCCGGTGGCGCGGGATGGGACGCGGGTCCCGAAGGTGACCGTGTACAGCAAGTAGACCGTCCCTGGCTGGGATGTGAGTCGCCCCGCTCTCCCTCCGCTTCGGCGGCAGGGGAGCGGGGCGTCCTTGTCATGTCTGCGTCCGCCGCTTCGTTATCCACAGAACGCGGTTCCACCGTGGTCGGCGTTGGCAGGCCACCACAGTGGCAGCCATGGATGCTCTCTCGCCCCTGTTTCTGCTGGCACGCACCCTCGCCGCCTTGGAACACGTGTTCTATCGTGGCGCGCATGGAGGAGTTCCTGACCTGCCCATACGGCCACCCGCTGAAGCCGGGCAACGTGGTCCAGGGCTGGTCACCATGCATCTGCCCGCCGGCCTGGCGCAGCCACGGCGGCCACAAGACGCTGGAATGCGTCGAATGCTCCCGCCACGACATCACCTCGGTCCGGTACGAGCCGGAACATGTGGGTGGCGGTCACCCGAACCGGCAGTCGATGCCGGGGAAGGCCGGTGGCGGCGGCAGCGGGGGAGTGTAGGGCGTGGCCCCGAGGTGCGCGCCTTCGACCTCGGGGCCACGCCCGCTTGTGGTCGAGACCCGAATGTGAATGGGTCTCGCTATTCGGTGTAGGGCCGGGGATGCTTAAGCCTCAGCCGGGTCGGCGTCACGAGACTGGCGC
>Ga0207664_10000451_pt1 | contig 29138 bp, 41 predicted proteins | sample LARL83metaG_FD_184349 | JGI IMG/M metagenome (GOLD analysis project Ga0207664, IMG submission 184349) | Corn, switchgrass and miscanthus rhizosphere microbial communities from Kellogg Biological Station, Michigan, USA - LAR L8-3 metaG... | ecosystem: Host-associated > Plants > Roots >... | reverse complement strand
GGACGGGCTGGCCACGCGGCCGTACCGGGTGTCCAGTGACGCCTGCGAGACGTTGTCCACCGAGCCGAGACCGACCTGCGCCTTGGTTACCGCGTGCGGGTTGGTCGTGGTGTCCTGCGAGTGGTCGAACGCCGTCTTACCCCGGTCGCCCCGGTAGGCGGTGCCGTTCTCTTCACCGAGCACGGTGATCCCTTCTCAGATACCGCACGCGGACAAGTCGAATACGCCTAACTGGGCCAGGGACACGTCCACGCCGGTGACGCCGGTGCCGCTGGTCAGCACTATGTTGAGCTGCGTGGTGCCAGCGGGGGCGACGGCTTCGAGGTAGAACCGCTGCCAGCCGGAGATCGGCTCGGTCCAGAACGACAACGGCGCCAGGACGGCCGAGCCGAGGGTGAGGTAGAAGGCCACCCCGGGGGCGGCGGTCGTACCCGGGCTTTTCATCAGGCCGGTGAACGCGATCCGGTGCCCGCCGAAGGTGCCCGTCATGTAGTTGCTGACCACTCCCGAAGAGCCCGCCGAATCAACGAGCCGCATCGCCTTACCGTTGATGGCGCCGTCGGTGACCAGCGAAATGGTCCCTGGGCCGACCTTTGCCCACCCGTCGGGAACACCGTCGGAGTTGGTGTCGGTCAGGAACTGGGAGTTGGTCAGCAGGTTGGCGTTCGCGGTTCCGTTGGACGTCTGCACCGGGGGTGTCCACGGCGGCAGGTACGGGGTCAGGGCATCCACCAGGGCCTGCCCCATGACCTTCTTGCCCAGGTTATTGGGGTGGTAGCCGTCGCCGAGGTCGTAGGTGGACAGGTAGGCGTTCGTTGCGGATGCCGGATCGACCAACTTGGAATACCAATCAATCAACGGCCACCCGTTGTCGGCGGCGTAGGCGATCATGAACCGTCGGTATTGGTCGATCAGGGTCGACTGCACAGGGTCCGGGAGCAGGGTCGTCAGGATCGGGATCTGACCCCGGGACACGATCGCCGCGCATAGCGTCCGCATGTTCGCGGCGAACACCGCGGGGCTGAGGCCGGCGGTGGCGTCGTTGGTTCCGGTCGTGATGCCGCACCAGCTGCCGCCCCACGTCAGGGCGTCGGCGTCGATGCGGGGCATCATCAGAGTGGTGGTCTGTCCGCTGATTCCCGCCGTTTTCCCGAACAGGATGCGGCCGTTGGACAGCAAGTGCGCCCAGGCCAGGAAGTCCCCTGGGGGCAGGGCGACACCGGCGGCCTTGGGGCCGAAGCCCGGCGACGATTGCATCGGAGGCGAGATGGAGTCGCCGATCCAGTTGACAACTGACCCGCTGATCCTCGGAGTGGTGTCGCCGCGCAGAGTGCGGGCTCCGATGCGGCTCACGAACTGACCGCCCCGGAGATGACCACGTCGATGACGTTCGCGGTGCTGGCGGTGACGGAGATGGCCTCGCCGGTGGCGAGCATGTGCCCGGCCAGGTAGTCCTTCAACGCCAAGGTCTCCCCCGCCGCGAGCGGGTAGGCGGAGATGACGGTGTGGGTGCCGTCGGCGGTGTCCCCACTCTTGAGCAGGGCGACGGTGACGTTCACGATCGCCCCGGAGGTGTTGCACAGCGTGCCCTGGGTGATCTTCGCGGTGGTCGACGCCGGGACGGTGTAGACGCTCGTCGCCGACGTGGTGGACAGCTGCCCGGAGTACAGGAGCTGCCCGTACATGTGAGTGAGCAGCAGGTAATCGGGGTTAGCCACGAAGTGCCTCCGGGGTCACGAGAAGAACGCGAGGAACTTGTTGGCTACGGCCGCCACAACCGACTCCGCGTAAGTGGCCAGACCGCCGAAGCCGTACGCCCCGGCGAAGGTCGCGGTCGAGTTGGTGGTACCCGTCGCGGTCAGCTCCTTGAAGGCAGTGGCGATGGAGTGCGTCGTACCGGAGACGCTGATCGTCCCGTAGTCCTGTGCGACGTATCCGTTCGTCCAGCCGTTGACGGTCGTTGTGCCGCCATTGATGAGCCCGACGATCACCGCCACGGCCAGCTCATTAGCCGAGGTCGTAGCGGCGGTGGTGCCCGTGGTTTGAGTGGTGACAACAGCTCCGTTGCCGGGGTCCGATGCCACCTTGTCAACGGACCCCGAGCTGAGGCCCGAGATCTCGTACGCGAACCACAGGACACCATCAGCGGACGCAGTGAAACTGGACATCGTCCAGGACGATTCCCCACCGGCGGTGTTCTTAGAGTGGATGGTCGCCTGAAACGCGGCGCCGAGGGTCCAGGCGGGCCTCACATCCGTAGCGAACCCCGACATAACCGGGCTCCCCGAACTCCGGAGCGTGGTCACGACGATGATCTTGTTACCGGCGGTGGTGGGAGACGGAAGAGTGACGGTGGCTGTCAGCCCAGCGCCCACAGACGTGACTGTCCCCGTGGCCTTCTGGACGATGGCATAGGTGGTCACCGGTCAGGCCTCTTGAGCCAGGGCGAAAACGTCCCACTTGGTGTCGGTGGCGTTTCTGGCGGCGCCCGCGTAGAGCGTCTTCGAGACCACCGTTGTGGTGGGCAGGGTGACGCCCATGGCCCGCCACTCACTGCCGGACCAGGTGATGGCCCGTGCCGTCCCGTTGTCCTTGATGCGGATCAGCAGCAGTTGTCCCTCGGTGGGGGTGCCCGTCGGGTTGGCGATCGACAGTGCCGCCGCCTGCGCAGTGAGGGTGTACTGGTCGTAAGAGTCCGAGTCGATAGTCAGGGTCGCGGTCGACGCGGTGGTCCCGACCCGCTTGGTGATCCGGGCGTTGGTCAAAGTCCGGGTCGCAACCCGCTCGTTGGTGGTGTAGCGGGTGTCCAGCTGCGGCAGCGGGAGGTCATCGGCCAGCACGTACCAGATCGCGGTGGACGCCTTGTACTGCAACCACACCGTCTGCGCGAGGATCGACAAACTGCCGGAGGTGGCGCCGCCGGCCTTGTTGATGACATCCGACCCGCCGCAGGCGTAGGTGACCGCGTTCGTGGAGCCCTGGATGACGTGCTTGATCCCCACCTGCGCTTTATCCGCCGGCGCGGTGGGCAAGGTGATGGTGACCGCGCCGGAGGTGGTGTCGACCGGGACGAAGTCACCGGCGGAGGCCGCATACGCGGAGGTCTTCACGGCGGTCGGGGCCAGGGCCGGGGCTTTGCCGGCCAGGTCCGAGACCAAGCTGGTGACGTCGGACTCGGCGTGGCTGTGCGTGGTGTTCGCCTTGCCGGTCAAACCCGGCACCGTCGGGGCGGCGGCCGTCCCGCCCAGGTCCCCGGCCAACTGCACCTTGCCCTTGACCGACCCGGTGGCGTCCGGAGTGGCGGAGACGAGAGCCCGGATGTCGGCGTGCGCGGACCCGGAGGTGTTGTGGGTGTCCACCTTCGCCTGGGAGCCGGTGGGGGTTTCGACCTGGATCTGCGACACGAGGTGTACTCCTAAGAGCCGAGGACGAGGGCCATGGCGACCGCCCGGGACGTCGCATACGCGGCCTGGGCGGTACTCACGGGTTTGTTCGAATCCGCCGTGTTGTCGGCCGATCCGAGGCCGATGTCCGCCTTGACGATCCCCGTGGGGGAGTTGATGACCGGCGCGGTGAGGGTCTTGTTAGTCAGCGTCGCGGTTGCGGCACGCTCGGTGGCGTTCGAGGTGTTGTCGACGTTCCCCAGGCCGATATCCGCCTTGACCAGTACCACCGCCGCGCCGGTGTGCCCGTTGACGGAGGTGACCGCCACCGGAACGACCCCGCCACGTGCGTCGGTGAGGACTATGGTCCCGTCCGCGCCGAGGGTGGCGATCGCCGCGTCAGCGGGGGCTACTCCCGAAGGGTCGTAGTAGGCGTTGCCCGACGGATCAATGCCCCAGTTGGAGGTGACCGTGACGTCGACCTCGCTGCCGACCACACCGGTGGTCAGAGAGCTGCTACCGGCGGCGGCGGCGATACCGGCTTCCATGTGGTCCAGCCGAGCCGCCGTTACCGGGGTCCCCCCCGTTGCGCCGTCAAACCACGATTGCTGGACGTAAGGCATGGAGCGGGCCTCCTTTAGAGCAAAGCGGGGACGCCGGCGCGGACGGGGGCGGGTAGCAACACCGGTAGCCCAGCGGTGATGGAACCCGCGGTCGTGGACGTCCCGGGGTAGAGAGCCCCGCCCGGATACAGCGCCGGTCCCGGGTAGACGGTCTGGACCACCACAGGCACCGGTGCGCCAGCCGTGACCCCCACGAGCTCGGTGGGCGTTCCGGCGGTGACATCGGTGAGCACCTGAGGGGTGCCGGCCGCCAGCCCGGACAGGATCTCGGGGGTGCCGGCGTGGAGGTCACTGGGGGTTACCGAAGCGACCCGGGTGGCCGCATCGGAGGCCGACGCGGAATCGGAGAGGGACCGCAGGATCGTCAGCGACCGGGTGACACTGTCCGCCGCCAGGGCGGTGTCGTTGGCCGCCCGGGTGACCAGAACATGACCGATGGCGTTATCGGAGGCGGGGGCGCTGTCCGAGATCGCCCCACCGGCCGTGCGAGCGCTATCCGCCGCTGGCGCGCTGTCGGTGACCGGGCGGACCAGGGTGAGCGTCCGGGCCGTCGTATCCGTTGCCGCGGCGCCGTCTGAGACGGTCCGAGGCGACGTGAACGCCCGGGCAACAGCATCCACCGCTGGGGCGGAATCGGAGGCGCCACGGGCCCGACTGGAGCCGCGACCGACGCTGTCCGTGGCCGGGGCCGAATCGGTGGCCGTGCGGGCTGTAGTGATCGCGCGGGAAACCGCATCCGACGCGGGTGCGCTGTCTGTGACCGGGCGTGAAGCAGACGTCGACCGGGCCACAGTGTCGGCGGCGGTCGCCGTGTCGTTGGCGGTGCGAGGGTGGCTGGGCGCCCTGCCCGCGCTGTCCGTGGCCGGTGCGTTGTCAGTGGAGGTACGGACCTGGGTGACCGCCCGGGTCACCGCGTCAACGGCGGGTGCGGAATCGGCGACCGACTGGACGCCCTGCCCTGCCCCGGCGGCGGAATCCGTGGCGTGCGCTGTGTCGGCGACCGCTCGGGCCGTGACCAGTGCCCGGCTCGTCGAGTCTGATCCGGTGACGCTGTCCGACACGCTCCGTGCCACCGCGAGCAGCCGGGCTACGGAGTCTGTAGCGGGAGCGGCGTCGGAAGCCGAGCGGGTGGCCGTGTCCGAACGGGCCACGGAATCGGATGCCGGGGCGGAATCGGATGCGGACCGGGTACGGGTGAGTGCCGCCCGGGTGGCCACGTCCGTTGCCGGAGCGGAATCGGAGACCGTGCGCGTGGTGACGAGTGCCCGAGTGACCGCGTCCGTGGCCACAGCCGTGTCGCTGCACGTGCGGCTGGGCGCCAATCCGGCCCGGGTAGCCGTGTCGACGGCTGGGGCGCTATCGCTGACCGTGCGGGCACCGGCCAGGGTCCTAGTGACCGAGTCCGTGGCGGCGGCGGCGTCCGAGCAGCTCCGAGCCCATGACAGTGCCGCGCGGGTGGCCGCATCCGAGGCGGGCGCGGAGTCGGCGGCCGTACGCGACACAGCCAGCGACCGGGAGGCCACATCAGCGGCGGGGGTGGAGTCGGAAGCGGTCCGGGTGCGGGTCAGCCCGGCGCGTGTCGCCGAATCAGTAGCGGCGGCTGCGTCGCTCGAGGTCCGCGTGAACGTCAGCGCACTACGCGTGGCCGAATCTGTGGCTGGCGCGGTGTCAGTGACCGCCCGAGACCGTGTCGTGCTCCGCGTGGCCACATCCGTGGCAGGTGCCGTGTCGGTGACTGTCCGGGTCGCGGTCTCCGACCGGGTGACGGCGTCTGTGGCCGCCGCCGCGTCCGCGACGGTACGGGTGAACGTCTGCGCGGCACGCGTAGCGGCATCACTCGCCGGCGCGGAGTCGGTAGCCGTTCGGCTAGCCGTTCCCGCACGAGTGACCGTGTCGGCCGCGGCAGCGGTGTCCGAGACCCCGCGGGTCAGTACAACGGACCTGGTGACCGCATCTGAAGCGGCGGCCGTGTCCGTGGCGGTGCCGGTGAGGGTGACCGTAGTCGACCGTACCGGGCCGACAAGGTGCGGGCGATTCGGCTGAGACCGGCCTAGACGGGCCATCCGCTACTCCCTACCTGAGCTGCGGATATGACCTATGTCAAGATCATTCTGTCCATCTCACCCCCGCCGTGCAGTTCACCGTCTGCGCCGCCGTGACACGGATTCGCCAGAATGCCGACGCACCCAGTGTCCACTCCATGCCCAGCGATTCCGTCCAGATCAGACCAGACGTCGGAGAGACACGGTGAATCTCCACGTCGGAGGCTGTGCCGGCGCCTTCAGTGTTGGTTCCCGCTCCGGTGCCGCAGGTGCATTGACTGGCCAGGCTGTTGTTGCCGTAGTTGGTCTTTGACGGCGTCACGCCGGCAGTGCCCATGGTCGTCACCGCCGCCGAGAAACGGCCCACCTCCACCTTCACCGGAGTATTGGTGGCAGTGGTGCCGTCGAACTCGACCCACCAGCAAACCGGCACGATACCTGTGGTGGCGGGCGTTTTGATCTCAAGGACGGTCTTCGCCGTCGCCGCGGTGAGCGCCATCGCGTCACCGCTGATCGAGTAAACCGGACGAGGAGCAGGCATGGAGGAACGTCCTCACCAATTGAATGAGCGGAGGCGGGGGGCCAGCGGGGTTTGCCGGAGCTGCGGGGATGACGACGCGGCCACGGGCGGGATGGCGATCGTCGCGGTCACACATGCGGAGGCGCTGGCCGCAGGGGTCGTGGCCCCAGGATCTTCAGTCGATGCGTTCAGCTGGCGAATCGCGGAACTGGTGCTCAAGGTGGCGCCAGACGTGGCGACCAGTAGGTTGGTGTAGTTAGTGGAGGCTGCCGTGACGGCGTTACGGTTCCTGGTGGCTTCGATCCATAGGTAGTCGAGGGCGCCGAGCCCTGGAGTCAACGACGGTGGATCGACATCCGCATTAGTGGCAGGGGTGGCGAGAGCGATCTTGATATCAGAGACGAGCCCGGACCAACCGCTGATCAGGTAAGTGGTGACCGCCCTGGCAGCGGTAGTCCCGGTCACCGTGCCGGTGTCGCTACCGGCCGCGATCTTGGCAAACACCGTCAATGAACCGGTGTTGTCCGTTCCCCCCACCTTTGTCCAGCCGGTCATCGCAGTCGTGGCACTGTCGGCCGCGCTGTCACCCGACAGTGCCAACAGAAGCATGCCCGCGACAATGGATGCGGGCATGGTCAGTGCCAGGCTTCCACTGGTAGTGCTGGTCGTGTTCGCCGTGTTGACGACCGTGGGGAACGCCACTACATCATTGCCCGGCGCAGACGGCTGATTGCCGCCTCACTGCGGTGACGAGGGCGTTGTTGGCGTCGACCACCGCTTTCTTGCCCTGGAGAATGGCGGCGTTGTCACGCGGCTGCGCGGCAGCCCTCAGCGCCGCATAGGCGTCATCGAGCGCCTTCTGTGCAACGACGACATCAGCTCTCGCCTGAGTGCAGGCGGTGGTAGTCGCGGAAGCTACTCCAGCGGACGTGACCATGACAGTAGCCATGGCGACGCACGCCAGTACGGCCCGGAGCGGACGGAACATGGGATGACCTTCCATGGGAAATTCGATCAGAGGGAAACAGTGTCGGTCACAGTCAGGACGTCACCGATTGCCGAGAGCGTCGCCGTCGCCGACAGCAGCGTTTCGAACTGCATCCGCCCGGTGGAGGCCACGATGCTGTTGAAGATGCCGATCTTGGCGATGGTCACCGGCAACGAATCCGACCCGTTCGCGGTGAACGTCGCCGCCAGGGAGTAGGACGCGGCGCCTGTGGTGTGCGCGTAGGTGGCCAGCTTCTTGATCAGCCCACCGCTGGCGGTGGTGATCTCACCGGACAACGTGGTGTCCGAGGCGGAGGCCGCCGAGGAGTTGGCGGTCAGCGCCATGTACCAATAGGGAGCGTTGCCAGGCAGAATGGCGAACGCCACGTTGCCCGGGGTGGTGCCAGCCGCGCCGCCGGGAGAACCGGGCGTGTACCAGCGGTCCACCGTCGCCACCGTGGCACTGTTCGTGGTGACGACCCCGTACACCACACCGGTGGTGATGATGTGCCCGATGTAGGCGTCGGTGGTCCAACCGGCCGCGGTCATAGTGAGCGAGGTGGCCGATGTGCCGGTTGCGGTCCCCGCGAACCCGGCGACGTCACCACCCATCGCGCAGGCTTGTCCGTCGGCGCCGCCGTTAACCCTCATGAACTTCTCCTCAGATTGGGCATAACAAAGGCCCCGCCGGCGAGACGGGGCCTGATGTGGAGCTAGCGGAAAGAGGGCTACGCCCAGTTCTTCGGTGCGCCGATCGGGCAGCGGAAGTGCTCGGCGAGAGCGTTCGCCAGGTCTTCGTCGTCGCACTCCACCCACGCGGCCGGGGCGGACGACACGTTCGGCCACAGCCCGTCGGGGTGGGTGATGGTCCGCATCCTGGTGTCGAGGTCGTCCTCGTCGTGGATGGTCACCGTGGTCACCTGGTTGCCTTCGATGACCCGCCCCCGGTCAAGGGCTGCTTTGTTTCCGAGCCGAACGATCGGCATGCGTTCTCCTTCTAATCCACGCTGAGCGTGAAGTTGCCTTCGAGGATTCTGTAGCGCTGGGTGGCGTCGCCCGGGTTGGTTACCTTCACCCGGAAAAATCCCCGCCGGAACGGCCACGCTAACGACGTCGCTGGCAGGATCGTCAGGGTGACGTAGGCGCCGGTGGCGTCGATGTCGCCCGACGTCCAGGTGTGCAGGACGGACCCACCGCGACCGGTTTTGATCTTCGCGTCGACCGTCCAACCGGTGACGTCGAACAACGCCCCAGCCCCGTCGAGGACCGGAATGCGCAACCGGATCAGCTCGTCCTGTTCGACCAGCCAGTCGAACTGTGTGCACCTACCGGTCGTGGTCGTCAGTACGGACACGTGCCCTCCGATCGAAGTGCAAGCCAGGGAAGGGAGGGCGAGCGGGACTACCGGAGTTCGTGACGTCCCCGGCGGCCACCGATGCCGCCGGGCACAGCGGCCTGGATGACCCCCTGCGACCCGGTCAAAGCGAGCGGCGACAGAAGCCCGAAGTGGGCAAGCACGGCGACGGCGAACCCGGCCAACGCGGTGAACCCGGCCTGTGACCAGTCGATGACCGTGCCGGTGTCGATGGCGTGCACCCACGTGGACAGGACCCCGGTCAGCGACGACAGGAACAGCAGCGCCACCGCTTTGACCCCCGGATGGGACTCCCGGGCCGTCACCAGGGCAACCAGGGCGGGGAGGACCACGTTGATAGCGAGCGTCAGCAGCTGCTCAGGGGTGATCGTCACAGCGGGCCTCCACGTCCTTCAGGGAGATCAGGTGGTGGGACAGCCAGATCCCGGCGGCGGCTGGCAGGAGTGCCCCGTAGCGGCCCCAGTCGCGGGGCGGGGACAGCCCGAGCAGCTGGCGCAGTTCGCGGGAGAGCGTGCGGTGGCATTGACGGCGCCACCCGCGCAGCTCGAGGTAGGTGAACGTGCTGGCAGAGGCAACGGCCCAGTAAGTCCAGCAGCGCCGGCAACGAGGGTTCATCGCGCTGGTACCGGCCAAGGAGGGGTGGGCTTCACGCCTTTTCCATTCCAGGCAGCTGCATAGCCGTCGGCAACCATCTGGTTGGCGACATCAACACCGTTGGCGAGGACAATTCTGCTGTCCGTTCTACCGCCATACTTGTCGTAAGACACGGAAGTGAACGTGACCGCCGAACCGACCGGCATCATGCCGATCAGATGGTCCCGTGCTTCCTTGCCGCCAGGCTGGTTGAGCTCGATCGCATTGATTCCATCGAGGCGGGCCGTGACGTCGACGTGGATGGAGAAGCCGCACGAAACTGACAGCGAGCAGCTGTCCCCGTCATGTACCCCGGTCACTACGGCCGGGTAGGTGCGTGGTGCGGACACGGTCACCTCCCGGCTCAAATTCTGGTGCCGCCTCCCTGGACGCGGCGGGGGGTCACGCGTCCAGGGAGGCTGGCGGGGAGGGTTGCTTAGACGGAACCGTCAGCCGGTGCGTCACCGGAATCGGCGGGCGGAACGTCCCCACCGTCAGCCGGGGGCTCCTCGACCGGGGCGGGCGGGTTGTCGGCCTGGTTGACCAGGTCGTGGATGATGCCGTCCGCCTCGTCCACTGCGGCGGCGTCCGCGTTGTCGTCGGCCTGGGCCTGAGCTGCCACAGCGGCGGCCTTGTCGGCGTCGGCCGAAGCCAGCGCCTCGGTCAGGGAGGCGTTGTTCGCCCGGAGTGCGTCGTTGTCAGCCTTCAGCGCGGTGATGACGTCGGCGACCTTGTGCAGGTCGTCGGCGAGGTGCGCGAGGGAGGCAGTGGTTGCGTCGCCCATCTTCTTGATCTCCTTCAATACGTTGTCGAGCCTCTTGGATAGGGTCCTATCCAGAGCTGTGATGGCGTTGATAGCGAGACGCCAATCTCGATGAGTCGTGGGCCACCAGTCCGGCACGTGGATGCCCGGTGACGGGGTGCAGGAGCACGGCTCGACGCCTCCGCACATGCAGGCGCGATGCTGGCCCGGCTCGTGGGTCACGGCTTCACGTCCAGCTTCGAGGCGAGGGCGTCAACCTTCGCGGTGAGAGCGGCCACGGCGTCGCGGATACCGTCCAGCTCCAGCTGCTTCACGTGGAGGTCCGCGCGGATGTCGTGGTCGAGGGAGTCCTCGGCGGGCCAGCGCTTGCGGGCATCGGACTCGAACTGGGCGCTCAATTCAACCTCCGGAGGTGAAACGGGCGGAACGGTTGCGCCAGCCAGGCGCTGCTTCCACGTGGCGTAGCGGGCCATGAAGTCGGCCGCGTAGCGCTCAGCGGCCGGGCCGGAGCCGTTGTAGCGGCGGGCGCCATCGCGGGTGCCGTAGGCGGCGATGAGGCGCTGCATGCCCCTAAACCCGGCTCTGGCGTTGGCTACCGGATCCCAACACCCTCCGAGAGCGTCGCCACTGTCCTGGAAGCCCTTCGAAGTTAGCTGCGCCATTCCGACGCCCTGCCGGCCCACCTTGCCTGCATTAGCCAATGCCCGGTATGCGAGATAGTTCTCGCGGGTCACCAATCCGCCTTTGGTGTAGACGCCACCCGTCGAGACCGGATCCGATCCCCAGACCATGCGACCCGATGACTCTTTGGAGATCATCGTGGCAGCGGCGGCGAGTTCCATGCCTTCGAGCCGGGCGGCCTGGACGATGGCGTCGGTGTTGACGAGCCCGTACTGAGCCATGACGGCGGCTGCTGAGCTGCTAGCCATCGTCGCCCCCCTTCGTTGAACCGGAGGCGACGACTCAGACGCGTCTACGCGTTCAGGCGAACGCCCTGTTTCGCCTCGCGGCGTTTCTGCTGCCTATCGCGGTTACAAGCACGGCACATCCGGTAACCGACCTTGCACATGTATGTGTTGGCCTCGGTGTACTCGTGGCCGCCAGGGCAGGTGCCGCCGAGCTTCGGTGGCACGACAACGGCCTGTCGACGGCGAGCTAGGTCGTTCTCGCGCTTCCGGTCATTCCGGCATGTCCTGCACTCACGGTGGTGCGTCTGGCCGCTGCGCCGGATCGTGTTCTCGGGGGTGTACTCATGGCCGCGCCCGCACGTAAATGCGCCCGCCATCGGGTGAGTCCCATGACCTACCGCGTCCAGCAGGTTCGCACTGTGCGTGTCATACCGCAGATTGCCGACGTGGTTGTGCGCCGGGATTCCGTCGTTGTGGCAGACCTCCATGCCCTCGGGACACGGGCCGACGAAGGCCGCCGCGACCAGGCGGTGCACCAGCCAGCGTTTTTTCTGGCTGTCCCGATCGACGAGCGTCACGCGCAAGTGCCCGTACTGAGATGCGCCCGGCTTCAGCACGCGGCCAGGATGCAGGGAGTGGCCAGACCGTGAGTGCTTCCTGAGCCGGTCGAGCGACCGCACGCGCCCCTGGTCGGACACCTCGTAGAGACCCTCATAGCCCGACACGGGAACCCAGGTTGCAGACTCGCTCACAGGCCCATTTTACCAGGTCAGGCGGGCTCCCGCGCCAGGGTTCGAACCTGGGTGAACTGGATCAAAGCCAGCCATGCTGCCGGTTGCATCACGCGGGACTGGGGTGAGCGACGGGACTCGAACCCGCTTAACACGGGTTCACAACCCGCGACCTCGACCACTTCGGTATCGCTCACAGCTGCCCCGCCTGGATTCGAACCAAGATTCCGAGAATCAGAGTCTCGTGTGCTGCCAGGTTGCACCACAGGGCATTCGTGCTCGCGGAGGGATTCGAACTCTCACTGACTAGTTCCTAAGACTAGTGCCTCTTCCAGTTGGGCTACGCGAGCGTCGACCCGGCAGGAGTCGAACCTGCGCCGCACTGGTTCGTAGCCAGTTGCTCTGTCCTCTGAGCTACGGGTCGTGGTCTGGATGGAGGGATTCGAACCCCCAATAACCTGCTCCCAAAGCAGGTGGCTTACCAAGTTGGCCCACATCCAGTTCAGCTTCAGACTACGACCGTCGGCAACCGAGTTTCAGTTCTTGATCGAGGCGTGGCAGGTGCCCGTCCGCTGATCCCAGAGCGGCACGGGGTCCACCACCAGCCCGTCCGGCGGGTTCACCACGATGGCCGACTTGCCGTCCGGCGTGAGCCTGGACTCGCACTTCAGGACAGCCTTCGTGGTGGACGGGTTGCCCATATACAGGTCCACGTGCGACACCGCGCCGCAACCGTCGGGCGCCGTCCACGACTTCGCGCAGGAGTCCTCACGGATGAAATACCGCTTCACGATGGGGACGTAAATGCGAGTCCCGAACGGGTACTGCCCCTTACCTTCCGGGCTGGCGAACGTCAGCGGGTCCTTGAAGCTGCCCACTCCCCCAGCCGTCTTGTGCAGGACCGGGTGCTCGATGGCCGTGGAGTTGTGAGGTGCGTTGTCCCATGCGCCGAAAAACGTGATCTCCACCTTGCGGGTGTTCGCCACGATCGACGACGCTGGCTCCACCCACAGCGGTACCGGGTCCGGGGCTGGGTTGGCTACCCGGACCGCCGCGAACGCTCCGACTGCGACGATGGCGTACACCAGGGCCGTGACGAGGAAGCGTCTCACGGGGTGAACCCGCTCTTGGTGATGACCTTCGTCCACGGTCCGGCGGGGACGTCGGTGTCATCGACGAACTGCCAGCGGACGTGATCGGTGTCCCCGTCCAGATCCTTGAAGCCGAGGCAACCGGTCAAGCTCGGGCTCACGTCTAGTCCCGCTTGATTGAACTCGCGCTGCACAGGTCGGGCATCGTTCGCGCCGAACACGTACTTGGCGTCGTGGTAGAGGCTGCCGTGGCTGGGCCCAGCGTCCTCGATCTGCCCGTAGCAGGTGTGCCCGTTGGGGCCGACCATCCGCACCCAGCGGTTCTTCATGAAGGTGAAGTTCTTGTCCTTGCACTTGCCCGCGTATCCGGCGTCGCCCGACCACGGGATGTCGGTGCAGCGGGCCTTGAACGCCTTCGAGTCGTTGACGTCGTCATACGGCAGATCCAGGTAGAACGGGTTTTCCTTAGGGACCGCCTTCGACGGCCAGAAGTCGGGGGCCTTGCGGGCCTCGGTCTTGCAGGTGCCCTTCGACCCGGAGATCCCGTCGCACCCGCCTGACGGGGAACCGGGACAGCCGGACGCCTTGCTGGGCACCTTGCCGGTCGAGATTCCCGACCAGTGCAGCGCCCACTTCGAGTCGTAGGTGCTGCACACCTGCGAGCCGTCGGAGACCTTGTCGTTAAAGAGCTCGCCGACCCAGAACGTCGTGGCGACGATGTTGGTGTGCCACGGGTAGGAGCGGGTGGCCGCCTTCACCGTCACCTGGTGCGGCGGTGGGGACGGTGGGGCGCCGGCCAGCAGCGGCCCGGTCAGGGTCAGCGGTGCCACCGGTTCCGTGGGGGTGATGGTGGCACCCACGGCGGCTGAGGTGACAGCGAGCAGTACGGCAGCGATGGCGAGGAGGCGTCGCATCAGAGGCCAATCCCGAGCGTCTGTTTGATCGCGGCCAGGAACCCGGCCGTCTTGGAGACCACGAAATCCTTGTCGCCCGGCATGAGGCCCTGGTTGATCTGGGCAAATAGCCACGTTCCGTCGGCCTGGCGAGTGAACCGCCATACCAGGTCGAACCTCGAGCTTGGCCAAGCCGCCGGGACCTTCGGGCTGCCCTTTGCGAGCTTGAACGCTCGACACATCCCGGGGATGGCGGTGTGCTCGGCGCTGGCCAGGGTCACCCCGTGCTGCGCCGCCAGAGCCTTCCCGACCGTGGATTCGACGGTCTCGAAGTCCCAGTGAGAATCGATCGTCAGCCCGAGTGTGGCGGCCAGCGGCTGCACCGTCTGCAACGGACGCATCGACGCGCTGGTGCCCTTGGAGGCGTAGATGCGCTGCGGGGTGAGGATGCCGTCCTTCAGTGGCGCCTTGGTGAAGAACCCGACCAGCCGCTGCGCTCGCTCACGTCCGGTGGCGTTGAGCGTGTGGTCCGTCTTGACCTTGCTCTTCTCGCCATGTCTGATGATCATTACCACATCAGCCGCTGAGGGCGTCGGTACGGGCGCAGGAGTGGGAACCGGCACTGGTACCGGGGTCGGTGCAGGAGATGGCACAGGGGCCGGTACAGGCGGAGCGCTGGCCGGTCCCGGGTAGGCGCCCAGTCCGGTGCGGACGTTGCGGGCGTGGATCTCCCCGTACTCGCCGGCCGAATCCGTCTTGGCGTTGGACTGGAGGTAGTTCCCCAGTTTTGCGTACCCGGACGAGGACTGCGGCATCTTCGCGGTCGTCATGACCGCCACCCCGTCCCGGTACACCGTGGGGACACCGTTGACGACGCCCAGGGCGAGGACGCAGGGGCGGTTGAGGGCGTGGGAGATCACCGGCTGGCCGCTGGATGAGCCGTTGACCCGCTGGGTGAACTCGTACCCGCCCGCTGAGTTGCGCTGGAAGATGACTTCGAGGAGGTCGTTGGAGTCGTCGTGCAGCTGCATCACGCACATCTGCGGCTTCTTCGGCGGCAGATGGGTCACGGACAGCTCGTACTCGTACCAGCGGTTAGCGGTCTTGGTGTTCCACTTCGCCAACGCCCCGGACGCAGTCAGTTCACGCAACTCGATGCGCGGGTAGGCGGAGCCGGACGTGGTTCCGGCGTTGCACTGCACCCGCACCTGAACGAACCCGTCCACGGTGGTGGCGAAGTACGGCACCAGTTCGAACGTGGCCAACTGGGTCGGGGACTTCTCCTGGATGCCAGACAGGCCGGGGAGGCCGTACTGGAGTTTCCAGAGCGCGTTCGGGCCGGTGATGCCGAGGACGTCAGCGGGCTTACTCACATTCGCTCCTCGCACAGGTCGGTGATCGTCGCTTCGATGTCCGTGATGTGCTGCTCGAGGATGGCGATGTGCTGTTTCATGGGGGCGAGCTGGGCGCGAACCTCGGCGTACACATCCCTGGCCAGCCGGTCACGGCGTAGCGGCAGGTAGTCGGCGACCCACCCGGGGAGGCGGGTCACCGGTGCGCGGTTCTCGAGACCGTCCGGGACACGGCCCGCATCGGCATCGTCTGGGAGGTGGCGTTCTTTTCGATCGCCGCGAGGAACGGACGGTCAGCCGTGAACGGCTTCGGTACCGGCCGGTGTGACGCCGTTTCACACGCCGCGTTGGCGGCCCTCGCTAACCGACAAGGCCAGGGGGCCAGTTCAGCCGGCCGCCGGGTGGGCCCGAGCTGGGTCACACACCCCAGGCACACCCCGTCCAGGTCCGGGCGGTGGGAGCGAAGCGTCCGCCGGGCGCAGCCGATGTTGCCGAGATAGAACTGGACGAGTGCTGCAACCGCGGTCTCCGTACAGTTCATGAGGCCCGCCTCAATCGAAGGTGAAGCCCGTAGGTGCCGGGGGTGGGACGATCTCGTGATCCCGTAGCAGTCGGATCAGCTGCCGGACGTAGGTGACCAAACCTTGGTTGCGTGACTCCAGGGCTTGGATGCGTTCCCGGTCCCGGTCGCGTTGCGTCTCAAGCTCGTCCAGCCGGGTGTTCAGCAGGGCGTCGTGTTCGCGGCGTTCCTCACGCAGGTCTGCGATCTGTTTGCGGTGCCGCTCGTCCTGCGCCGTCAGTTCCCGCCGATGCGACTCCCGGTCCTCCGTCTGGGCGGTGCGGACCCCGCCGATCTCCTTACGGAGGTCGGCGACCATTTCCCGGTAGGTTTCGCGGGCTTCGGTGTAGGCCTGCGCCCGAACCTTGTCCTCTTCGATCTCCGCGGTTTTGAGTTGGGCGCGGGCGGAGAGTTTGGCGACCGCCTTCGACCCCAGGACGGTGACGATCGTTCCCAACAGGACCAGGCCGCCGGATATGAGTACCGTTTGCACCCCGTCACTCACGGTCAGCCCCGTCGGAGTGCATCTCGGGGTCGGGCCACCCGGCGGTCACCAACACCACCGCGGCTTGCACAGTCCACACGATGGAGGTAACCCAGGACTGGGCGTTGCCGTACTGGTTGTCGGTGGCCGCGCCGACGGTCCAGGAGATGTCGTAGAAGATGGTCCACACCATCAGGGGGATGAACACGGCGATGAACCCGACCGAGTCGGACTTCTTACGCGGTTGGGCTCCAACGATGACCCCGGTCAGCCCGCCGACCACCCACACCCAGCCGATGGCGTGGGAGTTCACCGCCGCCGTCAACGGGCCGAGGTTGCCGAACCTGGTGGCCGGGGCGGCGAGGAACTGCCCGGCCCCGTAGGTGCCGTAGGCCAACCCGAACAGGGTCAGCAGGGTGCCGCGCCGGCCCAGCCGTTGGGACAGATACCGGCTGACCGCTTCCAGCGGGCCTATCACCTGACGTGCGGGTGGGCCCGGGTAGGCGGTCACCCCGGGCCGTTTGTTCGTGGGTGCTTTCGCGGCGACCAGCTTCGTGATGGCCAACGCCAGGAGGAGACCGGCGGCGGCGCACACGGCGACGATCCACCCCGAGGCGGTGGTGGACGGGTCACCGTCGAGGGCGGCGAACAGTGCGGGCGCCACACCTATTGCCGCTGCCGAAATTCACGGTCGGCGTCCATGCCGGTGCCGACCTCGAACAGGACCAGGAAATTGCACCCGGCCGGTAGTCCGAGCAGGATGGGGCCCCCGTAGGACAGGGCGGTCCCGTTCCGGATGGTGAACGCTGAGGCCAACACCAGGGCCAGCCAGGCGAACATCCCCAGCGCCGCACCCGACATGGAGTAACCGAACGCGATGAGGGCGGCGGACACGACGATCAGCCCGTACCACACCCACAGCGGGGCCACCTGGCGCAGCAGCAGCTGGGTGGGGCTGTTGGTGGGGCCGAACATGTTGACCACCGCGTACGCGGTCTCAACGAACAACAGCCAGGACAGCCACTGGACTCTGATCGAATCAACCGAACCGTTGGGCCCCCACAGCGGCATCCGTCTCGGAACGTTCATCGCGTGCCCCCGCTTTCTGCCGTGCTTGCGGGGAGGGCCAAGCCCGGCGCGCCACAGGAGTTGGACGCGCCGGACTTGGGGAACGTGGCTAGCTGACGCTGAACATGGCGACGTGCGCGGAGTTCACGTACTGCGACCCGGCCGGGTTCTGGATGGCGAGTCCCTCACCGGTGGTCCATGAGTCGCGGATCTGCTGGCACAGAGCGTGTAAGTCGTCGGGACCCGTGGCCGGGAAGTCGAAAACCACTGGCTCGCCGCCAGTGACCAGATACAGGTTGAGGAAGAGCTTCTGGGCGGGCATCAGTAGCCCGGCTGAATTTCTAGCTCGTCGTAGTGAATGGCCACGCTATTACCAGCGGCGGAGGCCTTCACCACGAAGACGTCGCCAACTGGGACGATCAGACTGGCAACAGGCTGGAAAGGTGAGGCCGCGTTAGCGGCGTTGTTCACGAAGTACACAGGAGTGCCGGAGACCGAGGTGACGTTGTACTTCGCGGTCGCGGTCGGCGAGGGTGCACCGGTTCCGTTTCGCAGAGGTGAGGGCGTGAACGCGGTGCCACCAGTTACTGTGCCGGTCGAGCGGTAGATGTTGCTCGTGTTCGTTGAGCCCGCATCGAACTCGACCTTTAAAATCTTGATGCCCAACGTTGTCGGGCTCAACGTGAGCCAGGTGATTCCCGCCGGGACCTGTACGAAGTTCCTCTGAGCTATGTAAACAGCCATCGAACACTCTCATTCTGGCCCATTGCTTCCCTATCCATCACGCCGCCCCGATCGCCACAGACACATCGGGAGCAGGCGGGAAGAACACGTACATCCCCACGAAAGCCGGATGCCCCACTCCGCACGGCACCGTGACAGTTCCCGTGGTGCCGGATGAGGCGAAGTTCTTCCCGACTACCATCACCGACGGATCCGGTGCGGTCGGGTAATACGTGGCACCCGACTTGTCGGTGGCGACCATGTTCGTCCACCCGGTGGGGACGCCCATCGTCACCGGCCATCCGCCGGGGTCGATGTCCGGGAGCGTGCTGAGGATGAAAACCATGCTTCCGGCGGCAGGGACTGTCACTGAGGGGACCGTGAACGTGGTGACACCACGTTGGTGGGACCAGGTGAGCCGTCCCGCCGTCGGAGCGGTACCGGGGTCGCAACCCCGGGCGGTGAGGGTGGTGAAGAAGTAGTTGTTCCACCCCGGCGGCTTCGGCCACGTGACGCTGGTATCGGTGTCGCCGTTAGCCAGCTTGCGGTAGTAGACGCCCTGGGTGCTGAAGCCGGGGGTGGGCGCCAGGTCGTAAGCGGTTGTGAACCCGGTCGGCGGGTCCGGGTCCATCGGCTGCGCAGCCGTGCCGCCGTCAGAGGCCGCCAGCCCGGCGACGATGAGGGTGCGGATGTCGTTCTGCTGCCAGTTCGGGCCGAGCGTCAACGGCACCGGCTCGAGGTGGCCCGTCGGAGGCGTCACCGACACTGACATGTCGAAGAACTCGACCTCAGCGGGCATCAGCCGCGACCGGTCACGACAGGATCACCGTGGAGTTCGGGATGATGTGGCGGCCCAGCACGAGCAGGTCAGTGCCGTTGTGCTGCGCCCACGCCACATCCCCCACCTGCGGCGGGTTCGCATCCGAGTACGCCTGCAAGAACCGGATGCCGCCCTGGACGACGTCGGAGCCGTTGAACGCCCAGTGGACGGTGTTGTTGCCCAGGTCGACCGCGGCGATGGTGCCCATGTGTAGAGATAGCTGCGGTGGACGCGGAACCCTGATCGGTGTCGGACCGGGCCGGGAGATGGCGTCGGCGAACGCGAGGATCCGCTGGTCGATGCTGGGCATGGCTCACTCCTGCGCGGATTGGCGGAAGCAGGTGAGGGTTTGCGCCGCACCCGGCGACAGGGGCGTGGTCATCTGCTGGATCTTGTAGCGGCCGTCCGCTTTGACGTCTCCGATGGAGACCGTGACGACGTCCCCGCACTCCAGGAACGGCACCGGGACGCAGGTGATGGTGACCGTTTCCGAAGCCCCGAGGGAGCCGTACAGGATGGCGTTCGCCGCCTGCTGCGCCTGGTCGACGGTGGTGACCGATGGCAGGGTGACGATGATCGGGTGCTGCCCGAACCGCCCGTACACATAAGTCGGGGAGGCGGGGTCGTTGTCGAACGCGACCGCGCTGACAGCGTTCTGCGAGCTCGTCGACTCGCCCTTGACGACGACGTAGTTGAAGACGCTGTCGTCGGACAGTTCCCGCTCAACCTCGGTGACGGTGCACAGAGCGCCGTCGTCAAACGTCCACACGGCTGGGGTAATCCGGGGGTCGGTGACCGGGCGGAACACGAACACGCCGGCGGCGTCGAAGAACGCTTCGCACCCGCACGCAGTGGCCAGGTCGCGGATGTCCTGCCAGGAGTCGGTGGCCTGCCCCAACCCGTAGATCAGCAGGTCGGTGTTCCGGTTCACCGAGACGACCGAGAAGTCCTCCTGCGTGGGCAACCGGTTGGTCACCATGCCCACGGCGGCCTGGTCGTAGGGCTGGGTGACGACCGTGTACGGCTTCTCCCACGGGTTCTTACTGATCGCCCGTGACGGGTCGATCGCCTTGATCTTCAGTGAGAGCCCGGTGCCGGTTTGACCACCACCAGTGGCCCACACCCCGCTACCGCCGGAGTCCCCGCCGCTACTGGGCCCGATCTTCGCCTTGACCGACACGATCGGGCCATGACCGATCGGGACCGTCTCATCTACCGAGGCGTCACAGGACACCTGCACCTCAAGCGACGTCATCCGCGGCGAGGTATCGGACGACAACAGCCGGGACATGGTGACCCTGGTCAGCACTGCGACCGTGGCTGTGTTCCCGCTTAGCAGCCGGGGAATGGTGCCACCGTTGGTCGGCCTGTCCCAGGTCGCGCCTCCGTCGATGGAGGTTTCCACCAGGTACGCCGACCCGGCGGAACCGGTGGTAACAGCCCACCGGATGACCGAACCGGTGACAGCGGTCCCGGTGAGGTAGAGCGGGTCGGAGACGCGGAGCCCGTAGAGCGGGTTGAACACCTGCGCCGCGACTGACACCACGGGGGTGGCCGAGGCGATAGCGTAGGTGACCGCCGTCGACACCGACGGGGTAATCGTGGAGGCGACATCGGTTTCAGCCATCCACCCCGCCCCACCTGGTCAGTTGGAAGACGGCGGAGAACGGGCTCAGGTCAGACGGTCACCGAGTCGGTGTAATTGCCCTCCGTGTGCAGGATCAGCACTCGGGAATCCGGTTCCGCGTCCCTGTAGGCCAAGGCGCGGTACGTGCGCCGGCTCGGAACCGGAGTCCAGTCGCCGTCGAGCGTCTGCGGCGGGCTACCCATCTCCCAGTCGACGTCGCCTTGGACGAACTTGTTCGTCCCGGTGTGGATCGGGGTCCACATCTCGTCGCCGTTGTCGTCGGTGCCGGCGAACCGTTCCACCATGAAGCTGTGGTCGTAGCCGTCCGGGTAGGACATGGTGAGCTTCACGTTCGGACCCTCCCGCTGTGCGGTGAGAGTTCCGGAGTCGGCCACGGTGCCTCCGATGTCAGGTCGCCGTTGCAACAGAGGGGATGGACGCGGTGAGGTTGCCACCGGTGGTGGTGGCCACGTAATCGTGGGCTGAGATCAGCGCGATCGCGGTGTTCGCCGAGCCGGAGGCAGGTCGGTAGCTGACCAGCAGCTTGCCGATGTTCTGATTCGTCGCACCGCCCGCCGCTGACCACACCTGGTCAGCGGTGTCGAGCGTGACGACTCCGGTCCCCGTGTTGACCGTGATCGTTATGTCGACAGCTGCCAGAACCTTGCGGGCATAGTTCGTGAACCCTGCGATGACACCACCAGCGGTGGTGACATCCGAGAGAAACTGGCAGTTCTTCAGCGTCGCATCGGTCGGCAACGCGGTGGTGGTCAGCAGGTCGATCGTCAGGTTGTCAGTCCCCAACGGCAGCGTGGCGTACTGGATGAATCTGCCTTTGCTGTAGTTATTTAAAATGTTTCCCACTTGTTTTCTCGCTCTCGCCAGAATGGGTCCGCTGACGGCGAACAGGTAGGGGGCAAGACGATTCAGGGCCCTAGAACGAGGCCCCCGGAGCCGTCGTCTTTCAGGGTCATCACCCCGGACGTCGACCAGCCGTAGATAGAGCCCTTGGTTTGAACCTGGAACGACTCACCCTGTAGTCGTGCGCCCCGCTCCACCTCGATGCGGGTGCCGAACGGAGACAGCAGCGACTCCATGTCCTCCGGAGTCAGGTCCCCGTCCGGATCGGAGACATCCACCTCGATGGTCGTGCGCTGGGCGGCGGTGGCATCGGAGATCACCCGACCGCCGTGGGCGTCAAGCTGCCGCACCACCTTGCCGTCACGCACGACGTTGACCACGGTCACGGCTGTGTGGGAACCGGACACCGCCGCCGCGAGGGCATCAGAGTGGTTGCGCATGACGCCTCCTGCTGTCTAGAAACTGGACGGCGCCCTGACCTGGGAGTACGGCAGTACGATCTTGCGCCACTGGATGACGTCTGGTCGCCCAGGAACCACGTCGTAGGTCAGCTTCGGGTCCTGGGTGTTCGGGCCGGCCGCCAACCGCACCCACTTCTGCTCGGCGAAAGCCTTCTTGAGCAACAGAGTGTGACCGGACTGGAGTTGCTGCTTGAACTTCGGCCAGTTCGCCAACTGGTCCCCGGAGAACATCAGCGTCAACATCCCCGCCTCACCGGAGGTGGGTCCGGATACCACGATCGGCGGCTGCTCCGTGCCGCCGCCACCGATGGGCTGGAACGTGGCGGAGATGCGCGGATAGGTGATCTCGTCGTGCCTGCCGTCCTTGCCTGAGATCGGCGTGACTAGGCAGTTGTTCAGCGAATTCTGGGGGTCGACCAGCCGCCATATCGTCCCGGAGGTGGCGACGTCGATCTGGTTGGACACGCCAGCCGCCGCCACGTACAGACCGGAGCTTTGGCTGTAGGCCAGGACCCGGTAATGCCTAGTCGCGGAGATCGGGGCCTGGTAGTCGTACACCGTCACCGGGGTCATCCCGGTGGCGGTGATGAACGACAAGCTGTCCGGGGAACCCCACACGATGTTGTCGTCAGACAACTGCACCGTGTAGGCGCTGGTCGTCGGTGAATTCGAGGACGGGACCATCGTCAACGCGATGCGGTCGTTGGCGGAGTCGAACACCGCCGAAGACAGGGTCGCGTTCGGTGGTTGCGCCGCTGCTGGCTGACCACCACCGCCGGCGGCGACGGTACGTGTCCAGGTCGTAGAGGCGATCGCCGTGGGGAAGCTTCCCGGGCCTGACCATTTCGACGTCGCGCGCACGTATGCCGAGTAGGTTCCGTCGGCGAGGTCGGCGGTCAGCATCCACAGCTGGTCCTCGCCGAGGATCTCCCCGGAGTCCTGCAACGGGGTGGACACGAACGGGGCGAACCCACCGGCGGCAACCTGCGCGGCCGAGTACACCATCACCTGGTAGGACTGCTGGGGTTGGCTGTCCGGGCTGGCGTAGGTCCACTTCACCGTGGGCCTGGTCGTTGCCACGGTCCCGGTCGGTGCTGTGACCGTCACCGTGGACAACTGCTGGTAGGTGACGTCGATATAAACTTCGCTGACCTGGTGGTTGCCGCCGATGTCGTCGCCACGGCCGTAGTCGTAAAAAAAGTTCCCGGTCGCCAGATTCGTCGTCGGGTCCCAGGCCGCCCCAGACGGGGCTGTGGTGATGGACCCCAGCGACTCCACCACGAACGTCCCACCGGCCGTGTCCGTGGGACACAGAGACGTGAACGGGTCCTTGTACGGGGTGAGCGCCTGACCCCAGATCTGAATGACACCTTCGAGGGTGCGGAACCAGTGCAATCCGACCGGCTGGGTGGATGCGGACGCGACGGTGGCCACCCTGCGCCGCAGCCCGACGGACAGCACCTTCGCGCCGGCCGGGATCGACGGGGTTGGGAATCCCACCCGAATGACCTGGGTATCGTTGCGGCACCGAGCCGTTAGCTGGACATAGGAGGCGTCCGAGTTGTCCGACCACGCGGCGCTGGCACTCGCCGCACCGGTGACCGTGTTCGTTCCTACGCCGATCTGCACCGTCGAGTTGGGGCGGATCGTGACCACGCCGAGCGCCACAGATGACCCCCGCTCGACATCGCTGTGCAGTTATGGCTGAAACAGGGTCAGGAGGCGCGGGTAGACACCGCGTCAGTGACCCGGCCGAACATGTCCATCGTGACGTCGGTGACCAGCTGGACAACCTGGCCGCTGATGTCGATGGTGTGGTCGATCTTCAACGTCTGAGTTCCACCGGCGGCCGGAAGCGTCACCAGCCCGGGCGCATTCCCGGGCGTCTTATACGACTGAGCGCCGGAACCCGCCGATAGCAGGCGTGTTTTAGCCAGGCCAGCCATGGCGGTCTGATTCAGCTGCGGCAACCCCAGGGTCTGGTAATCAGCCTTCTTGATCTCCGATGCCACACCCGTGGTCAGGTTCGTGCCGTAGGTGTAACCAGCCATCAGGCCACGGTCGGACAGGTACCCGCCGACCACGTCGGCCATGGTCCCAGCCGCCGCCGCTCCAGCAGCCGCCATCGCGGGCGCTCCGGCGTTCATGCCTCCCACAGCACCAGCAGCGGAGTTACCGGCCATGTCAGCCCACACCGCCGACGGCGAGGACTGCTTGTCCTTCTTCCGATACCCGGCATGGCCGGCCCCCGCGATAGCCGCGCCGGCCGACTGCACCTTCGACACGTGGGCCGTCATGCCCTGCGTCAAGCCCTCAGCCGAGTTCTGGCCCGCCTTGTTGAACTGGGCCCGCAGATCACCGATCGGGCCTTGCCTCGTAATGGTGTTCCACAAGCTCTGGTGTTGGTCGCCAGCGAACGGGTTCACGTCCCCGGACGGCTTCGCGTGGCCCGAGATGTGAAGGTTGGCCAACGCGCGCTCGTGGTTGTTGGCCCGGTTCTGCATGATCTGGTCGCGGCGCTCGTCGTGCGTCATACCGCCTATCGCCTGCCGCTGCAAACCCTCCCGACCAGCCGCCAACTGCCCGGCACGGTCGTTGTGGGCCTGGATGCGGGCCATCGCCTGCGGGCTGTACTGCATCGCCTGCTGCCGCGCCTGGGCCGGGTCCTCACCCGGTTGCGCCGGCCGCTTCACAGTCACGGTTTCGCCCGACGAACCGTCGTAGTCCATCGACGTCTTCCGAGCCTGAATCTGCGCGGACGACAGCACACCACCCATGGATCCAGCCATGGACCCGAACGCGCCCCGCGACGCCTTCTCCGACCCTTGTCCGAACCCGGCCCACGTCATCCGGCCGAGGTAGTCGAACTCGGTGGACGGGGAGTGGATACCGAGCGCGGCGGAGGCGATGTCGATGATGTGCTTGGAGTGCTTGATCGTGACGGTGTCGATGACGGACTGGGTCGAGTTCGAGCCCTGCGCCATACCGGTGTTCATCGCGGCGCCCATCGATGCACCACCAGCACTGGCTGCCGGGGCGGCAACCTGGACGGCCTTCTGTACGTGCTGCACCATCGCCGTACCGGTAGCGGCGCCACCGCCGGCCACCTGGGCTTGAGCGGCCTGCATCATGTTGTTGAACGGCTGGATCGCGCCGCCGCCCAAACTGGGGGCCACGCTCGCCGGCATCACCCCGATCGACTGGCCCGGACCGCGCGGGCCCACGCCGCTGTAATGCGGTTGGCCTACCGGGGGGAGGCCGACGTCGGCCTTCTGCTGGGTGAGGATGTCCCCGGCGGCCATGCCGGAGAACCGGTTCGCGTCCGGGGACGGTGTGTAGCCGCCACCGCCAGAACGACCTGGCCTGGCCGCCCCACCATCACCGGTGCCAGTAGTGAAGCCGCCCTTGCCGTCGGCCAGCATCCCGGAGAACGGCTTGGATGGGTCGAACGCGCCGGGGGCAACCGGTGCAGCGGCCGCAGGAGCGGCGGGGGTGGTGGGGTTACCCATCATGTCGTGACCGGCGGGCATCCCCGACAACGGCGAGACAGACTTACCGCCGAATATCGAGCGACCCTGGTCGGCGACCCATCCTGCCGCCTTGTTGGTCCAATCAGCGGCCGCTGAGCCGCCAGCGGCGTTGTCCATGCCGCCGGGCAGATTCGCCGCTGTGGCAACGGTCGCGTTACCGATAGCGCCCGCCGTGCTGATCACACCGCTCATCAGTGATTGCAGACCAGCCGCGTTCTGAGTGACTGTGTTGGCGAACGACGTGACCGCCGGACCTGAGTCACCGAACGCGCCCAGTACCGCGCCACCGAGCGCGGTCAGCCCCTGCATCGCCGGGCCGATCGACGGGGCCAGCTTCTGCATTGCCTGAGTGGCTTGGTTACCCAAGGTTGCCGCATCGTTGAGGGCAGGGGCGATGTTCGCCGCACCGATAGCGGCCAGTTCGTGCCCGACGCCCTTCATGGAGGCGGCCACGCCAGCCATCGCGGGCATTCCAGCCGCTGAGGTGGCGCCCTTCATCGCGGAGAATTCGCGGTTGAGCCCGCGAACCGCTTCGCTGCCTGCATGCATCAGCTGGTTGTTGTGCGCGAAGTCTTCCGCCACGCCAGCGAGCCCGACACCGGCCACAGCGGCGCTGAGAGCGCCCATGCCGAGCGCGGACACGCCAGCGGCCAGGCCCACACCCTTCATAGCCATCATCGACGGCATAGCCACATCAGGCAGGCCGCCGAGCTTGTTCATTAGCCCGCCGAGACCGCCACCGCCGCTGGATCCGCCACCGTCGATGGACTTGCCGACGGCGTCGATGGTCCGCATGGAGCCCGCGAACTTCTCCACGTCCTTACCGGCGCCGGCCATCCGGGACACAGAGCGGTAGACCCCGTCCGCGCCTTGGGACATCGGTACCAGGTCGCGGGACATCTGCTGGGCGGCGCCACCCGCGCCGGCCATGAACTGACGTGCCGAATTGGCACCCGTCCCGAGTTGGCGCATGCTCTCACCGGCTCGGATCGCACCTGTCCCGGCTGCACCCAGCGAGCGGGAGCTTTCCGAACCGACGCCGCCGATGGAGCCCCGGACGCGCTCCGCCTCGTTGCCTAACTGGCGCATGCCTTGCGCGTGCTGAATCGCCCCAGCTGCGCCGCCACCCATGATGTTGTTGACCGCGTCCATGTGGGTGCGCATGCGCTCGGCGTCGTCGGCGGCGCGGCCCATGTGATCACCGGCGCGGCCCATGTGGTCGCCCATGCCCCGAGCGGAACGGCCTGCGCGGTCGACGCTGTCACCCATGCCACGCGCGGAACGACCCGCACGATCAGCGGCGTCCCCAGCCCGGCCGAGGTCGGAAGCTAGACCCCCTGCACCGCCGCCGTTCTGGCGGACGTTGACCTCGACGTTGACCGTCTTACCATGCAGGCCGTCGATGGCGCCCTGGGCGGCAGCGACCGCCGCGATCGCACCCGAGGCGTCGCCGCCGATGTTCACTGTGGCGTCAGGCATGGGTCACCGCCTCCGCATCAAGCCCAATGGGCGCTAGTAACGGCTGGGCGGATGTGGTCCACTACACGGCTATGTGGATCACGCAGCGAACGGGCGAAAACACGGCGGTCACCTACCCGCTGTGGGCTGCGGTGCTCGGCGTGATGGTGCTCTGCGGGGTGGCCGCGCAGGTTCTCCAGCAGGCCTGGCCGTTACTGGTCGTGATCGCCGTGGCGTTGATCGGATACCTACTGATTCGCAGGTATGGCGAACAGTCCAGGACCGCGAACCGTCTTGCGAAGAGGTTCCGGGAGCGCGAAGACTTCTGACCTCAGGGCTAGCTCCGCTCGCCTTTCCTGCGGATCCCGACCCGGCACTGGCACATATTGCCGCTCCTGCTGTCCACGTCACCGTCGTGGTCTGGGTCGATGAGGTTCCCGCGGCACTCCGCGCACGGAACGTTGTCCGGCTCCTCGTTGGCCCGGCACGGCCCGCACGCCCGTGGACCGTGGATGACGTACCGCTCGAAACCCTCGTCGTCCAGCGAGTCGTCGATCTCGTCCATCAGGCTGCCGCCGTGGGAGACGGTGACGGTGATGATCACACCGGCCATGAGTCACCCCTGTCAGTCGTCGACGGTGAACTCTTCCTGCCCTGGGTCGTCGCCGAGGTCGATGCCCCACGCCCGGTAGTCCGTCGGCTTCCGCCACGGCGGCAGGAAGTCCGCGTGGCAGCGTGGCTCCCCCGGCTTACCCAGGATCGTTGTTCTCATCACCAGGTCGGCGTGCCGGTAGTCATCCCCCAAAGCCCCCAGCGGGCCTTGGAGGCGGGCCCAGGCCACCATCTTCAGCCACTGCGAGATCGGCGTCTGTTCCCGCAGTGCTTCGGCGTCAGTGCGCCCCTGCTGCGCCGCCAGATAGTAGGCGACTTGCAGCTCTAGGCTTCCTCGGAGTTTCCCTCTGCGTCCGCGACAGCCTCATCGGGGGTGGTGTTGTCGTCCCCGTAGTTGACCTTGTTCGCGGCGGTGACCATCTTGTTCGTGATGGACTTGCCCAACGGCTCCAACCGTTTCCGGCAGTCCTCAGCGTTCACCCACACCCGCTGGCCGTCACCGTCGCGGGTGGTGCGGGCCAGCCACTCGTACTGGCGCGTACCGGGGGGTTTCAGCCGGATGACCTGGTTGAAGCCGTCGTAGACCTTGTCCGACCGGTCGAAGTCGTCGTGCTCGCCGGTGCTGAGTTCCTGCATGACGAACCCCACGCAGTAACCGTCGTCGAGGAGCCACTCCTCCAGGATCACCGGCTCCTGCTTCAGTTCCGGCGCCTTCGCCTTGTCCAGCTCGGCGTCGGTGGTGATGAACCGGCACTTCACCTCAGCCATCAGAGGCTCGGGTCGAACGAGCGACCGAAACCGAGCAGCGCCTGCACACCGGTCGGGGAACCGGTAGTCGACCAGGACACCTGCAGGAACTCGTTCACGCTCACCGAGGAGGCGACCTTGGCCTGCTGGACCCAGTTCACCGGGGCGGTCAGGGTGCCCGACGCGGCGGAGAACGTGGCCCCGGGAATGTCAACGTACGTTCCGCCGACGGTGGTGCAGTGCTGCACCTTCGCCGTGAACGTCGGTGAGGTGCCGCCCTGGATGTCCCACACGTACAGGTACGCCGCACCACCGAACGTGGTGGCGCCGGTCTTGTAGGCGGTGTTGATGTCCACCGGGCCCAGCCCGGACGCACCGGACAGCAGGGCGCCCTTGGGGGACAGCAGGATGCGGCCCATGTGGAACGCGCCGCGGGTGCCGAACTCGACGTTCTCGGTGGCTACGCTTTTTTCGTCAAATTTGCTGCCATCTTTTCCAAAACTGCCGGGGAACATCTCGATGTGGGAGCCGGCGGACACACCGCGCTTGGCGATCCACCCGTACACCGGGGTCTGGCGGCGCTTCAGCGGCTGCAGCTGGTAGTCCAGTGCCGGGGAGTGCACGAACTCCATCTTGATCATGCCCTTGGGGATGCCGGGCAGATTGTTCTGCGCCTCATTCCCCAACGTGGTCGCGTCGGCGAAGTCCACATCGAAGTCGGAGTCCACCGACTTGATCTGACTGGTCAGCAAAAACTGGTCGATGCCTGCGTGGCCGTACTTACCGTGGATGGCGTCAGCCGAGAGACTGGCGAGGTCATAAGCCATGGTTCAGCTCTCCTTACCGGCCGAGCCGGATACGGGGGTTTCTTCGGGGATCTCCCAGAG
>Ga0207664_10000450_pt1 | contig 29138 bp, 19 predicted proteins | sample LARL83metaG_FD_184349 | JGI IMG/M metagenome (GOLD analysis project Ga0207664, IMG submission 184349) | Corn, switchgrass and miscanthus rhizosphere microbial communities from Kellogg Biological Station, Michigan, USA - LAR L8-3 metaG... | ecosystem: Host-associated > Plants > Roots >... | reverse complement strand
GTTCGGCAATTGCGCGATCAGCTCGCCTGCGCCGCCAGCGTGATCCAGGTGCACGTGGGTGAGGATCAGCCAGTCCACGTCCGCGGCGGTGATGCCGGCGGCGTCCAGTGCGGCGAGCATCCGCGGCACGGCGAACTGCGTGCCGCAGTCGATGAAGGCGCCACGGCCGTTCTCGACAAGCAGGTAGGCGGCATCGAAGCGTGGCCGCACGAAACCGGTATCGATGGTGTGAATGCCGTGGTCGGCCATGGTGACTGCCTGCGATCGGTCGATGGACGAGGGTAAACAAGTCGCCGCGATGCCGTCAGCCGAGCGGCTGCTACGGCCCGCTGCAGCATGCCTGCACGCGGAGGAAACTGCGGTAGGCTAGCTGCGGGTGGGGAACCGGGAAGTTGTCGATGCGTGGTCTGCTTGCAGTCATCTTGCTGCTGGGCTGTATCGGGCCCGCCGCTTCGGCTGAAGTCATCGTGCACCTCAGCGACAGCGCCGGACATGCCGTGCACGATGCGATTGTCACGCTCACCCCCGACGCCGGATCGGCCGCCGATGCGGCGACCGCGCCCAGGGCTCCGGCCACGCACGTCATCGACCAGCGCAACGAAGCCTTCGTTCCCTACGTGCAGTTGCTTCGGCCCGGCGATCGGGTGGTGTTCCGCAACAGCGACAACACGCGCCACCATGTGTATTCCTTCGCGGCCATCAAGACGTTCGAATTCGTGCTGCGGCCGGGCGAAAGCTCGCCCGAGCTGCGCATGGACGCGGCCGGCATCGCCGCGGTCGGGTGCAACATCCACGACCACATGATCACCTACCTCTTCGTGACGGCTGCGCCGGCAACAGCCATGTCCGACGAAGGCGGCCATGTCGCGCTCGGCCAGCTCGCTCCCGGTCGCTACACCGTCCACGTATGGCACCCGCAGCTGCATCCGGGCCATCCGGAGCCGACCCGGCAGATCGACATCGCAGGCGGGTCGGACACGGTGCATCTGGCCTTCACGCTGTCGCTGATGCCCGATCCGCGCATGTCGATGGATCGCGAGCATCTGGATTACTGAGCCGGCCATGCGCACCATGGGCTTCCGCCTTCGCCTCGCGCTGTTCTTCGTCGCCACCCTGGTGGTGGTGCAGCTGCTCACCGCCGCACTGGTCTACGCGGTGACCCGGCGCGCGTTGGTGGCGGAAGGCGAGCGCCAGCTGACCGCCAACGCGCAGGCTTTCGTGGCGCAGATGGACGATATCTCGGCGCGCGTCGCCGGCAACGTCGAGGTGCTCTCGCTCGACTACGCGCTGCGCTCGGCCATCGCCGAACGCGACCGCGGCACGGTGCTGTCGGTGCTGCGCAACCACGGCCGCAGGGTGGGCGCTTCGCGGATGTTGCTGGTCGGCCTCGACGGCACCGTCGAGGCTGATACCGGCTCGACAGTGCCGACGCGTGCGCGGTTTCCTTTCCCCGACCTGATCGACAGCGCTTACGACCGCCGCACCGCTGCGGTGGTGGCGATGGATGGCAAGGCATCGTGGATGGTGGTGGTGCCTATCTACGCGCCGCAACCGGTCGGCCTGGTGGTGGTGAACGTGCCGCTGGACGACGCCTTGCTGACCCACATGCAGCAGCTCTCGGCCCTGCCGCGCGACATCGAGCTGGCGGCGCAAGCGCCATCGGGGTCCTGGCATGCGGTGGCGCGCGGCGACCGCCGCTCAGGATTGGTGGAAGGCGCCACGGCGGGGCATCGCGGCCTGCCGTGGAAACCCTTGCTGACCGAGGTCGACGGCAAGGAATACATGGTGCTCGCCCAACGCCTGAAGCAGCCAAAGCAGGGCGACCGGGTGGTGGCCATACTCGGCTATTCGCTGGACGCCGCGCTGAGTCCGTTCCGCTCCGTGGCGATCGCCTGGGGCGCGCTGCTGGGGCTGGGCTTGTGCGTCGGCCTGCTCGGGGCGTGGCTCACCGCGCGCAGCGTATCGCGCCCGATCGAGTCGCTGGCGGCCACCGTGCGGCGCATCGCGGCCGGCGATTATCGCGCCGCGCCCGAACTGCAGCGGCACGATGAGATCGGGCAACTCGCCAGCGCCTTCGGCACCATGACCGAAGCCGTGCGGCAGCGCGAATCGCGTATCCGCCACCAGGCCATGCACGACAGCGTCACCGATCTGCCCAACCGCATGGCCGCCGAAGCCGTCATCGACCAGGCGCTCGCCGCCGGTGAATCCGCTGGCGGTGCCCTGCTGATGATCGGCCTCACCCGCGCACCCGAGATCGTCAAGACAATGGGACATGCCCTTTGCGACCGGCTGATGCGCGACAGCAGCGAGCGCATCCGGCGCATCGCCGGAGACAGCTATCTGGCGCGCACCAGCGACACGCAGTTCACGCTGTGGCTGGCATCCGCCGACCGGCCGGCGGCGCTGGCCGCGGCGGTGCGCATTCTCGACGTGCTCAACGAGCCCTACCAGGAAACCGACCTCAGCATCGACCGCCTGCCAGCGGTGGGGATCGCGATGGCATCGTCCGGCGAGGTGCCGGCGAGCAGCTTGCTGCGCCATGCCGAAGTGGCGCAGTTCGCCGCCAGCGGTTCGGCCAGCGCGCTGAGTTTCTACGACAGCGCTACCGATCCGCATCGTCCCGAGCGGCTGTCGCTGATGGGCGACCTGCGCGAGGCGCTCGACTGCAATGCACTGTCGCTGCACTACCAACCCAAACAGGATCTCGCCAGCGGCCGGATCGACGGCGCCGAGGCCTTGCTGCGCTGGCAGCACCCCCGCCGTGGCTGGGTATCGCCCGAGACATTCATCGGCATGGCCGAGGACACCGGCAACATCCAGCGGGTGACGCGCTGGGTGATGGCCAGCGCGCTGGCGCAGGCACGGCGATGGCTGGAGCAGGGCCTGCCACTGCGCATCGCGGTGAACCTGTCGGCACGGGACCTGGAGGACACGGCCTTGCCCGAACACATCGGCCGGCTGCTGGCGATCCACCAGGTGCCTTCCGGGCAACTTACGGTCGAGGTCACCGAGCGCGCGGTGATCGGCGAGCCGGATACCGCGCTGCGCACGCTCCGCCGGCTGGCCGGGCAGGGCATCGGCATCGCCATCGACGACTTCGGCGTGGGGCAGTCGACCTTCGCCTATCTGCGCCACCTGCCGGTCAACGAGTTGAAGATCGATCAGATGTTCGTCAAGCACCTGGCCACCGATGCGAATGACCAGATCATCGTGCGCTCCATCGTCGAGCTGAGCCACCGGTTGGGTTACCGCGTCACCGCGGAGGGCGTGGAGGATCAGGCTGCGCAGGACTGTCTGCGCTCGATCGGCTGCGATCATGCGCAGGGGTTTTTCGTGGCCCGGCCGATGCCGGCCGATGCGCTTACAGCCTTCGTCGCAGGGCATGCCGCCGGCCTGCCGATCGGTTCGCCGTCGTGATGCGCCGCGCCTCCCTGCTGGGCCTGCTCGGGTGCTTTGCGTGCACCGCCGCGGCGCAGGATTTCAAGCTGCACGCCTGGGCGGACGGACGGCTGGTCGCGGCTCCCGACGAATCGAGCTGGACCCGGGGCGGGCTGGGCAAGACCCGTTTCGGCGATGGCGGTACGGACGTCCGTTTCGGCGGCGCCGGCCTGCTCGGCACCGCTCAGTTCACGCCCGCGCTGCTGGCGCTGGCCGAGGTGCAATTCCAGAACACCGACCGCCCCAGCGTGGATGTGATCGAAGCGTATCTGCGCTACCGCCCGGTGTCGTTGTCGCGCTGGCGCTGGTCGGTGCAGGCCGGCGCCTTCATGCCGCCGATATCGCTGGAGAACGGTGCGATCGGCTGGACCAGCCCGTGGACGCTGACGCCTTCGGCCATCAACAGCTGGGTGGGCGAGGAATTGCGCCCGGTGGGTGCGGAGGCCCACGTCGAATGGCGCGGCGATGCCGATACCTGGGAATGGCGCGGCGCGCTGTTCCGCCGCAACGATCCGGCCGGCAACCTGCTGGCCGCCCGTGGCTGGTCGCTCAGCGACCTCACCTACGGCCTGGGCAGCCGCCTGCGCGAGCCCGACGCAGTGCTGCTGCAGAACGGCCAGCAGCCGCCGGGCCGATACGATCCGTTCCAGAACATCGGCCATCGCAACGGCTGGTACGCCGACCTCGCCTGGCACGCGACCGGCCGCGGCAGCGTCAACCTGATGCGCTACGACAACCGCGCCGATCCGGCAGCGCACCGCGACAGCGGCGTGTTTGCCTGGCACACCTATTTCTGGGCGCTGGGCGCCACGGCCGACACCGGCCCGATCAGCTGGATCGCCCAGTCGATGGACGGCGATACGGTGATCGAGCCGGTGGATGGGCTGGAGCTCGAGACGCACTTCCGCTCGGCTTTCGTGCTGGCCGGATGGAATCGCGGCGCCTGGAGGCCGGCCCTCCGCATCGATCACTTCAGCACACGCAGCCCACCTTCCCAGGCGGGCCTGCGCCAGGGGGAACATGGCCAGGCGGTCACGGCGGCGCTCAACTGGAGGCCGCGCGACTGGTTGCGCCTCACCGCCGAAGTGCTGCGCATCGACAGCGTGCGCACGCAGCGCGTGGATGCGGGCTTGCCCGCAGCGTCGGTCGTCACCCAGGTGCAACTGGGCATACGCCTGATTTACTGACGGAACCGCTGCGCATCGCGCCGGCGGCGAGTTCAAGCCCTGGCTTTCGGCGGCCTCGGCACGCGCCACAGATACCAGGCGGCGGCCGTGCGGTGCGGGCTCCACGCTTCGCCGATCAGCGCCATCGCCCTTGGCGCCGGTGCCACGTCCAGCGACTTCAGCAGCCGGTAGCCTTCGCGCACGCCGAAATCATCTACCGGCAGGATGTCGGGTCTGTCCAGGCTGTAGATCAGGAACATTTCGACCGTCCAGCGTCCGATGCCTTTCAGCGCGCTCAGCCGTGCGACCAGCTCTTCGTCCGACAGCCGCTGCGCAGCGGCGAGAGTCGGCACCACGCCGCTCAGGGCAGCGGCGGCGATGCCGCGGATCGTCTCGGCCTTGCGCGCGGAAAAGCCGCAGGCGCGCATGGTGTCGATACCGGTGCCGAGCAATTGGGCCGGCGACGGAAACGGCTGCTGCGGATGCAGCGCCAGCAGGCGTCCGAGGATCGCGTCGCCCGCCTTCACGTGCAATTGCTGATAGGCGATGGCGCGCACCAGCGCCTCGAACGGTTCGCGCCCGGGTTTGGGTTCATGGCCGCAGGGGCCGAGCTGCGCGACCAGCCGCGCCCAGTCGACGTCGATCGATGCGAGATGGATCGACGCGTCGGCGGCTGCCGGTTTGCGGTTTTTCATCGAGGCGCCATTCCTGTCAGCCGGCACGGCGAAACGTCAGGTTGATCCGCCATTCGCCCAGCATGTCGTGACGGTTCGGCTTGAGCGGCAGCACGCCGTGGTAGCGCAGTCGCGCCGGGCCGCCCCACACGACCACGTCGCCGTGCGCCAGCGGCACGCGCAACTGACGATCCGTGCGCTGCAGGCCGCCCAGCAGGAACACGGCCGGGATGCCCAGCGACACGGAAACGATGGGCTGGCTGAAGTCGCGCTCGTTGCGGTCCTGATGCAGGGTCAGCCGGGTGCCCGGCGCGTAGCGGTTGACCAGGCAGGCATCCGGCACGAAGCGTGGATAGCCGGCCCGCGCCGCGGCGCTCTCAGCCAGCTCCGTGAAGACCCCGGGCATGGCCGGCCACGGCTTGCCGGTGTCGGGGTCGATCGGATCGTAACGATAGCCGCGCCGATCGCTGACCCAGCCCAGCGGACCGGCGTTGGTCATGCCTACCGACATGCGGAAACCGCCCGGCGTGACCAGATGGCGGAACGGTGCACGCGCCGTGATGTGCTCGATGGCACGCAGCAGTGGCCGCTCGTTCGCCAGGGCGAACCCTCGCAGCACCACCGCGCCCTCGCACAAAGGTTCGTCCCGCAGGCCGGTGTGGACGGTGCCGCCGAACAGGTCCGCCGTGATCATGCGGCGTCGTGAAAGATGATGCCCAGCGTATGCCGATGGCCGCTGCGCACGCGGCTTACCCCGTGCCGCAGGTTGACGCGGTAACTGCCGCGCGTGCCCTGCACCGGCCGCTGGTGCACGGCGAATACCACGGCGTCGCCCTGGCGCAGCGGCACCACCTGCGGCCGCGACTGCATGCGCGGGCGCTGCTCGGTCAACACGAACTCGCCGCCGCTGAAATCGCGGCCCGGTTCGGACAGCAGGATCGCCGCCTGCAGCGGAAACACGTGTTCGCCGTAGAGGTCCTGGTGCAGGCAGTTGTAGTCGCCGGCGCCGTACTGCAGCAGCAACGGCGTGGGCCGCCGCTGGCCAGCGGCATGGCAGCGCGCAAGGAATTCCGCGTGCGCGTCGGGATAGCGCACGTCGATGCCCATCGCCGCGTTCCAGCGGTTCGCGATCGGGGCCAGCCGCGGATAGATGGTGCTGCGCAACGAGGCCACCGTATCGGGCAGCGGATAGCCGAAGTACTGGTATTCGCCGCGACCGAAGCCATGCCGGGCCATCACGACCCGGCTGCGGAAGAGCGTGCCGTCCGCATAGAGGGCGGCGAGGGCGCGGCATTCCGCGGGCGAGAGCAGTGCATCGAGCATCGCGCAGCCCTGTGCGTCGAGCTCATCGGCGATGCCGGCCCAGTCGAACATCTGCAGCCGCGTACCGGCATCGTCCGTCGCCGTGATGGCAGGCGCGCTTGCGCTCATGCCTGGGCCTCGCGGGCGAGCAGGGCACGCTTGCGTTCCACGCCCCAGCGATAGCCGGACAGGCCGCCGTCGTTGCGCACCACGCGATGGCAGGGAATCGCCACCGCCAGCAGATTCGCGGCGCAGGCGCCCGCCACCGCGCGCACCGCGCTGGGCGAACCGATGCGCCGGGCGATTTCGCTGTAGCTGACGGTGGCGCCCGCCGGGATATCCCTGAGTGCCTGCCAGACCCGCTGCTGGAACGCGGTGCCGCGCACGTCCAGCGGCAGGTCCAGGCCGATCGCCGGGGCTTCGACGAAGCCGACCACGGTGGCCACCAGCTGCTCGAAGGCGTGATCGCCACCGATCAGGTTTGCTTTCGGGAAACGGTCCTGCAGGTCGCGCGCCAGCGCATCCGGATCGTCGCCGAACAGGATCGCGCAGACGCCGCGTTCGCTTTGCGCGACCAGGATCGCGCCAAGAGAGCATTCGCCGATCGCGAAGCGGATGTCCTGGTCGGTCCCGCCGGCGCGGTAGCTGGACGGCGTCATGCCCAGCATCCGGTTTGACGTTTCGTAGAAGCGGCTGCTGGCGTTGTAACCGGCATCGAAGATCGCGTCGGTCACGCTGCGGCCGCGGTCCAGCCCGCTGCGCAAGCGGCTGGCGCGATGGGCGGCGGCGTACTGTTTCGGCGTCAATCCGGTGACGGCCTTGAACACCCGATGGAAGTGGAACGCGCTCAGGCCGGTCGGCTTAGCCAGTTGCTCCAGCGTGGGCGGCGTTTCCGCCCGTTCGATCACGCGGCAGGCTTCGGTGATCATGGCGGCGTGCTGTTCCGGCAACGAAAGCTGGTCCGGTTTGCAGCGTTTGCATGGGCGGAAGCCGGCGCGTTCTGCGGCGGCGGCGGATTCATGGAATGCCACGTTTTCCGGTCGCGCCGGACGCGCCCCGCAGGAGGGGCGGCAGTACACGCCGGTGGTCTTCACCGAATAGAAAAACCTGCCGTCGGCGCTGGCGTCGCGCGCCTGCACGGCGGCCCAGCGCGGGTCGGTCTGCGTGGTGGCGGCGAGTGCGGCTTGTTTGTCGGACGTCTTCATGGGTTCTCTCCGGTAGATTATCGCGTGCCGTCCAATCTACGGATCGTTGGCGATGGCGACACTCCGGGTCTTGCGCCTGAATTCGAATATTCCCATGCAACAGCCTGGCGCTGGCATCGAAGATATCAAGGGCCCAACAACCGGAAACTGCGACACGCCCGGATTTACCGATGGGCCGATCGCATATACCTTCTTCAGGACGCTGCCTGCAAAACGACGCCACGTCCTGACGACCGAGGCTCACGCATGACGAAACCGGGGCTGTGGTCCGGCCGTAAATGTCCACCCATGACGCTGGCCCTGCGATGCTGGCACGGGTGGGCGGCGCTGATCGTGCTTGCCTGGATATGCGGAACCGGATCGGCCGCCGCGGCCACGCAGACGCTGGCGACAGGTTGGCGTTTTCGGTTGGCGCCGGGCTCGGCAGCGGCGCGGATACATCCCGAAGCGGCGGCGTGGCGTGCCGCCCACGTGCCAGGCAGCGCGCAGACCGACTTGCTGGCGGCTGGCGTGATCGATGATCCGTTTTACCGGGACAACGAGTCCCGGCTGCAGTGGATCGGACTGGCGGACTGGCAGTATCAGCTGGTGTTCGACGTCGATGCGGCCACGCTGCGGCACGACCACGTCGAGCTGGTTTTCGATGGCCTGGACACCTTCGCGGACGTTTCGCTCAACGGCCGCCCGGTCCTTTCCGCCGACAACATGTTCCGGCACTGGCGGGTCGCGGCGAAGACACAGCTGCATGCCGGCAGCAACACGCTGCTGGTGACGCTGCATTCGCCGATCGCACGGTTGCAGCCGTGGCTGCTGAAACAGCCTCATGCCCTGCCGGGGGAATTCGATTCCGCCTTCGGCGACGAGCCCAAGGGCAAACAGACGTCCAATTACGTGCGCAAGGCGAACTACCAGTATGGCTGGGACTGGGGCCCGCGTTACGTTACCGAGGGCATCTGGCAGCCGGTGCGCCTGCAAACCTGGAACGATCTGCGGCTGACGGATTTCCATATCGCCCAGCAGCACGTCGATGCGGATGCTGCGCAGTTGCTGGCCCAGGTCGATGTGACGAGCGACCACGCCGCCAAGGCCCAGCTGAAACTGAGCTGGAGCGCGCCGGATGGCAGTCGTCGAGGCGCTGCGCAGGAAACTTCGCTGCACGCGGGCGACAACCATCTCGATCTGCCCGTGCGCATCGAACATCCGCAGCGCTGGTGGCCTGCCGGCTACGGCGCACCGAATCTCTATCACTTCCGTGCCGAGGTCATGGTTGCCGGCAAGGTCATCGCGGCCAGCGAGCGCGACACCGGCTTGCGCAGCGTGGAGTTGCGTCGACAACAGGATCGCTGGGGCCGCAGCTTCGCCTTCGTGATCAATGGCGTGCCGATCTTCGCCAAGGGCGCCAACCTGATCCCGCTCGACAGCTTCCCCGAGCGCGTCACCGACGCGCGCATTCGGCAGATCCTGCAGTCCGCGCGCGACGCCAACATGAACATGCTGCGCGTGTGGGGCGGCGGCTATTACCAGAGCGATGCGTTCTACGCGATGGCCGACCGGCTCGGGCTGATGGTCTGGCAGGATTTCATGTTCGGCGGCGCGGTGCCGCCGTACGACGGCGCCTTCCGTGAGAACACGCGGATCGAGGCGGTCGAGCAGGTGGTGCGCCTGCGCGACCATCCCAGCATCGTGCTGTGGTGTGGCAACAATGAGGTGCAGACGGGTTGGGAGTCCTGGCCGGACCGGAAGAAGTTCGCGCAGGCGATCGGTCCCGCCGAACGCGAGCGCGTCGAGCACGGCATGCGCGTGCTGTTCGGTGAAACGCTGCGCGGCGTGGTGCGGCACTACGCGCCGGACGTGCCGTACTGGGCCAGTTCGCCGAGCACGGATTTCGACGGCCCGGCCAACGTGCAGGATGATGGCGACATGCACGTGTGGGATGTCTGGGCCGGTTCCGCGCCGATCGAGGATTACCTGAAGACCACACCACGCTTCCAGTCCGAATACGGCCTGCAGTCGTTCCCTGCGATGGCGACCATCCGCAGTTTTGCCGCGCCGGGCGACCTGTCGCCGGATTCGCCGGTAATGCGCGCGCACCAGAAGTTCGACAGCGGCAACGGCAACCAGCGTCTGCTGTTCTATATCCGCAAGTACTACGGCGAGCCGAAGGATTTCGCGGCCTTCGTCTACCTCAGCCAGGTGATGCAGGCCGAGGGCATCGAGCTGGCGGCGGACCACCTGCGCAGCGCGCGGCCGCAAAGCATGGGTTCGCTGTACTGGCAGCTCAACGACGTATGGCCCGGCGCGTCGTGGTCCGGCATCGACTATTTCGGGCGCTGGAAGGCGTTGCAGTTCCATGCACGCCGGTTCTACGCACCGCTGCGGGTGGCGCCAATCCGTCGCGACGGGAACACCGAGGTGTTCATCGTTTCCGACCGGACCACGCCGCTGGATGCGCAGATGCGCATGCGCGTGATGGACATGGCGGGAACGGTGCTGCGCGAACACAGCGACAACGTGCATGCGGCCGCGCTGGGCAGCACGCGTGTCGCCACATTGACGGATGCTGCGCTGCTGCAGGGGGCCGACCCGCGTCGGAGCTTTGTCGTGTTCGAGCTGATCGAGCAGGACAGGCTGGTGTCGCGCCATCTGCTGTATTTCGCGCCTGCGCTCGCGTTGCCGCTGCCGAATCCCGGCCTGCATACCGAGCTCGCCGACAGCGGCCACGGCATCGTGCTGAGCGTGCGCGCCGAGCGGCTCGCGCGCGAGGTATGGGTTGATTTCGGTTCGCTGGATGCGCAACCTTCCGACAACGCATTCGACCTGCTGCCCGGCGAACGTGTCGAACTGCCGATTACCACCAAGGCCGACATGGCATCCTTGCGCAAGGCATTGCAGGTGCGCTCGCTGTACGGTGCAACCATGCCTCGGTACGCGGCAACCACACAGGAGATGGCACAGCCATGACGACGTCACGCCGAGCCCTGCTGAAGCTGATGGCCGGTGCGGCCGGTGGCGTGATGTTGGGGCGCATGCCGCTGGCGCTGGCTGCGCCGAACTACATCAGTCATCGCCCGCCAGCGGGTCAGCGCAAGTTCGTCAGCCCGGCCGTGGAGGCGCTGATCGCGCGCACCAGGGCGAAGATCGGCGACCCCGAACTGGCCTGGCTGTTCGAGAACTGCTACCCGAACACGCTCGATACCACGGTGCAGCTGGGCAGCCTACGCGGCAAGCCGGATACCTTCATCGTCACCGGCGACATCGATGCGATGTGGTTGCGCGATTCCTCGGCGCAGGTGTGGCCGTACGTGCCGCTGGCGGCGCACGACGAACCGCTGCGCCGGCTGTTTCGCGGATTGATCCGGCGCCACGCGCTGTGCATCTCGATCGACCCTTATGCCAATGCGTTCCTGCCCGACCCGCAGGCGAAGACGCCGCTGTCGTGGGCGCAGCAGGATCTCACCGACATGCGCCCCGGCGTGGCCGAGCGCAAATGGGAGATCGACTCGCTGTGCTATCCGATCCGGCTCGCGCATGCCTATTGGCAGGCCACCGGCGACCGCGAACCGTTCGATGACGACTGGCGCGTCGCGATGCACACGGTGCTGGCGACCTTCCGCGAGCAGCAGCGCAAGCACGGTTCCGGTCCGTACCACTTCCAGCGGCCGTCGGCCAACCCGACCGATACCCAGTTCCTCGGCGGCTACGGCAATCCGACCCGGGCCGTCGGGCTGATCCATGCGATGTTCCGGCCCTCGGACGACGCCTGCATCTATCCGCTGTCGATGCCCGGCAACCTGTTCGCGGTGAGTTCGCTGCGGCAGCTGGCGGAACTGTCCATGGCACTGCACGGCGACCGCGCTTTCGCTTCCGGATGCACCGCGCTGGCCGACGAAGTCGAGCAGGCGCTGCAGAAATTCGGCGTGATGCATGACGAGCATGGCAACGCATTCTGGGCCTATGAAGTCGATGGCTACGGCAATCAGCTGTTCATGGACGATGCCAACGCGCCGGGGCTGTCGAGTCTGGCCTACCTCGGCTGCTGCCGCGGCGACGACGCACGCTATCGGGCCAGCCGCGAGCGGGCGTGGAGCCCGCATAACCCGTATTTCTTCCGCGGCCGTGCGGCACAGGGCATCGGTGGTCCGCACGAAGGCTTGCGCATGATCTGGCCGATGTCGATCATCATGCGTGCGTTGACCAGCGACGACGCCGGCGAGATCCGCCAATGCCTGCACTGGTTGAAGACCACCCATGCCGGCACCGGCTTCATGCACGAGGCCTTCGATCAGGACGATCCGGCACATTTCACCCGCGCCTGGTTCGCCTGGGCCAACACGCTGTTCGGCGAACTGATCGTGCAACTGGCGGCGCAGCGGCCGGAGCTGCTGCGCCGCGCATGAATACCCCGAGCCATTCCGAACACGCAACGGAGAACGCATCATGGTGACACGCAGACGTTTCCTGCAGGGCGCAGCCGCGCTGGGCCTGCTCGGCAGCCGGCTCGAACCGCTGGCGGCGTTCGCGGCGGATGGCAGCGGACAGGCGATGTCACCGGCCCCCGAGCCCGACGGCTTTGCGCGGCACGTCGACGTCTTCATCGGCACCGGCGGCCACGGCCATGTCTACCCCGGCGCCACGCTGCCGTTCGGCATGGTGCAGCTGAGCCCGGACACCAACGACGCGGGCTGGGACGCCTGTTCGGGCTACCACCAGGGCGATGGCTCGATCATGGGTTTTTCGCACACGCACCTGAGCGGCACCGGCGCCAGCGACATGCTCGACGTGCTGGTGATGCCGGCGCAGGGCCGGGTGTTGCTGCAGCCCGGTGCGCGCGGCCTGCCGGAGCAGAACTACCACTCGCATCACGACGGAGCGGCCGCGGGCGCCGGGCTTTCCGCCGACGTCGCGGCCCAGCCAGGGCAGGGTTATCGTTCGCGCTTCGACCGCGAGCAGGCGCAGCCGGGCTATTACCAGGTGCACCTGAAGGATCACGACATCCTCGCCGAACTGAGCGCGACCTTGCGTGCGGGGCTGCACCGCTACACGTTCCACGGCGAGGGCAGCGGCCACCTGCTGGTCGATCTCGCGCACGGCTATCACGACGATGCCGCGGTGCCATGCAAGGTCAGCGACGCGAGGCTGCAGCTGGTCGGCAACGACACCCTGGTCGGCGAGCGCCGGGTGCATCAATGGGCCGGCGGCCGGCACATCTATTTCGCGATGAAGCTGTCGCGACCCGTCACCCTCGCCACGCTGTACGCCGAGGACGCACCGTTGCCCCCGGGCACCAGCGAAGCGCGTGGCACGCACCTGAAGGCGGCGCTGCATATCGACGATATCGCCAGCGCGCCCTTGCTGGTGAAGGTGGGCATTTCCGGCGTGGATGTCGCCGGCGCGCTGCGCAATCTGGATACGGAAATCCCGGGCTGGGATTTCGAGCAGGTGCGCAAGACCGCGGGCGATGCATGGGAACGCGAGCTCGGCCGCATCCGCATCGACACGGTGTCCGAAGACGTGCGCAACATCTTCTACACCTCGCTGTACCACACGATGCTGGCGCCGACCTTGTTCAGCGACGTGGATGGCCGCTATCGCGGCATGGATCTGGCCGTGCACCAGCTGCCGCAGGGCGCCAACAACTACAGCACCTATTCGCTGTGGGATACCTACCGGGCGCAGCATCCGCTGCTCACGTTGTATCAACCCGAGCGCGTTCCCGATCTGGTCAACGGGCTGGTGCGCATGGCCGGCGAGAGCCCCGACGGCCCGCCGGTCTGGCCGCTGCAGGGCGTGGAGACCGGTTGCATGATCGGCTACCACTCCGCCGTGGTGGTGGCCGAGGCGCACGCGAAAGGCTTCACCGGCATCGACTACGCGAAGGCGTGGCCGCTGTTCCGCAAGCGTGCGATGGACGACGATTACCGCGGCCTGCCGTACTACCGGAAGCTGGGCTTCATTCCCAGCGACCGGGAAGGCGAGGCGGTCAGCAAGACGCTCGAATACGCCTACGACGACTGGGCCGTCGCGCACCTGGCCGACGCTGCGGGCGCGCATGCCGACGCCACGCGGCTGAAGCATCGCTCGCGCAACTACCGGCACGTGTTCGACCGCAAGCTGGGCTTCGTGCGGCCGCGCGCCAACGATGGCCACTGGCTGGAACCGTTCGATCCGCGCGGCATGGGCCATTCATCGAAGTGGCGCGACTTCACCGAATCGAACGCATGGCAGGCGAGCTTCCTGAACCAGCACGACCTGTACGAGTACATGAAATTGTTCGGTGGCGAGCAGGCGTTCGAGCGCAAGCTCGATGCGCTTTTCAGCACCAGCTCCGCGCTGCCCGCCGACGCTCCGCCGGACATCGCCGGCATGGTCGGCCAGTACGCACATGGCAACGAACCCAGCCACCACGTGGCCTACCTTTACGCGTACACCGGCGCCCACCACAAGACCCAGGCGCGTGTGCGCATGCTGCTGGAAAGCATGTACGAAGCGCAGCCCGATGGCCTCGCCGGCAACGAGGACTGCGGCCAGACCAGCGCCTGGTACGTGCTCAGTGCGCTGGGCCTGTACGCGGTCGATCCGGTCAGCGCGAACTACGTGTTCGGCAGTCCGCTGATCGACCGCGCCGAGATCGAGCTGGCCGCCGGCCGCAAGCTGATGGTGCTGGCGCCGGGCAACGGGCCGGACAGTCCGTACATCCAGTCGGTCAGCTGGAACGGCCAGCCGTGGAGCCGCAGCTGGATCGGGCATGCCGAACTGGCCGCCGGCGGTACCCTGGTGTTCGAGATGGGCAACACGCCGAATACGCAGTTCGGCGCGGCCCCGGCGGATCGTCCGCCATCGTTCGGCAGGGCGGCCAGTTAAGGCGCGGTATCGACCAGCACCAGCTCGGCATCCTCGATTGCCGTGATGCGCAGGTTCTGCTCGTCGCGGATCGCCGCGCCGTCGCGTTCGTCGAGGCGGACACCGTTGATCTCCACCATGCCGGTGGATGGCACCAGGTACGCATGGCGATCGACGCCCAGCGTGTACTCGATGGTGTCGTCGGCCTTCAGCGTGGCGCCCAGCACGCGGGCGTCCGTGCGCAAGGGCAGGGCGTCGGTGTCTTCCTTGAAGCCGCTGGCCAGCGCCACGAAACGACCCGAGCGTTCGCCCTTCGGAAACGGTCGCGCACCCCACGACGGCGGCTTGCCGCTTTCGTCGGGAATGATCCAGATCTGGAAGATGCGCGTGACGCCCGGCTCCACGTTGTATTCGGAATGGGTGATGCCGCTGCCCGCGCTCATCACCTGCACGTCACCCGCTTCGGTACGGCCCTCGTTGCCGAGGTTGTCGCGATGGGTGATCGCGCCCTCGCGCACGTAAGTAATGATTTCCATGTCTGCATGGGGATGCGGTGGAAACCCCGTCCCAGCCGCGATGGTGTCGTCGTTCCACACGCGCAATGCGCCCCAGCCCATGCGGGCCGGGTCGTTGTAGCTGGCGAATGAGAAATGATGTTTCGCCTTGAGCCAGCCGTGGTCGGCTCCGCCGAGGCTATCGAAGGGTCTGCGTTCAATCATGGCGATTCTCCCGTAATGTGTCGCGCCCCGCTGGCGCATCCCAGGCAACATAGGCCGCGCGCGCCGACTTGGAACGCGCATGGAGGAAACGCACCGTCGCCGAATGCGCATTTGCGTGGATTGCCCGCGCGCCCGATCAGGGCGGTGTCGATGTCCTCGCAGGCGTTACGCGCCAGACGCAGTTGCCCACGTCGTCGGCGACCAGCAACGCACCTTTCGCGTCCATCGCCACGCCGACGGGGCGGCCGCGGGCATGGCCATCCTCATCGAGAAACCCGGTCAGCACGTTCTCGGCCGGGCCCGACGGCTGGCCGTTGGCGAACGGTATGAAGATCACCTTGTAGCCGCTGCGTGGCTTGCGGTTCCACGACCCGTGCTGGCCGACGAACGCACCGTTCGCGTAGCGGGCCGGCAATAGCGCACCGGTGGAAAAGACAAGGCCCAGTGAAGCGGTGTGCGGGCCAAGCGCATAGTCCGGAGCGATCGCGGTGGCGACCAGTGCCGGATCCTGCGGCTTGACCCGGTCGTCGACGTGCTGGCCATAGTAGCTGTAGGGCCAACCGTAGAATCCGCCGTCCTTCACCGAAGTCATGTAGTCGGGGACCAGGTCGCCGCCCAGTTCGTCGCGTTCGTTGACGGCCACCCATAGCTCGCCGCTCTGCGGTTGCCAGTCCATGCCGTTGGGATTGCGCAGGCCGGTCGCGAACGGCCGCGACCGGCGCGTGGCGATGTCCACTTCGAGTATCCGGGCGCGGTCCTTCTCGGCTTCCATGCCGTTCTCGGCCGCATTGCTGTTGGAGCCCACCGTGACGTACAGCTTCGCGCCGTCCGGGCTGGCGATCACGTTCTTGGTCCAGTGATGGTTGATGCTGCCGGCGGGAAGATCGATCACCTTGCTTCCGGCCGCCTCGATCGACGTCTCGCCGGCCCGATACGGAAAACTCAACAGTGCATCGCTGTCGGCGACATACAGCGTGTTGCCGACCAGGCTCATGCCGAATGGCGAATCGAGATGTTCCAGGAATACGGTGCGGGTTTCGGCCGTGCCATCGCCGTCGGTGTCGCGCAGCAGGCTGATGCGGTTCGCGCTGGGCACGCCAGCGCCGGCGTGGGCCATGATCTTGTTGGTCACCCAGCCCTTGATGCCTTTCGAATCGTCCGGTTTCGGCGGTGCGTTGGTTTCCGCCACCAGCACGTCGCCGTTGGGCAGGGTGTAAAGCCAGCGTGGGTGATCGAGTCCGCTCGCGTAGGCAGTCACGGCGAGCCCCGGCGCGGCATTCGGTTTGGTGCCCGCGGGCCAGCCAACGGCCTTGGCGATGTGCATCGTGGGGAAGAGGCTCCTTTCCGGAGCTGGCAATTGCGGGTGGGGACCCATGCCATTTTGCACGGTCAGCCTGGCGGATTTGCCACAGCCGGCCAACAGCACCGTCGCCATCGATGCATTGACGACAATGATGGATAAAAAAAGTGCACGGAGCATGCCGCTCGCCTCGGAGAACCGGAACCCCACTGCACACCGTGCCTGCGAAAAATGGTGTGAACGCCGGAGATATTTTTGTTTGCTTTCGGGCGAGAAGGAAACTCACACATCGCTCTGACGGCGGTCAGGGAAAGGGATGGTCGCGGCCTTCACGCGTGCGTTGATGCATGACCTTTGACCCTTCGGCAAAAATCATGACCTTTGACCCTTCGACAAAAATCGGGACCGACATAGGCTGCGCGCGCTGGACGGTATTACGTCGATCATTCCAGCTGGCTGTGGACGGAGCGCGAGACATAGTGCTTCGCCATGTTCAAACGTATCCCTGGCTGACCGACAGAGCCGTACGGCATTCCCCATGAGCCAATCGCCGAAAGTGAATTTTGCGGGCTCGTATCCCCATCGTCGAACACATAAGGAAATCAACATGAACACCGAAAACAATCATTCAGCACGTCGCCACGGCTTCTCTGCATGGAGCCTGGCTTTGGCAGTCATCATCGGCATCGGCGGCGTGGCCGGATCTGCTGCAGTCAGTGCGCAGGCTACCGCGGGCAACGTCTTTGGCATCGCCCCGGCAGGCCAGACCGTCGCCGCCAAGAGCATCACGAGCGGGCTCAGCCGTCATGTCACGGTAGACGCCAAAGGCCGTTACAACATCAGCGCGTTGCCGGTGGGTACGTATACGGTAACGCTGGAGAAGGACGGTGCTCCTGTTCTCAGGCATGAGAATGTCCCGATCACGGTGGGTCGCGGCGTCAAGGTCGATCTGTGCCCGCAGGACCAGTGCGCGGGATCCAATCAGTAAAGCGCTGAACGGAATCAGACAGCCGCTTTATGGATGCACGGTTGAGGCCAGTGTGGTCACAATCGTCACCTGAAACCGCGTCGACAAAAACGATGTCCGGCGCGGAAAAAGCGCCGGCATCTTGCCATCATCACCGATCGGCGGCCTCACCAATCCGTCGGCCGGTAGTCCTTGAGGAACTGCCCCCACACGTGTTCGCCGGTGTTGATGCCGCTGATGATCGGATCGACGATCCGCGCGGCGCCGTCGACGATGTCCAGCGGTGGGTGGAAGCGTTCTTCCAGCACTTTCTTAGCGGCCAGTTCCGCGGGGTCTTCGTCGGTCACCCAGCCGGTGTCGACCGAGTTCATGTGGATGCCGTCGTTGTGGTAGTCGGTGGCCGAGGTGCGCGTCATCATGTTCAGCGCGGCCTTCGCCATGTTGGTGTGCGGGTGGCGGGTGGTCTTGAAGCTGCGGTAGAACTGACCTTCCATCGCCGACACGTTGACGATGTGCTTGTCGCGCTCGCTCGTGCGCAGCATCAGCGGCTTCAACCGCGCGTTGATGATGAAGGGCGCGATCGCATTCACCAGTTGCACCTCCAGCAGTTCCACCGACGGCACTTCGGCCATCAGCAGCCGCCATGAGTTGCGCTGGCGCAGGTCGATCTGCTGCAGGTCCTGGTCGAGCCGGCCTTCGGGAAACAGGTGGCTCTGCGCCAGTAGTTCTTCCGGCAGCAGCGGCAATTGCGACAGTTCGGCGGCGCGGGTCAGTCCGGGAAGATCGGATGCGCGGCCAGCGAGCGCGCTCGGCGAGGTGCCGGTTTCGGGCAGGATATTCGAGCCGCGCAAGCCTTCGTAATGGCCAACCAGCCTGCGCACGTGTTCGGGCATGTCGTGCAGCGCGGCGGTCTCGCCGTCCATCATGTGCGCGTAGAAATCCGGCGGGCGGCGCACGGTCTGGCAGGCGTTGTTGATGATGAAATCCAGCCGCGGGCGCGTGGCCACGAGTTCCTGGCAGAACGCTTCGACGCTCGGTGTATGGCGAAGGTCCAGGCCGTAGACCTGCAACCGGTGACCCCACTCGCCGAAGTCCGGCTCCTGCGCATAGCGCGCGGCGGAGTCGCGCGGAAAGCGCGTGGTGACGATCAGCTCGGCACCCGCGCGCAGCAGCTTCAGGCCGGCCTGGTAGCCGATCTTCACGCGGCCGCCGGTGAGCAGGGCCACCCGGCCACGCAGGTCGGTGGACTCGGTGCGCTTGGCGTAATTGAAGGCAGCGCACGTCGGGCACAACTGGTCGTAGAAGAAGTGGATCGCCGAATACTTCTGCTTGCATACGTAGCAATGCTTTGGTTCGATCGATTCGCGCGGCTGGGCGGCGTCGGCATCCGGGCCGATGTCGTTCGGCGCGAATCCTTCGGGCGCGAACGCACTCGTGGTGGTGAATACCGGCTTGCGCCGCAACGTGCGGATGCCGGTCTGGTTGAGCACGGCATCCTCGGCCTTCAGCTTCGACGCATGCCGGGCTTTCTCGGCAGACTTCAGCTTGATCCGGCGAGCCACCGGGTCCGGGTGATAGACCCGCGCCACCGCCTGATGCAGCCGGGCGCGGTCGCCGGCGGGCAGTTGATCCAGCAGGTGCGGATCCGCCGCCACCGATTCGAGCAGCTGGGTGGCGGCAAGCAACCGTTCGCTAAGCGTCGCGCCGGCATCATCGAGTAGCGTTGTGGGGAAGTTGGTCATCGTCCAAGCCGTGATCTGTGTTGCGCTGCCTGCGGACGCGCCTGGAAGGCTGGCGGCAGGGCGGCGGGTTTCGTGAACCCGCCATTTTGCCTGCTTTTGGTCCACCCACCGCATTTGTCGCCCGATCGCGAGGAAATGCGACGACGTCGGGATCGGCGGATGCCATGCGCCCGATCGCGGTAATTGCAGGCTGCCGCACACTTTGATGCCCGCGGGTAATGCAAAAGTGGAGCCATGACCATCCGGACGGATGGCAAGCGTGGTAATCGTGCGGAGCGGGTGCTTGCGGAGCGGGCGTCGCGACCGCCAGGGCGTCAAGGGTGTTTCGTGAGTGTGCCAATGGCAGCCGTAGCAAGTGTGCAAGAGGGCTCTTCGGCCCGGTCTACCGCAGTATTTTTTCCGGCCATCGAGGCCCTTCTGGTTGACCTGCCAAGCGCGCATCGCGCCTTGCCGATCGGGCGGCGGATCGCCGGGCAGGGTTGCCACGGCGCGATGCCGCTGGCGGCGTCCGCCACCAACAGGCTTTCCGCCGCGCTCCCGCAGGTTCCGCGTATCCGCTTCGTCTATTTCCCGTCGGCGGACGATGGCGACCGCCACGTTGCCTGCCATCAGCATCTGATTCGTGCCGAAGTGTTGCTTGGCCGCGTGCTGGCCGCCCATGCCGCAGGTCTGCGCCCGATAGCGCCTGCGCTCGACTACGCCGCGGAGGCACGTGCCATGGTGCCGCCGCCGCGCGGCTTGTTTCATGCAGCAACGCTGGAATATCGCCGCTGGTTCGACGCCGATGGTGCAGCGCGTGCGCAGCCGCTGACCCAGGAAGCGCTTGCGGAACAGTTGGTGGTTGTCGATGGCCTGCCGGTGGAGGAGGCACGGCACCGCGCGGCGCATCGCTCGCATGCGCTGCCGGCCGCTGATCAGGCGTGGCTGATCGATCGCAGGAACATGCCTTTGTCGCAACGCCCGCTAAATCGGGGCGAGTTTCACGCCTTGGCCAGCGCCATCGACGGCGCCTGGCAGGCATGCGCCGGCTCGTCGCATGGCGAGCGCGCCAACCGGCAGATCGCGTTGCGCGTCGCGGCCATGCTCGGTAGTCTGCTGGATGAATATACGGAGGCGCCGTTCCAGGTAGATGCGCTGGCGCAAACCTTCATTCACCGCCATCTCATTCACTTGCGTCAGACCATCGAGAGTTCGCGCCAGGCGGAGGCGAGCCCCCGCGTGCTGCTGACCGGTCCCAAGGCCTGGTTCGCGGCAAAGGCGGCGCGGATGCACGCCGAGCACCAGATCGGTCTGTCCATGTCTCCGGCCGCGTTCCCTGCGCTGCGCCTTTCCACGCGTCCGGTGATTGCCGTGGTCGGTGGCCGGCTGCGCACGTTCGTGCACGGCTGGCATCGCGGCACCACCCGCACCGGGGTGACGTTCACCGCGTTCGGTTAGCGTTCCCTGCCGATCTGCCCAAGTCCGTGCCAACGGCTGGCGAGCCATTCGGTGCCGCGCGTCCGATGGCTTGACGTCGCCAGCGTGGCATTCGATGCGGCTTCCGGGCAGTGACACGCCCGGCATCTTTTCCTTGCCAGTTTCCCCGTCTCCGTGCGAGGCCCCGAATGGCAAAACGGCGCAGGCCTTGGCAGGCTGCGCCGTTCCGATTCATCGGGCCACCATGGCGACCGGGTTACAGAGCCAGTGCGAACTTCACCATGACCTGGCCCGCCTTGTAGCTGTGGTTGAACTGGTAGTCGTAGGTGCTTTCCAGTGACCAGCGGTTGCCGCCGGCGATCAGCAAGCCGGCGCCCAGGTCAGCCATGTCCCGCCCCGTCTTGACGCCGGTGGTGGTGAATGATGGTCCGCCGCTGGCGAATGCCGCGGTATTGCTCATGGTTTGGCCACTGAACGAGTGCAGCCAGTTGGCATGCATCTCGGGGCGCACGGTCAGCGCACCGGAGGTGGCCAGGTCGCGGGAAAACTTCACGCCCAGGCCCGACTGCAGGACGTCGTACTTCTGCGCATCGACCCTGAGGTCGACGGCGTTGCCGCCGAACTCGCTGTAGCCGGCTATCTTCAGGCGGGTGTACTGCAGCGTGGCGGTCGGGGTGACGACTGTGCGCCCGTCACCCACGTAGAAGTGGTAGCCGGTACCGGCGAACGCGGTGTATTGATGGCCGCTGTAGTCGGCCCGGGCCCGCTCGTCGATCCCGGGAAACATCACCCGGCGCGAACTCGAGTAGTCGTCCAGCCCATAGACCAGGGCCGCGTTGACGAACCATGGGCCCGGCGCGTAACCGAGATAGGCGGTTGCCTGATAGGAGCGGATGTTGCCGCGGCTCTCCGAATCCAGGCCATCGAGCGTCGAGCGCGCGGTCCTGACGCCGATGCCGGCCGTGGTCGACTGGCTGAGCGGCAAATCGAGACCGAGCATCGCGCCATAGCTGTTGTCGGTATATCCCTCGTACCCGTGGTTGTCGCGCTGCGTGCCGGCAAAGCCGAAGGCAGCGCCCCACACTTGCGGACCCCGCTTGTCGGAAGTGCAGCCTGACGCATCGTTCCGGCGCTGCCTGTTGCGATCATCCGGCTGATCGCTCGCACTGCATGGCAGCTGGAGGCTTTGCATGTGCGACTCCCACAACCCCTGGAACTGCTGGGTGACGCGATAGCTGGCCTGCGGCGAGGCGAGGCTGGCCGCACCGGGCTGCAGCTGCGCCAGCGCGTCGGCGACGGCCGCCGCGTCGGGCAGCAGCGTAACGGCCGTCAGCAGCGGCGCCGTGGCTGGCGTGAGGGGCAGAGCATCGATGACCGGTGCGATGATCGGAGCCGTCGGGTTGCCGACCGGAGCCACGACGTCCGCCAGCGGAATCTGGGTCGCGATGATCTGCACCAGGCCGTTGGTGGTGGGCGCGGCCGAGAACAGGTAGCGCGTGGTATTGCTGGTTGCGGTTACGGTGCTGCCACTGGTGCCGCTGGTGGCATCGACGATGTTGAACTGGCTGCCCACCGGAATCGGTCCGGTAACGGTCACGTGGACCTGCAACGCGTTGCCGATGGTCGCCGCGCCGACCGGCACGATCTTGCCGTAGACCGAAGGGCTGAAGATCGTGGTGTTGATGGTGCCGGCCACCGGGATCGCGAACGCACCGGCCACATTGAGGGTGTTCGTGCCGAGTGTGTAGGCCGCGGCATTCGCCTGCCCGGTGATCAGCGCATTGCCGCCGACCACGTTGATCTGCCTGAGTCCACTCGCTGCACCCACGGCGCCATCGAGAATGCTGTTGCCGTTGAGCGTCAGCGTGCCGGTACCCGCGCCGGCCGTATTGGTGATGGCGGCCTTGACGGTCTGTCCCGCGCCGACATTGATGAAGCCGTCACCGGCAAAATCCATCGTCGATCCGGTGTTGCTGGTAAAGCCGCCGTTGAAATTGACGGTGCCGGTACCGGCCACCGAGAACGTCGTCGCGTAGACCGCGCCGTTGAAGGTGACCGTGCTGGCGTTGGTGCCCGCGGAGATACCGAGGAACGTGTTTCCGGTCGTGCCGACGAAGCCGGTCACCGTCGAATTGCTGTTGAACAGGATGCTCGCCGTATTGGCGGCGCTGGTGGTGATCGCGCCGCCGGCATCATTTCCGGTGTTGATGTCCTGGGCGCCTACGGTGAGCAGGCCCGGGCCTTGCGTATCGACGCCGCTGGCGACACCGACCGGGCTGACCACGCCTGGCAGCACGACGACTTCACGGGCGACAGTCATGGGAAGCCAAGCCACCATGGCCGTGCCAAGGAGGGGAATCAGAAGTGTTTTTTTCACGGGGTATCCTGCGGGGTTGGCGAACGAAGCTCGCGGCGGTGCTTGCCCGCTGGGTCAGCAGGTGCGTGGAAAACGCTCGTCAGTCCCCGTTTGGAGTTTCACCCCGGAGGTAAACGTGTGGGATCAGGCACCGCGAACCCTCATCGCCGATGCCGGCGCTGTTCCCTGCAGAAAATATTCCGCATGACCTGGGGGTCTGGGAGTTCCCGACGGATGCCACCGCGTTCTTCGGTGGCTGGTGCGGCCATGCGCGGCCGGTGTCGGAACGAAAGATGCTGATGCAACAGCGCGAGACTACGCCATCGGCGCGACGCGGACGTGAAGGCCGGTGTTGCGCTGCGACGTCACGGCGCACTCGCGCATCCACGCCGACTCGGCGCATCGCACGCGATGGTTTCCTCGTCACGACGGCCTGCAAGCACCCGCAGGCGTACCATGCGCCCGTTGAAGACCTGCATTGCATGGAGGTGCTTCGCTATGTCCGATAACCGGCAGGCGCCGCTCGATCGTTCGGCGGAGGCGCTGTTTGTCACGGTCTATGCACGGCTCAAGGCGATGGCCGCGCGGCAGCTGGCCAGCCGGCGCAATGCAACGCTCGATACCACCGAGCTGGTGCACGAGCTGTACCTGCGCATGGGGCAGCGGGAAGCGTTGCATTTCGAGCATCCGGCGCAGTTTTTCAGCTACGCCGCGCGGGCCATGCGCCACCTGTTGATCAACCGCGCGCGCGATCGGCTGCGCCTTTGCGCGGGTGGACAATGGCAACGGGTCACGCTGGACGACCGCGACCTGAAGTTGGCATTGGACACCGCCGAGCAGGCGCTGGCGCTGGATGCCGCGCTGGACGACCTGGAGCGGACCGACGCGCGCGCCGCCCAGGTGGTGGAATTGCGCTTCTTCGCCGGGCTCAGCCTGGAGCAGGTGGGTGAGACGCTGGGGTTGGCCCGGCGCACGATCGATCGCGACTGGCGCTTCGCCCGCGCGTTCATCAAATCCCGCATGGATTGACAGCTGGCGAGGTCGCAATCGGGCGGCATTCGGGGTTTATCGAAGCAGGGCATCGTGGGGGAAGTCGTCATGGCATCGGTACCGTCATTGCGCGAATTGTTCGAGGCGGCGCTTCCGCTGCCGCCCGCGGCACGCGCGGCCCTGCTGGCCGAGCGTTGCGACGATCCGCTGCGGCGCGCACAGGTCGAACGCATGCTGGCCGCCGATGCCATCGAAGGCGGCTTGCTGTCCGCCGGCGATGCCGCTCGCGCCGCCCGCGCGATTGGCGACATCGGCGTGGTGGAGGCGCTGCCTGCAGGCAGCCGCATCGGGCCGTTCGAGCTGCTCGAGGTGTTGGGCGAGGGTGGTTCGTCGACCGTCTTCCGCGCGTTCCGCGATGCCGACGGCGTGCGCCAGGAGGTGGCGATCAAGCTGCTCGCACGGGGCCTGTACACCGCCGATGCGCGGCGCCAGTTCCGTCGTGAACGCGAAGCGCTGGCGCGGTTGCGGCATCCCGGCATCGCACGTCTGATCGAAGGCGGCATCACCGACGGCGGCCTTGCCTACATCGCACTGGAGCTGGTCGATGGCCAGCCCATCACGCGCTACGCACGCGACCATGGCCTCGACCTGCGCCAGCGGCTGGTGCTTTTCCTGATGGTTTGCCGTGCCGTCGCGACGGCGCATCGCGCATTGATCGTGCATCGCGACCTGAAGCCGTCCAACGTGTTGGTCACCGCCGATGGCGACGTCAAGCTGCTCGATTTCGGTATCGCCAAGCTGCTCGATGAAGACGTGACCGGCGCCATCCACACCCAGCACCACGCGCTCACGCCGGCCTACGCCGCGCCGGAGCAGTTCGCGCAGCAGCCGGTCACCACGTCCACCGACGTGTATGCACTCGGCATCCTGCTCGATGAACTGATCACGGGGCGCCGCCGCGCCACCGGCGATACCACCACGCCGTCGTCGCGCGTCGACTCGTCCTCCGTTGCCAATGCCTACGGCGTGGCGCAGGCGCTGGCTTCGGTGAAGCCGTTGCGGCGCAAACTGCGCGGCGACCTCGACAACATCGTGCTGAAGGCAGTCGCGGCCGAGCCGGAGCGGCGCTACGCCTCGGCCGGCGCGCTGGCCGAGGACATCGAGCGGCATCTGGACCGCCAGCCGGTACTGGCGCATCCACCCTCGCGCTGGTATCGCACCAGCAAGTTCATCGATCGCCATCGCGGCGGCGTGGCCACCACGGCGGTGTTCATGCTGGCGATCCTGGTTTCGCTGTCGGTGGCCCTGTGGCAGGCCCACGTCGCGCGGCAGCAGGCCGCGCGCGCCAATATGGTGCGCGCGTTCGTCGAGAGCCTGTTCGCGCCGATCCGCTATGGCGTCGCCGCGGCGAAACAGCCGAGCCTGGACGAACTGCTCGCCCACGGCGTCGCCAAGCTCGGCACGTCGCCGCAGATGGATGACGGTGGCCGCGTGGATCTGCTGGCGATGTTCTCGCGCCTGTACGAGAACCTTGGCGACACCGTGCAATCGCGCCAGCTGGCGGACCAGGCCGTCGCGCTGTCCGAACGCACGCTGGCACCGACCGACATCGAGGCGATCCGCGCGCTCACCGCGCGCGGCTATGCCGAGGTACGCACGGAAAACTACGCCGCCGGCGGCGCCGACCTGCGCCTGGCGCACCAGCGCATGCTCGCGCAGGGCATTCATGGCGAAGCGCTGATCGATCTGCTCGGTCCGCTGGGCGCCGTGGAGAACAGCGAGGGGCATGGCGAAGCCGCGCTGGACCTGGCGCGCGAAGCGCTGGCCGAGCAGATCGCCACCTGGGGCCCGGATGATCCGCGCGTCGGTATCGGCTACAACGACGTCGCCTCCGCGCTGGAAGGGCTGGAGCGCTACGACGAGGCGATCCCGGCGTGGCGCAAGACCTGGCAATTCCAGCTGGCGCATCTCGGCCCCTCCAGCAACGAGACCACGCTGGCGCTGGCCGGCTGGGCGTCGTCCGCGTTTCGCGCCGGCTACTGGACGCAGGCGCACGACTTGTTCACGCGGGCGCTGGCGGCATACGAGCGCAATGGTGGCCGGCCGCAGCTGACCCAGGTATATGCCGCGCAGAAGGCTTGCGTGCTGGAAGGGCTGCGCGCGGACAGCACCAGTGCGCAGGCGCGCTGTCGGCAGGCGCAGGCGTGGTCCGCCAGCGGCTTCGGCGCGGACAGCGCGCTGCACGGCGATTCGCTGGAAGCCACCGCTTTCGGCGAGGTGGAAACCGGCGATCTCGCCGGTGCGCGAAAACTCCTCGACGCGGCGCGGCGGCTGTACGGCAGCGATCCGGCCAATCGCATGCGGGTCGGCCGCGTGGACAGCGAACTGGCGGCCATCGCTTTGCTGGAAGGCCAGCCCGCGCGGGCGCGCGAGCTGTTGCCCGACGCCATCGCAGGCCTGCGCACGCGCAAGTACCTGATGCCTCCGCTGATCGCCGAGGCGCGCCTGCTGCTGGCCTGCACACGGGCGCCCGGCCCGCCATGTGCGGCCACTCTTCCGGCTGCCGTCGATCGCGACCTGGCCGCGGTCGCGGCCCGCCGGGATCCGCAATTGCTGTGGGTGCACACACTGCTGGCGCAGGTGGAGCTGGAACAGGGCAAGGCGGGCGAGGCGAAGGCGCGCCTGGCCAGCGCTATCCGGCGCGCCGACCGCGAGTTGCCGCCGTCGCATCCGCGCCAGGTCACGGCACAGCTGTGGCTGGCCGTCGCCGCGGCGCGCAGCGGTGATTGTGCCGGCGCCGCGAAGACGGCAAAGGCGGCACAGGCGGCGATCGCGTCGGGCCATCTCGCTGCACATCCGGGACTGGCCAACGCAGCGGCGCTGCTGCGCCAGCCCATCGCGTCCTGCGGCGCCTTGTTGAACTGAGCCTCGCGCTGCGTCGTCCTGTCGCGGCGCATGTCGCATTTCGCCCACTGGCGGTGTTCTTCGTCTTGCCACGACCGTATCGGCCGGGCAGGGCCATATGAACGCTCATTCCAGCCATGGGGCAACCATCATGTCCGATCACCGTTTCCGATCCACCACACGCCAGCGGCTGGCCGCCGCACTCGCGACCCTGCTGCTGGCGGGCGCCAGCGCCACGCAGGCGCAGCAGGCCGCCCGCCCATCCGCGCACGCCAGTCCGTTGACCACCGCCGACCCCTCCGGCTGGGTGCAGACCAACACGCCGAGCGGCCGCATCGACAGCGGCAACCCGTTCTTCCAGAGCTTCGGCAGCAACGGCCGCTCGTGCGATTCCTGCCACCGCCAGGCGCAGGGCTGGTCCATCTCGCCGGACGAACTGCGCCAGCGCTTTGCCAGGACGAATGGCACCGACCCCATCTTTGCGCTCGTCGACGGCGCGGTGTCGCCGGTGGCGGACGTGTCCAGCGTCTATGCACGCCGCAACGCCTATGCCATGTTGCTCAGCCGCGGCCTGTTGCGCGTGGGCATGCCGATGCCGGCCAGCGCCGAGTTTCGCCTGAGCAAGGTCGACGACCCTTATGGCTACGCCAGCGCGCGCGAGCTGTCGCTGTTTCGCCGTCCGCTGCCGGCGACCAACCTGGTCTGGCTCACTGCCGTCATGTGGGACGGCCGCGAAACCTTCACGCCGTTCAGGCCGCCGATGGATGCAGGCATCGACATGGAGAACCTGCGCGTCAGCTTGGCTTCGCAGGCGCGGCACGCCATCCTCGGCCATGAGCAGGCGACTGCCGCGCCGGACGACGCGGTCATCGGGCAGATCGTCGATTTCGAAATGCACCTGTTCACCGCGCAGGTCGATGACAACGCCGCAGGCCAGCTCAACAGCGACAACGCCATGGGCGGCGCCAACATCCTCGCCCAGCAGCGCTTCTGGGTCGGCATCAACGACACCCTCGGCAACGACCCCACCGGCGACGCGTTCGACGAGAACGCCATGCGCCTGTTCGACGACTGGGACGATCCCACGGCGCAGTTCCGCCACGACCCGCGCGAGCGTGCACGCGCCGCCATCGCCCGCGGCGAAAAGCTGTTCAACTCGATGCCGATCGCGATCAGCGGCGTGGCCGGGCTCAACGACGTGACCGGCATCCCGGTGATCCACGGCAGCTGCAGCAGCTGTCACAACTCGCCCAACATCGGCAATCACTCGATGGCGTTGCCGGTCAACATCGGCATCGCCGACGCCAGCCGGCGCACGCCGGACATGCCGCTGTACACGCTGACCAACGTGGCCACCGGCAAGGTCGTGCAGACCACCGATCCGGGCTTGGCCATGATCACCGGCAAGTGGGCCGACATCGGCAAGTTCAAGGGGCCGATCCTGCGCGGCGTGGCGGCGCGCGCGCCGTACTTCCACAACGGTTCGGCGAACACCCTCGCGGATGTGGTCGATTTCTACGACACCCGCTTCGCCATCCACATGAGCGCGCAGCAGAAACGCGACATGGTGGCTTTTTTGTCTGCGCTGTAACGGCGCCGATGCTTTCCTTTTGCAAAGTCCGGGGTGACCGACCATGCGTGCGATATCGACCCTCTGCTACGGCGTGCTCTGCTACGTCCTGTTCCTGTTGACGTTCCTCTATGCCATCGCCTTCGTGGGCGACTTCCTGGTGCCGCACACCCTGGATCGGCCGCCCCCGGACGGACCGGCGACGTTGCTGGACTGGGTCATCGACGTGGCCCTGCTCGGCATCTTCGCCGTGCAGCACAGCGGCATGGCCCGGCGCGGATTCAAGGCCTGGCTCACCCGGGTACTGTCGCCGGCGATCGAGCGCAGCACCTACGTCCTGCTGTCGAGCCTGGCCCTGATCCTGCTGTTCTGGCAGTGGCGGCCGCTGCTTGGGACGGTCTGGCAGGTCGAGTCCGGCTGGGGCGCGACCGTGTTGTACGCGCTGTTCGCCTTCGGCTGGCTGCTGGTGCTCACCGGTACCTTCGTCATCAACCATTTCGACCTGTTCGGCCTGCGCCAGGTGTGGCTGTACGCGCGCGGGCAACC
>Ga0207664_10000449_pt1 | contig 29263 bp, 24 predicted proteins | sample LARL83metaG_FD_184349 | JGI IMG/M metagenome (GOLD analysis project Ga0207664, IMG submission 184349) | Corn, switchgrass and miscanthus rhizosphere microbial communities from Kellogg Biological Station, Michigan, USA - LAR L8-3 metaG... | ecosystem: Host-associated > Plants > Roots >... | reverse complement strand
ATGCGCCGCCGATTGCTGCTACGATCACAGCGTTCCAAGGCGCCGCTAGCTCAACTGGCAGAGCAGCGGACTCTTAATCCGCGGGTTCGGGGTTCGAGTCCCTGGCGGCGCACCCGGTCTGACCTGGCCATATAGTCATCTGACTATATGGCTTTCGTCATTGTGGGGCATGGATGGGGCATTCCTGGGTCACGCGCAGGCGCCCGGTCCTCGGCCGCGCGCCCGCGCAGTGACCCTGCGAGCCTTACCCTTCAGGCTGTTGAGCTGCGGGAACTCACATCTGGCAGTAGCCTGAGGCAGCGGCGGCGAGCGGCACATGGGGCACGGTCGTCCCGCCGAGTCTGGATCCTGGGGCGCTGCAGGCGGCCTTGATGACCATGTCGGCGGTGGCCTGAGCGGCACGGTGGGCGGCCTCGGGCAAGACGCTGGTGTAGGTATCGGCGGTCGTGACGATGCTGGAGTGACCGAGCATCTGCTGGATCACCTTCAGGTCGGTGTGCGAGGCCAGGGCGACGGTGGCGGCGCAGTGTCGCAGGTCGTGCAGCCGGATCGGCGGCAGGCCGAGCTCCCTGCAGATCTGGCGGAACCGGTGGGTGAGGTACTCCGGCCGGACCGGCCGCCCGTCGGCGTAGGTGAACATCGGCCGTCCCCGCCGCCAGCCTGGACCCGTGTGGGCGCGGGAGTCGGGGTAGGGCCGGCTGGTGAACTGGTGCCTGAGCAGTTCGACGGCCTGCCGGACGGCCTGGTCGACGAGCCTGCGGGTGCCGGCCTCGTCCAGGGCGATGGTCCGGAGGCTGGCGCGGCTCTTGGGCGGCCCGCAGTACAGCTCCCCTGGCAGCGCGATGAGCTGGCGGGAGATGGTGAGCTCGCGGGACTCGGAGTCCAGGTCGTCGCGATCCAGGGCGGCGGCCTCGCCGCGGCGCAGGCCGCGCAGCGCGATCAGCCACCACAGGGCGGCGAGCCGGTCGTTCTCCACTCCCACCAGGAAGGTGATGAGCTGCCGCAGCGTCCACACGGCGACCGGCGGGCGGATGCCGTCCCGCCGCCAGGCCTCGACGCGCTCGTTGGTCCAGATGACCGGGTGCGGCCGGACGGGCTTGTCCAGCCGGACCTGGGCAAGCGGGTTTGCCGCGATGAGGCCCTCGCGGACGGCGGCGTTCAGCGCTGACCGCAGCGTGGCCCGGACCCGGTCGACGGTGGACGCGGCGATCAGCGTTCCCTTCCTGGTCCGCTGGCGGGCGAGCAGGCTGAAGCAGGCCTGCAGCCGCTTGCCGGTCAGGTCAGCGAGGGTAATCCGGCCGATGCTGGGGATCAGGTACCGGTCGATGTGGTCGCTGTAGCCGTGCAGGGTGGACGGGCGCAGGTGCGGCTCGGCCTGGGCCAGCCAGTACCGCAGCCACCGCGCCACCGTCCACGCCCCGGCCGCGGCCTGGCCGGCCGGGCCGTCGAGGATGGCGTGGCGGGCGGCGACGGCGGCCTCCCGGGTCGGGAACCCGCCGCGCCGGTAGCGGGCCTTCCGCCCGCCGACCGTGGTGACCTGCACGGCGTAGTACCAGGTACCGTGCCCCGGCTCGGCCAGGTGCGGGCAGTGGCCCGCGAGCTGACGGCCAGTGTCCACGTCGGTGCAGCCGCACCGCTTGAACACGATGTCCTGCGTGGCGTTCATGACGTTCCTCCAGGTGAGAGGGATGACGATTTGACTTGGAAGTTGACCTGCTCCCACCAGCGGAAACCCGGCGTGCGCGGCATGACGGGCCGTCGGCCGGCCTGGCTGTCAGCTGCAACCAGGCGGATAACCGGTCCGCGGCTCCCCATCGGATGCGCATCCGGTGCCCGGCCCGGCTAGACCAATGGTTTAGACCTTTTTGACCAGCATCGGAAGCGCGCCGGAATCCCATGCCGATGCCGTCACGTAGCGTGAGATCAGCTGGTAAGCGCCACTCGTGTCGTGAACGCCGCTGGTGCCGCAGCAGTACTTCAGCTTATGGAACGAGACCGAGTTTCCGACCGAGACAGGCCTCGGATTTCGAGACGCAAACTGTGGTTCTGATGACCGGGGAGAGCCCCGGGAGTGCCACGGAACTGAGAGGATGACCTTTCGTGGACACCGCTGAGCGTCTCTTCGAGATGCTGCTCGCCGGCGCCGGGCGGGCGGACTTCGACGCCCTCCTCGATGCCGGCACGGCCGAGGCGTTGGCGGCCGGTCTGGGCGAGGCGGGGCTGGCCGAACTGCGCCGCCAGCACTCGCTGGCATTGCGGGTGCGCGACCAGATGGCCCACCAGGCCAGCCGGGAGTCGGAGCTGTCGGCGCTGAACCAGACCGCCATCGACCTCAACGAGATCCGCGACCTCGACCGAATCCTCACGGCGATCGTCCAACGAGCCCGGCGGCTGCTCGGTGCCGACATGACCTACCTCTCGCTCAACGACGAGGAGCACGGCGCGTCGTACATGAAGGTCACCGACGGTGCCCTGACGCCGGAGTTCCGGCGCTTGCGACTGCCGCTCGGCACCGGCCTGCTCGGGCTGGTGGCCCAGGACGGGGCGCCGTACTTCACCGACGACTACCAGGCCGACACCCGCTTCCTGCGCCAGGGCGACATCGACGACGCGGTCGCCGCCGAGCAGATCCGGGCCATCCTCGGCGTCCCGCTCATCGGTGCCGGGCGGGTGATGGGCGCCCTGCTCGCGGTGCACCGCCGCGTACGTCCCTTCCCGCCGCGCGAGGTGGCGCTGCTCGGCGCGTTCGCCGCCCAGGCGGCGGTGGCGCTCGAGAGCGCGCGGCTCTTCGGCGAGGCCCGCGAGGCGCTGGCTTCGCTGGACGCTGCCAATGAGCGGCTGCGGGCACAGAACGATGAGATCGCCCGGGCCGCTGCCGCACACGACCGGCTGACCCGCGTCCTGACCGAGGGCGGCGACCTGGAGGAGCTCGCCGCGGTGCTGGCCGCGACGCTGGCTGCCGACGTCGAGGTGTACGGCGAGGCCGACCAGCTGCTCACCCCGGCGGCGCGCTCTGCGCCCGCGGACGTACGCACCGCGCTCGCGCACGGTGCCGCCGGCAGCGTGCGGATTGCCGAGGGCACCTGGGCCGCCCGGGCCGTCGCGGCCGGCGACCATCTCGGCACCCTCGTGGCGATGCGCGGGCACGACCTGACGGTGGCGGAGCAGCGCTTCAACAAAGTTCTATCGGCATTCTTGAACCGCTAGCCGGCGCGGTTCGGCGATATCGGAGAATGGTGGCATTGGGATATTCCAATTTGGCCCGATATCCCCGATGGATAGTGGGCGCAGCGTCATCGGACGGACTGTCTGCTGCCATTTCGACACGCGACAGTGCGGATATGGCAACGAATCGGCTGCTGCGGCCGCGCGGTCGGCTGGCGGATAATGTGCACTTACCGGATCAGTAGATGCTGGCCGAGAGATCCAGACCCAGTGCGCGGATCTTGCGGTACAGCGTGGAGCGCGCGATGCCGAGCGCCAGTGCCGCCTGGTGCTTGTTGCCGCCCGCCTCTCGCAGCGCCCGCACGATCGTCTGCGCCTCGATCTGTTCCAGCGCGGCCAGTTGGCGTCGCGCGGCGCGCGCGACGTACTCCGGCGGGAGGTCGGCGGTGCCGATCCGCCCGGCGGAGCGGCCCGTGAGCGTACGACGCACCAGTGCCCGCAGGGAGGCCAGGTTGCCCGGCCAGTCGAGCCGGGTCAGTGCCTGCACCGCCGCCGGGGACCACGTGGCGGGTGTGCCGCCGCGCGCCGCCTCCGCGGAGAACCGGGCCAGCAGATCAGGGAAGTCGTCGAGGCGCTCGCGCAGCGGCGGCACCTCGAGGACCGACTCGAAGGAGTCGAGCAGCGGGTTGTGGGTGGCCGACTCACCGGCACCGCTGCGGGCGGTCGCCAGCAGCCGGGCCGGCGGGGTACGCCGTACCGCGGCCAGGGTCGCGAGCGCGGCCGAGGGCGAGAGCGAGTCGGCGTGGCGTACGACCAGGGCGGCGTCGAGGCCACCGAGCTGGGAGGCCAACAGGCCGCGCCAGCCGTCCTCGCCGAGTGCGACGGCCTCGACGGCGTCGACGACGCGGACCTCCGGCAGGTCCTGCAGCGCCTGAGCCACCGCCAGGCGGCCCGTGCCCGGCTCGCCCAGCACGAGCACGGCCTCGGGACTGTTGCGCAAGGACGCCGCGCGGCGGCACAGCGCCCGCCACTTCTCGCTGTGCCCGACTAGACCCGGCAACGCGGCCGGAGCGCCGGGGACGGCCTGAGCGGCGCGGGCAGACCCGGGGTTCCCGCCGGCCGCCGTGGCCTCAGCGGCGGCTCCGGAGGCGCCCTGCGCGAGCTCGGTCGCGGGCCGCTGCGCACCGGCTGTGGGGTCCCTGCGCAGGATCAGGATGGCGCCGGCATCGGCGTCGTCATGGGCCAGTGGGCGGCAGTCCACCTTGAGCACCTGGCCGTCGGGCAGGGTCAGGCTGCTCGGGCCGCGGTCGCGTTCGCGCAGGCTGCGCCACGCGTGCTCCCACAGCAGGGTCTGGTCGACGCCGCCGAGCAGGCGGGCCGCCGCCGCGTTAGTGATGATGGTCGTGACGTCGAGGGCGACGATCGGGTGGCGTACGTCGCGGTTGTAGGTCGTGTAGGCCTCGAAGAGCCGTTGCTCGCGCTGGGAGGCGCGGAGCCGGAGCGCCTCCTCGACAGCCATCACCAGCTCCGTGACCCACGAGAGCATGAGCGGGGTGGTGTCGGCGACGCGGCAGACGAGCGAGACGCTGCCCAGCAGGGCTCGGCGCACCGGGTGGAAGATCGGGGCGCTGGCGCAGCTGTACTGCTTGAACAGCTCCGAGAAGTGCTCCGGACCCCGGATCAGTTCCGGGGTGCCGGTGAGCATCGTGACCAGCCCGGTCGTGCCGACCGTGGACTCGTCCATCATGAACCCGGCCGCCACGCCCTTGGCGTCCAGGCCGGCGGCCATCTCGGGATCGCGCACCCAGCGCCGCAGCAGTCGGCCCTCGCGGTCGGTGAGCACCAGCGCACATGCGCTCTGGTCGAGCGCGGCGGCGCGCTTCTCGACGATCGGGGTGACCGTACGCGCCAGATAGCCGTCGAACTCCACCTCGGCCAGAGGCACCGGAGAGGCGGCATCGGGCGCCAGGCCCTGCAGACGCGAGCGGCGCCATGACTCGTACACCGTGGGACGCAGGTCCGCCGCCGCCCCGACCGGGGCGTCCAGCGCGTTGGAGAAGACGTCGTCGCGCGCCCTGCTGGCGGTGCGCAGCCAATCGTTCATCCCTCGGCCTCCTGCCTGCGGCGTCCTGCCGGGTGGTGCGGTCGGCGGCTCGGGCCGCCGAGTGCCACCCCGCTTACGGCGATGTTACCTACGTCACATCACCTCGGATTGTCGCGTAACGCGACACTTCGCGGCTCCCGCGGCTCGCGAGCGGCTCCCGAGGACAGGCTCGGGGTCTTTCCGGGTCGCTCGCGCCGCTGGGGGCGATGCGATGGGATGACCGGGCGGCGATATAGCTGTGATCCGGCAGCGAAATCGAAAGTGAGAGATCGGTTGTCGCAATTCGCTACAGCTGCCGTGACAGCGGTCACATTCGACTCAGAATGCGACAACGGGCAGCGCGATCATCGTGGCAGGATTCGTCGAAAACAGCGCGACATCGGCCTCGACATATCGGCCGACTTCGCATTCCTTGTTCCACGAGAAGGGCACACCGCAATGATTCCGAGCTTCCAGCTCCTGTTCCAGAATTCCGACCCCAACCAGACCGACGCCGAACTCTACCGCAAGGATCTCTACCTCGCCGAGCTCGCGGAGCCCCTCGGCTTCTCGGCCATCTGGTGCGTGGAGCACCACTTCGACGCCGAGTACTCCATGTGCCCCGACAACATGCAGCTGCTGTCCTACCTCGCGGCGCGCACCAACACGATCGAACTCGTGCCGGCGGCGATCATCCTGCCGTGGTGGACTCAGCCCGTCCGTGTCGCGGAGAAGGTCGCAATGCTCGACATCCTCGCGGGCGGCCGTGTCCGCCTCGGCCTGGGGCGGGGCCTGTCCCGCATGGAGTACGCCTCGCTCGGCATGGACATGAACGAATCCCGCGAGCGGTTCGACGAGTCCGCCGAGATGGTGCTGCGCGCCCTCGACACCGGCGTGATCTCCGGCGACGGTCCGTTGTTCCCGCAGCCCGAGGCCACGATCGCGCCCGCTCCGCCGCGCGGGTTCCGTGACCGTACGGTCTGCATCGCCATGTCGCCCGACTCGCTGGACGTGGCGGCCGAGCTCGGCGCCGCCATGGCGACGTTCGTACAGTTCCCGATCGAGCAGCACGCGCCGCTGATCGAGACCTACCGCGAGGCGTTCCGTCAGAAGCAGGGCCGTGAGGCGCCCGCGCCGACGCTGACCGAGTTCGTCTACTGCTCCGAGGACCCGGAGGAGGCCAAGCAGACCGCCACCGAGTACATCTCGCGCTACTTCATCCAGGTCATGCGGCACTACGAGTTCGGCGGCACGCACTTCTCGGGGACCGCCGGCTATGAGTCGTACAGCGCGGTGGCCGAGATCATCCGCGACGCCGGCCAGGAGGCATCGGCCGCGGCGTACGTAGACGCCCAGACCTGGGGCACGCCCGAGCAGATCATCGAGACGGTCAAGGCGCGCCGCGCCGTCATCGGCGACTACCACCTCAACTGCGCCTTCACCTACGCCGGCCTGCCGCACGACAAGGCCGAGGCGAGCATGCGCCTGTTCGCCGAGAAGGTCATCCCCGCCCTCAAGGAGCTCTGATCCTCATGCCCAGTGCCGAGTCGGACGCCCTGCGTCTGCACTTCAACTCCTTCACCGAGCGGCTCGCCGCCAACCCGGACGCCGACCTCGCCACGATCCGTCGCATGCTCGACGAGCTGCAGGTGCGCAGCGCCGAGCCGACCCAGGTCACCTACGAGGAGGTGATGGCCGGCGATCAGCCGGCCATCCTCTGCACCCCGACCCAGCGCTCCGCGACCGGCGCCGTCCTCTACCTCCACGGTGGCGGCTTCATCGGCAGCTCGATGCACACGCACCGCAAGCTCGGCGGCCATCTGGCCCGCCTGCTGGGAGCACCCGTGCTGGTGCTCGACTACCGGCTGGCGCCGGAGGCACAGTTCCCCGCCCCGCTCGATGACGCGGCTGCGGCGCTGAAGTGGCTGGAGGGCCAGGGGTACGCACGGGAGAGCATCGCCCTGGCGGGCGACTCCGCCGGCGGCAACCTGGCCGTGTCCCTCGCGCTCCGGCTCCGCGACCAGGGCGAGCCCCGGGCAGCCGGCATCGTCGCCTTCTCCCCGTGGATCGACCTGGCGTGCGTGGGTGAGACGTTCGAGTCGAACGCGGCGAAGGACGCCTTCGTACAGCGCCCCGTCACCGAGAACATGGCGGCGCTGTACCTCGGCGACGTCGCCACCACCGACCCGGCGGCGAACCCGCTGCACGCCGACCTAACCGGGCTTCCGCCCCTCTTCGTGGCCTACGGCGACCAGGAGACGCTGCAGAGCGACGCCGAGCGGCTGGCCGAGCGGGCGCGGGCCGCGGGCGTCGGCGTCACCACCGAGCTCGCGGAGGGGATGCAGCACGTGTACATCCTCATGGTCGGTCGGGCTCCCGAGGCCGACGCGACTGTAGCCAACGCGGCCGCATGGCTGAGCTCCGTCTGGGGTCCGTCGTGAGCGCCGTGCTGCAGATCGAGCTCGCGCAGCCGGTCGACACCAGCGACCTGCGCCGCGTGTTCGGGGCCTTCCCCAGCGGGGTGGTCTCGGTGTGCGCGCTGGTCGACGGTGAGCCCGTCGGCATGGTGTTCAGCTCGTTCACGTCGGTCTCCCTCGACCCGCCGCTGGTGTCGGTCTGCGCGGCGCACAGCTCCGAGACCTGGCCCACCCTGCGGGGGGCCACCCGGCTAGGGGTGAGCGTGCTCGGGGTCTCGCACGCCGATGCGGCGCGCAAGCTCTCCTCGCGCCAGGGCGACAGGTTCGCCGACCTGGAGATCGAGAGCAGCGAGGACGGGGCGCTCTTCCTCTCGGGTGCCCCTGCCTGGCTGGACTGCACGGTCGAAACCGAGCTGCACGGCGGCGACCATGACGTCGTACTGCTGCGTGTGGAGCGGATGGCGACCTCAAGCGACACCGAGCCGCTCGTCTTCCATGGCTCGCGGTTTCACCGGCTCGATGCGCTGGTCAGCCCCGCGCGGGGCTGACCAGAGACCTGCGGGATGTACGTCCTGGCTCATCCACTGACAACGGAGTCCGTGCCGCCGCGCGGCACGCGGAAGGAATGAACAACATGTCGGAACTGACAACGGTCCTCTCGGGCTTGTCGTTCACGGAGTGCCCGCGGTGGCACGACGGACGTCTCTGGCTCTCGGACTTCTACACTAACCAGGTGCTCTCGGCGGCCGCGGACGGCTCGGGCTTGCGAACCGAGCTTGAGGTGCCGCAGCAGCCGGGTGGCATCGGCTGGCTGCCCGACGGCCGCCTGCTGGTGGTCTCGGCGCAGGATCACCGCATTCTGCGCCGGGAGTTGGACGGCGACGTGGTGGTGCACGCCGACCTGAGCGAGCACGTCCCCGGCGGCAACCTCAACGACATGGTCGTCGACAGCCACGGGCAGGCGTACGTCGGCAACTTCGGCTTTGACCTCGCCGGCGGAGCGAAGCCTGCCACCACCAGCCTGATCCGGGTCGATGTCGAGGGAGGCGTCGAGCAGGTCGCCGACGACCTGTGGTTCCCCAACGGCGCCGTGGTGACCGACGACGGCGTGCTGCTGGTCAATGAGACCCTCGGCAACCGGGTCACCGCTTTCGACATCGACGCCTACGGGGACCTGCGGAACCGTCGCGTCTGGGCCAAGTTTGGCGACGTGCCGGTCGGCGACGACATCGTCACGATGATCACCGGCGCGGACGTGGCCCCGGACGGCAGCTGCCTGGACGCCGAGGGCGCCCTATGGATCGCGGACGCCCTGCACGGCAAGGCGATCCGGGTCCGCGAGGGCGGTGAGGTGATCGACGAGGTCCAGGCCGACAGTGGTGTGTTCGCCTGCATGCTCGGCGGCGAGGACGGCCGGACACTGTTCCTGTGCACGGCGCCCGACTTCGACCCGGCCGCGCGCAGCGCCGCCCGGGAGTCGCAAGTGCTCGCGACGCGGGTCAGCGTGCCGCACGGCGGCCGCCCCTGATCGCATCCCGGCCCCGGCGGCCGAGCATGTGTCCCCAGCGCCCTTGGACGGGCGAAGCAATACCCACTGCAAGACAGGAGTGAAGCATGACTGGAAGGGTCGAAGGCAAGGTCGCCTTCATCACTGGTGCCGCGCGCGGGCAGGGCCGGTCACATGCGCTGAGGCTTGCGCAGGAGGGCGCTGACATCATCGCCGTCGACATCTGTGAGCCGGTGCCGTACGAGGTGAGTGCCGCTACGACGGAGGACGACCTCGCCGAGACCGTACGGCAGGTCGAGGCACTGGGACGTCGGATCGTGGCGCGGAAGGCGGATGTTCGCGACTACGACGTGCTGCGGTCCGCCCTCGAGCAAGGGGTCGCCGAACTGGGCGCATTGGACATCGTCAGCGCGAACGCAGGGGTCGTCGGCACCCCGACGGCGACGGACGCCCTGACGGAGGATGAGTGGCGCACGATGATCGATATCAACCTCAGCGGGGTCTGGCACACGGTCAAGGCGGCGATTCCGCACCTCAAGGCCGACGGCAACGGAGGCTCGATCATCCTGACGAGCTCGGTCGCGGGCATCCGCGGCTACGCCAACATGGCGCACTACGTGTCGGCGAAACACGCGGTGGTCGGTCTGACCCGCACGTTGGCGATCGAATTGGCACCGGAGAGCATCAGGGTCAACAGCGTCCACCCCACTCAGGTTGACACCGACATGATCCACAACCAACCCATCTATGACCTCTTCGCGGGTAAGCCCGGCGCCACCCGGGAGGAGTTCGCTGAAGCGTCCAGTCGCTTGCAGCTCCTGCCGGTGCCTTGGGTGGAACCGATTGATATCTCCAATGCCGTTCTCTTCTTGGCAAGCGACGAGGCTCGCTTCATCACAGGGACGGCCCTGGTCGTCGACGCCGGCAGTTCTTTGCTCTGAACCTGAGGGAGCGGCCCTGACGCGCGGCGAGGCTGGTCAGGACAGCTCGCGCGCGCCCGGCTCCGGGTGCGCGTTCTACTGATCGAAGGGCGAGTGCTTGTCACAGTCCGTGTCCGCCGGTGCGCGCCGCGATCGTCGCGAACCAGATGCACCTACCCGTTCGTGCCCCGGATCCACTCCCTGGCTCAGGGTCCAGAAACGTCCGCAAGCGCGTCATGCCGTCGCTGAGAAGGCGCAGGAGATGCTGCGCGCCCCTCCCGGGCGTCGTGGACGTGGTCGCTGGTCAGCCTCGTACGCACGTCAAAGCAATCGCCGAGCTGACGCGCCGGCCCGCGGCCTGCCTCCGTCTGGCTGTCGAGGCCGGGGAACTCGCGGCCGGCGCCGATTGCGACCAGCTTTCGGCGTTCTTCTGGATCGGCTGGGAGGGCGCGGTGCCGTGAGCGCGACTGGTGCGCAGCACCCAGCCGCTCGACGTCTTCATCGCCGGCTTCCTCGCCCGCGCCGCCACCGATCACTGACCGACCCGCCGACCCACAACCCGAGGAGCACCGATGTTCACCGCGATCGTGACTGACAAGGACGAGTCCGGCTACCGCAGCGAGCTGCGCGAGCTATCTGAGCAAGACCTGCCCGAGGGCGACGTGACTGTCCGGGTCGCCTACAGCACCCTCAACTACAAGGACGGCCTGGCCATCACCGGCAAGGGACCCGTCGTGCGGCGGTTCCCGATGGTGCCCGGCATCGACCTCGCCGGGGTCGTCGAGTCGAGCGACCACCCGTCGTACTCTCCCGGTGACCGCGTCGTGCTCAACGGCTGGGGTGTCGGGGAGACCCACTGGGGCGGGCTCGCGCAGCTCGCCCGACTGCAGGGCGACTGGCTGGTGCCGTTGCCGGACGGCCTCAGCGAGCAGCAGGCGATGGCGATCGGCACGGCCGGCTACACGGCGATGCTCTGCCTCATGGCGCTGGAGCGGCACGGCCTGACGCCAGGCGACGGCGACGTGCTGGTGACGGGCGCCAACGGAGGGGTGGGCAGCTTCGCGATCTCGCTGCTGAGCCGCCACGGCTACTCGGTGATCGCGGCGACCGGCCGCCCGGAGCAGGGGGACTACCTGCGGCAACTGGGGGCGACCAGCATCCTTGACCGCGCCGAGCTCTCCGAGACGGGGCGTCCGCTCGCCAAGGAGCGGTGGGTCGCAGCCATCGACTCCCTCGGCAGCCACACCCTCGCCAACGTCTGCGCCGGCACGAGGGCCGAGGGCGCCGTGGCGGCCTGCGGAATGGCGCAGGGCATGGACCTGCCGGCCACCGTGGCACCGTTCATCCTGCGCGGCGTGAGCCTGCTAGGCATTAACAGCGTCACCCAGCCCTACGACGCGCGCGTCAGGGCCTGGCAGCGACTGAGCCGAGAGCTCGACCGCACTCACCTCGAGGAGATCAGCCATGACATTGGACTCAGCGAGGCGATCGCGACCGCCCACGAACTGCTCGCCGGGCGGGTCCGAGGCCGGGTGATCGTCGACGTGACCTGCTGACGAGCAGGGTCGCCTGACCTCCCCTGGATACGCGACTCCGCCGGGGGTTCAGTTGTATGAGGGCACGGATCTGTGACGCATGCGGTCCAACCTCAGCCCAGAACCCACGGCTCATGTGCGCTGATCCTGGATTCGTGTCAGTGCATGTCGGTCGGACATAATCTGCCTGGTGCGGTACCGCAGCTCAGCGTTGTGCATGCCGGGCGGCTCGTCTCCGCAGGACCATGGCAGGGCACTTCGGTCAGCACCGAGGCGCTGACCAGCAGGAATCACGGATCGTGTCGGCAACTTTCGCCGACTCCGAGTACACCTAACGCATTGTGTCGTGCCAGGCAGCTATACCTAACCGACGACACGCACTCTCTTAATCCGCGGGTTCGGGGTTCGAGTCCCTGGCGGCGCACCCGTACTGACCTGGGGTTTCATTGCTCCAAGTCATTTTTTATGTGCCCGGTTTGTCCCCATGTTTGCTCCATGTTTGCTCGCGCGCACGGACCCAGCAATCCGAGGCTTGTCAAAACGGCCCATCCTGTCCCGCTCGAAAATAGGATCCGGGTCCTGGCCTGCGGTTTCGTCGTGGCGTCAGGCGGCTCGGCTGTATTCGTTGATCAGCCCGCTCAGTACGGGTTTTCGGCGGATTCGCTGGCCATCGAGGTTGACTGCTGGGCGCGGGGAACTTCGCGGTCACCGCCGGGGATCCGCTGGGCGATGCCCTGATGCGGCCGGGCCGAGTTGTAGTGGACCTGGTACTCGATCAGGACGGCGTGCAGATGTGCCTCACTGAGGATCAGCATGCGGTCGAGGAGCTCGCGGCGCAGGGTACCGAGCAGGCGCTCGCAGGTCGCGTTCATCCGCGGAGCCTGGACAGCGGTCAGCAGGATCCTGGTGCCGTTTGCCTGGAAGACGGCGTCGAAGGACCGGGTGAAGTTGGATCCGCGGTCGCGGACCAGGAAGCGGAAGTTCTCGAACCGCTCGCCGAGGGCGAGGGCGAGGTTGCGGGCCTGCTGAACGGCCCATTCGCCGGTGGGGTTCGCGGTGACGCCGCCGAGGTGCATCCGGCGGGTGCCGTGCTCGATGAACACCAGGACGTACAGCCGTTTCAGCAGCACGGTGTCGACGTGCAGGAAGTCCACGGCGAGGATCCCGGCGGCCTGGGCGTGCAGGAACTGCCGCCAGGCCGGGCCCGCGCGGCGCGGCGCCGGGCCGATGCCCGCAGCGCGCAGGATCTCATAGACGGTGGACGGCGCGATCGTGACGCCGAGCTTGGTCAGCTCGCCGTGGATCCGGCGGTAGCCCCACAGCGGATTCTCTTCTGCCAGGCGGACGACGAGGCGGGCGATGCTGCGGATCGCCGGCGGCCGGCCGGGCTTGCGGCGTCTGCTCGTGTCGTACTTTCTCGCGGCCAGCCCGCGGTGCCAGGCCAGCAGCGTCGCTGGCGTCACGGGAAATACCCCGGCCCACCGCCCGCGGGGTATCAGCCGCGCCAGCGCGGCGAACCACACCCGGTCAGCGGGCTCGTACCGTATCCGCCCGGCGTGCCGGCGCAGCACCGCGTTCTCGTGCCGGAGCACCAGCACCTCGGCATCCTTGGCCAGGTCCCTGCGGAACACCAGGACGGCGAGGGCGGCTACAAGGCGGACTACCAGGTAGATGATCTTGAACGGCACCCGGCCAGCCAACCACCACCGCCTCCCGGCCGCAGGCGACTTCGCAGATCAGCCACGCAACCGAGTATTCGAGCGGCACAGGATCGCCGCGTCCTTCGATGCCTGGCCTCGGCCCAGCAGGACCAGCCAGCCGAACACCCGGACCATGATCAGATACAGCAGACGCGCAGACACGAACCGCGATCATGCCCCAGCCCGCCGAACCTGCCAAATCGCAGCTCAGAGACCTGCATCGAGTTATGAAGCGGTACAAGGCATGGCGCAGGGTAGGCGGGAGCACTGCGCCCGCGAAGGTCGGCTGGCTCAGGTGTCCTGGCCGCGCAGCAGGTAGGCCGCGCTGAGCAGTTCTGGATCGTCGCGGAATTGCTGGGCGCTGCCCTGGTGCCGGATCTGGCCGCCTTCGAGCACATGCACGGTCGTAGCCAGGGACAGGGCCACGTGGACGAACTGCTCGATCAGCAGCACCGCCGTGCCCGACTCGGCGATGCCAGCCAGCACCGGGACGAGCCGCTTCACGACGACCGGCGCGAGCCCGAGCGACAACTCGTCAACGACGAGGACCTTCGGCCGGGTGGCCAGCGCCTGGGCCAGAACCACCATTTGCTGCTGCCCGCCGGACAGGGCCCGGGCCGGGGTGTCCCAGCGTTCCCTGAGCTCCGGGAACAGTTCCAGAGGATAGTCCATGGCCCGCTCGCCTGCGCCGCGGCCGAGCGCGTAGGCAGCCACCCGGAGATTGTCCCGGACGGTCAGCGATGGCAGCAGCTGGCGGCCTTCCGGCACGATGGCGATTCCGGCGGCGCGTACCTGCTCCGGCGGACGACCCGCGAGATCCCGGCCCGCCAGCACGACGCGCCCGGCGGCCGGCTTGAGCATCCCGCCCAGGGCGAGGACCAGGGTGGACTTGCCCGCGCCGTTCGGCCCTAGGAGTGCGGTGACCTGGCCGGGCGGCACGTCCAGGGAAAGGCCGGAAATGATCTCCCGGCCCGCCCGGGCGACCCGCAGGTCCACCACGCGCAGGGCCGGCTCGCTCGCCGCCGCGGATCTGCCGGGTACTCCTTCTGGTACAGGGCCGGTCTTCACGTCAGCTCTCCTCTCCGGTGCCGAGATAGGCGCGCACCACCCGCTCGTCGCGCAGCACCTCATGGGTCGGGCCGACCGTAATCAGCTCGCCGAAGTCGAGGACCGCGGTGACCTCGCAGCAGTCCGATACCAGGCTCATGTCGTGGTCGACCAGGATGGTGAGCGCCCCCGTTTCCTCCGGGATCCGGCGGATCACCGCGGATAGGCGGACTGTGTCCTCATCCGGGAGCCCGGCGGCGGGCTCATCCAGCAGCACCACCCGCGGCGCGCCGACTACCGCACGGGCCACTTCGACCAGCCGGCGGTCCCGGCTGCCGAGGGCCGCCACGGACTGGGCGGGGGCGACGTCCAAGCCCGCGAGTTCGAGGGCGGTCAGCACGTCGGCGCGGCGCTTGGACCGGCGGCCGCCGGTGTGCTCATGCACCATCGCCACGTTCTCGTAGACCGACAGGCGCTCGATCGCCTGTTCCGTCTGAAAGGTCCGTCGCATGCCCCAGCGCGCGCGGCGGTAGCCGGGCATACGGAGCAGATCCTGGCCGAAGGCTCGCAACTGACCCTCAGCGGGACGTACGAAGCCGCTCAGGACGTTGAAGAAGGTGGTCTTGCCCGCCCCGTTCGGGCCGATGAGCCCGCAGACTCCGGCCGGGAAGACCAGGTTCATGTCCCGGATTGGCGTGACGCCGCCGAATCGCACCGTCAGGCCCTCGATCTCAATCACCGCGGCACCTCCCCTCCGGTCCGTCCGGCCTCGCCCGCACCGGCCGGGCCGGTGCGGCCCCTCCCCAACCGGGCGGACAGCCGCCTTAGATCCTTGGGCAATTGCCCGGCGATGCCATCAGGCGTCGCGAGCAGGCTCTGCATGACTCCTGCGCCGAACACGATGAGCAGGACATCACTGGAGATGCCGAACTGCTGCAGGATCGCGGGAACGATCATGACCAGGAAGCCGGCCGCGATCGCGCCCCAGAACGAGTACATGCCGCCGATGAGCACCACAGCCAGCAGAGTGATCGAGTCCTGGGTGGGGAACTGATACGCGGTGAGACCGCCGGCGCTGGCGGCAAGCAGCCCGCCAGCCACCCCGGTGATGGCCGAGGCCAGCGCGAAGGCCCAGAGCTTATACAGGGTGACGTTGATGCCCGCGGCCGTGGCGGCGGGCTCGCTTTGCCTGATAGCCGCCCAGGCACGCCCTGGCCGGCCGCGGACGTGCAGGTAGGAGATCAAGAACAGCAGCGCGACCGCGGCGATGACGTAGCGCAGGTAAGCGCCGTCCGAGCCGGCCAGCGCGGGCCTGGCCAGCGGCACCGTGCCGGAGTTGACGGGGTTGTATCCAAAGAACCCGCCTCCCCCGTTGGGGAAATTAATGTTGGCCAGCGCGACCGTGACCGCCGCGGCGCCCATCAGCGTGACCAGGGCCAGGTGCAGTCCGGACAGGCGCAGGGCCGGGAGTCCGATGAGGACTCCGGCCAGCGCGGCGATGCCCGCCGTGAGCAGCAGGGTCACCGGAAAGGGCGCAGCGAGCTCCTGGCCAAGCCGCAGCGCGGTCCAGCCGCCGAGAGCGAGCATCGCGATCTGGCCGAGTGAGATGAGTCCCACCCGGCCGAACAGCAGCCCGAGACCGAGGGCAACGGCAGCGTAGATGACCGCCGAGGTCAGCGTCTGCACCCAGAAGTCGCTGAGTACCTGCGGCGCGGCCACCAGGACGACGGCTACGAAGGCGGCGGTGACCAGCGCGCCCAGCGGGTTGCGGGCGGGCCGGGCGGGCCGTCCCCCGGCGCTCACTGTCTCAGCGGCAGCCGTCGGCTGTCCGCGGAAGGAGATGCTCATCCGGCTCACACCCTCGAGGCCGCGGCGGGCCGGCGCCAGGCCCAGATCAGGACGTAGACGATCGCCACGACGAACGGGGTCATCGCCTGGTAGGGGGCCAGGCTGACGACCTCGCTCAGCTCTGACTGGAGGACGCCGATGGCGATCCCGCCGGCCAGGGTCAGCCACAGCGATTGCAGTCGGCCGATTAGCGCGGCGGCCAGGCTGGAGATGACCAGGAAGGTCAGCCCGGTGATGGCCAGGCCGACCAGCGTGGCCAGCAGCATGCCCGTGGCGCCGAACAGCAGGCCGGAGCCGAACCAGGCCAGTGCTTCGACCCGGCGTACCGGCACCCCCAGCATGGCGGTGACTTGGCGGTTGTCAGCCAGCGCCCGCATCGCCGTGCCCAGCCTGGTCACGCGCAGGAACAGGGCGGACCCGGCGGTGACCAGGATGCCGAGGCCAAGCCCGATGGCCTGCGTCCCGTTGACGAACACCTGCCCTACCTGGATCGACAGGTTGGTCGTGGGCAGCAGCAGCTGGTAGGCCTGCGCGTTCCAGACCAGCGCCATCACGCCGAGGAGCACCAGCAGGTAACTGAGCGTAGCGGTGGTTTTCACCACCGGGTCACGCTGGGCAAGCGGCGGGCCGAAGAACACTCCGTAGCCGAGCATGGCCAGCCCGCCGAACAGCACGGCCACGGCCGCCGCCGGCCAGATCGACAGCCCGGCGTGGTTGACGAGAGTCCAGGCGATGAAGGCTCCCATCGCCTGGACTGCGCCGCCGGCCAGGCACAGCACACCGGTGGTGCGGTAGAGCACCACGATGCCTACGCCGGACAGAGAGAACACGCCGCCCAGCGCCAAGCCGATGATCAGGTATGACAGGAAGTTCGACATGGGAAGCGCCCTCTTTCGATGTCTGGCCGTTGAGTCACCTTCCGGGCCGCTCGTCAGCCGCCGTTGAGCGTTGCCGCGTAGCTGCGGATCGCGGCGAAGTGGTTGTTGGGCAGCGCCGGGATGGGCTCACAGCCCTGGGCGAGCACGAATGCGCCGTTGCGGAGGGTAACCGTCCGGGTCACGTTGTTGGCCGCGTGGAAGGCCTGGTCGCCGTAGTACCACGGTGTGCAGTACAGGTCGGACTTGAAGTCCTTGATCGCCTGCAGCGCGGCGTTGACCCCCGCCACCGTGGTGAGCTGGCTCGGCGGCGCGGCGAGGAGCCCGCTGACCGCGATCCGCGCGGCCAGGAAGCCAAGCTGGCTGAAGGTGTCCACCGGCGTGCTGGCGGCGTACTGCGCCTGGATCTTGCGGTAGAGCAGGTTGTCCGGTCCGGTGGAGTCGGTCAGGTTCATCTCGGCGTTGACGCCCAGCTTGCCGTCCCACGCGCTGCTGAGTTGCTTGGCGAACGAGGCATCGTTGCAGCCCGCGGGGCAGCCCCACTTCACCCGGTCCATCAGCCCCTGCTGCTGGGCTGCCTCGAAGACCTTGATGGCCTCACCCGGGTTGAGGTTGACCACGATGCCACCGCCGGCCCCGGCCTCCTGGACCGACTGCAGGGTCAGTCCGGTCGGGTTGCTGAGCGGCACATTGACCACCGAGGCGTGCACCGGGACGCCGGCCTTCTTAGCCAGGGCCACCACGCCCTGGTTGATCGCGTCCGACCCCGGGGTGTTGGAGGTGAAGATGACCAGCGACTTGGCCCCCTCGGACAGCAGGTACTGGGCCGTGGCCAGGGCACTGAAGCTCGGACCGTCGTTGACCGGTGCGATGTTCGCCGAGTTGAAGCATTCCAGCGAAGTGCCCAGGTCGATGACGCTGAGGTGCTCTTTCGCGTACAGCGCCCCGTTGACCGAACAGTCCAGCACGCTCATTGAGCCAACCAGGGCATCGACCTTGTCGGTGTTGATCAGCTCAGTGGCTAGCGCGGCGCTCTGCTGCGGGTTGAGCGCATCCTGCTTGACGATGTAGTCGATGGGCCGGCCGTGAATGCCGCCATTAGCGTTGACGCACTCGAAGTAGGCGGCGGCCATGTTGGTGGCGTCGGTGAAGCTGAGACCGGGGACGTTGGTTACGATCGCACCAAGCTTGATTGGCGTCCCGGCGGCTTTCTGCCCGTTCCCGAGCCCGCACTTGGACGCGGACTCGCCCGCCGCGGCCGCGCTGGCCGAGCCGGTATTTCCGGCCGAGGCGGACCCAGTGCCGGGGCTCGAACTGGAACTGGCGCATGCGGAGCCGAGCAGCAACACACTCAGCGCCAGCGCGGGCAACGCAAGCGGCCTCATCATTTCCGTCGGTTTTGGCATAGTGCTCTCCCTACTGCTCAGCGCGAGGCGCTTGTATTACTTGAGGCAGGATGACTGGGGGTACGCAGGGCGGCGGCGCGAGTGCGGGCGGAATGTCCTGCCGCCCGGTGCCGCCCTGACTTCGCTGCCGGCTCTCCCGCGGGGACCTGGGCTGCGCGGGTCCTCGCTGCCCAGGACGCGATCTCGTGCTGCGTAGATGTCACCGCTACCTCCTGAGGCATAGCGACGCCGCCGACCGCGGGGGCACGAGGCCGGATCCGCGTTCCAGCGGAAGCTGAACCTCAAACCCCTAAGACTTCTAACTTGTTACGTGATGGCAACATACTTCGCCGCAAGGCTGCCGTCAACGGTCCTTCCGTAACGACTAGACATCTCAGCCGCAGCTTATAGGCAAGAATTTAGGCATTTCCGGCCTCCGCGCGGTTGCCGGGAATCACTCCGTCCATGACCTTAATCCGCAGCAAAACTGTATTGATTTCTAACTTACTGTCACGTACGCTGCCAGGGCTGGGCGACCGCCGTGGGGCTGGCTGACCACACTGAGCACGGCGCGCCACCTCCCGGCCGGTCCTGCCTGCGCTCGACCCGCCCGCGCTTCTACAGGAAGCATTCATGCGCTACCCGCACCTCACGGCGCACCATGAGCTCGCCCGGCCCCGGCACTGCCCGGGCGCGGGGCGCCGGATAGCTGAGGCACGGGTGCCCCCCTGCCATGACCGACCCGCGGCGGGAACGAGACGTCGACGAGACGACCTACGAGGCGCTCGCGCAGGAGGCCAGCCTCGAGATGGTGCCCGGCGTGAGCCTGGCCGCGATGGAGCTGAGCTTCAACCTGATCCGGGCCGCGAACCGGCTGCAGCGGGATCTGGAGATCAACGTGTACCGGCCGGCGGGCATGACGCTGGCCGCCTTCCGGCTGCTGGTCACCATCGGGAAAGAGGGCTCAGCGGACTGACGAGGGCCAGATACCCTGCTTGCCCGGCGAGAAGATCCCGCCCGGATCCAGCGCGCCTTTGAGCCGCTGGTTGAACCGCGCCTGGGCGTGCTCGTTGAAATCAAAGATCTCCGCGACGGCATCCATGTACTCAAGGTGGGTCCGGTAAACGGGATAGCCGCGATCCGCGCCCAGCCCGATCAGCCGCCCAATGAAGTCGTAAGCCCGGCGCGTTTGCCCCTCGTCGGCCGTGTTGAACCATACTGAGGTGATGTTGATGAACGCGCGGGGCGTGATCATCAGCGAGGCGGCGTAGTCGAAGCCGTGCTCGGTGAAGACACTGCGCAGCCACTGGCTCTGCCGGAGGGCTTCCTGGCCGTCGAGCGGCGCGATCGGCGAGTAGTCGAGATGCCCGCCCGCGCCGGTGTCCTCCCAGCTGAGGTTATCGAGCAAGTCGAGGGTGGGGATGCCCGCCTGGGTGCAGTCCGACTGGTGGCGCAGCCTTCCCACCGCTCCGGCCGGCCCCGGCGGAGGCGGGGCGGCCGCGGACAGCGTGTCGTGCACCTCGCAGCCGCGCATCCGGCGCGCTGACATGCGGGCGCCGGGTATCGCGCCGAAGGCCGCCGCGCAGGCAGCGTACTGCTCGTCGACGATTACCGCCGGACCGTAGAGGGCAAATCTCATGAACCATGCGCCGCAGTCAGTTTCGGCCATCATTTTCCCGATCGCGGGGTTCGGCAAAGATCCCTCGCCGGCGTACCAGTGCTCGCGCGGCACACCGCTGAATGCACCGCCGACGAGGGTGGCGTTGTAGGCGATCGGGTAGTTCTGGATGGTGCCGTCGAGCAGCAGCGGCCGGACCGCTTCCAGCAGCGCCGCAATGTCTTCTTCCCGCTCGACCCGCACGTCGGCGGATAGGTAGATCTCGGGTTCCGGAACCAGCCAGCAGCCCATTTTAGTGACGATGCCGAAGTTGGACTGCATGAAGATACCCTCGGCGGACGGGCCGTAGGCGTGCCTGCGCACGTGCCAGGCCGGGTTGCCGGCCTGGCCGCCCATTCCGGTGCGCAGCAGTGAGCCGTCGGCCAGCACGACCTCCATGCCGCAGGCCCGCCCCGGGTGATCACCGAGCGGGGTGAAGCCGACGCCGTGGTCCATCGTGTTCCCGATCACGCTGCCCCAGCCGAGATCGGGAATCGAGGGCCAGAGCGGGAGATTGCGGCGGCGGAGCTCGGCGTACAGATCGGAGAACCGGACCCCGGGCTCGACCACCGCATAGGCCAGGTCTTCACTGATTTCCAGGATTCGTCCCAGCCCGCGCAGGCTCACCGCGGCGCAGCCGGCCTGGCGCGGGGCCGGGCCGCCGTAACCGTAGTTGCGCCCCTGGGAGAACGTCCAGAGCGGGAACCGGTGCCTGCCCGCTATCCGCACGATTTCCTGTACCTGCTCCACCGAGACGGGCTCCAGCACGACAGCCGGCTCGTGTTCACGCCACGACCGGTGCGCATACGGGTCGCGGAATCCGGCCAGCGACGCCGGGTCCGTGCGGACCGCGCCAGCACCAAGGAGCGTGCGCAATTCATCGAGTGCCGCCTCGGGAACGGGGCGGGCCTGAGGCTGTGCGAACGACTTACTCATCAGCGGTGCATCCTTTCCGTGAACGCCCGTCAGCGGGCTGGTGCCGTCTTCCGGTGCGGCGACCCGGCAGGCCAGATGCCCTGCTTGCCGGGCGCCAGGATGCCGGCTGGGTCCAGCGCGTCCTTGAGCCGCTCGTTGAACCGCAGCAGGGCGTGATCGCCAAAGTCGAATTGCTCAGCCGCCACGTCCATGACGTCGAGGTGGGTGCGGTACGGCGCGTAACCGAGTGCCCCGCCCTCCCGGATCAGCTGCGGGTACAGCCGGTACGCCCGGGCGGTGATCTCCTCGTTGCCTGGCGGGAAGTAGATCTGCGCGATGTTGATGAGGAACCGCGGGCCGACGATCATGGCCGGGTCCCAGTCCAGGCCGGTCCCGGCCATCATCCGGTCCAGCATGGCGTGGATACGCTGAACGTGGTGCCCTTGCAGCGGGGCGACGAGGGAGAAGTCGTAGTGGCCGCCGCCCGGGCCGCTGTACCAGTCCAGCGCACGCATCAGGCCCATGCCCGGGATGCCCGCCTGCACCTGGGAGTTCTGGTCCTGTGCCGCGGTATGCACCTCGTGCCCGGCGTACTGCTCCCCGGTCACCTGGACGCCCTCGATATGCGACACCGCGTCCCGCACCATCGCGAACCGGTGCCTGACGATCGGGTCCGTGCCGTACAGGGCGAACCGCATGTTCCAGCGCCCGATGCCCAGGCTGCGGGCGAGGGCCAGGACAGCTTCCTCGGGAACAGGGCCCGGGCCGTCGTAGATCTCCCGCCGGCTGGGAGCGCCGTCCATGACGCCGGCCACGAATGCCGGGTGCCCGATGCCGGCGTGGTTCTGGATGATCCCGTGGATGAACAGCGGCCGCACCGCGTCGATCAGCGGGGCCAGGTCTTCCCGGCGCGGCACCTGGATGACCCCGGACAGGTAGGACTCAGGCTCAGGCATCAGCCAGATGCCCATTTTGGTCACGATGCCGAAGTTGGACTGCTTGAACAGCCCGTCCGCGGTAGGCCCGAAGCCGCGGGGGTGGACCTGCCAGCCCGGGCTGGCGGACATGGCGCCCAGGCCGGTGCGCAGCACGTCGCCGTCGGCGAGCACCACTTCCAGCCCGCAGATCCGGGAAGCGTGCTCCCCGTGCACGGTGTAGCCGATGCCGTGCTCCAGGGCATTGCCCACAATGCTGCCCCAGCCGAGATCCGGCGCCGAGGACCAGAGTCTGTGCCCACGGTCGCGCAGGTAGGCGTACATGTCGGAGAACCGGACCCCGGGTTCGACGAGCGCTGTCGCCCGTCGCTCGTCCACGTCAAGGATCCGATTCATCCGGCGCAGGCTGACCAGCACGGTCCCGCTGGTGCGCGGCGCGCAGCCGCCGTAGGCGTTGTTACGGCCCTGGGAGAATGGCCACAGGGTCAGCGAGTGCTCGGTAGCGATCCGGACGATGTCCCGCACCTGGTCCAGGCAGCTAGGCTCCACCACGGCCGAGGCAAGGTGATCGCCGGAACCGGCATCGCCGAACGGGTCACGGAACGCCTCCAGGGCGTCCGGCGAGGTGATGAGGGCGTCCGCATCGACCGCAGCCGCCAGCGAGCGGACCGCCGCGGCATCGAGTTGCGGGCGGGGCCTGGTCAGAGGTGAATGGGGCACGGGCTTCTCCAAGGCAGACGACAAGGGCGCCGCAGTAAACTAATAAGAATTCTAAGTTGTTGTGCACGTTACACTGGCGATTCAGCGGCGTCAACGAAAGATTTCGCATGTAAAGCAGAGGTCAGCTACTTAGAGCTATGCATGCAACCTACGAGTCGTGTTGCACGTAGGTGCCCGCGGCGTGCTCCTGGGTGCCGGTGAGCCGGACGCGTGCCACCCGGAAGTCCAGCACCGCGGGGACGCCGCGCTCGTTCGCCGCCCGTGCGGCGGCCAGTGCGGGAAGGATGCCATCTGGCTTCTCCACCACAGCGGCATGGCAGCCACTCGCCGTCGCGACACCGGCCAGATCAGGCTGGTAGCTGAATGCCGTATCCAGGATCCGGTCGCCGTAGACGAGGTGCTGCTGATCCCAGATGGAGCCCAGCGCCTGGTCGTTCAGCACGCACCAGGTCACTCCGAGCCGGTATTGCGCGGCCATCGGTAGCACGTTCATCACCATCTGGAATGACCCGTCACCGACGAAGCAGAGCGCATGCCGCTCCGGGTGGACGAACCGGGCGGCCGGTATCGCGGCGGCAGCGAAGCCCATCCCGTAGAAGCTGGACGGCACGATCGTGGACCGCGGGCCGAAGACCGGGAAGTAAGGAAAGGCACCCGCGATATGCTGCGCGAGGGCGCCGACATCCACGCCCAGGATGGTGTCGCGCGGGAAGACCTCCCGGGCGGCGCGGATCACCCGGACAGGGTGCAGCGGCACCTCGGCCGAGGAGGCCATGGCAGCGATGGATTCCTCCAGTCCGACCAGGTCGTGGGTGAGCGTGGCGGGCGGGGATGCGGCCCGGTGCCCGGCCAGCAACGCCAGGCACTGCTCAGTAAAGGCGCGTATGTCGGCGACCACCGCCATGGTGACGGGGACGCTGCGGCCGGGTTCCGCCGGGTCGATGTCGACCTGGATGTAGGTAGCCGACTGCGGCGGGACGGCGTTCACGCTCCAGTTGGTCTCCATCTCCTCAAACCGGAAGCCGAGCCCGAGGATCACATCGGCTTGCCTGAGCAACTGGCGGGACACGCTGGTACTGTGCGCGCCGAGTCCGCCTGCGGCGAGTGGATGATCATCGGCGATGACGCCGCGGCCAGACAGGCTGGTCAGGACCGGCGCCCTCAGGATCTCAGCGAGCGCGGTGACCGGCGCCGACGCGTCCGAGGCCTGCGCGCCCCCGCCGACGACGATGAGCGGGCGCCGGGCCGAGCGCAGCGCGGCGACCGCCCGGCCGACGCGCTCCGACTCGGCGGCGACCCGCTGCCGCGGGCCGGCCGGCCTGTAGTCGCCGTCGATGTCCTGGATGAGGATGTCCCGGGGCAGGTCCAGCAGCACCGGGCCGGGCCGGCCGCCGCGCGCCGTGGCGAATGCCTGCCGCAGTGCGGCCATCAGCAGATCAGCCCGGTCGACCCGGAGTGCGGACTTCGTCACCGGGGCGAAAATCCGGTCGGTGGGGATTTCCTGGCTCGCGCCGCGCAGCGCCGTCGCGGTGGCGCCACGTCCGCCGAGGATAACGAGGGGCAGGGCGCCGACGAACGCCTCGGCCACCGCGGTCAGCGTGTTGGTCACGCCCGGGCCGGCGGTGACCAGGACAACACCGGGCTCACCGGTCAGCTGAGCCCAGCCGGCCGCCATCGCCGCCGCGTGGTGCTCGTGCCTCGCGAGCACGCTGGTGATGCCCTCGGTCAGGTAGATTCCGTCGTAGATCGGCAGCACATGGCCGCCGGGCATGCCGAAGACCGTGGAAACACCCTCTTTCCTGAGCGCAGCGACAATGGCATGACCAGCGTTGATCTTCAATGCAGCATGCGCCTTCCGTGCGCGCCGGGCAGCCCCGGGCTTCCCAGAGTCGGAAATTATACTTAGAACTCACACTAGATCAGCAAGAGCCGCTAGACAAGCAGTGCCATCATCCGGCAGCTATCGCAGCGGTACGGCCAGCGAACCGCTGGTCACCAGGGCACCCGCATCGGATCTTCTGCCATTTCACGCCTCCGCGCCGCTGACCAGATCCGGCGACTATTGCACACCCACAGACAATATGCTTAGATTTCGATGCAGTTTCTCCTTCCAGCCCACGTAAAGGCAAGAGGACACTCAGTGCTGATTGACCTTCATGGAAAGACCGGCCTGGTCACCGGCGCAGCGGGCGGCATCGGCCGGGCCAGTGCGATCGCGCTGGCCGCGGCGGGAGCCCGGGTCGTCGTCTCAGACCTGGCCGCGCGCTCCGACGACGGCCAGCAGACGGTCAAGGCGATCCGCGAAGGCGGCGGCGACGCCATCTTCACCGCCTGTGACGTCACGTCCGCGACGGACTGGCAGAGCCTGATCGCGGAGACTCTGGCATGGGGCGGCCGGCTCGACTTCGCGCACAACAACGCCGGCATAGGATTCCCCGCCTCGCTTGTGGACACCACCGAGGAGGAATTCCAGCGGGTGCTCACGGTCAATACCACCAGCGTGTGGCTGGGCATGAAGTACCAGATTCCCGCCATGCTCGCCGCCGGCCGCGGATCCATCGTGAACACCTCGTCACTGGCCGGCCTGCGCGGGCTGGCGCACGGCTCGGCGTATTCGGCGAGCAAGCACGCCGTCCTCGGGCTTACCCGCAGTGCCTCCAACGAGTACGCCAATGACGGGGTGCGGGTCAACGCAATCTGCCCGGCGGCGGTCGACACGAACATGACCGCTGCCCTCCCCGCCGAGTTGCGGGCACAGATCCTGGCCCCGCAGGCAATGAAGCGGTTCGCCGCGCCGCAGGAGATCGGGTACGCGGTCGCCTGGCTGTGCTCAGATGCCGCGTCGTTTGTCACCGGCGTGGCCCTGCCCGTCGATGGCGGCGCGTCCGCAAGCTGACCAGACGTTCCGGCTGAGCGTTGTCCGCTCGCCGGGCTGACAGAGCCACCACTGCTGAGGAGACAACGAACCGTGTGTGCTAAACACATGCTGGAAGCGGGTTCGCTGCCCGCTGGCCTGACTGACAGCTGCTTCGACCACATCGGGCTGTCGGTCGCCGACCTGGACGCCGCCGTGCACTTCTACCAGCACGGGTTCTCCCTGCGCGAGGAATTCCGCTTCGCAGTCGAGGCGCACGCCATGACCGCGGTGATACTGCGCAGCCCGCAGGGGTGGGCGATCGAACTGCTGCACCGGCCCGACTCGGCGCGAGCCGGGTGCGCCCGCCCGGATCCGGACAGCGCCGTGCTGGACCGCGGATACGGCCACTTCTGCCTCCGGGTCGACGACATAGACGCGGTCTTCGGCCGTCTCCTCGGTCTGGGGGCGACCGAGGTCGTCGCCCCGCGGGTCTCACCGCACCCGGCCATCCGGTTCAGCTACGTCGCCGACCCGGAAGGCAATCTTGTCGAGCTCATCAACGTTCCTGCCGGGGTGGCGCTGTGAAACTGCTGGAGGGCCGGGCCGGCCTGGTCACCGGCGCGGCGGGCGGCATCGGCCGGGCCAGCGCGATAGCGTTCGCCCAGGAGGGGGCGGCCGTCGCCGTCAGCGACCTGGAAGCGCGCCGGGACGAAGGTGAGCAGACCGTTGCCATGATCAAACAAGCCGGAGGGGAAGCCTTCTTCCACCCGGCTGACGTGACCGAGCCGGACGACCAGCAGGACCTGGTCGCGGCCGCGGTCGCCCGGTACGGCAAGCTCGACTACGCGCACAACAACGCCGGGATCGAGCACCAGAGCCTCCTGGTGGACACCGAAGAAGAAGACTTCGACCGGGTCATCCGGGTGAACCTGCGCGGCGTGTGGCTCGGGCTGAAATACCAGCTGGCCCAGATGCGCAGGCAAGGCACTGGCGGGGCGATCGTCAACACCTCGTCCCTCGCCGGGCTTGTGTCACCCGCCCTGCTGGGCGCGTACGTCGCCAGCAAGCACGGGGTTCTGGGACTCACCAAGACGGCCGCCGTGGAACATGCCGGGGACAACATCCGGGTAAACGCGATATGCCCGGCGAACCTGCGTACCCCGCTGATGGACGTGCTGACCGAGGAGCAACTCGAGCAATGGGTCTCCCGGATGGCGATCAGGCGTATCGGCGAACCGGAGGAGGCTGCGTCCGTCGTCGTGTGGCTTTGCTCCGATCAGGCCAGCTTCCTCACCGGAGTCAGCCTGCCCGTTGACGCGGGAGCGCTGGCGAAGTAGACCGGCCCCGCACCGGCCACCCCAGCATTCCCGTGATCCCGCTGGCGCAGCAGAGTGCTAGCACTACCGAGATGAGGCCCCCATGAGTGAGACACTCACCACCCCGAAGCTTGATGTCCGTGTCGTACCGCGCGAGGCAGAACGGCTGCTCTCCCGGCTGACCGACGAGCGGCAGCGTGCGATCGTGGCAAACTTCCGCGAACACGCCATGCTCGAAGTGTCTGGCCGCTGGCCGGAGATTCTCAGCCCGAAACTCACCGTCGCCCATCCGGTCTACCGTATCAGCGAGGGCACCGAGACGGCCGTCTACGACGGCTATGACGCCGTCGCTGGCTTCTACCGGACGCTGACCGAGAACGGGATGAACGTGTTCAGCCCGCTGACCGAGAAGATGGCCGTGTCCGACTGGGGACTGGCCGCGGAGTCCGTACTCGGCCAGATAGTGCCCGGCAAGCTGATGCACGTTTTCGGGGAGACCCCCGGCAACACCGACGCGTACTACCTGATGACGCACCGGGTGGCCAATGTATGGCCCTATGACGAGAACGCCAAGCTGATAGGCGAGAACGTCTACGTCGACCGCGCGTCACGGCAGATCTATGAACTGGACCCGGCCGACATCGTGACGCCAGAGCAGGCCCGTGAGATCTTGGCTCCCATGCTCGCGGCGATCGGAGCCTGAGCTGTCCGGCATCCCCGCAAGGCAGGGGCTTCGCCGGCCGGCAAGCCCGGCCGGCCTGCCGGGCAGGTGCCGGCGGGACGGCGTGCCCGGCCGTCTGGCGTGGGCCTAGACTCCAGACGTGGCCACCTCCAGGAACGCCTCCAAGGTGCCAGCCGACCCAGCCGACGCCGACCTGCAGGCCGCCGAGGCCGTGTCGGCCTTTTCCCCTAATGCCGACATCGACGCGATGCTCATGTGCTTCAACCTGATCCGCGCGGCCGACCGGGTGCAGCAGGACTTCGAAGTCAATGTCCAGCGGCCGGCCGGACTGACCTGGGCAGGCTTCCGCGCCTTGTTCGCGCTGCGGACGCTCGGCCCGGCCACCCCGCTACAGCTGTCCATGCTGTGCAGCGTGTCCCAGGCCAGCATCAGCAGCGTGCTCAAGACACTGAGCGCACACGAACTGATCCGCCGGGAGCAGTCCCTCAGCGACGGCCGGTCGGTCACCGTGCACCTGACAGCGGAGGGGTGCCGGGTCGTCGATGAGCTCTTCCGGCGGAATAACGTGCGGGAGGCCGAATGGGCGCACGCCCTCACACCGGCCGAGCAGCGCATCCTCATCCTGCTGATGCACAAGATCCGCGCCTACCCAATGCCCGTAGCCGACAGCGTCGAGCAGCCCGTGCTGGCCCGTGACCAGGACCCAGGCACCGCACCGGCCAGCACCTGACATCCGCGCCCCCCAGGCGGTTCCAGTCCGGGCGTCCACCAGCGTCATCACGACCTTCGAGCCCGCTCCGGTGTTCGCTGACCTGGTGAAAGTGAAAGGCATCCGCGGCGCGGACCACATCCGCCAGTTCACCATTCTCGTTTCCAGGTTGGAGGCCAGGCTAATAAAGCGCTGCGGGCTGTGGAGACTGACGTTTGCTCCAGCTCTTAGTCACGACACTCACTCCACCGGTCGCCTGTGAACCAGGGCCGGGGCAACTGTGAAGTTTCCGTGTGGCGTGGCTGTCGCGATGCGGACGGAGAGGTGGGCCGGCAGCTCATGAGCGCCGTGCATTACAGCGTCCCGACTCGCATTGGACCGCCCGAGCGCACTTCACCGATAGTGCAGGGGATAGGAACATGTACCACGACGGAGGATCATCGTTGATGTCCAGCTCCCCAGCACTCGACGAACCGGGTGCCGCCGCACCGCTGGTGCTCAGCGAGCAGGGCGGCTTCTGGGTCGGCGTCGGACGCAGGCAGACCGAGGCCGGTACCGTCCCCGAGGCCGCGATGTACGTCCAGTTCCAGATCCCGGCCGACCTGAGGCATCCCCTGCCCGTGGTGATGGTCCATGGCGGCGGAGGTCAGGGAACGGACTTCCTGTCCACACCGGACGGCCGCCCTGGATGGGCGACGCGATTCCTGCAGGCCGGGTTCGCCGTGTACGTGGTGGACCGGCCGGGACACGGGCGCTCCCCCTACCACCCTGACGTGCTGGGGCCGATCGCGGGTCCGCCGCCGACCTACGAGTTCCTGACGTGGCTGTTCTGCGCCGGGGCAGGGCGCCCGGGCAGCCAGTGGCCCGGAAGCGGCGCGATCGGCGATCCCGCCCTGGACCAGTTGCTGGCGAGCCAGGGACCCGCGTTGCCCACGTTCACCGAGAACGAGGAGCAGATGCGCTGCTGCGGGGCCGAACTGCTCGACCGCA